>ERZ761602.2466-NODE-2466-length-28913-cov-7.691316_pt1 | contig 28913 bp, 20 predicted proteins | sample MGYA00512165_ERZ761602 | MGnify/ENA primary metagenome ERZ761602 (study PRJEB28899, sample SAMN02445085) | bioreactor sludge metagenome | biome: EBPR sludge; isolation source: Thorneside wastewater treatment plant | place: Australia: Brisbane, Thorneside...
CCGAGTCGTAGCCGTAGGTGGTGGCCGTGTTCACGGACTCGCCGCGCACGATCGGGGCCGCCCCTTCCGGATACTTGTCGAGCAGGTCCTTGCCCTGCCACCAGCCGGCGAAGTGGAAGGGGATGAAGCTCGTGCCCGAGCCCACCCGTTCCGTCACCAGCGCGCGGACCTTGATGCGGGCGCCCGTCGGGGTGCTCACCCAGACGTAGTCCCAGTACTTGATGCCGCGGGCCTCGGCGTCCTTCGTGTTAATCTCCACGAAGTTCTCCTGCTGCAGCTCCGCGAGCCACGGGTTCGAGCGGGTCTCCTCGCCGCCGCCCTCGTACTCCACCAGGCGGCCGGAGGTGAGCACGAGCGGGTACTTCTCGTGCACCTTGTCCGCCACGGCCTTCTGCTGCGCCGTCTTGTAGAGGGTCGGCAGCCGCCAGAACGCCTTCTTGTCGTCGTGCGTCGGGTACTTCTCGACGAGGTCGGGACGGTTGGAGTAGATCGGCTCGCGGTGCAGCGGAATCGCGTCCGGGAAGTTCCAGACGACCGCGCGGGCCTTCGCATTGCCGAAGGGGTGGCAGCCGTGGTTCTTCATCACGACGCGCTGGATGCCGCCGGACAGGTCCGTCTTCCAGTTCTTGCCCTCGGCCTCCTTGGCTTCCTCCGGCGTGAGCTCGCTCCACCAACCGAGCTTCTTGAGCAGCACGTGGTCGAATTCCGGGTAGCCCGTGGTGATGTCGGCGCCCTTCGAGTGGGAGCCGTCCTCGGCCAGGAGCGAGACGCCGTCGCGCTCGATGCCGAAGTTCGCGCGGAAGTTGCCGCCGCCGTCCATCACGTGCTTGGAGTTGTCGTAGAGGTTCGGCGAGCCCGGATGCTTGAGCGCGGCGTTCCCGTAGCACGGCCACGGCAGGCCGAAGTAGTCGCCGTTCATGTCGTAGCCGGTCTCCTTGTCGACGACCGACTTCGTGCAGCGCAGCGTCTTCGCGTCGAAGGCGTCCATGTGCCGCATGTGGGCCTTCAGGCGCTCGGGCGACTGGCCGGTCATGCCGATGGTCCACAGGCCGCGGTTGAACTCGCGGGTGATGTCCTCGATGACCGGCTCGTCCCAACCCTGCTTGTCCTTCACGACCTTCAGGTTCTTCACGAATTCCGCGCCGAAGCCGAACTTCTTGGCGAAGGCGTACATGATCGTGTGGTCGGGCTTGGACTCGAACAGGGGCTCGACGACTTTCTCGCGCCACTGGATCGAGCGGTTGGACGCCGTGCAGGAGCCCGAGGTCTCGAACTGGGTGGCGGCCGGCAGCAGGTAGACGCCTTCCTTGCGGTCGGGCATCACGGCCGAGGCGGAGGGGTACGGATCGACGATCAGCATGAGGTCGACCTTCTCCATCGCCTTCTTCATGTCCAGGCCGCGCGTCTGCGAGTTGGGGGCGTGGCCCCAGTACACGACGGCGCGCAGGTTGTTCTCCTGGTCGATGAGCTCGTTCTTCTCCATCACGCCGTCGATCCAGCGCGAGAGCGTCATGCCGGGCTTTTCCATCATCGCCTGGGAGGCGAAGCGGCCCTTCATCCAGTCGTACTCGACGCCCCAGACGCGGCACCAGTGCTTCCAGGAGCCGGTGGCGAGGCCGTAGTAGCCCGGCAACGAGTCCGGGTTCGGACCCACGTCCGTCGCGCCCTGCACGTTGTCGTGGCCGCGGTAGATGTTCGTGCCGCCGCCGGACGTGCCCACGTTGCCCAGGGCGAGCTGCAGGATGCAGGAAGCGCGCACCATCGCGTTGCCGATGGAGTGCTGGGTCTGGCCCATGCACCAGATGATGGTGGCGGGCTTGTTCTTGGCCATCGTCTCGGCGGCCTTGTAGACGTCGGCCTCGGGAACGCCCGTGGCCTCCAGGACCTTGTCCGGCGTCCACTTCTTGAGGACTTCCTCGCGCACCTTGGCCATGCCGAAGACGCGATCGTTGATGTACTTCTGGTCCTCCCAGCCGTTCTTGAAGATGTGGTACAGCATGCCGAAGAGCAGCGGCACGTCGGTGCCGGAGCGGAAGCGGATGTACTGGTCCGACTTCGACGCCGTGCGGGTGAAGCGCGGGTCGGCCACGATCATCTTGGCGCCCGTCTCCTTGGCGTGCAGCGCGTGCAGCATCGACACCGGGTGCGCCTCGGCGGCGTTGGACCCGATGAAGAACATGCACTTGGAATTCTGCAGGTCGTTGTACGAGTTCGTCATCGCGCCGTAGCCCCAGGTGTTGGCGACGCCGGCGACGGTGGTGGAGTGGCAGATGCGGGCCTGGTGGTCCATGTTGTTCGTGCCGAACATCGACACGAACTTGCGGTACATGTAGGCCTGCTCGTTGCTGAACTTGGACGAACCCAGCCAGAACACGGCGTCGGGGCCCGATTCCTTGCGGATCGCGAGCAGCTTGTCGCCGATCTCGTTGATCGCCTGCTCCCAGCTGATCTTGCGGTACTTGCCGTCGACCAGCTTCATCGGGCTCTTCAGGCGGTGCGAATGCTCGGTCATCCCGTGCTCGCGCACCGAGGCGCCCTTGGCGCAGTGGGCGCCCAGGTTGAGCGGGGAATCGAACACCGGCTCCTGGCGCACCCAGACGCCGTCCTGGACGATGGCGTCCACGGCGCAGCCGACGGAGCAGTGGGTGCAGACGGTGCGGCGGGTCTCGGCCTTGCCGCCCTTGGCGGCGGTGGCGGCGTTCGCCTCGCCCACGAGCCCCAGCGGCAGCTGGCTCGCGAACGCGGCGGCGCCCGCGGTGAGGCCCGTGCCCTTCAGGAAGGCACGGCGATCGACGGTCTTGGCCGCCAGGGCGGACATGGCGCGGGTGAGCGGATTGGCGCGCTCGGCCCGGCCCTCGGTCTTGCGGGTCAGCAGCATGGTCGGCCTCCTTCTAGACTTGGGTGGTCTTGTAGTACTTCAGGATGTGCTCGGAGACGTGATATCCGCGCGTCTTCGCCTCGGGGCTCGCGGCCGCGGTGCCTTCGGCGGCCTTCTTGCCCGCCACGATCGCCGCGGCGGCGCCGGCGCCGCCCAGGCTCGCGGCCACCAGGAAGTTGCGGCGGCTGGTATTCCGGTTCGTCTTCATGTCACGCCTCCTCATTCGCAAGGAACAACGGGTTCACTCCAGGTTGAACGACTGCTTCTCGATGTCCAGGAAGGCCAGGGCCAGGGCCGCGGCCTTCCGGTAGTAGTTGGCCTCGTCGCACGCGACGATCGCCTTCGCGAAGGCGCCGTACGCGGGCTCGAGGTGGGCACGGAAGAAAGCGCGCTGCGACTCGATCGCCGCCGGGTCCCGGCCCGGCGCGCCGCCCGCGAGCACGCGCATCGACTCGAACAGGACGGCGAAGTGGTCCTCGGGTTGCGTGAGGGATTCCCGCGGCGCGAGGCCCAGCGCGGCGAGATCCTGCCGGATGCGAGCGCGCGGGTGATCCACCGACGACGCCCCGGTGTAATGACCGACGTGGATCGACACGAGCGCCGCCCCCACGCCCACGAAGAGTTTCTCGTACTCCTCCTCGGCGGCCTCGGCCTCGAACACCGCGGAGGCGGCCGACAACTCGGCCCACGCGCGGGCGAGGTTCGGATCGGCGCCCTCGCCTTCGATGGGCGCGGCGAGCGCGATGGCCTGCAGCAGCGGCCCGTCCGGCGCGGCCGAGAACAGGCGCGCGAGAAGCGCGTAGAAATCGGCGCGGCCCGATTCCTCCGGCCCGAGGGGACGGCGGACGGCGACGGGAGCGGTCTCGACGGTTTCCATCAGAGCTTGAGCACCGAGACTTCGTTCTTCGATTCCATCATGTCGACCACGCGGCAATCGGCGCACATCTGCAGCCGCCGGAGCGCCGCGCCGCCGGCGAACATCGAATGGCCCGTGAGCCGGCCGAGCATGGCGTCCACCATCTGCTTCGTCCCGAAGGGCTTGCCGCAGGACACGCAGTGGAAGGGCACCGTCTCGTTGAGCGTGCGGGGCGAACGCACCGAGGCGTCGAGGAGCAGCCGGGGCTTGAGGGCGATCGCTTCCTCGGGGCAGGTCTTCTCGCACAGCCCGCACTGGACGCAGTTGCGCTCGAGGAAGCGAAGCGCGGGCGTCTCGCCTCCGTCCATGAGGGCCGATTCGGGACACGCGCCGGCACAGGCGAGGCACAGGGTGCACTTGCCCACGTCCACGACGACCTCGCCCCAGGGCGCGCCGGTGGCGAGCGCGATCTCGCGGACGGGCGCGGGCGCATGGGCGGCGAGGTGCTCCACCGCGAACTCGACGCTGGTGCGCTTGTCGGGCGAGAGGGCGAAGGCCGCCGGCACCGCGACGCCGCGGGCGGGCGCGAGGGAATCGAGTTCGCGCACGGAACGCACGAGGACGAAATGCCGGCCTTCGTAACCCAGGCCGTTCACGATCGACTCGGCGAGCGCGCACTGGGCCGACAGGCTGTCGAGATATTCCGGGGCTTCCGAGCCGGCGGCGAGGACGGCCACCTGGTTCGCGCCGAGCGCGAAGGCGCCCAGCAGCACGTCGACGCCGACGGAGGCCACATGCCAGGCCTCGACCGGAAGGCAGCGGGGCGGGAGCGCCGTCGACTCGAGCGCCTCGCGGCCGTCGGTGCCGTTGTGGAAGACGAGGCAGGCATCGGCGCCACCCGCGGCGCGGTAGGCACCCAGCATCGAGCGCAGCTGCTCGCCACGCTCGGGGACGCGAGGGAAGTTGAAGCTCATCGCGCCGGAGGGGCACACGGCGGCGCAGGCGCCGCACCCCATGCACAGATGCGGATCGACGCTCACCTTGTCGCCGGCGGGGGAAATGGCCTCGGTCGAGCACACGTCGATGCAGGCGCGGCAGCCCACGATGCCCGAACGGGAATGGGCGCAGAGATTCTCGCGGTAGCCGAAGAACCTGGGCTTCTCGAATTCGCCGACGGCTTCCGGCGCCTCCTCGAGGGCCACGGCGAGGGAAGCATCGTCCGCGACGCGCCAGTAGCCCTGGGGCGGCGTGTGATGGCCGAACAGGGGCGGATCGGAAAAATCGATCACGAGGTCGAAGGCGGCTTCGCGATCGCCCTCGGCGAAGGCTTCGCCCCGCACCGAGGCGAGACCCGAGAGCTTGGCCGAGAAGCGCCCGAGGTAGCCCGTGAGCGAGGCGACCCTGCCGGCCCAGATCGGGAACGCCAGGGATTCGTCGGCGCCGGCGAGCAGGCTGGCTTGCGAGGACGGCCGGGAAGTCAGCAGCAGCGTGACCGGCAGGCGCGCCGACAGGGACTGCGCGAGACCCAGCGCGCGCTCGTCACCACCGACCACCAGCAGGTTTCCCCTCGAGGCGTACCCGACGCCGGGCAGCGGCTCCGATTCGGGCAGCGCGGAGGCGAGCAAGGCGGCAAGACGGGGACCGGATTCCGATGCAGGCACGCCCGGCCAACGCGGGGCGTCGGCGGCGCTGGGGGCCACGCCATCACCGGCGGGCCTGCCTGGGTTCTGCTGGGTCATCGGCTCTCGGCAGTCCGGCCGCATCCCGGGTGGAACGCGGCTCTCCTCGAATGGGTCCGGCGGACAGGTTCGCAGGCCTTCGCGAAGGCCACGAAATGACCGCTTCAAGACATGCGCGAGTGTACAACAAGTCGCCGGGCGAAACAGGGCGCCGCCGAGTGCAATCGCCTAGTTTTCGTGAGGCTTTTTGCTTCCGGACAAGTCCGCCGGCGGCTCCCCTTGACAATCGCTTTGCATGCCCACGGGAGCATTGTCCGCCGGTTGGTCCCGGATGGCGGAACCCGGAGGGGCGCCCTCGGCCCCGGAAGCCGGGGGCTCGCCATCCGCCTGCCCGATCGGCTGGCCCGCCCCGCGGGCGGCCGCCTCCCGCGCCTTGCGCTCGGCCTCCTCGCGCCCGGCGACGTCACCCAGCCCCGCCATCTGCGCGAGCTGGCCGAGCCACTCCGGCGGGATCGGATCGGGCTTGGAATAGTCGTCGATGTAGACGTCCAGGCCGTCCATCACGTTGAAGCGCGGATCCTTGAACAGCGTCTTCAGGGCGGCGCGCCGGGTTTCCGGATCGACCTTGTCCCCCATGAAGGGCGAGAAATCCGAGTCGGGCGTCAGGGTTTCGACCGGGGGAAGTTCCCGGGGCTCGTCGGTCCGGGGAGTCGCCTCGGGTCGCTCGCCTTCCGGTGCCAGGGCGGGCGGGGCGGCGGCGGCCGGGCCCGGAACCGCTGCCGGCTCCCGCGCGGCCTCGTGCTTTCGCCGGGACCAGCGTGAGAGAAATCCGCCGTCGTTCCCGCTCACGCGTCCCTCGCCCGAAGCCGGCCTTCCTTGCCCTTGAAGGACTTGGGCCGCTGGCGCTCCTTCTTTTCGGGCCGGTAGTTGCCCGCCACCCAGGCCGCGAGCCATTCGGCCAGCGCCGCGTCGACGGGAACGCGCTCCACGCGCTCGCTCGCGTCCATCCAGCGGGCGGCCTCGTTGTAGGACAGCGTGACCTGCAGCGGCGCGGGTTCGCCCGTCGCCTCATCCTCGCGGAGAAGCGCGAACAGGCTCGTCTCGCCGCTCGTCGTGTTGAGGTAGTAGCCCTCGGCCTCGTCGAGGTGGACGGTGGCCACGAGGCCCGGAAAGGTCCGCCGGAGGCGATCGCCTTCCACGACATCGCTCGGCTCGCCGCCCGGATCGGGAATGACGGCCACGGGGACCCACCGGTGGCTCGCCCACCGGCTTTCGAAGGGGATGCGTTCGATCACCAGGCCGAGACGCCATTGGGGCTTGTCGCTCATGACCGGGACTATAGCCGATCGAAACCCCCGCGCCCCGTGCGGAATCGGAGGGGAATGCGCGTGCTATCCTCGCCCGCTGACCGTGGACGCCCGTTTCACCCGATGACGAAGCCCGTGATCCCGATCGCGACGCCGAGTCGCGGTCACCCCCTCCCACCCCCAGCCGACCGCCTCGATGGCCCGCCCCGGGACCCTCGCGACCGCGGCCTGCGGGACCTGCGCATCTCCGTCACGGACCGCTGCAATTTCCGCTGCACCTATTGCATGCCGCGCGAAGTCTTCGGCCCCGACTATCCCTACCTTCCCCAGGCGGACCTGCTCACGTTCGAGGAAGTCGTCCGGGTGGCGAAGATCTTCGCGGGCCTGGGCGTGCGCAAGATCCGCCTGACGGGGGGCGAGCCGCTGCTGCGCAAGGGGATCGAGAACCTCGTGGGGATGCTCTCGGCCGCGCTTCCCGGCGTCGATCTCACGCTCACCACCAACGGCACCGCGCTCGAGGCCAAGGCCGCCGCCCTCAAGGCCGCGGGCCTTTCGCGCGTGACGGTCTCGCTCGATTCGCTGGAGGACGCGACCTTCCGCGCCCTGAACGACGCCGACTTTCCCGTCGCCCGCGTGCTCTCGGCCATCGACGCCGCGGCCGCCGCGGGGCTCGCGCCCGTCAAGATCAACATGGTGGTCAAGCGCGGCGTGAACGACCACCAGGTGACCGACATGGCCCGCCATTTCCGCGGCACCGGCCACATCGTTCGCTTCATCGAATTCATGGATGTCGGCGCGACCAACGGCTGGCGCATGGACGACGTGGTGCCGAGCGCCGAGGTCGTCCGGCGCATCCGGGCGGAGTTCCCCTGCGAGCCGACGAACCCCATCCACCAGGGCGAGGTCGCAAAGCGCTGGCGCTACCTCGACGGCCAGGGCGAATTCGGCGTGATCTCCAGCGTGACGGAGGCCTTCTGCGGCTCGTGCAACCGGGCCCGGTTGTCCACCGACGGCTCGCTGTTCACCTGCCTTTTCGCCGACCGCGGCTACGACCTGAAGGCGATGCTTCGCGGCGGCCGCACCGACGACGAGCTCGCGCGCACGGTGGCCGCCATCTGGGCCGGCCGCGACGACCGCTATTCGGAGATCCGCACGGCGGAAACGGCGAAGGCGCGCAAGATCGAGATGTCCTACATCGGCGGCTGAACCTTGGCCCATCGTCCCCGACTCAGCCGCGCCGCGCGCCCGGCCACCTTCACGGTCGATGCCGTCGACGAGACGGGCCGGGCCGTGCCCACGCCCATCGCGGGCGAGCACCCTCTCACCCTCTACGTCGACAAGCGCGAGATCGTCACGCTGATGACGCTGGGCGCCGCGCCCGAGGCCCTCGCGATCGGGTTCCTGCGCAACCAGCGCCTGGTCGGTTCCATCGAGGACATCGAGACCGTGATGGTCGACTGGGACGTGAACGCGGTGGCCGTCACCACGCGCGGCGGGCTCGCGGACCTCGAAGCGAAGACAGCACGCCGCACCGCGACCACGGGCTGCGGCCAGGGCACGGTCTTCGGCGACCTCATGGAGGACATCGACGCGATCCGCCTGCCGGCCGATGCCCGGCTTTCCGAGACCACCCTCTTCGGCCTGCTCAACGCGGTGCGCCTGCACGAATCGATCTACAAGGAGGCGGGCGCGGTCCACGGCTGCGCGCTCACCCAGGGCGACCGGATCCTCACCTTCGTCGAGGACGTCGGCCGCCACAACGCCGTGGACGCGATCGCCGGGTGGATGTGGCTCGAGGGCGTGGACGGCGCCGACAAGGTCTTCTACACGACGGGCCGCCTCACCTCGGAAATGGTCATCAAGGCCGCGCAGATGGGCATTCCGTTCCTCGTCTCCCGCTCGGGCCTCACCAAGATGGGCCACGAGATCGCGCGCAAGGTCGGCATCACGATGATCGGCCGCGCGGTGAATCGCCGCTATCTCGTCTTCACCGGCGCCGAGCGGCTCGTGCGGGACGCCGCACCGTGATCCGCGTGACGGGCCTGGTGCTCGCCGGCGGGCGCGGCAGCCGCATGGGCGGCGTGGACAAGGGCCTCGCGCCCTTCCGCGGCCGGCCCCTCGTCGCCACGGTCCTCGAGCGCCTCGCGCCCCAGGTGGACGAGATACTCGTGAACGCCAATCGCAATCCCGAGGCCTATGCCGCCTTCGGCCACCGCGTGATCGCCGACGAGGTGCCGGGATTCGCCGGCCCGCTCGCCGGTTTCGAGCGGGGCCTCGCCCACGCGCAAGGGGAATTCCTCGCGACGGTGCCCTGCGATTCGCCATTCCTTCCCGTCGACCTCGTGGCGCGACTGCGGGCCGGGCTCGAGGCGACGGGCGCCCAGGTCGCGCTCGCCCGGACGGGCGAGCAGGTCCATCCCGTCTTCTGCCTGCTGCGGCGCGAAGTGGCGCCCTCCCTCCGGGAATTCCTGGCCACCGGCCAGCGCAAGATCGACCGCTGGACGGCGAGCCTTCCCTTCGTCGAGGTCGCGTTCGACGACGAGCCGGACGCCTTCGCCAACATCAACACGCCCGACGAGCTGGCCGGATTCGAGCCGGCCCCGGGCCCCACCCCGAAGACCTCCCCATGACCAAGCCCTCCTTCGCCGAAGCCTCCTGCGCCGACGACTACGACCCGAATTCCATGCCGGTCGACAAGGCGCGGGCCTTCATCCACCGGTTCCTCGAGCCCGTGACCGCGATGCTTCGCGTGCCGATCCGGGACGCGCTGGGCCGGGTGCTCGCCGAAGACGTCCTTTCGCCCGTCGACGTCCCTGCCCACCGCAATTCCGCGATGGACGGCTGGGCGATCCGCGGCGCGGACCTCACGGCCGACGGCTCGGGCACCTTCGAGGAGATCGGCACGAGCTTCGCGGGCCATCCCTTCGCCGGAACCGTAGGGGCGGGCCAATGCGTGCGCATCATGACCGGCGGCGTGGTGCCCGAGGGCGCCGACACGGTGGTCATGCAGGAGCGCGCGGCGGCCGACGGCAAGCGCATCGCCGTGGCGCCGGGCCAGAAGACGGGCCAGAACGTGCGCCACGCGGGCGAGGACCTGGCGAAGGGCTCCGTCGCCCTGCCTGCCGGCCGCCTCGTGCGACCGGTGGACCTGGGGCTCGCCGCGTCCCTCGGCGTGGCGGAACTGTCCGTTCGCCGCCCCCTTCGCGTGGCCTTCTTCTCGACGGGCGACGAACTCAAGTCCGTGGGCTCCACACTCGGCGAAGGCGAGATCTACGATTCCAACCGCTACACGATCCACGGGATGCTCCGGCGCCTGGGGTGCGACGTGCTCGACATGGGCGTGGTGCGGGACGACCCGGCCCTGCTGGAAGCGGCCTTCCGGGAGGCCGCCGCGAATGCCGACGTCGTCATCACGAGCGGCGGCGTTTCCGTGGGCGAGGCGGATTTCGTGAAGGGCCTGCTCGAGCGGCTGGGCGAGGTGGTCTTCTGGAAGATCGCGATGAAGCCGGGCCGCCCCCTCGCCTACGGGCGGATCCAGGGCGCCCACTTCTTCGGGCTGCCCGGCAATCCCGTATCGGTCATGGTGACTTTCTACCAGTTCGTCCGGGAGGCCCTGCTCGCGCTCATGGGGGCGAGCCCGGTCCCGCCCCTGCCCACGTTCCCCGTGACCTGCACCGCGCGGCTCAAGAAGGCGCCGGGGCGCACGGAATTCCAGCGCGGAATCCTCTCCCGCGACCCCGACGGCGCATGGACCGTCCGCCCGACGGGCGACCAGGGCTCGGGCATCCTCAAGTCCATGGGCGAGGCCAATTGCTTCATCGTCCTGCCGGAATCCTGCGGCAACGTCGAGGCCGGCCAGGCGGTCCAGGTCCAGCCCCTCGAAGGGCTCGTCTAGCCCGCTTTCCCGGGCACGCCGCGGCCCCTGCCGAATTTCCGGCGGAGCGCAAGCCGCATCCGCCCGCTTGTGCCGACCGTGGGAAACGGTTAAAAACCCGTTCTTGCGCGGGAAAGGCCAGGCCGCCGGCAGGGAAGAGCCGGCGAGCGACGGATGGCCCCCCGCGGCACCGACCGAAACACCAAGAACAACGAGCCCCGGGAGGGCCCATGAACTCGATCGGACGAAACGCCCGCGTTGGCGCCCGCACGCGCCCCTCGGCCTGGCGTCTCCTCTTCGCGACCTTCGCACTGGCGGCGGCTGCCCTTGCGTCCGCGCCGACGGCCCGGGCGGATTTCGCGAGCGACTGCAATACGGGTTGCCACGGAACGGCCGGCCTCACCGGCGGCGGGCGCATCAACGCCGCCAACGCGCCGTCCGTGATCAGCGCCGCCAACGTGATCTGGAGCATGTACAGCGCGCCGGGGCCGGACATCAACGCGATCGCCGGCGAAATCGCGACCGCCCTGGGCTCCCTCACCCAGGCCACCGTCAACGTCAACTACGGGTCGAACAACAACAACATCACCGTCGCCAAGATCGACGTGGCCGGCAGCAGCGTCCTCACCACGCTCGAACGCGTCTCCGGTCCGACGAGCGTCACGTTCACTCCCGGCTCGAATTCGCTCTCCTACGACCACGCCGTCACCAACTGCAACAACCAGACCCTCGTGGTCCGCGGAACGGACGGCGCAGGAGCGCTCACCGCCAACCGCACGATCCCCATCACGGTCAACGCGCCCAGCGCCCCCGTCGCCGTCAACGACAGCACGACGATCAACTACAGCACGGGCAACACCAACATCAATCTCCGCACGATCGGCGCCGTGAGCGGCACCGCCGGCCTCACGAACGTGACGCTGGGCGCCCTCTCGCCCAACGTGGGCACGCGTACGGCCACCGGGGCGGAAACCCTCGACTACGCGGCGAGCAACTCGGTCTACGCACCGACCGTCACGATGAGCTTCACCATCAACGGTCCCTGCGCCACCACGTCGGCGACCCGCACGCTCACGATCAACGTGAACGCCCCTCCCGCCCCCTCGACGACCAACCGCGGCACGCTCGCGATCCCCATCATCGTCCCGGCCGGCGCGCCCTTCAATTTCGACCTGACGAGCAACATCACCGGCGTCACGCAGTCGAATCCCGCCGCCACCTACAACCTGGTGGCGTCGCAACCGACGGCGACGGCCTCGGGCACCACGTCCGTCGCCGGCAACGTCGTCACCTACGACCCCGGCGCCTTCGTGGGCCAGACCACCTTCACCTTCACGAAGGAAGGTCCCGGCGGCACGTCGAACACCTCGACCGTCTTCATCGACGTAACCGCGGCCCCGGTCGTCACGCCCGCGAGCGCCACCACGGCCTTCAACACCGCCGTGCCGGTCAACCTCGCCGCCAACATCACGTCGTCGCAGCCGGTCCTGTCGGTCACGCCCTCGGCCGCGACCAACGGCACCGCCCTCGCCACCGGCCCGACCACGATCACCTTCACGCCGACGGCGGGTTTCTTCGGCACGGGCTCGTTCCAGTACACCGCCACCAACGCGGGTGGTACGTCGACGACCCCGGCCCTGGTGACGGTGACCGTCAACCCGCCGCCGGCCACGGTCGCGGCCACCGCCGTGACGGTGCCCTACAACAGCGGCGCGCCCGTCGCATCGACCACGATCGACCTCGCGCCCTTCATCGGGCCCGTGGGCGCCACGGTCATTTCCGTCAATCCCTCCGGCGCGACCAACGGCACGGTCGTCGCCACCGGTCCGACCACGGTGAGCTTCACGCCGACCGCGGGCTACATCGGCGCGGCGAGCTTCCAGTACACCGCCACCAATGCCGGCGGCACGTCGGCAGCGCCCGCGACGGTCTCGATCACCGTGAGCGCGCCGCCGCCGCCCGTCACCGCCTCGCTCAATTTCCTCGTGTCCGCCACGATGCCCACCACGCTCGACCTCGCGCCGGGCATCTCGGGCCTGGTGAACACGGTGTCGATCGTGAGCACGCCCGCCGCGGGCTCCGTGGCGCTCGCCGGCACGATGGCGACCTACACGCCGCTCGCGGGCTTCAGCGGAACGGCGAGCTTCACCTACCGCGCCACCGGCCCCGGCGGCAATTCCACGCCGGGCACCGTGACGCTGACCTACACCGCCGCCCCGGTCACCTCGGACCGCACGCTCACCGTGCCCCACAACGGCTCGGCGGTGATCGACCTCACGAGCGCCTTCTCGGGCCTCGTCACCAGCTACTCGATCTCGCGGGCGCCCGCGAACGGCTCGGTCGTGATGAACGGGCCGCTCGTCACCTACACGGCGAACCAGAACTACTTCGGCCCCGATACCTTCCAGTTCACGGCCGTCGGTCCCGGCGGCACGTCGGTGCCGGGGACGGTTCGCGTGACGGTCAACTCCCCGATCGCCACGCTCGGCTCCCTGGAAGTCGCCACCCCCTTCAACACGCCGATCACGTTCGACCTCGCGGCGGCCGTCACGGCCGGCGCGGCCACCACGTTCGAGGTCGATAGCGCCCCCACCGGCGGCCGCCTCGTGATCAGTGGCACGATGGCCACCTACACGCCGAACGCCGGCTTCTCGGGCGTGGACAATTTCCGCGTGATCGCCGTGAACGCCACGGGACGCTCCGAGGCCGGCACCATCCGCGTGAACGTGGGCACCCTCGCCCCCCGCGGCACGGTGGCCACCCTGCGCCTCGCGATGAACGGCCAGGGCATCCTCGACCTGGGGCCGCTCATCAGCGGCTCGGGCATCACGGGCATCGCCATCGTCACGCTGGCCGAGCACGGCATCGCCGACGTCGAAGGCACGAAGATCGTCTACACGCCCAAGACGGGCTACTTCGGCACCGACACGTTCGAGTACGTGGCCTTCGGCAACGCCGGCCGCTCGCCGCCTTCGCGCATCGTGGTGGTGATCGAGGGCCGTCCCGACCCGACCACCCACGCGAACCTCATGGCGATCGTGGGCAACCAGGCGGAGCTGCTGCGCCGCTTCGGCCGCGCCCAGATCGACAACGTGACGCGCCGCCTCGAGGCCCTGCACAAGCCCGGCCCCGCGGACCCGGCCTCGCGCCCCGACGAGACGCCCCCGGCCCAGAAGCCCGCGTCCCTGTCCACGCCGCCCCCGGTGGCAAGCGGCATCACGCCCGCCGGCAATGCCGACCCGCGCGGGGCCGCCAGCCCGAAGCGGACCGGCAACCCGTGGGAAAACGCCCTCGCCAACGGACTTTCCAGCGTGGCCTCCGCCCGCTCGCTCAACTTCACCGCGAGCACCGACGGCACGCGCTTCAGCATGCCCCTCGACGGCCTGAACTTCTGGACCGGCGGCACGGCCCGCTTCGGCACGCGCACCCTCGGCGAGTCCGCCGGCGCCTTCCGCTTCTCCACCGACGGCCTCACCGTCGGCGTCGACAAGCGCCTCAACGACCGCCTGGCCCTGGGCGCGGCCCTGGGCTATGCGCGGGACGAGGCCGACATCGGCGACGACGGCAGCCGCAGCAAGGCGAAGGGCGAATCCTTCTCCCTGTACGGCAGCTTCCACCCGACGCCGCGCACCTACGTGGACGCGCTGCTGGGCTTCGGCCGCGCGGACCTGGATTCCGACCGCTGGGTCGATGGCTTCGACGCCTTCGCGCGGGCCAACCGCCGCGCCGACCAGGTTTTCGCCTCCGTGGCGGCGGGCTACGAGTACCGCAAGGGCAGCTTCCTCGTCTCGCCCTACGGCCGCGTCGACGTGGCCGAGGACCGCCTGAAGCGCGTGACGGAAAGCGGCGCGGGCGTCGCCAACCTCGTGTTCGAGGAGCAGACGATCCGCACCAGCTCCGCGGCCCTGGGCGTGCGGCTCGAATCGGCCCACGAGACGGACTACGGCCGGGCCATGCCGCGGGCGCGACTGGAATACCGCCGCGACTTCGACAGCGGCCGCGCGGCTTCCTTCACCTATGCGGACCAGCTCGGCTCCGGCCTCACCTACTCCGCGACGCCCTCGGGCACGGGCCGCAACGCCCTCATCCTGGGCGTGGGCAGCGACTTCCTGCTGCGCGGCGGCTGGCGCGTGGGCGTCGACTACCAGGGCGAGCGCAATTCCGGCACCGGCACCACGCAGGCCGTGCGCTTCCTGCTGAGCAAGACGTTCGACGACGGCATGCCGGTGCCCGGCGGCTGGTCCATGCCGCTGCGCATCCCGGTCAACGTCGACTTCGGCATCCAGTGGGACGACAACGTCTTCCGCGGCCGCCTGGACGACGAGATCCGCTCCGACCGCATCTACACCTTCAACGCGAGCCGCCAGTACGAGTTCCCGCTCAACAAGAACGCGCGGGTGCTCGCCACGGCCCTGTTCACGGTGGACAAGCCCCACACCTGGACGGGCCTGGGACGCTTCTCCGGCGGCGCGGAGGCGCAGGTGCAGTACCGCGCGAGCGGCGATTTCGACGCCGTCACCTTCGCGGCCTACGCCCGCGGCGCGTACGACGAGTACGAGTCGCGCCTGCGCTCGGGCCCGCGCTACACGGTAGGCGTGAACGCGCGCACCTCCCTCACGGACCGCATCGACCTCTTCGCGGACCTCTCGCGCAACGTGCGAAACGGCAAGAGCCGCGTCTTCGAGACGCGGGACTGGGCCGGCCGCTTCAACGTCGACTACAACCTCGGCAAGCGCGGCACGCTCTACGCGTCGGGCGAGTACCGCAAGGGCGACATCTTCTCCACGGGCTTCCCGTCCCTGGCCAACGCCGCCATCGCCGACGTGTTCGTGCAGGACGACGCGGTGGATTCGGGCGAGTTCTTCGCCTACCGCTTCGACGGCAAGACCGTCATCGGCACCCTGGGCTGGAACCTGCCGCTGGGCACCCGGGACGCGATCGACCTGTCGTTCCGGCGCGTGAGGAGCACGCCGTCGGGCCGCATCGATTTCGACGACGGCGCGCGCCTGCGCTACGACGTGAACCAGTATTCCCTGCTCTACCTGCTGCGCTTCTAGAGGACCCGCGAGCATGACGAACCGACGCCTTTTTGCCCCGGCCCTCATCGCCACCAGCCTCCTCGTCGCCGCCTGCGGCGGCGGCGGGGGCAGCCCCGGGGACGTGAACCCCCGCGATTCCGCGCCCGATCCCGTCGTCACCGGGCCGGACGGCTTCCTGCTCTTCCCGAACCCGCAGGTTCAATCCGACGGGACGCTCCAGACCAATACCGCGGCCTACACGAACGCCTACTACGCCGCGCTCGACCCCCTCAACGAGCGCGCCACGCTCGAGGGCTTCAAGGCGAAGAACGGCTTCGGCAGCGGCACGGGCGAAGAGGTCACCTTCGTCTTCGGCGACGTGCGCGACCTGGGCTACGGCCGGCGCATGAACGTGCGGCGCAACCCCAACGGCTCGATCGCGTTCTTCGTCGAGAACTACCTCGCGCTGCCCGGCGCGGAATACGCCTACTCGCCGCTCAACCTCGACGCGGCCGTCGTGCGCGACACCCGCTGGCTCGTGGGCATCAACGCGATCGAGTTCGGCCCCGGCCCCAACGGCGGTTCCGCGTTCCCGCGCTGGTACAACTACCAGGCCGACACGCTCCAGCGCGCCACCTTCGTGGACCTGGACGGCCGCGGCGGCAAGGCGATGCCGGGCCCGTGCATCTCGTGCCACGGCGGCCGGGGCGACGCCCTCACGCCCGCCGATTCCACCGGCAAGTCGCTCTTCAACCTCGTGCAGAACGCGCCTTCGGGCCAGCGCGGCGACGTGACGGGCCGCCTGCACCCCTTCGAGGCGGACGCCTTCGAGTTCTCCTCGCGCCCGGGATTCACCCGCGCCGAGCAGGAAGCGGCCATCAAGAAGGTGAACCAGTGGATCCTGTGCACCTACCCGCTGCCCGCGCCGTCCACCGCGCCCGAGGACCAGTGCCGCCGTCCGGCCACGGAAAGCGAATGGCAGGGCACGGCCGCGGCCTTCATCAAGGCGGCCTACGGCGGCGACGGGCTGCCGAGCGCCACCTTCAACGACACCTTCGTGCCCGAAAGCTGGGTGGTGAACGGCCAGACCTCGCTCTACCGCAACGTGATCGCGCCCGCGTGCCGCACCTGCCACATGATGCGCGGCACCGGCGGCAACGCGAACATCGACTTCACGGACTTCAACAACTTCAAGGCCTATGCGGACCGCGTGAAGTACCACGTCTTCGAGCGCGGCAACATGCCGCTCGCCAAGATCGTGTACGACGCGTTCTGGGGCACGCCGTCCCGCCCGGAGGCCCTCGCGCGCTTCCTCGAAAGCCAGGGCCTTCCGGTGCGCCGCGATGCGAGCGGCGTCGTGCAGCGGCCGGGCAACCCCGTGGCCGTCGTCGGTCCGGACCGCCTGCTGCCCCTGGGCGCGACGGTCCTGTCGGCTTCCCAGAGCCTCTACGCGACGGGCTACAACTGGACGCTGGTGGCCGGTCCCGCGGGGGGCGCCACGCTCACCGGGGCGACGACGGCTTCGCCCACCTTCACCGCGTCGGCCGAAGGCACTTACACGCTGCGTCTCGTGGCCACCAACGGCTCGCTGCAAAGCGCGCCCGCCACGCTCACGGTGGTCGTGAAGGCCTCGCTCTCCCCCGCCCCGTCCGCCATCCGCTTCGCCGACATCAAGGCCGTGCTGCAGGCCGGCGCGTGCGTGAACTGCCACAGCCCCACGGGGCAGCTGCCGCGGCCGCCGGTCTTCTACACCAGCACGGACCGCAACGGCGACGGCATCGCCGGCGACGCGACGGACGACGCCTGGTTCTACTCGGAGATCCGCAGCCGCATCAATTTCACGGACGTGCTCGCGAGCCCGCTGCTGCGCAAGCCCTCCGGCAACCACCACGGCGGCCTGCTCCAGGCGGGGTTCGACGCCACCCAGGCGCCCGGTGCCGCGGGACGCGCCAATTACGACCTCTTCGTGAACTGGATCGCGGCGGGCGCCCCGCAATAGCGCGGATCCCTCGAGGCCGAAAAAAAGGCCGGCCCGGGAAACCGGGCCGGCCTTTTTCCTTGCAGCGGCGGCGCTAGTAGCTGCGGCGCGGGCCGGTGTAATCGGACTTCGGGAAGACGAAGGGCGGCTGGCGACCCACCAGGGCCTCGACCAGCATGAGCTCCTGGTCCGTGTGGTTGATGAACGGCGCCGGGCGGATGTTCTTGCCCGCGGGCTGGCCCTGCACGATGTAGAGCGGCTTGTCGTGGTGCGTGGCGGCGATGGTCTCGCGGCTATCCGGGTCCGCGTTGGCCGCGATGTCCGTCACGCCGTAGCAGGTGCAGAAGTAGGTCTGCTCGGGGTCGGCCTCCATGTACACCCCGGTGCCGCGGATGCCGATGGTGGCCGTGGCGGCCCGGAGCTGCATGGGACGGCGCGGCGCGAAGACCGAGAGCAGCTTGCCCGACAGGAGCCGCAGCCCCGTGAGCACCGGCGAATCGGCCTGCGCGGCCTCGAGCACCACGCGGCTGTCGCCCCGCAGCACGAAGGCGCTGTCGCCCACGGCGTAGACGACCTCGGCGTTGCGTCCCGTCTCGATGGTGGCCCGCCCGGCGATGCGCGTGTCCAGCGTGGCGGGCTTGCCGTCCACGGAAACCTGGCCCTGCATGCGGTAGATGGACCGGTTGGGCGGCAGCTTGGTCGGCTTGGAGCCGAACAGCTGCGCCATGGCCTCGCGGGCCGGGACCGAGCCGGCGAAAAAGCCGGCGGCGAGGGCCTGGATCAGGATGCGGCGGCGGGGATCTTCCCTATCACCCGATTGACTCATTGGTGCGCTCCTTGTGTGGTTTTTGCCCGTCTTGCCGCCCGGTGGGGCCGCGCGACGGGGTGGCGCAGGCAAACCGCATTCTGTCCTGCACCGCCGGGTCGGTCAACGCGAAAAATTCGGCAGCCCGGGCCCGCTTTTCCCGACGGGCTTGACGGCGATACGGGCGGTCCCGGCCGCCGGATTCGCCCTCGCACCCCGGTTGACAACTGACCGGCAGTCACTTAGCCTGACCGCCTTACTGACCCGGAGTCACCTGAGCATGCGCGTGAAGACCCGCGCCCTGGCCGAGCACGACAAGGAAGCGCGCCGCCACGCCCTGCTGGATGCGGCGGAATCCCTCTTTCTCGCCCACCCCGAACGCGTGGCGAGCGTGGAGGAAGTGGCGCGCGCCGCGGGCCTCGCCAAGGGCACCGTTTACCTCTACTTCCCCAGCAAGGAAGAGCTGCTGCTCAGCCTGCACGAGCGGCACGTCGCGCGCTTCTTCGACGCGCTGGTCCGGCGCCTCGCCTCCCGCGCGGCCGTGGACTTCGACGCCGTCTGGCGCGTGACGCGCGAGCACCTGGTGCGCACGCCCGGCACTCTCGCGCTCGCGAGCCGCTGCTTCGGGCTCATGGACCGCGACATTCCCGCCGAGGCCGCCATCGCCTTCAAGGTCCGCATGGGCCGCGTGCTGGCCGGGGCCGGCGGCGGACTCGAGGGACGCTTCCCCGCGCTCGCGCCGGGCGCGGGCGTCACGCTCCTGCAGCACAGCTACGGCCTCATCGTGGGCCTGTGGCAGCTCATGCATCCGATCGCGCGCTTCGCCGACGCCCTGGAGCGCGCCGAGCTCGCCGTCTTCCGCCGCGACTACGAGCGCGAATTGGAGGCCGCCCTCAAGGCCCTCTGGCGCGGCGCGATGGAACCGACGAAGAAGCCCCGCGCCCGCCCGAAGGGATCCCGGCCATGAACCGAATCGCCCCGTTCGTCCTTGCCGCGATCGTCACCGCCTGCGGCAGCCCCGAGCCGCCCCCGGCCCCGCCCCGCGTGGTCTCGACGATCGTCGCCACCCCGGGCAACCCGGGCCGCGACGTCCTGTCCGGCGAAGTGCGCGCCCGCGTGGAGACGGATCTCGCCTTCCGCGTCGGCGGCAAGGTGGCCCAGCGCCTCGTCGATGCCGGCGCCCGCGTCGAAGCCGGCCAGCCCCTCGCGCGGCTCGATCCCGACGACGCCGCCCGCGCCACCGACGCGGCCCGCGCCCAGCTCGCGGCGGCGGAAGCGGACCTCGCCCTCGCCAACGCCGAGCTCGAGCGCGCGAAGGACCTGCTCGCCAAGCGCTTCATCAGCGCCTCGGCCTTCGATGCGAGGCAGACCGCGCAGAAGGCGGCCGCGGCCCGCGCCGACCAGGCCCGTGCGCAGGCCGCGCTCTCGGGCAACCAGCAGGGCTACACCACCCTCGTGGCCGACGCGCCCGGGGTCGTGCTTTCCACCGCCATCGAGCCGGGCCAGGTCGTGGCCGCCGGCCAGCCCGCGATGCGCCTCGCCCGCGACGGCGCGCGCGAGGTGCTCGTGCACGTGCCCGAATCGCAGGTGGCGCGCGTGAAGCCGGGCCTCCCGGCCCTCGTCACGCTGTGGGCCGCCACCGACGCCCCCCTGCCCGCCCGCATCCGCGAGGTGGCCGGCGGCGCCGATCCCGTCACGCGCACCTTCGCCGTGCGGGTCTCGGTGCTGCAGCCACCGCCCGCGATGCGCCCCGGCATGACCGCCAGCGTGCTGCTGGGCGAAGGCGGCGCCGCGCCCATCGTGGTGCCGCTGCCCGCGCTCGATCGCCAGGGCGAGGAGGCCGCCGTTTGGATCGTCGAGGCGAAGGACTCCACCGTCAGGCGCCGCGTCGTGAAGGTGGCGCAGTACCGCGAGGACGGCGCCGCCCTCGCCACGGGCCTCGCCGCCGGCGAGCGCATCGTGTCCGCCGGCGTGCACAAGCTGCGCGAAGGCGAGCGCGTTCGCATCGACAAGCCCCCGGGAAACTGACACCGTGGTCCACCGCTTCAATCTCTCCGAATGGGCGCTCGAGCACCGCACGCTGGTGCTCTACCTGATGCTGGTGCTCGCCGCCGTGGGCGTGGGCTCCTACCTGCGCCTGGGCCAGGCGGAGGACCCGGAATTCACTTTCAAGGTGATGGTGGTGCGCACGATGTGGCCGGGCGCGAGCGCGGACGAGGTGGAGCGCCAGCTCACCGACAAGCTGGAGAAGAAGCTGCAGGAGACGCCCCGCCTCGACCACCTGCGCAGCTACTCGAAGCCGGGCGAATCCGTGGTCTTCGTGTTCGCCAAGGACAGCGCGAAGCCCGCCGAGATCCACGACACCTGGTACCAGGTAAGGAAGAAGGTGGGCGACATCCGCGCGCAGCTTCCCGCGGGCGTGCAGGGCCCCTTCTTCAATGACGAGTTCGGCGACACCTTCGGCAACATCTACGCGCTGACGGGCGAAGGCCACGACATCGCGGCCCTGAAGGACCGGGCCGACCGCATCCGCGCCCGGCTGCTGCGGGTCAAGGACGTCTCCAAGGTGGAGCTGGTGGGCGAGCAGGACGAGCGCATCCACGTGGAGCTCTCGAACGCCAAGCTCGCCACCTTCGGCGTGGAGCCCGCCGTGGTCTTCGCGGCCCTCGCGCAGCAGAACGCCGTCGCGGCGGCCGGCAGCTTCGAGACCGCCACGGATCGCATCCCGCTGCGCGTGGACGGCGCGCTCGATTCCGTCGAGAGCGTGCGGCAGGTGCCCGTGCGCGCGAACGGCCGCACCTTCCGCGTGGGCGACGTGGCGAGCGTGACGCGCGGCACCGTGGACCCGCCCGCCCCCCGCATGCGCTACCTCGGGCGCGAGGCGCTGGGCGTCGCGGTCTCCATGGTTCCCCGGGGCGACATCATCGCGCTGGGCCAGGCGCTCGATGCCGAGATCGCCGCCATCCGCGCCGACCTGCCCGTGGGCATGGCCATCGACCGCGTGAACGACCAGCCCGAGACGGTGCGCCGGTCCGTGACCGAGTTCTCGCGGGCGCTCGCCGAGGCCGTGGGCATCGTGCTGCTGGTGAGCTTCCTGTCGCTGGGCCTGCGCACGGGGCTCGTGGTGGCCCTGTCGATCCCGCTCACGCTCGCGGTCACGTTCCTCTTCATGTTCCTGTGGGGCATCGACCTGCACAAGATCTCGCTGGGGGCGCTCATCATCGCGCTCGGGCTGCTGGTGGACGACGCGATCATCTCCGTCGAGATGATGGTGGTGAAGATGGAGCAGGGCTGGGAGCGCGTGCGGGCCGCGAGCTTCGCCTACACCTCCACCGCGATGCCCATGCTCACCGGCACCGTCGTGACCGCCGCGGGTTTCCTGCCCATCGGCCTTGCGAGGTCCTCCACGGGGGAATACACCTTCTCGATCTTCGCCGTGACGACGCTCGCCCTGGCCGTCTCGTGGGTGGTCTCGGTGCTCTTCGTGCCCTACCTGGGCTACAAGCTGCTGCCGGACTACACGCGCGGTCACGCCGCCCCCGACGAGGCCGCCGTCTACGGCCGGCCCTTCTACCGGCGCTTCCGTCGCGCCGTGGTGTGGTGCGTGGAGCGCCGCTGGCTCGTGATCGGCGTGACGGCCGCCGCCTTCGCCGTGGCCGCGTTCGGCTTCCGCTTCGTGCAGCAGCAGTTCTTCCCGCCCGCGAGCCGTCCCGAGCTGATCGTGGACCTGCGCCTGGCCGAAGGCGCCTCGGTGCACGCGACGCAGCGCGAGGTCGAGCGGCTGGAAAAGCGCCTCGCCGCTACGCCCTTCCGCGACGACCTGGACAACTTCGTCGCCTACGTGGGCAGCGGCAGCCCGCGCTTCTACCTGCCCTTCGACCAGCAGCTCGTCAATTCCAACTTCGCGCAGTTCATCCTGAACACCCGCGACAACGAGGCGCGCGAGCGGGTGCGCGCCGCCCTCATCGCCCTCTTCGAGAACGAGTTTCCCGCCCTTCGCGCCCGCGTGAACCGGCTGGAGAACGGCCCGCCCGTGGGCTTTCCCGTGCAGTTCCGCGTGACGGGCGAGGACAAGGGCGAGGTGCGCCGCCTCGCGGGCGAAGTGGCCGCGGTGATGCGCGCCAACCCCTGGTCCCGCGACGTGCACGCCGACTGGGAAGAGCCCTCCCGCGTGATCCGTCTCGCGCTGGACCAGGACCGCGCCCGCGCCCTCGGGGTGACGAGCCAGTCCCTCGCGCAGTACGTGGGCACCGTGGTCTCCGGCCAGGCCGTCACCACGTGGCGCGAGAAGGACAAGCAGGTGGACGTCGTGGTGCGCGGCGACGCGGCCGAGCGGCGCTACGTGAGCCTGCTCAAGGACCTGGCCGTGCCCGTGGGCGGCGGACGCACCGTGCCCCTCGCGCAGCTCGCGCGGATCGAGCCGGGCTTCGAGCAGGGCCTGTTCTGGCGGCGCGACCGCCAGCCGGTGGTCACGCTGCGCACCGACATCAAGGACGGCATCCAGGCGCCCGTCGTGAGCGCGCAGGTGGCCCGCGCCCTCGAACCGCTGGTCGCCAAGCTTCCCGCGGGCTACCGCATCGAGGCGGGCGGGGCCATCGAGGATTCCGCGCGGGGCCAGCGCTCCATCGCGGCCGTGGCACCGGTGATGGTGCTGGTGATGGTGACCGCCCTCATGCTGCAGCTGCAGAGCTTCTCGCGCCTGGCGCTCGTGCTTCTCACCGCGCCCCTCGGGCTCATCGGCGTGACGGCCGCCCTGCTCGCGTTCCGCGTTCCCTTCGGCTTCGTGGCCATGCTGGGCACCATCGCGCTCGCGGGCATGATCATGCGCAATTCCGTGATCCTGGTGGACCAGATCGACCGCGACATCCGCGAGGGTTCCGATCCGTGGGAGGCCATCGCCGACGCGACCGTGCGCCGCTTCCGGCCCATCATGCTCACCGCCGCGGCGGCCGTGCTCGCGATGATTCCCCTCGCCCGCAGCGCGTTCTACGGGCCGATGGCCGTCGCGATCATGGGCGGCCTGGTGGTGGCCACGGTGCTCACGCTCTTCTTCCTGCCGGCCCTGTACGCCGCGTGGTTCCGCGTGCGCCCGCCCGCGCCGGCCGCCTGAGCGAAGACCCCGCGAAGAGCGGGGAAAAACCGCGCCCCGCCCACGATCCGCGCGGGGCTTGCTAAGCTCCCGTCATCCCCTGACGGAGCCCCCATGGAAAGACGCGATTTCGTGAAGCTGTGCGCCGCCGGCGCCGCCGCGGGCACGCTGCCCACTGCCGCCGAGGCGGCCACCCTCAAGGCCCGGCTGCACACGCGCGTTCGGCTGGAGACCGAGCGGGGCGAGCCCGTTCGCATCGCGCAACTCAAGGTGGGCACCAATTACGTCTTCGACTATCCCTTCGAATCGACGCCCTGCTTTCTCATCCGGCTCGCCAAGCCCGCCGCCGCCGGAGCGGACCTGCGCACGGAAGCCGGGCAGTCCTACCGCTGGGACGGCGGCGCCGGGCCCGAGCGCACGCTCGTCGCCTATTCGGCCATCTGCGCCCACAAGCTCACCTATCCCACGCGGCAGGTGAGCTTCATCGGCTATCGCGATGCGCCGAGCCCCGTGGCGGGCGACGGCAAGGTCATCACCTGCTGCTCGGACCGCAGCGTGTACGACCCGGCCGCCGGCGCGAAGGTGCTCGCGGGCCCGGCCCCCCAGCCGCTCGCCACCATCCTGCTCGAGCACGACGCGAAGAAGGACGAGCTGTTCGCCGTAGGCACGCTGGGCGGGGAGATGTTCGACAAGTTCTTCGAGCGCTTCGGCTTCCGCCTGCAGCTCGAACGGGGCGACCGCGCGAAGGCCGGCGTGAGCGGCCGGGCCGTGGTGAAGGAGCTGGCGAACTACAGCACGCAGTGGGCGCAGTGCTGAACTAGATCGCGAAATCCTCCCCCGCCTTCCCCGCCAGCCGGTCGAGGGCATCCGCCCCCAGGTGGGGCACGAAGAGCCGGATGAAGTCCTTCTCGAAGGCCCTCAGGCGCATGCCCCGCCGGAAGGCGAGCCGAGTCGTCTGCACCGGAAAGAGGTGCGCGGCCTCGAGCAGCGAAAGGCCCTTGTCCCGCGACTTCTCGAAGGCCCGCGAGGAGATGATGCCCACCCCCAGCCCGAGCGCGACGTAGGACTTGATCACGTCCGAGTCGAGCGCCGTCATCACGATGTCGGGCGCCAGTCCCCGCCGCGCGAAGGCCCCGTCGATGGCCGAGCGGCCCGCGAAGGTGGGGTCGTAGGTGATGACGGGAAAGCGCGCGATGGCCTCCAGCGTGAGGGGCTTCACGCGGGCGAGAGCGTGGCGCGCCGGCACCACCACGCCGTGGTGCCACTGGTAGCCGGGCACCGCCACCAGCGCCTCCACCTGGTCCAGGAACTCCGTGGCGATCGCGAGCTGCGCGTCGCCGTCCTGCACCCAGCGCGCGAGCTGCCGCGGGTTGCCCTGCAGCAGCTTGAGGTGCACGCGGGGGTGGGCCTTCTTGAACGCGGCGATCACGGGCGGCAGCGCATAGCGCGCCTGCGTGTGCGTGACGGCCACCGCGAGCTCGCCCCGCCCGCCGTCGGCGTGGTCCGCCGCCACGCGCCGGATGTTCTCCGCCTCGGCCAGCGCCCGCTCCGCACACGCGATCACCTCGCGGCCCGCGTCCGTGACGGCCACCAGGCGCCGCCCCTGCCGCACGAACAGGGCCACGCCGATCTCCGCCTCCAGCGCCTGCACCTGCTGGGACACGCCGGGCTGCGAGGTGTGGAGCGCCCGCGCAGCCTCGGTCAGGTTCAGGCCCCGGCGGGCGATTTCCGTCACGTAGCGCAATTGCTGGAGGTTCATGGTTTAATCATATTGGATTATCAACAAATAGATAATAAATAGTTTTCTGCGATCATTGCGGCGGGCACCATGGCGCTCGAAAGGATCGCCATGTACCGCTACGACGCCCTCGACCAACGCCTCGTCGACGAACGGGTCGCGCAGTTCCGCGACCAGACGCGCCGCTTCCTCGCCGGGGAACTGGCGGACGACGACTTCAAGCCCCTGCGCCTGCAGAACGGCCTGTACATCCAGCGCCACGGCCCGATGCTGCGGGTGGCGATCCCCTACGGCCTGCTCTCGTCGCGCCAGCTGCGCCAGCTCGCGGCGATCGCGCGTCGCTACGACCGGGGCTACGGCCACTTCACCACGCGCCAGAACCTGCAGTTCAACCACCCGCGGCTCGAGGACGTGCCCGACATCCTCGCCGAGCTCGCGAAGGTGGAGATGCACGCCATCCAGACGAGCGGCAACTGCATCCGCAACGTGACCACCGACCACTTCGCGGGCGTCGCGCCCGACGAGATCGTGGATCCGCGCGCCCTCGCGGAGATCATGCGGCAGTGGTCCACCTTCCACCCGGAATTCGCGTTCCTGCCCCGCAAGTTCAAGATCGCCTTCGCCGGCGCGCGGGAGGACCGGGCCGCCACGCTGCTGCACGATATCGGCTTCCACGCGGTGCGAAGCGAAGCGGGCGAAACGGGCCTGAAAGTCATCGTGGGCGGCGGCATGGGCCGCACCCCGATCGTGGGCCCGGTGATCCGCGAGTTCCTGCCTTGGCGCGAGATGCTCACCTACACGGAGGCGATCCTGCGGGTCTACAACCGCTACGGCCGCCGCGACAACCTGTACAAGGCCCGCATCAAGATCCTGGTGAAGGCCCTGGGCCCGGCGGAATTCACGCGGCAGGTGGAGGACGAGTGGGCGCACCTGCGGGATTCGCAATCCACGATCCCCGAGGCAGAGCTTGCCCGCGTCACGGCCCACTTCGGGGATCCCGCCTACGAGGCCCTGCCGGACGCGGAGCCGGCCTTCGACGAAGCCCTCGCCGACAACCGCGCCTTTTCCAAGTGGGTGGAGCGCAATGTCCACGGCCACAAGCGCGCGGGCTACACGGCCGTCACGCTTTCGCTCAAGAAGACGGGCGTGCCGCCCGGCGACGCGTCGGCGGACCAGATGGACACCGTGGCCGGCCTCGCCGATCGCTTCAGCTTCGGCGAGCTTCGCGTCACCCACGAGCAGAACCTCGTCCTCGCGGACGTGAGGAAGCGCGACCTGTTCACGCTGTGGCAGGCCGCGAGGCAAGCCGGGCTCGCGAGCCCCACGGTGGGCCTGCTCGCGGACATCGTGTGCTGCCCCGGCGGCGATTTCTGCGCGCTGGCCAACGCCAAGTCGATCCCGGTCGCGCAGGCGATCCAGGAGCGCTTCGACGATCTCGACTGGCTGCACGACATCGGCGAGCTCGATCTCAACATCTCCGGCTGCATGAACTCCTGCGGCCACCACCATGTCGGCCACATCGGCATCCTCGGCGTCGACAAGCACGGCACCGAGTGGTACCAGGTCTCGATCGGCGGGCGCCAGGGGCACGAGGCGGCCGTGGGCGAGGTGATCGGCCCGTCCTTCAGCGCGGGCGAGGTGCCCGACGTGATCGAGCGGCTGGTGGACACCTACGTGGTCCTGCGGCGCGAGGGCGAGCGATTCGTGGACACGGTGCACCGGCTGGGCCTCGCGCCCTTCAAGGCGGCCGTCTACGGCAACCGGGAGGTGGCCCATGCCTGAGCGGCTCATCCGCGCCGGCCGCGTGCAGGCCGACGACTTCACGACCTTCGATCCGCCCGAGGGGGCGGACCTCGCGACCGTCCCGCTGCCCGCCGGCCCGCTCATCGTGCCCTTCGCGCTGTGGGCGGTGCGCCGCGACGCGCTGCTCGCCCGGGACGCGCCCGTGGGCGTGCGGCTCGAGCCCACCGACGACCCGGCCGGTCTCGCGCAGGATCTTTCCCGGCTCGCCGTCGTCGCGATCCGCTTTCCGAAATTCACCGACGGCCGCGGCTATTCCACCGCGTGGCTGCTGCGCCGGCGCCTGGGCTTCGCGGGCGAGGTTCGCGCCGTGGGCGACGTGAAGCGCGACCAGCTCTTCTACCTTGCGCGAAGCGGCTTCGACGCGTTCCTGCTGGCCGACGGGCAGGACGCCCGCGCCGCACTCGCCTCGCTCTCGGATTTCAGCGCCGCGTACCAGGCGGCCGCGGACGCTCGCCCCCCTCGATTCCGGACCGCAGCCCTCCTGACGGGGCCGGCTATCATCCATGGATGAACTCGCCTTCCTTGAAAGGAAATTCTCCATGGACGACCTGAAGGATACGGCCGCGATCCTCGCGCGCGCCGCCGGACGGGGCCGCGACGCGGGCCTCGCCTACGGGGGCGCCGTGACGCCCGCCGAAGCCCACCGGCTGCAGGTGTCCGGCGCTGCCGACGTGGTCGACGTGCGCACGCTGCCCGAATGGGAATTCGTGGGCCACTATCCGCCTGCCGTGCACCTGCCCTGGCGCCACTACGGCGAAAGCGTGCCCGACGACGGCTTCGTGGATGCCCTCCTCGAGCGCTTTCCCGTGGACCGCCCGCTGCTCTTCCTGTGCCGGAGCGCCGTGCGCTCCCACCACGCCGCCGAGGCCGCCGCGAAGGCGGGCTTCACGCACGCCTTCAACATCCTCGAGGGCTTCGAAGGCCCGATCGACGCCGACGGCCATCGCGGCCACCTCGGCTGGCGCGCGGCCGGCCTGCCGTGGCGGCAAGGCTGATCCCTCCCCATCCATTTGCACGACGCAACCCGAGCACGCCATGACCGCCCCCTTCGCCGACAATTCCCAGTCCATCGGCCGCACGCCCCTGGTGCGCCTGAACCGCGTCACCGACGGCGCGCCCGCCACGATCCTCGCCAAGATCGAGGGCCGCAATCCCGCCTATTCGGTGAAGTGCCGCATCGGCGCGGCGATGGTGTGGGACGCGGAAAAGCGCGGCCTGCTGGGGCCGGGCAAGGAGATCGTGGAGCCCACCAGCGGCAACACCGGCATCGCCCTCGCCTTCGTCGCGGCGGCCCGGGGCATTCCGATCACCCTCACGATGCCCGAGACCATGTCCCTCGAGCGGCGCAAGCTGCTGGTGGCCTACGGTGCGAAGCTCGTCCTCACGGAGGGCGCGAAGGGCATGGCCGGCGCGGTCGCGAAGGCCGAGGAGATCGCCGCCTCCGATCCCGCGCGCTACGTGCTGCTGCAGCAGTTCAAGAATCCGGCCAATCCCGCGATCCACGAAGCCACGACCGGCCCGGAGATCTGGGAGGACACGCAAGGCGCCGTCGACATCCTCGTGGCCGGCATCGGTACCGGCGGCACGATCACCGGCACCACGCGTTACCTCAAGAAGACGAAGGGCAAGGCGATCCGCGCGGTGGCCGTGGAACCGGCGGCGAGCCCCATCCTCACCCAGCAGCGCGCGGGCGAGCCCCTGAAGCCCGGGCCCCACAAGATCCAGGGCATCGGCGCCAACTTCATCCCCGACGTGCTCGACCTTTCGCTCGTGGACGACATCGAGCAGGTGACCAACGAGGAAGCCGTGGAATACGCCCGGCGCCTCGCGCGGGAGGAAGGCATCCTTTCGGGCATTTCCTGCGGCGCGGCGACGGCGGTGGCGGTGC
>ERZ761602.2467-NODE-2467-length-28906-cov-11.402690_pt1 | contig 28906 bp, 21 predicted proteins | sample MGYA00512165_ERZ761602 | MGnify/ENA primary metagenome ERZ761602 (study PRJEB28899, sample SAMN02445085) | bioreactor sludge metagenome | biome: EBPR sludge; isolation source: Thorneside wastewater treatment plant | place: Australia: Brisbane, Thorneside...
GGCAAACAGGCAGTGCGCGGCGGCAGTAGCGCGCCGCTGCCATTCTGGGTGTGGTTGATTACCGGATTCGCGCTCGGCGTCGGCTTGTCGATGTTCTTCATCCTGCGCGACGGCATGCCAACGTCGGGGCCGCGACCGAATCCGAACGCGCAGCCTGCCGGCGAGGGCGACAAACCGCTGGTCGAGCTGGCCGCCGGTGACAGCCGCGCCGCGCCGGAGCAGAAAAAGCCCCGCTACGACTTCTATTCGGTGTTGCCGGAGATCGAAGTGGTGATCCCGGACGCCGAATTGACCGAGCAGTCGCAGAAGCCGCCGCCCCCGGTCGCGGCCGGTGCCAGTGCAGTGCGCATGTTCCTGCAGGTCGGCAGCTTCGGCAATTCCGGCGATGCCGAGGCCCTCAAGGCGCGCATGGCCTTGCTCGGCGTGCAGGCGCAGGTGACGCCGGTGAAGATCAACGATCGCACCTGGCATCGGGTCCGCGTCGGACCCTACACTGACGCCCGTGCGCTGGAAGCCGCAAAACGCGAGCTGGCGGGTGCCAACATCGAGGCAATCGCGCTACGCGAAACCGGCGGCTGACCGGTGCTGGGTGTTGGTGTTGGTGATTGGTGTCGGTGTTGGAATGAGTGGGAAGAGGGTGCGCGGGTGTAGGAGCGACGTGTGCGTCGCGACCGATGCACGCCGAGCCTGACGGTCGCGACGTGCACGTCGCTCCTGCAACGGCTCAGCGGAAACTGACAGCGAGCCGCCGCTCGAACGCGCGCTGCCTATACTCGGCGCCTACCGGAAGCGAGCGAGGATGCCGCCATGAGCGAACGCGATGTGATGCAGTACGACGTGGTGATCGTCGGCGCCGGCCCGGCCGGTCTCGCCTGCGCGATCCGCCTGAAGCAGCTCAAGCCCGAACTCGGCGTCTGCGTGATCGAGAAGGCCTCGGTGGTCGGCGCGCAGATCCTGTCGGGCGCGGTCATCGAGCCGCAACCGCTGGATGAACTGCTGCCTGGCTGGCGCGATGCGCCGCCGCCAATCTGCGTGCCGGCGAAACGCGACGATTTCCGCTTCCTCACGCGAACCGGCGCATGGTCGATGCCGACCCCGCCGCAGATGCACAATGCCGGCAATTTCATCGTCTCGCTGTCGGCGATGTGCGCCTGGATGGCACCGCAGGCCGAGGCGCTCGGCGTCGAGATCTTCCCGGGATTCGCCGCCGCCGAGACGCTGGTCGACGACGCCGGCACGGTGATCGGCGTGCGCATCGGCGACATGGGCGTGGCCCGCGACGGCACGCCCAAGGACAGCTACACCCAGGGCATCGACATCCATGCCGGCGTCACCATCCTCGCCGAGGGTGCGCGCGGGCACCTGACCAAACAGTTGATCAAGCGCTTCGAGCTGGACGCGGCGAGCGATCCGCAGACGTATTCGATCGGCATCAAGGAGCTCTGGCAGCTGCGACCGGGCAGCGGCGAACCGGGCTTGATCGTGCACACCATCGGCTGGCCGATGGACACCGCCACCTATGGCGGCAGCTTCCTCTACCACATGGACCAGGACCGGGTCGCACTCGGCGTGGTCTGCGGCCTCGACTACAAGGATCCGCTGTTCCAGCCTTACGAGGCCTTCCAGCAGTGGAAGCACCACCCGTACATCAAGCCGATGCTGGAGGGCGGTTCGATCGTCTCGGCCGGCGCGCGCGCGATCGTCACCGGCGGTTACCAGTCGCTGCCCAAGGTGGAGATGCCCGGCGCGATGCTGGTCGGCGATACCGCCGGCCTGCTCAACGTGCCGAAGATCAAGGGCACGCACCAGGCGATGCGCTCCGGCATGCTTGCCGCTGAACACTATGCCGAGACCGCTCGCGCGGAAGGCTGGGACGCCAAGCTGCGCGGCTCTGCGGTGATGGAAGAGTTGCGCCGCGTGCGCAACGTCAAGCCGGCGTTCAAGAAGGGCCTGTGGGTGGGCCTGGCCAATGCGGGGCTGGAAACCGTGCTCGGCGGCGCCAGTCCGTGGACGCTGCGGAACAAGCCCGACTATGCGCAGCTCAAGCGCGTCGACAACTACGTCACGCCGGACCGCGGTTGGGTCGAGCGCTCGCTGCCGCCGCGCGATCGGCTGCAGGGCGTCTATTTCGCGTCGACCGCACACGACGAGGACCAACCGGTGCACCTCAAGGTCGCCGACACCTCGATCTGCATCGGCCAGTGCGCAGAAGAATTCCAGAACCCATGTACCCGCTTCTGCCCGGCCGGCGTCTACGAAATGGTCGAGGAGGAGGGCGGCAAGCGCCTGCAGATCAACGCCTCCAACTGCGTGCACTGCAAGACCTGCGACATCAAGGATCCCTACCAGATCATCAACTGGGTGACGCCGGAGGGCGGCTCGGGACCGAATTACCAGAACCTTTGAGCACGGTTGTCGGTTGTTGGCAGCAGCGAAGAGCAACAGCGATGTTGCAGGAGCGAACGTGTACGTCGCGACCGAGGCCCAGCGAATTCGGCGGTCGCGACGTACACGTCGCTCCTGCGGTAAGCGACGTTCAACGCTGGCACCTGGGGCAATAGAAGCTCGACCGCTGCCCCAGTCGAACGCTCCTGATCGGCGTGGCGCACACTCGGCACGGCTCGCCGGCACGGCCGTACACCTGCAACTCCTGCTCGAAATAGCCGGGCTCGCCATCGGGCTTGAGAAAATCGCGCAACGTGGTGCCGCCGCGCTCGATGGCATGGCCGAGGATCGCCTTGACCGACTGCGCCAGCGCTTCGAAGCGCGCCCTCGAGACGCGGCCGGCGGCGCGGCGTGGATCGATGCCGGCGCGAAACAGCGCTTCGGCGGCGTAGATGTTGCCGACGCCGACGACGATCGCCTGGTCCATCAGAAAGTGTTTGACCGGGCCGCTGCGAGCAAACGCTCGCGCGTGCAGGTAAGCGCCGTCGAAGCCAACGTCGAAAGGTTCAGGCCCGAGTGCCGACAACAGGGGATGCACCTCGCCCGTCGGCTGCCACAGCAGGCAACCAAAACGGCGCGGATCGTTGTAGCGCAACAGGCGGCCGTCGCCCAGCAACAGGTCCCAATGGTCATGCGCGCGCAGCGGTGCGTCGCCTTCCAGCACCCGCAGACTGCCGCTCATGCCCAGATGCACGATGGCGCTGCCGCGGGTGTTGTCGAGCAGCAGGTACTTGGCGCGCCGGCGCACCCGGTCGATCGGCAACCCGAGCAATCCGTTCGCCACCGCATCCGGCACCGGCCAGCGCAATCGCCGCTCGCGCAGCAGCAGCCGGCGCACCACGCGCCCGGCCAGATGCGGCTCGATGCCGCGGCGGGTGGTTTCGACTTCGGGGAGTTCGGGCACGTTGGGCGGGAAAAAGGGAAAAGGAAAATGGAAAAGGGGAAAGCGCGGAAGCTCTCAGCGTGGCAGGACCGCCGATGAGGCATTCTCAGGGCCCAAAGCCATCGGATTACGTGTTTCCCGCCGTTCCTTTTTCCATTTTCCCTTTTCCATTTTCCTGCTTCACCTGGCCGCCGCCAGACTACGCGCATCCTCGCGCCAGCGCGGCGTCGCGCGGATCGTCGGCAGTACCTCTTCGGCGCGGTCGACGAGGGTCCACATGGCGCGGTGTTCGCGATTCATGAAGCGCTCGTCGATGCTGCGCTCGAGCACGCGCACCACGTCGTCGTAGAAACCACGCGTGTTGAGCAGGATGATCGGGCCGAAATACAGGCCCAGGCGCTTGAGCGTGATCGCCTCGAACAACTCCTCGAGGGTGCCGCAGCCCCCCGGAAGCGCGACCACCGCGTCGCTGCCGGTGAGCAGCTTGTGCTTGCGCTCGCGCATGTCCTCGACCAGTTCCAGCCGCGTCAGCCCGGGGTGGCCCCACTCCAGATCGGCCATGAAACGCGGCAGGATACCGATGACTTCACCGCCAGCGGCCAAGGCACCGTCCGCCACCGCACCCATCGAGCCCGTGCTGCCGCCGCCATACACCACGCTGCAGCCACCGCCGGCCAGCGCCATGCCGAGTGCGTGCGCCTGCTCGCGATAAACCGCATCGGCGGTCGCGCTGGAGGCGCAGTAGACGCACACGCGCAAGCCGGCGCTCATGGTCACTTCTTTTCGTTCATCTTGACCCGTGCCAGCGCAGCCTTGTAGCGCGCCAGATCGCGCTCGTAGTCGGCGCGTGCGGAGTCCTTCTCGCCTTCCCGGTCCTTGAGGAATTGCTTCTGTCGCTCGATCTCGGCGCGTTCGCCGGCGATCATTTCCTTCAGCGCATCACTGACCACCTGACCGCCGCGCTCCATTTCGGCCGCTTGTGCGACCAGCCCGGCCAGGCTCTGCTCGCGCGCCCCGATCTCGATCCGACGCGCCTCGACGGTCTGGTTGAGCAGGTCGATGCGCTGATTGAAGGAACGCACCAGATCCTCCTCGTTGGCGTAGGAGTTGAGCAACGCCTCGTCGGCCTTGCGGCGCTCCTCGGCAGCCTTGGCGTCGGCGATCGCCTTGTCCTCCGCGGCTTGCTGGGCGGCGATTTCTTCCGGCGTCATGGCACGATCGATGCGCTCCACCGACACGCCGCGATCGCTGAAACGCTCGCGCGCATATTCCTTGGCCTCGGGCGGAATCTGGTCGCTGTAATGCACGTTGCCCTGCTGATCGGTCCATTTGTAGAGCTTTTTCCCGCTCGACTGCGCCTGCGCCGTGGACAGCGCCAGGATCGCGGCAAGGGCCAGGGCGGCGGTTAGGATCGCTCGAAGTTGCATGAATCTACCTCCGCAATGCAGCAGGGTCCGGAAGTCGACATTGTAGAGAAGCCAGCCTCGCACACGCTGAACCGATCTGCAAAAAAGCCGGTGTTGGTTGTGGGTGTCGGTGCCGGTAGAAGCGCGGCGATCTTGTGCACGCCGGACTCCGCGCGCGCCACGGTGCTCCTGATCCGCTCTTTCCGACAGCAACACCCACGACCCACAGCGCTCTTCAGTCCAGCAGTGCCAGCCAGTCGTCCGCTGTCAGCATTGATGCCAGGCTCTGGCCGGACTCGTCGAACAGCGCATCGGCGAGTTCGCGCTTGCGTGCCTGCAGGGCGAGGATGCGTTCCTCGACGCTGTCGCCGGCAATCAGTCGGTAAACGAACACCGGCTTGTCCTGACCGATGCGATGCGCGCGATCGGTAGCCTGCGACTCGACCGCAGGATTCCACCACGGGTCGTAATGGATCACGGTATCGGCGCGGGTGAGATTCAAGCCGAAGCCGCCGGCCCGCAGGCTGATCAGGAACAGCGGCACCTCGCCACGCTGGAAGCGCTGCACCGGCATTGCGCGATCCTCGGTCTGTCCGGTCAACTTGACGTAACGGATGCGCTCGGCGTGCAACTCCGCTTCGATCAGTTCGAGCATGCTGGTGAACTGGCTGAACACCAGGATGCGGCGTCCGGCAGCGATCAATTCGTGCAGCATGTCCATCAGATAGTCGAGCTTGGCCGACGGCGCCGCCTTGCCGCGTTCGAGTGCGATCAGGCGCGGGTCGCAGCAAACCTGGCGCAGGCGCATCAGCCCTTCGAGCACGCGCATGCGGTTGCGCTCGAAGCTCTGCGCCGCGATGTAGCCGCGGATCTCCTCGGCGTAACTGGCGCGCATCGTCTCATAAAGATCGCGCTGGCGCCCGTCCATCGCGATGGTGCGGGTCACCTCGGTCTTTTGCGGCAGGTCGGCGACCACCTGGTCCTTGGTCCGCCGCAGCAGGAACGGTCGGATGCGCCGGCGCAGGCGTTCGCGGGTGTCGCGGTCGCGACCTTTTTCGATCGGCTTGCGGAAGTTTCGCGCGAAGTCGGCCTTCGAGCCGAGCAGGCCGGGCAGCAAGAAGTCGAACTGCGCCCAGAGTTCGCCGAGGTGGTTCTCCAGCGGCGTGCCAGTCAGACAGACGCGCTGGCGCGCCTCCAGCTTGCGCGCCGCGCGCGCCGCCAGGGTGGCCGGGTTCTTGACCATCTGCGACTCGTCCAGCACCACCAGAAACCAGGGTTGCGCCACCAGCGCGTCGACATCACGGGCGAGCACCGGGTAAGTGGTCAGTACCAGGTCGACATCGGCGAACCGCGAGCGCCGCTTGCCGCGCTCCGGTCCCGCATGCACCAACTGGCGCAATGAAGGCGCGAAACGCGCCGTTTCGGCCGCCCAGTTCGGCAACACGCTTTTCGGACACACCACCAGGGTCGGGCGGTCGGCGCGCCCGGCTTCCTGCTCGCCGACCAGATAGGCCAGCACCTGCACGGTCTTGCCCAGGCCCATGTCGTCGGCGAGGATGCCCGACAGCCCGGACTCACCGAGGAATCGCAGCCATGACAGGCCTTCGACCTGATACGGGCGCAGCGCGGCATGCAGCGCAACGGGCACCGGGGTCGCCACCATCCCCGAGAATCGCGCCAGGCGGTCGGCGAGTTCGCGCACCGCGCCAGCGCCGGGCCACATGCGCTTGCCGGCGGCGAGTTCGGTTTCCAGTTCGATCAGCACCGCCGCACGCGAGCGCGGCAGTTGCAACCGCCTTTGGTCGATGGCGCCGGTCTCGCCCAACTCGTTGAGGGTGTCGAGGATGAAGCGCAGGCGACCGGCTGCGATCGGCAGTCGGCGTTCTCCCGGCAAGGTCAGCGCGACGATCGCATCGGCCGCACTCGGCAACTCGTTGAATCGGCCATCGCGCAAGCCTTCGCGCAGCGTCGGCAACAGGTTGATGCGCTCGCCATCGACGTCGATGCCGAGTTCCACCGTGAGCGCGGCGTTCAACGAGTCGGCTTCGACTTCGCCATAGAACTTGTATTCGGCGTCGATCAGCTTGAGCGGGAAACGTGGTCCATATTCCAGCCGCCAACCCTCACTGCGCAGGCGTGGCAGCATCACGTAACAGAACTCGTTGAGCGCCTGCGGATCGCCGTCCGGGTTGATCACCCAGTCGCTTTGCTGCAGCCCGGGGTGGTCGATCATGGCGTGGCGATTGGAGATCAGCCCGAGTTGCTTCAGGCGCGTCGCCAGTCCGCGTTCGATCCCGCGATCGCGCGGATACAGGCGCACCTGTTCGCCGTCGAAGACACTGAGTTCGTCGGTCGGGTCGCTCTCGCCGACGCGCGCCGGCCCGTAACGGAAGGACAGGCGCGCGAAAGCGATCAGGCGCGCTCCCTTGCGACCGCGCGCTTCGAAGGTCGCGGCGCTCTGGTGCAGTGTCAGAATCGGCAATGGGGGTTCCACCGGCGGTCGTTCGACCGCCAGCTCATGCGGCAACGGAAATGCCGCGGGCAGGCGCGCGCGTTGGCGCGCGACGAACGCGGCGACGGCGGAAGCCGGCAGCGGCGCCATCGTCAGCAACTCGCCGATCAGCGCCGCATCGAGCTCGGAGCTCAGCCGGCCGATTTGCCTTGCCATGCCGTCGGCATACAACCAGCGATCGCCGAGACGCACGCAGTCGCCGCCACCGGCGTGGGCGTTCAGACGCTGGCAGCCGCGCGCATCGATCGTCCAGCTCCATTCGAGCACTCGGTCGTCGCCGGGCGTCAGCAGCAGACCCGGGCGCTGCCAGCCGCAACTGCCTTCGGCGGCGACGGCGAGCACGGCTTCAGTCAAAGCCGCGGCGGGCAGCCACCAGTAGTCGCCGTCAAACCAGACCGGCTTGCTGCGTCCGGTGGCCGCCAACAACATCTGCGATTCGACGCTCAGACTCTCACGCCATTCGGGCAATACCTCGGCGGCGGACAAAGCCTCGAAGCGCCAGCCGCCGCCGGCGGCGCGCCAGCGACCGAGGCGCAAACCCAGCGCTCGCTGCTCGCCAAGGCTGTTGCCGAGCCAGCCGATACGACCCTCGCGTGGTTGCGACGAAACGCCGGTGTGGGCTGGCGGCGGCGCCGTCGCGATTGCGCTGTCACCGCCACCGGCGTGCAGCAACAGGGCCACGGCATGCTTGCACGCCACCTGGACCGGACAGCTGCAGTGCGATTCGATACGCCAGCGCTCGTCGCGCAACCAGGCGCGCACGTGTACCCGATAAGGCGTGCGCCGCGAGCCGCGGACCTCGCCGACGAGGATGCGTTCGTGTCCGGTTTCACGACGCTCGAGCCACAGCACCCGCCGTTCGCGCGCATAACGTTGACCGCGCCGCAGGTCGACGTCGGCGAAGCTCGCGCGCAATTGATCCAGGCCAGGGCGCCACATGGTCGTCGTCGCCGCCTCGCTGCAGGCAAACCATGGAGATTACCATTGGCGATGGGGCCTGCGATTCAGACGCGCGGGCGCAAGCTGCCGGTTGTCGCCTGCATGGCGCTTCAGCTCGACGCTGCGACCGCTATCGGCCAGTTCTTGAGGGAAAGCTGAGGAATGCGTCGCAAACCGCCGTTCTGCAAGGAATATGCGGTGTGGTATTGTAAAAAGGCGAATGCCATGTTGGCTCGCATACCCGTTTTGAGGGTGGTCACGATGAACCGATTGCTTGCGTTTCTGGTCGCCCTGTTGCTGGTGGCACCGTTGTCGGCCAAAGAAGGGTTGCTGGCGAAACGGACCGCCCTGGCGCCGCCGACGGTGACCACGATCAACGGGACGCCGCTGCGGATCAATGTCGGCAGCGACAATTCCTACCAGATCTACAATTCGAACGTGGTCGGTGGCGGTGGCCAGTTCTACCCGACCAGCGGCACGCAGACCGCCGACTCCGGCTGGTTCGTCAAAGTCGGCGAAACCCTGTATGCACCGAATTTCGGCGAGCACGGCATCAGTGCGACGGGAAGTCTGGGCACGACCGTCGATTTCTCCGAGACCGCATTGACCGGCGTAGGCGGCGCCGGCACCGTGGAATCGCCGTTCAGTGTCAGCGTGGTCAATGGCGTCGGCGACACCGGCCTGACCGCCACCACATCGAACTTCTACGTTCAGGGCAGCAACTACATCACCCAACGCTTCCGGCTGGTCAACACCAGCCCCAACGTGGTCGAAGCCAAGGTGTTCCTCGGCAGCGATATCTATCTCGCCTCCAGCGACAGCGGCGTGCCGTTCCTGGAACCGCAATCGAACAGCCCCGGTGGTCGCACCTGCCCTGGCGTGTTGCCCGAGTACACCATCCTGCATATTCCGCTGACGCCCGCGTCGCGCTACACCGGCACCGGATATGCCGACGTCTGGGCGCAGATCGGGGCGGGCTCGCTCGACAACACCCTCGGCAGCGGCTGCATCGACAATGGCGCAGCACTGCAATGGAATGTCAGCGTGCCGCCCAATGGCAGCGTCAGCGTGCTCGCCGCAACGTCGTTCGGCGAAATTCCGCCGATCACGCAGTTCGGCGTCAGCGACGTCAACCCGTTTCTGGGCCAGTTCGGTACCAACGTGGAGGTCAGGATTGTCGGCTTCGGATTCCTGCCGGCCACCACGTTCAGTTTCGGCGCCGGGGTGACGGTCACCAACCTGCAGATCCAGAGTGCCACGTTGGCAACGGCGACCCTGCAGATCGCGTCCGATGCCGTGGTCGGTTGGCGCGATGTGGTGGCCACGCAGACGCCGGGCGGGATTGTCTCGACTTTGATAGACGGTTTCGCGGTGACCGATGAACCGGTATTCAACTACAGCATCATTCCGGGCAGCACCGTCAACCCGTTGGCAGTGGCCTGTGTCAGGGCAAAATTCCCCGCATCGCCAGTGAACGCCGCAGGCTGGGCACCGGATGAGGGCACTTGGTATACGCCGGAGATTGTCAATCCACCCTTTACCCCGCACCCGCCGACCGGTCTCGCGCGTGCGATTCTCGATTGCCATGTTCAGCAGTGGTTCGCCAATCCCGGGATACTTGCCCCGGGCTTCTGCTGGGACGAGCCCTCGCCCGAGTATCTTGGCGAGTACCCCGAAGGACGCTTCGCGAACCTGCGCCTCTACCATTCGATCAATGGAAACTGCGACGCAGTGCCTCCCCCCGGAACGACGATTTATGAGTCGAATGTGCTCATGGTGCGCCAGCCATTCCTGTTGCTGCCGACCTTGAGTACGGGCTTCGAGGATTGAGAGGGCTGGCCGGGTTTCATCCCGGCTGGCGAACGTCGATACGCTCAGTGCGGGCTGAACACAAAAACGTGTTCAGCCCCTTCAGCCCGTGTTCTGCAAGCCACGGGCGATGCCGTTGACGGTCGCGACCAGCGCCTCGAACAACTCGTCGTCCTTGCGCTCGGTGCGCCGCCAGCGCACCAGCAAGTCCACCTGCAATACGCTGATCGGATCGACATACGGGTTGCGCAGGCGGATGGTGCGCTGCAAGCGGCGGTCGTAACCCAGGAGCTCGCTGGCGCCCTTGAGCTTCAGGATGTACTCGGTGGTGCGCCGCCATTCGGCCTCGATGATCGGCCAGTAGCGATGGTGCAGCGGCCCGGCGAGTGCCGAGTACAACGCGGCGATGCCGATGTCGGCCTTCGCCAGCACCATTTCGACGTCCTCCAGCATCAGCAGGAAGAAGGGCCAGTCGCGCGCCATTTCGGCCAAACGCTGTTCGCCGACACGCGCGCATACCTGCGCCAGTCCGCTGCCGAGGCCAAACCAGCCGGGCAAGCCATGACGGCTTTGCGACCAGGCGAACACCCACGGGATAGCGCGCAACTGCTCGATGCGGAAATCGTCGCCCTTGCGCAGCGACGGTCGCGAACCGATCTTCATGCGCTCGATCACGTCGATCGGCGTGGCCGCGCGAAAGTACTCGGCGAATTCGGCCTCGGCGTAGACCAGCTGGCGATAGCTGGCGCGGCTGCAGTCGGCGATCGACGCCATCAGCTCGCGCCAGCCGGATTCGCGCGGGTCGCGCGGCGCCGGATTCAGGGTGGCATGCAGCAGTCCGGAGAACGCCTGCTCGATGTTGCGCAACGCGATCGCACGGATCGCGTACTTGCGATGGATCACCTCGCCTTGTTCGGTCAGGCGCAGGTGCCCGTTGACGCTGCCGTGCGGCGCCGCCATCACTGCGCGCTCGGTGCGCCCGCCGCCGCGACTGGCGGTGCCGCCGCGGCCGTGGAAAAAGGACAGGTCGATGCCGGCGGCGTGGGCGATTTCGGACAGTTCGGCCTGCGCCTCCTGCAGCGCAAAACGCGACGCGACGATGCCGCCATCCTTGTTGCTGTCGGAATAGCCGAGCATCACCACCTGACGATCGCCGCGCGCCTTCAGATGCGCACGATAGACCGGGTCGGCCAGCAGTTCGCTCAGGATGCGCGGTGCGGCGGTCAGATCGGCAACGGTCTCGAACAGCGGCGCCACATCCAGGATCAATGTGGCGCTGTCGGCGCCAGCGGCGATGCGCGCCAGCGCCAGCACCGCCAGCACGTCGTCGGCACTTTCGCTCATGCTGACGATGAACACGCCGATCGCCGCGGCGCCGTAGCGCGCGCGGCTCTGCGCCAGCGCATCGAAAACCTCGAGCACAAGGCGCGTACCGTTGCTGGCGTCGCTCGGACGCGCGTTGCCGCCGGCGATTGCCTGGTGCAGCGCCGCGCGCCGGGCGACCGCCGCAGCCGCGCTCCAGTCGAGGCCAGCGATGCACGCGGCCAGCGCTGCCCGGTGCACCTCGGCATGCTGGCGCACATCCAGCGCGGCCAGGTGGAAACCGAAAGTCCGCACCCGCGCCACGAAGCGCTGAAACGGATACAGCCCGGCATGCCGCCCACCGTTGCGCACCAGCGACAATCGGATCAGGTCGAGGTCGGCGAGAAACTCAACCGGATCGTCATAGCCGCCGTCGCGATCTTCCAGCGACGCGCTCAGGCGCGCTGCCATCAGGATCAGCAGGCAGCGATAAGGCATGTCGCGGTGCCGTCGCGGGATGCCGGCCCAGGCGCGGCGCAGGCGCTTGCTGTACGCGGATACTCGCGCCGATACCGCCGGATCGATGGCGATGCGCGTGTGCGACTGGCTCAGGATCAGCGAAAGCTCCTTGAGTTCGCTCAAGTAGCGCACAAACAACACGCGGCGATGCGCGGCAAGCGCTTCGCGAATGGTTTCGGCGCCGACATTGGGATTGCCGTCCATGTCGCCGCCGACCCAGGTACCGAAGCGCAACAAGGGACGCGTCGAGGCTTCGCCGGCCAGTTCCGGATAAGTCGCCGCCAGGCAGCGTTCGAACTCGGCGTAACAGGCCGGTACCGCGCGGAACAGCACGTCGGTCAGGTAGAACAGGACGTGCTCGCGCTCCTGCTCGACGCTCGGTCGCACCGGCGAGTATTCGGCGGTCTGCCACGCGGCGGTGATGTGCATGCGCATCTGCGCCAATCGCGAACGCTCCTCGTCGGGCGTACGCCCGGAGTCGAGGCGGTCGACCAGCGCACGCACGATGCGCTGCTCCTTTTCCAGCATCGTGCGTCGCGTGGCTTCAGTCGGATGGGCCGTGAACACCGGCTCCAGCAGCAGCCGCGACAGCGCCGAGCGCACCGCGTCGCTGCCGACGCCAGCGCTGCGCAAGCGCATCAAACCGTCCATGACGCCACCCGGCTGTGGCCCGGCGTCGGCAGCCTGATGTTCGCGGCGACGGCGGATGCGATGGACCTGCTCGGCCAGATTGACCAACTGGAAGTAACTGGAGAAGGCGCGCACCAGATCCAGCGCGCGTTCGACCGGCAAATCTCCAAGCAGCGCCGACAACTCGGCCAGTCGACCGGGATCGCCCTCGCGGCGCGCGATGGCGCAGCGGCGTACCTGTTCCAGCAACTGGAAGAAGCTGGTTCCGAGCTGATCGGACAGCATCTCGCCGACCAGTCGCCCGAGCAGGCTGACATCCTCGCGCAACGGCTGATCGTGGGGTTCGAAGACGACGGATCGAGACATTGGCTGAGCGCGCCATGGAGGTCGAGGACGACCCTAGTGTAATGCGGCAGCGCAGCAAAAGTCGGCTGGGCAGCGTCCCGCGCATACGATTGCAGCGTGCACCAGCGGAGTGCGCCGGGCTGTTGGCGCCGCTCGTCCTCACGCCCGCAACTGCAGGGGAAGCCTTTCGCAAGTATCCGAAAGAAGAGCTTTTCCGCAAAGGACGCAAAGAACGCAAAGGAAAGCAAGGCCTGCAGAACATCAACACCTTGGTTCTTGGCTCTCTTTGCGTCCTTTGCGTCCTTTGCGGACAAAAAAGGCAGTCCGCATGGTCGCCGCCAGTTTGATGCGCGAACAAGCGCACCGACAGGGGCGACCGGGACTTTCACCGAACATGCCGCAAGGCTTGATTTTCATGTGGGAGCGGATTCACTCCGCGAGCGCTTTCGCGGGATAAACCCGCTCCCACAGGTTCGATGCGCGAACTGGCGAAGCGGGGGCGACCAGGACCTGCCGCAGAAGCTAGGCCGCCTTGCGCGTTTCCAGTGCCGCGATCTGGCGCTTCAGCTCGAAGCCGGGGTCGGTGACGATCTGCTCCAGCGTGGCGACGCGCTCGCGCAGCGCCGCAACCTCCTGGCGCAGTTGTTGCTCATTCGCCGAGCCCTCGCGCGACTGCGCCTGGATCCGTTCAGCAACCTTGAACCACCGCGAGACGAGTCCGGCGACGGTCGAGATCGCGACAATGGCAACCACCATCGTGAAAACATCCATGACGCGGTTCCTGCTTCGGGTCAAAGAGCGTTGAGAGTACAGATGTCCGCGAGCGAATTCCCCTGCATGAAGTCATTTGCCCGGCGACGCCGTTCGATCCGACACTCGGCCGAGTGTCGTTAGACTCGCGACTTTCGGTCACGGCCAGCCCCATGGACAACCTGCAAACACCCCGCCTCGGCCCGATCTCGGCGCTGATCTTCTCCTCGCGCTGGCTGCAACTGCCGTTGTACCTGGGGCTGATCGTCGCGCAGGGGCTGTATGTGGTGTTTTTCCTGCGCGAACTGTGGCATCTGATCGGCAATACCTTCGGCTTTGGCCATGGTCCGGCGGCGGATACGATCCACTCGACCGAGACCCTGATCATGCTGACCGTACTCGGCCTGATCGACGTGGTGATGATCTCCAACCTGCTGGTGATGGTGATCGTCGGCGGCTACGAAACTTTCGTGTCGCGGCTGCGGTTGGAAGGTCATCCGGACCAACCCGAGTGGCTGTCGCACGTCAACGCCGCCGTGCTCAAGGTCAAACTCGCCACCGCGATCATCGGCATCTCCTCGATCCACCTGTTGAAGACCTTCATCGAGGCCAGCGCGCTGGGTCAACCCGGTTCCAAGGTCACTGTCGACGCCGTGATCTGGCAGACCGCAATCCACATCGCCTTTGTGGTGTCGGCGGTGGCGATCGCATGGATCGACCGGATCATGGTCAAGCCCTCGCTCGCCGGGGCGATGGAACGGTAGGCAACGGGGACGGGGCACGGGGAAACGCGCCCCCAGGGCGGGCTCCTGGTGGGTCCAGACTTGTCTGGACGCTTCTGCCGTTGCAGGAGGAGAGCGGTGAGTCGAAGAGCGGGAAAATGGAAAAGGGAAAAGGGAAAAGGGGAAATCAACAGCGGCAATCGTGCGTCGTGACCGTTTCCCCTCCGTTGCGATTACCCTCGATACGAGCGACGCGAGTACCTCGTACAATCCAGCACGGCTCTTCGCCCATTTTCCGTTTTCCATTTTCCTTTTTCCCGCCTTCGATATGACCCGCCCCGCCACCACGCTCTCCCTTCCCCAGGGTCTCGCCCTGACAGCCGCCGTTCTGGCCGTATTGCTGTGGTCGGCGATCGGCCCGTTCGATCGTCTGACCTGGGCGATGGAAGTGATCTGGGTGGTGGTCGGCGTTCCACTGCTGATGGCCACCTGGCGCTCGTTTCCGCTGACACGCCTGCTGTACATCCTGATTGCATTGCACTGTGTGCTGCTGATCGTCGGCGGCCACTACACCTATGCCAACGTGCCGCTGGGCTTGTGGGTTCAGGACTGGTTGGACCTGGCGCGCAATCACTACGATCGCCTGGGACATTTTGCCCAGGGCTTCGTGCCGGCCATCCTGGCGCGCGAACTGCTGCTCAGGAAAACACCGCTCAAGCCCGGAGGCTGGCTGTTCTACCTGGTACTCGCCGCAGCGCTGTCGTTCAGCGCCTTCTTCGAGATGATCGAATGGTGGGCAGCGCTGATCTGGGGCGGTGAGGCGGACGCCTTCCTGGCCACTCAGGGCGACGTCTGGGACACCCAGTGGGACATGTTCATGGCGTTGATCGGCGCCTTCCTGGCGCAGGTGCTGCTGGCGCGCTGGCACGATCGGGAGTTGGGGTAGTTGGTGTAGGAGCGACGTGTACGTCGCGACCACGAACCGCGGCTAATTCCCGGTCGCGACGTACACGTCGCTCCTACACGTGCAATCGAATTCAGCACCGACGCCCGGTCGCACGGGTAATACTCGGCTCAAGCGATTCGAGGCTCGACGATGACCGTACAAGCCGCAAACCTTCTGGTGATCTTCGGCGCCACCGGCGATCTGGCGCAACGCATGCTGCTGCCCTCGCTGTATGGCCTGCAGCGGGACGGCCTGCTGCCCGAGCGCCTGCGCATTCTGTGCACCGGGCGCAGCCTGCTCAGCGATGAGGAATTCGCGCACACGGTGACCGAGGCGGTCGAGCGCCGGGTTGCTGCCGCCGAACGCGATCCAGTTCATCTTGCCGCGCTGCTCGCCCGCATCCGCTACCAGCCGGCGGCGCTCGATGATCCTGCCTCGCTGGCGTCGCTGTGCAACACGATCTGCGAACAACGCGACGGCGAGATCGTCTACCACCTGTCGACCGCGCCGCGCTTCTACGCACAGATCTGTGCGGCGCTGGGTGCGGCCAATCTGGCTGGCCCGGGCACGCGCGTGATGCTGGAAAAGCCGATCGGCCATGATCTCGTCAGCTCGGTCGAGATCAACGAGGGCGTCGGACGGGTGTTTGCCGAAGAGCGCATCTTCCGCGTCGACCACTACCTCGGCAAGGAAGGCGTGCAGAACCTGCTGGCCTTGCGCTTCGGCAATGCGTTGTTCGAGCCCCTGTGGAACGCGCGGCACATCGCCCAGGTGCAGATCACCGTCGCCGAGACCGTCGGCGTCGAAGGCCGTGGCGACTATTACGACACCTCCGGCGCCATGCGCGACATGCTGCAGAACCACCTGCTGCAACTGCTGTGCCTGACCGCGATGGAGCCGCCGTCGCAGTTCGATCCGAGCGCGGTGCGCAACGAGAAACTCAAGGTGCTGCGCTCGTTGCGACCGATCGACGCAAGCGACGCCGCCAGCCACAGCGTGGCCGGCCAGTACACGGCCGGCGCCATCGAGGGTGTGGCAGTCCCCGGCTATCGCGATGAACTCGGCCGCGCCAGCAACACCGAGACCTTCGTCGCGCTGCGCGCGCATGTCGACAACTGGCGCTGGTCGGGGGTGCCGTTCTACCTGCGCACCGGCAAGCGTCTGCCGAGTCGCTGCACCGAGATCTGGCTGCAGTTCCGCGCCGTTCCGCACTCGATCTTCGGCAACGAGGCGCGCATCGAGCCCAATGCGCTGCTGATCCAGTTGCAGCCGGAAGAACGCATCTCGCTGACGCTGATGAGCAAGACGCCGGGACTCGATCGCAGCGGCCTCAAGTTCTCCCAGGTGGCGCTCGATCTCGATTTGCACGACGCTTTCGATGAGGTGCGCAAGCGCACTGCCTACGAGCGCCTGTTCCTCGACGCTCTGGAAGGCAACGGCACGTTGTTCGTGCGCCGCGATGAAACCGAAGCCGCGTGGCAGTGGGTCGACGGCATCTTCAACGCCTGGAAAGAAGCCGGCATGACGCCGAAGAACTACCCCGCCGGCACCTGGGGCCCGGCCAGCTCGGTCGCGTTGATCGAGCGCCATGGGCACAGTTGGCGCGAGTGAAGCGGGAAAAGGGAAGAGGGAAAATGGAAAAAGGAAAAGGGGCGATGAAGGGCTGGCTTCGAACGCTGCCCCTGCGCCACAGCTTCGCAACACGCACCTGGAGCACGGCACTGACTGAGAGCCCCCAAAGGACGACGGACTGCTCTTCCCTTTTCCATTTTCCCTTTTCCTTTTTCCCAACTCGATGAAGTTCATCACCCACCCCGACCCCGAATCCCTCGCCGCCGCGGTCGCTGCGCGTATCGCCAGCGATCTCGACGCGGCCCTGACCGAGCGCGGGCGGGCGTTGCTGGCGCTGGCTGGCGGGCGTACTTCACCGCCGGTGTTTCGCCAACTGGCCGCGCAGCCGCGCGACTGGTCGCGGGTGAGCATCCTGCCCAGTGACGAGCGCTGGGTGCCGGCCAACCACGCCGACTGCAACCTTCGGCAGATGCACGAGGCATTCGCTGGCGCCGCTGGCATCCACTGGTTGGCGCTCGCGCCGGACCTGCCAGCCGGTCCGGTCAGCGCGGAATTCGCCAATCATGCGCTGGCGCGCCATCCTGAGCCCTTCGATGTGGTCATGCTCGGCATGGGCGTCGATGGGCATTTCGCGTCGCTGTTTCCGGGCGCACCGACGCTGGCTGCCGGGCTTGCGCTGACTGTGGGAGCGGGTTCATCCCGCGAGCTTTCCGATCAGCCGGCCAGGAGCTCGCGGGGTGAACCCGCTCCCACAGAAAGCATGGCCGCCATCGCCATCGTGCCGAATCCGATGCCCGCCGCCGGTGCGCACCCGCGCATCAGCCTGACACTGGCGCGGCTGTTGCGCAGCCGTACACTGCTGCTTGTGATCACCGGCGACGACAAACGTGCGGTCCTCGAACGGGCTCAGACCGAAGGTGCATCCAGCGCGCTGCCGGTGGCGGCGTTGTTGCGCGCCGAGCATCCGGACGCCGAGATTCACTGGAGCGCCTGATGATGTGCCGTTATCCGGTAAATTGGGCCAAGGCCGCGGCCGTGCCCAACATCGCAGACCGATCCTGTTGGGCACGCTGCGCTTAGCCCAACCTACCTGTGAGTAGACGCCATGACCCTGCACCCCACCACCGCCCGCGTCACCGACCGCATCGTCGAGCGCAGCCACAGCTTGCGCGGCGCTTACCTCGCACGCATCGACGCCGCCCGCCGTGACGGCCCGGCGCGCGCGCGGCTGGATTGCGGCAATCTCGCCCACGGGTTTGCTGCGGCAGGCAGCGACAAGCCGCTGCTGCGCGGCTCGCGTGGCGCCAACCTCGCCATCGTCAGCGCCTACAACGACATGCTGTCGGCCCACCAGCCGATGGAGCACTACCCGACGCTGATCAAGATGGCGGCGCGCAATGTCGGCGCCAGCGCGCAGTTCGCCGGCGGCGTGCCGGCGATGTGCGATGGCGTCACCCAGGGCCGCGTCGGCATGGAATTGTCGTTGTACTCGCGCGACGTGATCGCGATGGCTACGGCAATCGCGCTGTCGCACGATATGTTCGATGCTGCCGTGTTGCTCGGCGTGTGCGACAAGATCGTGCCCGGCCTGTTGATCGGTGCGCTCAGCTTCGGCCATATGCCGGTGATCCTGATCCCGGCCGGACCGATGACTTCGGGCCTGCCGAACAAGGAAAAGGCGCGCATCCGCCAGCTGTATGCCGAGGGCAAGGCAAGCCGCGAGGAACTGCTGGATGCCGAATCGGCCAGCTATCACGGCCCCGGCACCTGCACCTTCTACGGCACCGCGAACTCCAACCAGATGCTGCTGGAGATGATGGGCCTGCACCTGCCGGGCAGCGCCTTCGTCAATCCGAACACGCCGCTGCGCGATGCGCTGACGGTCGCCGCCACCGAGCGCGCCTGTGCGATCACGGCGCTCGGCAGCGAGTACACGCCGATCGGCCACACGGTCGACGAGAAGGCCATCGTCAACGCGATGGTCGGCCTTGCCGCCACCGGCGGATCGACCAATCATGCGATCCATCTGGTCGCCATCGCGCGCGCCGCCGGCATCCTGATCGACTGGGACGACCTCGACGAGCTGTCGCGGGCAACGCCGCTGCTGGCGCGCGTTTATCCCAACGGCAGCGCCGATGTGAATCATTTCCACGCCGCGGGAGGGCTGGGTTTGGTCATCCGCGAACTGCTCGCCGCGGGTCTGCTGCACGCGGACATCCGCTGCGTGCACGGCGGCGATTTGCGGGCGCAGGCGCAGGAACCCTGGCTCGACGAACTGCAACTGAAATGGCGCGCGCCGCCGGCGCTCAGCCATGACTCGAACGTGCTGCGCGGTCTTGGCGAACCCTTCGATCATGAAGGTGGCCTGCATTGCCTCAAGGGCAATCTCGGGCGCGCGGTGGTCAAGATCTCCGCGGTGGCGCCGGAGCACCGGCAGATCAGTGCCCCGGCGAAGGTGTTCGATTCGCAAGACGCACTGCTGGCGGCATTCAAGGCCGGCACGCTGACCGGCGATTTCGTCGCCGTGGTGCGCGGCCAGGGCCCCCGCGCGAACGGCATGCCCGAGCTGCACAAGCTGACGCCGACGCTGGCGCTGATGCAGGACCGCGGCCAGAAGGTCGCACTGCTGACCGACGGCCGCATGTCCGGCGCCTCCGGCAAGGTGCTGGCGGCGATCCACGTGTCGCCCGAAGCCGCCTGTGGCGGCGCCATCGGCAAGCTGCGCGAGGATGATCTGATCGTCATCGACGCCGACACCGGCCGCATGGACGCGGTCGTCGATGCCGCCGAGTGGGCCGCGCGCGAGCCGGCACAGCTCGACCTCGGCGGCAATCAGTACGGCCTCGGCCGCGAACTCTTCGCGCACATGCGTGGGCAGGCAAGCGCCGCGGAGCTGGGTGGATCGGCGTTGTTTGGTGAAGTCTGAGGGTTTCCCCAAGGATTGTCGGGAAAAGGAAAATGGAAAAGGGAAAAGGGAAGATCAAGAGCGCGAGCTTCGCACCGCCGCGGCAGCGTACTCACACAATTCTTGAAACGAGCGTTCCCGTAGATTGTGTGTTCAGGCTGGGCGGCTTTTCCTTTTTCCTTTTTCCTTCTTCCTTTTTCCCACTGCCGCCGGCCGCACGAGGGCGCAACGAATGACCACCGCCCTTCTCGCCGACATCGGTGGCACCAACGCCCGGTTCGCGCTGGCCGATGCGGACGCGGGAACACCGCGGCTGCGCGAAATACGCTCGTTGCCGGCGGCGGAGTTTGCCTCGCTGCAGCATGCCGCCGAGCACTATCTCGACGGCGTGGGCGTGCGTCCGACTCAGGCCGCGATTGCAGTCGCATGCCCGGTGTCCGGCGATGAGGTGCGGCTGACCAATCGCGCCTGGGCGTTTTCGCAGGCGGAGTTGCGGCGTGCACTGGGTTTGGCACAACTCAAGGTAATCAACGATTTCGGCGCCGTGGCGTATGCGGTGCCAGCATTGACGCCGGACGACCGCGTGTTGCTGCACGGCAGCGACGAGTTGCCGCCGCGCGGGCCGGTGAGCGTGCTTGGACCCGGCACCGGTCTGGGTGTGGCGCTGCTGGTTGGAGATGCGCAAGCGGGCTGGCAGGTGGTCGAGACCGAGGGCGGGCATGTCAGTTTTGCGCCGCAGAATGACGAGGAACTGGCGATCGCGCGCTGGATCAGCGCGCGCCATGGACGCTGTTCCAACGAACGCCTGTTGTGCGGCGCCGGGATTTCGCAGATCCATGCCGCGCTGGTCGGCGACGATCGGTCGGTGGCCGCCGACTGGGCCAACCACTTGCGCGATCCGGCCGACATCGTGGCTGCCGCGCTCGACGGCCACGACCTCAATGCCCGACGCACGCTGGCGCGCTTCTGCGCCGTGCTCGGCAGCGTCGCCGGCGACGCCGCGCTGATGCACGGCGCGCGCACCGTGATGATTGCCGGTGGCATCGTGCCGCGCTTCATGGCGTTCCTCAGGTCGAGTGCATTCCGCGAGCGCTTCCTCGACAAGGGTCGCTTCGCCGCCTATCTGGAATCGGTCTCGATCCAGGTGGTGACGCATGCGCAGCCGGGGTTGCTGGGGGCTGCGGTGGCGTTGCAACAACGGGAAAAAGGAAAAGGGAAAAAGGAAAAAGGGACAGCAGTCTGAGGCGAGATTCGACCAATCGCTTTTCGCAGTCCAAAGCATACCTCCAACTCCTCGCCGGCCCGCCGCTCTTCCTTTTTCCCTTTTCCTTTTTCCTTTTTCCAAGGCTCTTCCCATGACCCACACCACCACCATCGACTCCATCCTGCATCAAGCCCCGGTCGTCCCCGTGATCGCCATCGATCGACTTGCCGACGCCGTGCCGCTGGCGCGCGCGCTGGTCATGGGTGGTTTGCCGGTGCTCGAAATCACGCTGCGTACCGCCTGCGCGCTGGACGCGATGCGCGCGATCGCGCGCGAGGTTGCGGGTGCCATCGTCGGCGCCGGCACCGTGTTGACACCCGCGGACCTGGCAGCGGTCGCGGACGCCGGTGCGCGCTTTGCGATCTCGCCGGGAGCAACCACCACGCTGTATGCGGCCGCGCGACACGCGTCAATTCCTTGGCTGCCCGCCGTCGCCACCGCCAGCGAGCTGATGCTCGGCCTCGAGCAGGGCTACCGTCGCTTCAAGTTCTTCCCGGCCGAGTCCTCCGGTGGCGTCGCCGCGCTGAAGGCCTTCGGCGGACCCTTCCCGCAGGCGCGCTTCTGTCCCACCGGCGGCATCGACGCGGCCAAGGCACCAGCCTACAAGGCGCTGGCCAACGTGATCACTGTCGGCGGCTCGTGGATGCTGCCCAAGGCAGCCATCGACGCCGGGCGCTGGGACGAAATCGAGGCGCTGGCGCGGGCGGCGTCGAGCTGAACCCCTCAAGAGCATCCTGTACGCAAAGGACGCAAAGGAAAGCAATTGAGCTCGGCCATCTTCTGCTGCAGCAGGTTGATCGCCTTCAGCGGTCGCAGCATGACCTTGAAGTCAGTGATCAGTCCGTCCGCATTCCAGCGCAGCATGTCGACGCCATTGACGACGATACCGTCGACTTCGACTTCAAACTCGAGCACCGCGTCCCGGCTGCCCACCACTTCGCGCACGTAGCGGAACGATGGATTGGCGAGCACCTGCATGGCGGCGCTCAGGTACATGCAGGCGAGCGCGCGGCCGACTTGCGGCGTGTGCAGCACCGGCGAGTGGAACACCACCTCGTCGGCGAGCAGGGCGCCGATGCCGGCGGCATGGCGCGAGGCCACCAGTTGATGCCATCGGTCGAGGACGGTCTGGGTCATCCGGGTTGCTCCTCAGGGATCCACGAACCTCAGTTGTCGCCAGATTCGCAGTTTTCGCTGGTGTTGCGCCAGACGATCGGCTCCCAATACGCGTGCGGCCGGTCGGGATCGATCTGGTCGGTGCGCAAGCGCGCGGCAATCTGGTAGCTGGTGTTGGGTTCGATGTCGACCTTGATCACCTTGTAGACCAGCGCGACTTCGCGATTGCCGAGCTTGCGCAGCTTGGTGTAACCACGCGGCGTGCTGCCGATCAGTTCCTGGACGGAGATCGCGTGGCTGCCGACGGCGAGCCGATGCCGATTGGTCTTGCGCGCCTCCGCCCCATCGATACGCTTGATCTCGGCCGGATAGAGATCCTGCGACAGCGGCGGCTTGGCCGAGGTACTGACGTAGCCGCAGCCGGCGCGGGTGGTTGCCGCCGGGTCCGCGCCGGCGACCGCCGACATTGCCGACGCACCGAGCAGCGCGCACAGCCATCGTATCGAATTCAGACTGTCCATCGGCGAGTCGCAGCGGAGGATGCGCGATGTTAGCCGCACGCCGTCGCCACATGTTGCATTGCATCTTGCTGAATGCACGGACGTGGCGTGCGGCCCCGCCGGCCACGCAACTGCGTATTCGGTCAGCATCAGTGAACGCAACGTGGCGCTACACTGTCTCCGTTGGGTGAAAATCGAGAGCACCATGGCACAGCAGCGCAGCAAGGTCGGTCATTACGACATCGTCGCCGAACTCGGGCGCGGTGGCATGGGCGTGGTCTACAAGGGCTTCGAAGCCTCGTTGCACCGCCACGTGGCGATCAAGATGCTGTCCGAGGCCCTGGCCGACGACGCCATGGTGGTCGAGCGCTTCTATCGCGAAGCGCGCAGCATGGCGCAGCTCAACGATCCGCACATCGTGCAGATCTACATGGTCGGCGAGGACGCCGGCCAGCCGTTCTTCGCGATGGAGTTCGTCGAGGGCGAATCGCTGAGCCAGCGCCTCAAGCGCGATCGTCGTCTGGATCCCGTGGAAGCCGCGCGCATTCTGCTGCAGGTGGCGCAAGGTCTGGCCGCGGCTCATGATCGTGGCGTCATCCACCGCGACATCAAGCCGGCCAACCTGCTGATCACCCAGCGGGGCCTGGTCAAGGTCGCCGATTTCGGCATTGCGCTGGCCACCCAGGACTTCAACAAGAAACTCACCGGGACCGGCCAGTTTGTCGGTACGCCCGGCTACCTGTCGCCGGAAGTGTGCCTGGGCAAAGCGGTCGACCAGCGTTCCGATCTGTTCGCGCTGGGCATCGTGTTCTACGAGATGCTGACCGGGCAGTCGCCGTACAAGGATGAATCGCCGCTGGGCATGATGCTCGAAGTGGTCCAGGCGGAGATTCCGGATGTGCGCCTGGTCACCGATGGCATCGATCCGCGGCTGGCGGAGATCCTCAAGCGCATGGTGGCCAAGGATCCGGCCGACCGATACCCCGACTGCCATCAACTGATCGCCGACCTGGTTGCTGCCGGGGTGAACACGGCGATGCCGGTGACGCCAGCCAGAGCGGCCGTGAATCCGATCGTCGGCACCGTGGTCAATGCGCCGACTCCGCCGGAAATGCAGCGCCTGCAGACCCCTGCGCCTGCGCCCGTGCCGGACTACTCGACAGTTGCATCGCGCGAGCAGGCGATGCCGGCACCCGCAGCGCCGATCGTAGCCGCCGCTGCCCCGGTGCGCCCGGCGCTGGTGCAATCGCGCAAGTCTTCGGCCCTGCCGTGGGCCGCCGCAGTAGTGGCTTTGGTTGCGGCGGGCGGCGGAGCGGCCTGGTATTTCGGCGGCGCCGACCGCGACCAGGCGGCGCCGCTGGCCCTCGTTGCGGCGACCCCCTCGCCGGCGCCGACCAGCGCGCCTGATCCCGCGCCCGCGGTGGTGTCGAATCCACCGGTCACGGCGTCGCCGACCACCGCAACCGGCGGCAGCAGCCAGGCCGTGGCTGACTCCGCGGTCTCCGCACCGGTGAGTGCGCCAGTGAGCGACATGACCGCCGGCACCGCCGCGGATGCGCCGCCGCCCACCACGGCGGAAGCGATCCCCACTGCTGCAGCCACGCTGCCGGTCGAATCGGCGCCGGTCGAGGCGGTCGCGACGGTCGCAACCGCGAGCGGTGCGCCTGCTCCACGCGCCAGCGCCCCGGTCAATGCAGAAAGCCCACAATCCGCAGAGATCGGTGCGCGCCTTGCCGATCTGCGCGAACAACGTCGCGAGCGCCGCGAGGCACGCGCCGAATCCGGCGGCGGCAAACCGCAATACGCCAAGGCGACGCCCGCGCCGAGCCCGCAGGCGCCCGCTTATGCCGGACCGCCGCGCGTGCTGGTGCTCGGCTTCGGCGATCCGGCGGTGGCGGGCAGCGCCGAAATGGCCATCGAAGAGCGCCTGTCCGAGGCCGGCCTCGACCTCGTCGACGAGGATTTCGTGGCCGGCCTCAGTGGCATCGAGGACGGCAGTCCCGACATGGCACGGTTGGTGGCCAACGCCGGTCGCCACGCCGAGTACGTAGTGGTCGTGCGCGTGGTGCCGATCGGCGAGCAGTTGCTGACTTTCTATGGCGAGGCGATGACCCAGTACACCGCTCGCCTGGATGTGGGCGCCTTTGATGTGCGCAACAAGCGCAAGCTGGGGGCCGGCTGGCAGGCACAGGTCAGCTTCACCCACCTGAATGCCGCCCCGAACACGCGCGAGGCGATCGCCCCGTACCTCGGCCGCATCGCCCAGGGCCTCGGAGCGCGCGGGCGCGGTTGAGGGCAGGCAGCCGCGGCGATGCGCTGCTTCCCTGAGGGAGCGGGCTTGTCCCGCGAGCTCTGACAGCCCGAGCTCGCGACGCAAGGTCGCTCGCACAGAAAGCCACGCACGGTTCACGCAGGTCCATTAGACTGCCCGCCCCTTGAGCTTGCTGGTGCCCGGTCGATGACGGATTGGACGATTGCGCAGGCGCGCCGAACCTACAGCGTGCCGCATTGGTCGGAAGGCTATGTCGATGTCGACGATGCCGGCAACGTGGTGGTGCGCCCAAACGGCGCCGATGGCCCGACGCTGTCGCTGCCGGCGGTGATCGGCGAGGCGGCGCGACAAGGCTTGCGCATCCCGCTGCTGCTGCGATTTCCGGAAATCCTCGGTAATCGATTGCGGCGCTTGCAGGGTGCGTTCGCCCAGGCGATGTCCGATCGCCACTACAACGGCGGCTACACCGCGATCTTCCCGATCAAGGTCAACCAGCAGCGCGATGTAGTCGGCGCGCTGGTGCGCGCCGGCGACAGCGGTTTTGGCCTGGAAGCCGGCAGCAAGCCGGAGCTGATGACGGTGCTGGCGATGAGCCGCGGCGGCACCATCGTCTGCAATGGCTACAAGGACCGCGAGTACATCCGCCTGGCGCTGATCGGGCGCAAGCTCGGCCTGGATGTCTACATCGTCATCGAGAAAGCCAACGAACTGCAGCTGGTGATCGAGGAGGCGGCGCGCCTCAATGTGCAGCCGCTGCTAGGCGTGCGCATGCGGCTGGTGTCGATCGGCGCCGGCAAGTGGCAGAACACCGGTGGCGACAAGGCCAAGTTCGGCTTGATGCCGCGCCAGGTGCTCGAATTGTCGGCGGCGTTGAAGGCGGCCGGCCTCGGCGACGCGCTGAAACTGCTGCACTTCCACATGGGCTCGCAGATTTCCAACGTGCGCGACATCGCGCAGGGCATGCGCGAGGCGGTGCGCTATTTCGTCGAACTCAGCAAGCTTGGTCACCAGATCAGCCATGTCGATGTCGGCGGTGGCCTCGGCGTTGACTACGAGGGCACGCGCTCGCGCAGTTTCTGTTCGATCAACTACGGGCTGGAGCAGTACGCGCAGAGCATCGTCGCGCCGCTGGCCGAGGCCTGCATCGAGCACGGTCTGGCGCATCCGCATGTGCTCACCGAATCCGGTCGCGCGCTGACCGCGCACCACGCGGTGCTGGTCACCGACGTCACCGCCGTCGAGCGCATGCCCGAGGGCAACCCCGCAGCCGGCGCGCACGCGCACTCGAGTGCGCTGAAGCACCTGCACGAGTTGTACGGCGATCTCAGCCGGCGCCCGCTGCTGGAGGTCTACCAGGAAGCCCAGCACTACCAGCAGGAAGGCCAGACCCTGTTCGCGCTTGGCGCGCTGTCGCTGGAAGAGCGTGCCGCGCTGGACGACGTCTATTACGCCATCGTGCACGCAATCCTGGCGCGCCTCAAGCACGATGGCCGCGGCCAGCAGCAGGCGATCGACGAGATCACCGAGAAGCTCGCCGACAAGCTGTTCATCAATCTGTCGATCTTCCAGTCGATGCCGGATGTGTGGGCGCTGGAGCAGATCTTCCCGATCATGCCGCTCGCCGGGCTCGACCAGCGTCCGACGCGGCGCGCCGTGCTGGAAGACCTGACCTGCGACTCCGATGGCCGCATCGACCACTATGTCGACAGCGAAACGCTGAAGAGCACGCTGCCGGTGCACGCGCCGGTCGAAGGCAAGCCTTACCACCTCGGCGTGTTCATGGTCGGCGCCTACCAGGAAACGCTCGGCGACATGCACAACCTGTTCGGCGATACCGACAGCGTCTGCGTGCGCAGCAGCGAAGGTGGCTTCGTGCTCGAAGACGCGCGCCAGGGCGACCGCACCGACGAGCTGTTGCGCTACGTCGGCTACGACATCGACCACCTGCGCATGGCCTACCGCGCCAAGATCGCCGCCGCCGGCCTCGACCCGGCCGACGCCAAACGCGTTGCCGAGTCGCTGGAGACGGGGTTGGTTGGATATACCTATTTGCACGATGAATGATCCGCTCATGTAGGAGCGACGTGTACGTCGCGACATCGCTGGCCGGTCGCAGCCCTGGTCGCGACGTACACGTCGCTCCTACAAGAGCTCTCGACTTCGCGGGAAACCGATCATGAAATCTTCCTTCATCGGCCTCGGCGCGATGGGCGCGCCGATGGCGCGCCACCTCGCTTCGCGTGGCTTGCTTGCCGCGGTATGGAACCGCACGCGTGAACGCGCCACTGAACTGGCTGCTGAACTCGGCGTCAGTGCGCCCGAATCACTCGCTGATGTCGCCGCGCAGAGTGATCTGGTGTTCGTCTGCGTCTCTGCCGACGCCGATGTGCGCAGCGTGGTCGCGGCGCTGAAGCCGGGACTGCGCGCCGGCAGCATCGTCGTCGACACCTCGACGGTGTCGATGCAGACGGCCACCGATCTGGCGACCGAGCTGAAGGCGATCGGGGTCGACTTCCTCGACGCGCCACTGACCGGTGGTGTCGAGGGCGCGCGAAACGGGCGCCTGAGCGTGATGGTCGGCGGCGATGAGGCGGTGCTCGAACGCGCACGACCAGCCTTCGAGGCGTTCTCCGCGCGCGTCACGCGCATGGGCGATGTCGGCGCCGGCCAGGCGACCAAGGCGGTCAACCAGGTGATGATCGGCGGCATCGCCGAGGCGGTGTGCGAGGCGCTGGCCTTTGGCGAGGCCCTTGGCCTGCCGCGCGCCGAACTGCTCGCCGTGCTGACCGCTGGCGCGGCCAACAGCTGGTTCCTGGAAAAGCGCGGCCAGAGCATGCTCGAAGGGCGCTTCGACAGCGGCTTCAAACTCGGCCTGCTGCACAAGGACCTCGGCATCGTGCAGGCGATGGCCGCCGCTCTTGGCACCCGTATGCCGACCGTCGATGCCGCGTACGCCGACTATTCGACGCTGATGGCGGAAGGCCGCGCCGACGACGAGATTTCCTCGCTCGTGCGGATCAAGCGGAGGTTGTTTGAAGAGGGGGCGAAGGCTGGGTGAAGCGGGGCACGGGAACTGCATGCTGCGCGGCGGCTTCTGACTTTGTGGGTCCAGACAAGTCTGGACGCTCTTGCGTTTTCCGGGCGGAGAAGCGTCCAGACAAGTCTGGACCCACAAAGAGCCCGCATCGTGCGAGCCTTTCCCGAGTCCCGAGTCCCGAGTCCCGAGTCCCGAGTCCCGAGTCCCGAGCCTTCATGATCAAACGCCCTCTCTTCTGGCTCTCCCTGCCGCTGCTGCTGCCGCAAGGCCTGTGGGTCAAGCGCACCGCGCGACGCTTGCCGCCGGCTGACGGTGCAAGGTCGGGCGTGGTCGGCAGCGGCCCGACGCGGCGCCTGCTGCTGGTCGGCGACTCGATCATCGCCGGCGTCGGCGTCGAGCAACTGGCCGACGCGCTGCCGGGCCAGCTGGCGCGCGCATTGGCGGAGCATCATCGCTGCCGGATCGAGTGGCATGCACACGGTGACAACGGCGCCAGTTGCGCCGATCTGCTGCGACAGTTGCCGGCGCTGCCGGCGATGCAAGCGGACTGGATTTTCGTGTCGGTCGGCGTCAACGACGTCACCCGACTGACCACTGCGCGCGCCTGGCGCCTGCAGTTGACGGCGCTGCTGACGGCGTTGGCGATCCACTCGCCGCAGGCGCAGGTCCTGCTCGCGGGCGTGCCACCGATGCAGCGCTTTCCCGGATTGCCGTCACCGCTCAGGCAAGTGTTCGGCTGGCGCGCGGGGCGGTTGGACGGCGTCGGTCGGCAGGTCGCCGCGGGCATCGAGAATGTGCAGCACGTGCCGACGCCGGTGCCGGACGATCCGGCCGCGTTTGCCAGCGATGGCTACCACCCGAATGCGCAGGCGTGCGCGGTGTGGGCAAGGGTCATTGCGGAGGGGACCTGAGTTCAGGGTGGTACTTCGCTCTGGTGGAGCTTTGCTGTGGTGGAGCTTTGCTGTGCTGGAGCTTTAGCTGTGGTGGAGCTTTGGCTGTGGTGGAGCTTTGCTGTGGTGGAGCTTTGGCTGT
>ERZ761602.2470-NODE-2470-length-28893-cov-6.256155_pt1 | contig 28893 bp, 23 predicted proteins | sample MGYA00512165_ERZ761602 | MGnify/ENA primary metagenome ERZ761602 (study PRJEB28899, sample SAMN02445085) | bioreactor sludge metagenome | biome: EBPR sludge; isolation source: Thorneside wastewater treatment plant | place: Australia: Brisbane, Thorneside...
GCCAGAAATTTGCAGGAAAGCCGCAAACCCCGCGCCCAAAGCAAGTTGCGCAGGCACCTTCAGGACTCAGGCATTGAAGGTCCGCGTCAGCCGCTGGGCCTCGGCCGCGCTGTGCAGGAGGTCGTCGACTCGATACCTGGTCTCGAAGCCTGAATCCTGGAGAATGCCGAGCAATTGAATGGTGTCGATGTTGCCCACCAGCTCGTCCTCGGCAAAAGGGCATCCGCCGATGCCCCCCACCGCGCTGTCGAACAGGCGGCAGCCGGCGTCGAGCGCGGCTTTCACTTTCTCCCGCACGGTCGCCGGACGCGCGTGAAGATGGACGCCCACCGGAACCTCGGGCACCGCGGCCCGCACCTGGGCAAAGACTTCGGCCACCTGAGAGGCCGTCGCCACCCCGACCGTATCGGCTAGCTGAATGCAGCTCACACCCATGTTCTGGAGGCGCCGCGCAAAATCGACGACGATGCGGGGATCATGAAACTCGCCGTAGGGATTGCCAAAGGCCATCGAGAGATAGGCAATGACCTCGACGTCGTCCTCGACGCAGACATCAATGATGGTCTCCAGGGAGTCCCAGGCCTCGTCCAGGTCCTTGTTCGTGTTGCGCTTCTGAAAAGTCTCGTTGACGCTGAGAGGAAAGCCCGCAGCCGCAATGCGCCGCCCGCTGTGCCCCCACTTCTGGTTGCAGGCGACCAGACCCTCGGCGCCGCGCAGATTGGCGACGATGCCGATCAGATAGAGTCCCTCGGCCACGTTCAGATTCTCGAACAACGCCGCGGTGTCGGCCATCTGCGGCACGGCCTTGGGTGAAACGAAACTGCCGAAGTCGATGCGGCGCACGCCGGCCCTGATCAGTCCGTTGATGTAGGCCGTCTTCTGCTCCGTGGGAATGAACTTGGCAAAGCCCTGAAAGGCGTCGCGGGGGCACTCCGTCAAGGTGATGGTCTTGGCGCTCATGCCGCGAGCATAGCAAGCGGCCGCTTCACGGCCAAAAGTTCAGGCCGGAGTCAGCCAGCGCGGCTTGCGCTTCTCCAGAAACGCGGCAATACCCTCTTTGCAGTCCGAGCTGCCACGCGCCCGGGCGTTCAGATCTGCCGCGTGCCGCAGGGCCTGATCCACGCCCATGGAGTGAATGCCCCAAAACGCGGACTTGACCGTGGCCATGGCCTGGGGGGAGTTCTTGAACAGGTCGCGCGCGAGCTCTTCGGCAGCCTGGCTGAGAGCGTCGGGGCCGACCACACGCGTGACAAGCCCCAGCCGCAAAGCTTCCTCGGCACCGATGGTACGGCCGGAAATGCAGAGGTCACGTGCCGCGCGCTCGCCGATCTGGTGAGTCAGCAGGACCATGACGATAGCAGGAATAAAGCCGATCCTGACTTCAGGATAGCCGAAGCTGGCTTCACTGGAGGCCAGCACGAAGTCGCAACAGGAAGCAAGGCCGCAGCCGCCGGCCAGCGCCGGCCCGTGAACAACGGCGGCCGTGGGCTTGGGGAAATTGGCCAGCCTGGTGAAGAACTCGCGCAGGGCATTGCTGGAAGCCAGGTTCTGTTCCAGTGTCGCGGTCTGCATGGCCTGAATTTCGGAAAGGTCCGCCCCCGCGCAGAACGCGGCCCCGGCGCCGCGAAAGAACACGCTGCGGATCCTGTCGTCGGCAGCGAGTGAATCCAGTTCCGCGGAAAGCACCGAGACCAGCTCCTGGCTCAAGGCGTTGCGCTTCTCGGGGCGATTGAGCACCACCGTGGCGCAGCCAAGCTCGTAGCGGGTCTCGCGCTTGATAACGTCAAAACCGCTCACGTTACTTGCTCTCCTTGGCGGGCTCGAGTTCTTCTTTCCAGGCCTTCCAGGCGTCGATCATCTCGCGGGCGAGGGCCTCCGGACGGCGCCCCTTGTGTTCCTTGAGGAAATCCTCCATCAGCTTGATGGCCGCGTCGTAGGCGGCAATCGCCTTTTCGACATCCTTGCCGGAGCTGTCGATGCCATTCCAGGCCTTCTGGCGCGCGTTGATGAAGGCGCGGCGGGCCTTGCGCTCGGGCTCCAGTTCATCGAGCTTGAGGATGCGCCCGGATTCTTCGCGCGGGCTGCGCTCGTACTCGATCTCGCCAAAACGCGCGCCGATCTCGCGCCAGCAGGCCAGGGCCAGGTCATAGTCGCCGCTGACTTCGGCCGTGTCGGCCCGGACCTCCAGCAGCTTGCGACGCTGCGCGATCTTCAGGCGCAACTCGGCGGCCTGCTTGAGCGTGGATTCATCGTGCTCGCCGTCTTCGACCAACTGGGCCAGGCGGTCTGCCTCCGCCAGCTTGCCCTCGCCGTAGGCTTTGGCCGCGGGCTCCATCGGCGCAGCAAATGCACCGCTGAGCCCGGGGTACTTCACTTTCCTTAGTTCGCGCAGCGCGGCTTCCTCCCAACCCTCCTGACCCACGTGAACGACCTTGCCGTCAACACCAATCACCCAGATCACGCACAGCGTGGGGGCAAAGAAGCGCGAAGCGTAGTAGCCGTCTGTCGCCACGGGCAAGGTCAGCTTCATCTTCTTGACCTCGGCCTCGATGACGTCCAGCGGCTGGAACTGCGAATAGGCCGTGATGAACCTCAGGCCCTTGTCGGCGTACTGTTTGTTGAGTTCTTCCCAGCGACGCAACTGCGTCAGGCAGGGCGGTCAGCCACAGCCCCACTTCTTGAACAGGATGACCTCGCCGCGCATCTCGGAAAAGCGCGTGTAGGCCGGCGCGTTGAGCCAGTATTCCACCTCGATGTCGGCCGGCTCATCTCCAACCTTGTAGGCTTCCTGGGCGCAAAGCGGCAGGGCACACATCATCAGCAGGCAAAGCAGGAAGAAACGCATGGCAACTCCCGGGCAATGCCCCCATCAAAGCCTGCCCCGGGCGCTGCCGCAAGCCTCGCTTGGCGCGGGCGCTCTCCTTGCTATGGTTTGGCCGTGCTCCAGTTTCTTTCAATCGTGGCCTGGCTCTTCCTGCTTTGCCTGCTGGCCTACGGCGCGGCGACGCTGCCCCTTCGCATGCTGGAGTTCGCCGTGGGTCGCAGGTTCTCGCGCCATCGGCCCGGCGCGGCGGCCTATTTCAAGGCCCAGGCTCTGGCCATCGTGGGCAACGCGATTTTCACGCCGGCGCTCTGCTATGTCACTGCGGGGCTGGTGTTCAAAGGCGGCAAGTTCACGGACCCCGACGCATTCTCACAAAGCGCCTGGTTCTGGGGCGCCTCGTGGGTGGCGGGCCTGCTCTTGCCGGTGCAGTTTCACTACACGCTCAACCGCCGGCTCCACAGCGCCGATGCCGAGCAGACCGTGCAGCCCGCCTGGCTGATGGCCTATTGGGGCGTGAACTCTCTGGCCTCGGCAACGCTGATGTGGTTGCCGCTCTGGCTTGGCTGGGTAAGCCTTTCGCCCCCCTGGTGAACCTCTTGAGGGCGGCCTTTGGCGGCGCGAGAAATGAAAACGCGAAGTGCCGCGAGGAGCTGGGGCCCCCGCGGCACCTGGGTTTGAAGATGGCACGCCCGAGAGGATTCGAACCTCTGACCTACGGCTCCGGAAACCGTCGCTCTATCCAGCTGAGCTACGGGCGCGTGGGGGCAAGGTTATTCGCCGCCGACGAACCGTCAACCACGGGCCATTACAAGAACCGGCGCGATTTATAAGGCCGGTTCGGCAGCCCTCCCCTGTTATTGGAATGACGATTGCTCGGCGATTGTTGACGACAGCAAGCGCCCAGGGCGCTTTGGTAATGATGGACGGAGGTGCACCATGGCAAATCAATTCAAGACTACACTCCTGATGGGCCTGCTGATGGGCGTCGCGCTCGGCATTGGCTACCTGTTGGGAGGGCAGGGCGGACTGGTCATCGCGTTCTTCGTTGCGGCGCTCATGAACTTCGTGGGCTACTGGTTCTCAGACAAGCTGGTGCTGGCCATGTATCGCGCGCGTGAAGTGGGTCCGGCGGAGGCTCCTGACCTGCATGCCATGGTGGCAGAACTTGCCCGCCGGGCTGCCATTCCGATGCCCCGGGTCTACGTGATTCCAGACATGGCGCCTAACGCCTTTGCGACAGGACGCAACCCCCGCAACGCCGCCGTGGCCGTGACGGAGGGGATCTTGCGCATACTGACCCCCGAAGAACTGATGGCGGTCATGGCCCACGAACTGGGCCACGTGCGCAATCGTGACATCCTGATAGGCACCATCGCGGCGACCATGGCGGGCGCCATTTCCATGCTGGCCAACATGGCCATGTGGGCCTCCATGATGGGCCGTGATGATGAAGAAGGCAGCCCCTTGGGCGCCCTTGGGGCGGTTGTGGCCATGATCTTCGCGCCCATCGCGGCCACCTTGATCCAGCTCGCCATTTCGCGCTCGCGGGAATATCAGGCCGATGCAACGGCCGCCCGGCTCATGGGGTCGGGCCGCCCCCTGGCCAGCGCGCTGTCGAAGTTGCAGGCGGGATCAGAGATGCTGGCCCAACAGGGTTATGTATCCAGGGCAGAGCCGGCCACGGCGCACATGTTCATCGTCAATCCGCTGTCCGGCCGCACGTTAGCGGGGCTGTTCAGCACCCACCCGCCGGTCGAGGATCGCATCGCGCGGTTGATGGCGATGTGATGGGGTGACCGGCGGATGCAGCACAAAACTGGCGCCCGGATTCCCGGGCGCCTGCGTTTGCGGCCTGCGCCTGCGAATTCCCTGTGTCTGGTGCTGCCCGTGGGCGTGAAGTCCGGTGTGAGTGTACTGTTGCGCGGAACGACGCCTGACAGAGTCTTCTCCGCGGAACTACCTGCGCCGCAGGTCCAGCACCATGTGGTCTTCGTCGTAGTCAACGCCATTGACGCGCAAGGCGCGCGGCCACAGCCCGGTCTTCACAAATCCGAACTGCTCGTAAACGCGCCGCGCCGGAACGTTGTGCGAGCCGACGTCAAGCTGCACCAGATCGACACCCAGGCCGCGAAGGGCCTCGAGCGCAAGCTTGATCAAAGCCGCGCTGACGCCCTGTCCGCGGACTTGGGGGCGAGTGTAGACGCCCCAGATGGTGGCGACGTGGCGCGCCTTGTTGTGCGACTCGCGAAAGAAGCCGGCAGCGCCGACCAGATGCCCGTCAAGGAAGGCCCCAAACACCTGTGAGTCTTCCTTGCCCTCGAGGCGGCGCTGGACCTCGGCAAATCCACGCGCGAGGTGTTCTTCAAGGGAGTCACCAAAAGCGTCAGGGTGAGCGCGCAGCATCTCGCAGCGGAGTTCGTTGTAAGCATGCGCGTCAGCGGTTGAGAGCTTCCGATATTCCATAATCAGAACCGCCCGGTGTTGGCCGGGCGGTGGAAGTTCGAGGGTTCGAATCCTAGACCGGCAGAGGGTCGATGTTGACCTTCAGCGTGGACTTGCCCGAGAAACGCACCTTGCCCGGAACCAGGGCAAAGAGGGTGAAATCCTTGCCCATGCCGACATTGTGGCCGGGGTGAAAGCGAGTGCCAACCTGCCGCACGATGATCTCGCCTGCGCCCACCACCTGGCCGCCAAAGCGCTTGATTCCGCGGTACTTGGGATTGCTGTCGCGGCCGTTCTTGGAGGTGCCGCCGCCCTTTTTATGTGCCATGTCCTAGCTCCAGTGAGCAGCCCGAACCTGCGTCGGGCCTGCAACTAACCTTTGACCGCGGTGACCTTCACGCGCGTGTAGTGCTGGCGGTGGCCCTTCTTGCGCCGCGAGCTGTTCTTCTTGGGGCGGTAGAAGAAGGGGAAGAGTTTGTCGCCCTTCACCTCGCCCAGAGATTCGACTTCCACCGAGGCGCCACTGACCAGCGGCTTGCCCACCTTGACGCTGTCGCCCTCGCCCACCAGCAGCACTTCGCTGAGGGTCAGCTTCTTGCCGGACTCAATGCCGACGCGGTCCAGCTCAAGCGTCTCGCCTACCGTGACGCGGTACTGCTTGCCGCCATCACGCACTATCGCGTAAGTTGCCATGCTATATCCTTGCCCTTGGGGCACGTTCCGCCGGTGAGGGGGCGACCACTGCCGCGCTTATCCCTTGCACCAAGTCGGGGCTAAAACGGTATGTTTGGCGGGCCCTGCGTCAAGGGGTGTGTGGGCGGGTTCGAGATCTGAGGAATATCGGAGCCGCAGGGTCCGTTTTCGGTTCAAGGTCTATGCACGTCGCCCTCATTCGGGAATGGTTTGACCGCATGCACGGCGGAGCTGAACGCTACGCCGTGGCCCTGGCCGAACACCTTCGCGCCCGGGGGCACCGCGTCACGGTCATCTGCGATCGCTGGGTCGAGGAAGACGCGCGCGGCTTTGAGATGCTGCGGGTGCCCTTCCGTCGTTACCTGGGGCCCTTTGCCTATGAGCGCTTCGCCGTGGAGACCGGCACCGCCGCCGAGCGTTGCGGCGCTGACGTCACGCTCGCCCTTGCGCGCAGCTTCGGCGGGGACGTCTGCCGTGTCGGAGACCTGCTGCAGCAGTCGTGGATCGAAGCCAATTGGCCCGACGAGCACAAGCGACGCTCCAAGCTGCGCTGGGCCTGGCGCGTGCGCCGCCGGCTCAAACTGGAGCAGTCGATTTTCAGCCGCCCTCGTTATCACCGCATTGTGGCCATCAGCCGCATGGTGCAGGAACAGCTCTTCCGACACTTCAACTTGACACCCGCCCAGGTCTGCGTGATGCACAACGGCGTCGACTTTGGCCGATTTGCCCCGCCAGACAGTGCCAGGGCCGCAGCCTGCCGCCGCGCCCTGGGCCTGCCCGAAGACGCGTTGGTGGCCCTTTTCGTGGGCATGGACTTCCGCCGCAAGGGCCTGGGTGCGGCGGCGGCGGGCTTCGTTCACGCCTCGCGCCTGGCGGCGCCGGAGATTCGCAAACGGCTGCACCTGGTGGCGGTAGGGCGCGGCGACGAGCAACTGGCCCTGCGCGTCAGCAGGGAACTGGAGTACCTTGGGCGGGTCAAGGTATTGCCGCGCACGCCGCGCATTGAGGACTGCTTCTCGGCCGCCGATGTGCTGGTGCATCCCAGCAAGGCAGACCCCGGCGCCAATGTCGTGCTGGAGGCGCTGGCTTGTGGTGTTCCGGCTGTGGTCAGCCGCTACACGGGCAATGCGGACTTCATTGAGCCGGGGCAAAACGGATTTGTCCTGCGCGAGCGGCAGGACACCGTGGAAACCGGCGAAGCCATTTTGCGCCTGGTGAATGGCCGGGCAGGGGAGTTCGAGGCCGGGCGCGTTCGAGCCTGCAGCCGCCTGCTTTCGCACGGCGAGCATTTTCAGGCTATGGAGGCCTTGCTGCTGGAGACGGCCCAGGCTCGAGCATCAGTGGCAAGTTGATGCGGCGTCAATTGAAGCTATGCTGCGCCTGCGGGGGTAAAACCGTGGGCCGAGTGACAACATGCAACCACCAGGCGACGCTTCGGCGTCGCTTTTTTCATGGATGGAAACTTCCTGAAGCCTTTACCGGAGCGCCTGCGGGGCCCGGGGGGCCGGCTGCTGATAGGATGGAGCCATGATGCCGACTCAAGCCTCCGGCGAGACTCCCGCAGCGCCCCCGATCGCCTGGCGGCGCAAGGACCTTCTGGGGCTGGAAGAACTGACTCGCGAAGAGATTCTCACGGTGCTTGACCAGGCGTCGGGCTTCAAGGAAATCAGCACGCGCAGCATCAAAAAGGCCCCCACCTTGCGCGGCAAGGTTGTGCTCACGCTCTTCTATGAGCCCAGTACCCGCACGAGGGCAAGTTTCTCGCTGGCGGCGCAGCGCCTTTCGGCAGATGTCCAGGAACTAGACCTCGATGCCAGCTCGGCCAAGAAGGGGGAGACCCTTGTAGATACGGCGCGCAACCTGCGCGCCATGGGCGTTGACGTATTCGTGATCCGGCACCAGCAGGCGGGCGCCCCCGCCCTGCTGGCGCGCAGCGTGGACTCCAGCGTCATCAACGCCGGCGATGGCACCCACGAACATCCGACGCAGGGTCTGCTGGACCTGTTCACGATGCGCGAGAAGCTCGGCAACCTCAAGGGCCGCAAGGTGGCGCTTGTGGGGGACATTACCCATTCCCGCGTGGCGCGCAGCAACATCTGGGGGCTGCTGAAACTGGGAGCGGAAGTGGGAGTCGTCGGGCCCAAGACACTGATCCCCGGCGCGCTCAAGGAGCTGGGGGTGCGGATTCACTATCACCTGGACGAAGTGCTGGGACACTACGACGTGTTCAACATCCTGCGCATCCAGCTCGAGCGCCAGGGGGCCGGCCTCTTTCCGGGTATGCGCGAATACAATCTGCACTACGGCATCGATGAGCGGCGCCTGGCGCGCATGAAACCAGATGTGCTCATCATGCATCCGGGGCCCATCAACCGCGGCGTCGAGATCAGCCACGGTGTCGCGGACGGCAGAAACAGCGTCATCCTGGAGCAGGTGTCCAACGGCGTCGCGGTCCGCATGGCGGTGCTGGCTCTGGTGCAATCGGCAAGAGAGGGCAAATGAAGTTCTGGGGCCCGGGAAGCGGAGTTTACGGGCGGGGGCGCTGGCGCGACAGCCGCGGCTCTGCGGAGCCCCCTTCTTCGCTCAAGCGCCTGCTTGTGGTGCAGTTCGGGCAACTGGGCGACTCAGTGCTTTCTCTGCCGGCTCTGGATTTTCTGCGCGATCGCCTGCCGGCCACGGAAATCACGATTGGCTGCGGCATGCCCATGCACGAGCTGATGGACCTCTGGGGCCGGGCTGACCGTATTGTGCCCCTTGACCGCGTCAAAACGCGCGATACCAACCGATTCTACGCGGCCTGGCTCATCTGCCAGTTTGTGAGCCGCATCTGGCACCCCACGCCCGATGCCGTGCTGGTCCTGCACCCTAACGATGAGATGAACCTCGTGGCCTACTGCACGGGAGCCAGAAGGCGCGCCGGGCTGGTCGTGCGGCCCACGTTTTTCTCGCGCCTGCTCAATGAGCCTCTTGAGGGCGCCTGGAAGGCGCAGCACGCCGCAGCCTCCTACATGGCGCTGGTACGCAGCTTCTGCGGTCTGACCCCGTTTGAACGGGAAGTCCCCGTACCCCTGATGAAGCTGCCCCAAAGTGTGGAACGCAACGGGCGCGTCGCCATTCATGTGGGAGGCAGCCGCAAGCAAAAGCGTATGGCCCCGGAGTCGTGGCTGGAGGTCGCTCGCGCCCTGCGCGCAAAGACCGGCAAGGAAATCGTCTTCATCAGCGGGCCCGAAGAACCGGAACTCGCGGCCGAGCTGGCCCGGGCCATGGAGGGCGCCAGGCCCTTGTCCGGGCTGAACATCGAGCAACTGGCCGTCGAAGTCGCGCGCAGCGGCTTCTTTGTGGGAACGGACAGCGGCCCGGGCCACCTGGCAGCAGCCCTGGAAACGCCATCGCTGACCCTCATCGAACAGCACGTAGCGCCCCGCTATCACACGCTGGGGCCCGTGGCCCGGCACATCCGGCATTCCGGCATCCGCGACCTTGAGCCGCGCCGGATTGTCGATGCCACCATGAGTCACCCGGCATTTCCCCGAGGGGAGGCCGGAGCATGAGTGAAGACCTCAGGCGCCCGCCCGCTCTGGCATGGACCTTTCGGCTGGCTCTGTTTTCACTTCTGTTTCTGCTTTGTGTCCGGTTCCTGAACGCGGCTTCACTCTTTCCGCGTATGCCCCAGAACACGGGCGAATTCAGCTTTCGCGCGGGCAAACTGCGCGATGTTCGCGAAATCCGCTTTGAGGCCACCGATGGAACTGGGCTCTATGGCTGGCTCTGCGGCGCACAGCGGGCGCGCCACCGCATCTTGTTCTGTTCCGGCAACGGCGGCAACGCAGCCCTCAATGGCGAGCGCATGGCGCAGGTGGCAGCCGCGCTCGACGCCCAGGTGCTGGTGTTTGACTATCGCGGCTACTACTTGAGCGAGGGGCATCCCAGCGAAGAAGGACTGTACCAGGACGTCCGGGGCGCGTGGTTGTACGCACACAGCGAACTTGGCTGGCCCGCGGGGCAAAGCGTGATCTGGGGGCACTCTTTGGGCGCGGCCGTGGCGCTGGCCCTGGCGGCGGACCTGCATGAAAGCGAGGAGCGCCGTGCGACGCTGTTTGGCGCCCAGGCGCCCGGGGCACGGGCCCTGATTCTGGAGTCGCCCTTCAGCAGCGTGGCCGACATGGCCCGCCACCGCATGGGGTTTCTGGGCCTGGCCCACTGGCTGGTGTACGCGCGGCTGGACAATCTTTCGCGCGCCAAGGGCGCAGCGCTGCCCGCCCTGGTCCTGCACGGCACGGCCGACGAAATCATCCCCGCCGAGATGGGCCGGCGCGTGCAGGCCGCGCTGCCTCAATCGCCGCCAGGCATCTGGCTCGAAGGCGGCAAGCACAACACGCTGTGGAGCAGCCACCGGCAGGAAATGACACAGGCCATCAAGCAGTTTCTGGGAGCCGACTAAGCCATGCAGGCAATTCTGATCAAGGGTGGGCGAGTCATCGATCCGGCCAACGGGCTGGACGCCACGGCAGACGTCCTGCTGGCTGACGGCAAGGTGAAGGCCGTGGGCGCCCTGCGCGAATCCGACGTCAAACCATGGATGGGCAAGGCGGCGGGGGTCGAGGTACTCAATGCCAAGGGACTATGGGTGCTGCCCGGCCTGGTAGACCTGCGGGCCCACCTCGGCGAGCCCGGCAACGAAAGCGCCGAGACCATCGCCGGCGGCGCCCTGGCTGCCATCCATGGCGGCATTACCACGCTGGCCTGCATGCCGGACACAGACCCTCCCATTGACACGGAGGCGCAGGTCCAGTTTGTGCTCGCGCGCAGCCGTCTGGCCGACATGGCCGAGGTGCTGCCCGTGGCGGCCCTGACCAAGCGGCGCGAGGGCAGGGAACTGGCTGAGTTGGGGCAGCTTGTGGCGGCGGGGGCCGTGGCTTTCTCCGATGAAATGCGCGCGACGGACTCGCCCTCGACGTTGCTCAAGGGCATGGCCTACGCCAGCATGTTTGACCGGCCGGTGATCGAGTTCGCGCAAGACCCCAATCTGGCGGGCGGGGCCATGAACGCCGGCTATGAGGCAACCCTGGCGGGACTGCCGGGGATTCCGGCCCTGGCCGAGGAACTCGCCGTGGCGCGGGCCTGCATGTTCGCGCGCGAGACCGGCTGCCACTACCACGCCGCCAAACTTACCACCAGAAATGCCATCCGCGCCGTCAAGCGGGCGCGCAAGTTGCGCGTCAAGGTCAGCGCCGCGACCTGCCCCCACTACTTCGCCCTGACGGATGCCGAGGTGCGCCGCCGCTACGACACGGCCTACAAGGTGTTTCCCCCCCTGCGTACCAAGGACGACGTGGCCTGGATCCGGAGGGGTCTGCGCGAGGGCATCATCGACTGTATCTCCAGCGATCACACCCCGGTGCCGCCGGAACTCAAGGAACTCGAGTTCGGGCGCGCCCCCTTTGGCATCGTAGGGCTTCAGACCCTGCTGCCGGTGACGCTGACCGAACTCGTGCATGGGGGCGAATTGCCCCTGGCGAAGGCGGTCGCGGCCATGACCGTGAACCCCGCCCGCCTTTTGCGCGTTGCCGGACGCAAAGGCTCGCTCACGGTGGGCCACGACGCCGACGTCGCCCTGGTCGACCCCCAGGAAACCTGGACGCTCGAAGAGGCCGGCCTGGTCAGCCGCTGCCGCAACACCCCGTTCATCGGCATGAAGTTCAAGGGCCGCGTAAAGTTCACGATAGCGCGCGGCCGGCTCTTCGATGTCAGCGTGCCTCAGGCCGCCGGGGGCTGAAACGAAGCCGCCCCCGCGAGGGGGCGGCTTGTGCTATTGGTGGTGGGGCCTACTTGTCGTCGTCTTCGATCAGGATGTCGATGCGCTTGATGACGATGACTTTGTAGGGCCAGCCCTCGTACTCCTTGATCTCGCCCGTCACGCCGACGAACTTGCCCCAGTACTTGGCCAGGTCGCCCTTGTCCCAGCGCAGGTCGTAAAGCACCTTGCCGTTTTCATCGAACATGCGATGAGAGGCCGGCGTCTTGGCCAGGTTGCCGGTGCTGCCCACAGTGCCCTTGGCGATGTAGTTGGCCGGGCCCATGTCTTCCTTGGGTTCCTTCTTCTCCAGGGCTTCCTTCTTGATGCGCTCGAGCTCGGCGGCCCGCTTGGCCTGCTCATCGGCCAGGCGCTTCTTCTCGGCCTCCAGCAGCTTGACCGTGGCGTCGATCTTCTCGATCAGTGCCTTGGCCTCTGCCTGGAGTTTCTCGTCCAGGGCAAACTCCGCGTACTGCTCGAACATCTTGCGCAGATTGGTCAGGTTGACCTCGGCGGCGGGCTTGCGCAGTTCGTCGCGCAGCATGATGCGCAGTTCGTCAAAGGTCTTGCGCTCATCGTCCAGCTCTTCCTTGGTGGGCTGGCGCTTGGCGGGGACTGGCTTTTCCTCGGCCTTGGGCGCGTGGCCATCGGCTACGGCGTCGCTCTTAGGTCCCTCGCTGGGCTTTTCCACCGTGGCGTTGGGGTCCACCTTGCGCTCTTCCGGCGCCGGCTGGGGATTGACCAGCTTCTCCGGAGCGATATCGCGCACCTTTTCAATGAATTCACCCGAGACATAGGCCGTGGCTTCTTCGGGCGGAATCACCCGCACGTACTTCTCGCTCACGACGGCCTGACCGGTCTGGCCATCCATGCAGGCGGCCAACTGCTTGCCCTTGCCAACCTGCCCGATGGGGAAACTGTTCGTGTCGGGGCTGCCGCGCAGGTTGACGCGGTCTCCCTTGACCGTGTAGCTCTTGCCGTCAGCGGCGGCCACAACGAGTTCAGACGCGACCCAGCACGCGGCAGCCTTGGGCAGCCGAACCTGCATCCAGCCTTCCCGGGTGCCGACCACTACCAGTTCGTCGCCCTTGTCAAGCACGTGAATTGGCGCGTGGTTCACGCCCGCGCCGCTGCGCAGGCGAACGCCGTCACCCTTGACCCGGCCCAGCCAGGGCTTCTCCGCCTGGGTGGGAGCCGGCGCCTCCTGGGCCTGAACCGGAATCGTCACAGAGGCGGGCGCGGCAAACAACGCAGCAAGGAGGGCGACGCGAGTGAAGTAGGGCAGGTTCATGTCAATTCTCCGCATGGCGGTGGCGCACTGTGCGCGCAAAGCGCACACTCAAGCTGGCTATCGGCTGACGGCCGAGTGTGAATTGAGGAAAAAGCTGAAACGCGGCCCGGCGCTGCCGTTTCAATGACCTGTTCATGGCAGGGCAAAGCGGATTTCAGGCTGCGCCTGGCGGCAGCCCGGCCGTAGAATCCTGAGCTGCCGGCACCCCGCGGTCAGAGCCAGAAAATGCGGACCAGAACCGTCATTCCGATCCTGGCCTTTCTACTGCTGCTTGTGATGGGCGGAGCCTGGGCCATTTTACGGCCCGAGAGTGCCTCGCTCATTCCTTTTATGGGTGAATCCGCCGCATCGCGAGCCCGGGGACCGACCGTCGTGGCCGGAAACTCCGTTGAAGACAGCACGGCCAGGCCCGCTGCGGCCACAGGGCAGGAAGCGGGGGCCCGTGCCTGCGGCGTCAAGGGCAGTGAAGCTGGCACCAAGGATGGCCCGCGCGCCGAAGCTGAAAGTGCGCCAACTCCCGGCCCCGGCAAACCCGAGGCCGGCTTGCCCCAGCCCCCACCTCCGCCCGCACGCACCCAAGGTGCACCGGCCGAACCCAAGGCGCCGCAACCCGCCCAGCCTACATCGGCGCGGCCACGCTCGATTATCCGCGGCCTGCGTCACCCTCCCAACCAGAGCCTGGGCAACGTCAAGCCGCGCGCCCGCAGGTTGAAGGAAGAAAACGGCAAGCGGGCCCTCGACAGTGTGACGCCCGAGGTGCGGCAGGACCGGCGCGGGCTGCTGGGTCGTTACTACGCGTTTCAGGGCAACCCCATTGATGAACTCTCCGATCCGGCCAAGCCCGGCCTTGAGAGCCGCATACCCGGCCTGACGCGCATTGACCAGCAGATTGCCTTCCCGACGCGGCAGGCGTTCTCGGACTTGCCCTTTGACACCAGCAACTTCTTTGTCACGTGGGAGGGATTCCTTGTGGTACCCGCGGACGGCGACTACTGGCTGTTCCTGGGCGCTGACCTGGGCGGGCGCGTGGTGCTTGACAGTGAAACGGTGCTGCTCAACGACATGTTCAGCGACTACATCGAGGTCAGCACGGTCCTGACACTCAGCGCGGGCCTGCACCCTCTGCGTATCGAGTACGTCGAGGGGGCCAACGGCAGCGTGGTGGCCGGGCTTTGTGCCTGCAATTTCATGTATGTGCCGCAGGGTCAGACCCGGCCGGTGACGGTACCGCCGGAAATGCTGCTTTTGCCGGAAAGCCTCTGGAGTGATGAAGCGCCCATCCTCAAGAAGGTTTCACCTGCGGAGGCAGAGGTCGGGGTCGAGATTGAGATTTACGGCGAGAATCTGGCGCGATCTCCGAACGACCCGGAACTCGGAGTCACTCCAGAAGAACTTGCGACGTATCTGGTGGTCGATTTCCAGGGACAACCCGGAAAGATAGTCAGCGGAGGCAGCAACAGGTTGCGGGTGCGCGTACCCATTGGCGCCAGCAGCGGCAAGATCACTGTTCGCAAAGCACAGATTCCCTCCAACAGCATCGATTTCAGAGTGAGCACACAATTTGGCCTGTTCGCGAGCTGGCACAACCTGCCCGGCTGGGCCAATTACGATTTCGTCGAGCCCGGCACGCGCGAGCCCGACCTGACGCGGCTGGAGCGCGAGTGGCAATTCGTCAATCGCAACGAGATGGATATTGATTTCCGCAACAACCCCCTGGCCTGCCGCTGGGAGGGCAAGCTGGGGATTCCGTCTACGAGTACCCACGGCGGAGTGTTGTCACCCTCAGATCCGGACCCGCCGCCCAGTGGCGGTGGTCCGGTTCCCACGCGTCTGGTGCGCTTCAAGTGTGAGGGTCGCCTGCGCGTTACGCTGGGCACAGAAACGCGCTCCAGTCCACCGCCCACGGGCCAATCCTCAGGCCAGACGGTGCTCGATTTCGCCGTGCCCTACGGCGAGGAAAGCTACCTGCCCCTGACCATCGACTTCACCAACGACAAAGGCGCCTCCAGCCTGACTGTCGTGTGGGCCATGGCCGGCAGCGGCGACGAGGCCCAGGTGCTGATCAGCGCGCCCGTGAACTTCGGCGAGCAGTTGCCCGCGCGCCTGTTCTTTCCCCCGGTCACTCCGCCCAAGCCGCCCAGGATCATCAGTGTCACGCCCATCGTGGCTGAAGATGCCCCGCCCGTGCAACTGCCCTACGATGCCGACGCCACCAGGCCCAGCGTAAGGGAAGGACAGCAGTTCAAGCTGGTGGTCGAACTCTACGGCAGCGCCGAGGTTCGCGCCCAACCCCTGACCCTGAGCATCGACGGCCGCAAGATTGAGTTCACCCTCGATCCCGAGTTGCGCGAGAACGAGAAATCGCTCGAGGGCACCGAGCGCCGCCACCTCATCTGCACCCTCCCCACTGGCTGCGGCGAGGGCAAAATGGCCGCGCGTTTGAGCATTGTTCAAAGCGAGCCTTTCTACATTGATGTCACCAACAAAGGCCTGATTGCCTACCTCTATGATTTCCCCAACGGCGGTGGTTACACCCAACTGCCGGACTTTGGCCCCCTGGTCTGCTTCAAGGTGCGCAAGGACGCCTGGGTCAACTTCGAGAACGCCAACTTCCTGAACCTGCCCTTCCCTGCCGAGACCTTCGGCATTGAGTACTACGGCGCCATCATCATTGAGACCGAGGGTGATTACGTGTTCACGGCGCGCAGCGACGACGGCATCCGCGTCTGGGTCAATGGTCAAGAGGCCGTCGTGGATGACAACCTGCACTACCAGCGCGAGAAGCGCGGCGAGCCCCTGCGCCTTTCACCGGGCGTTTACCCGTTCAAGGCACAGTTCTTCGAAAACAACGTGCACGAGGTTTTCGTGCTGGAGTTCGAGGCGAGAAACAGCCAGGGCGAGTTCATCGTCCCCAGGCAGGTGGTGCCCAAGCGCTTGTTCACGTGGGATGTCCATCCCCCGCTTCCCGACAAATCCAGCACGGGCAAGCTGGCCGACGGCAGCGGCCCGTGATTCATTGGCGGCGCAGGTTCACATCGCCCCAGAGATAGGGCCGGAAGAGCGAGTAAACATCTTCCCCCGAGAACTGAAGTTCGCGCTCGCCGCGCAGCTTCCATGTCATCGCATTGAACAGGAAGCTCTCGGGAATCTTCTCGCCCCAGACCTGACCGGCGGCGATGGAGGCCTCGAACTCGAGCACGCCCTTCTTGACGCTGCCCTTCAGTTGGCACTCCTGAAGGCGGCTCAGCTTGATGCGCTCTCCGGTGAGGTCCACGCGCCAGGCTTCCAGTCCGCGTTCGCCGTTGTCGCCAATGGCAATCTGTACGTCCTGCGCCGCCACGTTCAGCCGCCGCTCGGCGCCGAAGCTCAACAGCACCGCGGACCCCAGGCTGGAGCTGACCAGGCGAGATGACTGGAAATCGCCATGGTAGCGCAGCTTTCCCTTGAGCAGCAGGCGATCACCGGCCAGCAGCCAGCCGAGGTGCTCATCCTGGCCCCGGCCGGCGAGCGCAATTTCGGAGCGATAGTTGGACCACGCCTCGCCCGTTCCATCAATCTCAAAGGCGTCCTTCACCACAGGCAGCACCGCCTTGCCCAGAGCCGGCAGCATGGACTCGTACTTCGTCTGCAGGAAGCCGTTGACGGCGTAGACGTCGCGCTGCTCGTTGGCAAAGACCAGCCTGGATCCCTTGAAGCAGATGGCCTCACACTGGCGCGCGGCAATCAGGGTCTTGCGGGCGGGCTCGCCGTTGAGTTTGTCGCGGGAGTAGCGGTAGATGTGGGTGTAGCTGAGCAGCACCAGCGTGCCCGACGGGGCGTCGAAATCTGCTCCGGTGATCTGCTCTCCGGCCGGCAGGGTCAGCTCGGCGACGGCGAGCGCCATGTTGGCCTTGCCGGCAAGGTCCCTGGCGTCCTTGAGTTCGTCGAGGCGGAAGAGGGTGGTGCTTTTCTCGCCCCGATTCTTGACGACGAGGTGCAGCTTGCCGTCCATGACAAAGGCCCCCTCGGCGTCATGGGCTCCATCCGGATACTGGATGGGGTAGGAAGCGACCAGTTCAACGCGCGCGGGCTTTTCTCCGGCCGGCACATAGCGCACCCGGTAAACCATCACCGACTCACGCGCGCGCCCGTTGTCGCCGATGTCGCAGGCCAGAAGGTCGCCGTCCAGGGCCGCCAGGTCCTCCCAGTCCACGTTGTCGGCGCCGGGAACATCCAGAATTTCGGACTTGGCAAAGTCCAGCTCCGTGGAACGGTAGAGTCGCGCCTCGGCGCCGCTGTCGTTGTGGGCCCAGAAAGCCCCACCCAGATATTGCAGCCCCGAGCACTCATTGAGTTCAGTCAGCGCGATGCGGGCCACGGGCTCCAGAGCGGCGTGTTTTTCGGACACTTCGGTCAAAGAGTCGCGCTCGCCTGAAGAGGGCGACTGCGCACAAACCGCCAGCGCGGCCAGAGTCAGCACAAGCAGGGGAAACACAGGGCGCATGGACATGCTCCAAGCAAGGGGGCCGCGCCTTGCGCGGCCCCGGGATTTCTTGCGATCCACCTGTGTCGTAGGGCTGGACTGTTTGTGCACCCTTTTTGGTGCAAGTGGGTGGCCTCAGGGCCCTCAGGAGCCGTCCCTCAACGAAGAGGGAGGGCATGGTCCGAGAGAGTCCGATTCGGCGTCCCCGTTGGTATGCATCGGCGCAGCAAACGTTTCGCCAGGCGCAGTACGGGCACCGCAGATCGCCCGCACAGTGTAGGAACGGCCAGGGCCATGGGGCGACAAATCTTGCGCTGCCTTGCCGCGCCGGCGGGGTTCAGTCCGGGCGTGTTTCAAGGGAGCCGTACTGCGGATGTCGTGCCGGACTTGTTAAACGACCCTTGAGGGTGCGCTCTTTCCTTGAAAGCAACAACCATTGAAAACACACTTACTTACACCCGTCCTCCCCGGCTGTATTCTGGCCTGACATGCCCCATCATGCGAACATCCGGCGCGGCTTGACCCTCGTCGAGCTCCTGGTAGTCATCAGCATTCTGATGCTGGTCATGCTGATGATGACCATGCTGGCCGGCTCCCTGAAGTCAGGACCGCCGCTGGACCAGGCCGTGGCGGGCGTGCGGGCCATGGCGGCGCGCGTCCGGCAACTTTCGAGTACGCAGCGCGTACATGGCGAGATCGTGCTGGACTACAAGAACGACCGGGTGGTGGCTCTGGCACGGCAGCCCCATGTCGCCTTTGCCTTTGAAGACGCGCCGGGTTCAAAGCAGGCGGCGGGAAGCAACGGCATCCTCGGCGAATATGGCGGCGGCGCCACCACGGTCAACTCGCGGCAGTTCCACCTGCGAGACGGGGCCTGCTGCGAGCTGCCTTCCAACAGCGCAACCTTCCGCATTCCCTGGCTGGCGCAGTACGAAGTCGAGGGTGACTACGAGGGCGCGGGGCTTTCCTTTGACTTCTTCCCCATGGGCACAGCCCCGGGCCGGCTGGTGGACTTTGGCTCGACCTTCACGCTCTCCGTCTCCGAGTATACGGGGGGCGCCTGCCGGCTTTCTTTGACCTGCAGCGGGGAGACTGTCACGGCCAAAACGCTCTGCCTCGCCTATCGCTGGGCCACCGTCGAAATCGCCGTCTCGCGCTATGGCATCCGCCTTTATGTCGATGGCCGTCTGGACGAATTCGTGCCTCGCAGAGATTTCCGCGTCATGCAGGCCTCGGGCTCCGCAGTGAGTTTCTCCGGTTTTCCCTGCCGCCTCGACAACGTCCAGTACTTCAGCCTGATCTCGAGCCAGGAGCTTGAGATTGGCCCCAACGTGCAGATGGTCCCCGAGGGGGTGTGGGCCGACCTCGAACTCAACGGCGAAGCGGAGGACATCTTTGACGTGGACGCCAAGAAGGACCCCAAGTCCACCAACCCCAACGCGGTGCCGGACATGAGCCTCAACCGCGAGGGCCTTCCAGACACGCGCCCCCCGGCGATCCGGCACGTCTTCTTCGATGACAGCGGCAAACTTGATGCCGCCATACACGGCGGCGCAGTGTTCCTGGCCCTCGTGACACGGGGCGCCAACGGCCCCGAGCGCGTGCTCGTGATCTTCCATCCCCTGGGTGCCGTTACCTCGGAGGCCGTCGATCGCTTCCCCTGGGAACCTGATCCTGAGGCCGCTCCCAAAGCCCCCGCGCAGCCCCCCTCCAACTCGGGAGGCGGAAAATGACCCGTCGCCAATCGCTGAAGCCCCGTCGCGGAGCCGCCGTGATGCTGGTGCTGGTGCTTCTGATGCTCCTGCTGGCGCTGGCGGTGCCCTTTGTGTTCATCATGGCCCAGCAGGAAGGAACCAGCACAGGCTCCATCAACACCGAGCAGGCCCGCAATCTGGCTCGCGCCGGCACTGACCACGCCATGGGTCGGCTGAACAAGGGCAACCGCCTCAATGAGTATGTGCGCTGGTATGCCCTTCCCCCCGGCAACGTCAGCTCGGGCGCAACACCGCTGCGCTGGCTGCCGCCGGAGTACGACAACCCCTACGTCGATGGCGTGCTCGAAAGCAATATCGACATCGCGACGGAACTCTTCGGCCAGCAGGCCAGCGAGGACCTCTACGCCGGACTGCGCGACGCCAGGGGCAACAAGCTCTTCAACGTCGAGGACTCTCTTGCCCAGGTTCTGGGCGTCAACGTCCGGGACGAAAGCGGCAAGGTGAACCTCAACGCGGCCACCCCGGACCTGATCGGAAACTTGCTGGGCAGCGGCGTCGTCACGGAAGAGGCCATCCCCAACGGCGGCCTGTACGAGTACCTGAGGCTGGACGACGCCAGTTGGGCGGGCGACCCGGAAGAGCGACCCGGCGCCGGGGGCGCATTCGGCGGCGGCTTTGTCGTCGTGGACGGGGTTCTGCTCAGCTACGACTATCGCCGCGGCAACACGCTTTACAGCCTTGCCGTGGACCCCAACTATCCCGGCATCACCGGAGGCGCGGCTCTTTTCCGTGCCGGCGGCACGGGCTGGACCATTCCCGTGGGCGCAACGGCCACCAGCGTGCAGGCCTACAAGCTGGCCTACTATGCCGTGCTGGCCAGCCCCGACGGCCAGACGCTGGCCTCCTTCAACAATCTGGGCGAGACGCGTCATGTTGCCCGCTGGGAGTGGATGCCGCGCTCGCGCTACACGAACTACCTCGAGGGGCTCAATCCCACGCAATATCAGGTGCTGTTGCAGGATGCCACGACGGTAGCCCCGACGCTGCGCTTTGACGGCCGCTGGTTCTATGCCCACGTCGTTCAGAGCGCGAGCATCCAGCCGGAGGGCGAGACCGGGAAGACCAGCAACGTCGTACAGCTCAACTTCGAGAACGTTGTTCAGCCTGACTTCTACACGCAGTTTGATCCCCGCAGCCCCTCCAAGAACCAGCCCAGCAATGTTGCGCGCGGCTTGGGCGTGGGCCACGTGGTGCGACTGCGGCACCACAACGGCAGCGTGACGCTGGGGGTCACGATCCGGGGCAACCGCAACGGCATTGTTTCAGTCATGACGCCGGCGCCGGTGAACTACACGTCCAACGAACCCGTGGTGCTGGAGGTGGCCGAGCGGGCCGGCATCAACATCAATACGGCCAGCTGGCCCGTGCTCGTCGCCTGCTTCAAGGGACTGCGCGAGCGCGGCCAGGCCTCGGCCTCGGGCATTCCGCTCCTGACGGCCCAGCGTCTGGCGACAGCGGTGCTTCAGCGCACAGTGTTCAACCCCGCGCGTCCCGCCGATTACCAGCCGTTTCGTGACCTGAATGACCTGAGCAGCTTCCTGCAGGGCCTGATCTTCGACCCCAATGACTCGTCGGGCACCCGCTTTCTGCAGCAGAGCGAGATGGACGCCATCATCTTTCTGCAGCGCTATCCTTACGCGCCCCAGCCCGTTTCCACCGCGCCCTTCTGCTACGAATCACTCGACGCTTACGCCATCGAGAGTCTCGCTTCACGCTTCGCGCCCAGCGGTGCGCGCGTGGCCCAGTCTCGCGCCAAGGACTGGGTGCTGATCGGCAGCGATGCAAGCCGCCGCTACCACTGGCGCCTGTGGGATCAGCTCGCGGCGGAACAACGCTCCCCCCAGGGCAACATCCTGACGCTCTATCCCGCCGGCACCGAAAACGACCGCAACATCGGCGTGATCGAGCTGCCCTTCGTCCATTACGCCAACAGCGAACGCTGGATCCGCGGCCGCTTCGCGCCGCCTTTCAACAACCGGCCCATGGACATCTCCGCGCTCGCGCCGGATAACGCCAATCCCGCCGAGGACTTCTTCACCAACCTGAACAACAACCGCGGCGACCTCCTGCCCGGCGCTTTCTCGTTCTGGTATCGCCCGCAATACGCGCCGGGGCTTTCCACCCACTATCTGTTTGACGCAGCGGAGCAGGACTACTCCAACCGCATCAGCATGCTGTGGTGGGGAGACCGCCAGCGCGGCTACAAGCTGGCCAACCGGAACAACGGCCTGGTGTTCCGCATCAAGGACCGAACGCTGGAGGCGGCCTACACGGAACTGCGTTATGAGCTGGACCCCGGCATGTTCCGCCAGGGGGAGTGGTACCACATGCAGCTCAACTGGAAGGGCACCGAACTCTCACAGATCGAACTCCTGATCGACGGGGATTCCCGTGCGGGCTCGACAGCGAACCCAGCCGTTCAGCCCGTCACGCCCGTCACGAATCATACGTTCATGGCGCCCAACGGCGCTTGGGTCAGCCGCACCACGACATTGATGGATGACCTGGAGTGGGTGGATTTCGTCAACAACCCCAGTACCTCGCCCCAGGTAACGTTTGACCTGCGTATTGACCCGCAGGACCACGGCGCCATGCCCAGCTTTGGCGTCATACGCATCGGCGACGAAGCCATCGAGTACTCCGGCAAGGACACCTATCAGTTGTTGATGGGTATTCGGCGCGGAGCGCGCGGCACGACGAACCGCTTCCACCCGCGCGGAAGCAAAGTCACGGTCTGGGGCTACACCCACGCCATGGGGGACTGGACCAGGCCGCAGACAAGCCCCGTCGCCCTGGTGCCGCAATTCCCCTACCTGCCGGCGACCACCGGCCAACTCCAGAGCGGAGTCGGCGGCCAGCAAATCTGGCGGGTATCCAAGCCCGGTTCGGCCAACGCGACGTATGAGTATCCGGTGTACATGGGCCCGGATTCCGGTTTTCCGGGCGCGGATTCCCCGGCCCTGGCCAACCTTTTGCCGCTCCAGACGACTGCGGGCATGCCCGAGCGCGGGCTCGTGGCCGTCATTGGCTTTGCATGGGACCGATACAAAACCGGAGGTCCCACGGGCAAACTCTACCCGGACTTTGAACCGCCCCCGCCCGCGGGCCGGGACGCCGCCGACAACCTGGAACTGCCGCCGGGGCGGCCCACGTTCCAGGACCTGGAGATGGAGTACGTTTACTACAACGGCATCTCCGCCGGCGGGCTCAATGTGGTCGCGCGTTATGACGACCAGTTCCAGCCCAAGCAGCCGGGCCAGTACCTGCATTTCATGGGTGAATACAACCCTGCCACCATCGGCTGGGGGAACAATCCGCCCAATCCCCAGAATGTGCGCGACAATCTGATTCAATTCTTCGCGCTGGGCTCTGCCGTTGTCCTGCTCAGCCTCGATGTCACCAGCACGGGCGGTTACCACGACGTGAGTTACGTGCAGGTGGACGACGAGTGGTTCTTCTACAACCGGCGCTTTCCGGGACAGAACCAGGGCGACCCCGCCGTCCCCCTGCTGGCATTCGTGGATACCCAGCCCGTCAAGAACGCCCAGGGCGGCTGGGCGCCTCAGAATTCGGTGGCGCAGTATGTCCAGGGCCTGGCCGCAGCCAACAACCAGACCCCGACGGCCTTCAACATGTTCCGTGCCCAGGTCGGCACGGTCATGGCCAATCACGCCGCACCCACGCCAGTCCCCCCCGTGTTCGTGGCCTACCGCCAGCCCAACGCCGCGGCCGTTGCGGAGCCGCCCACGGGCCGCGGCGACGTGGTCACGCTGATTCGCGGCGTCAACTCCGACAAGGAACTGCACACCTTCCGCCAGCATCGCTCCGTCTTCTGGGACCATGACAACAACAACCAGACCCCCGCGTTGCGCGTCTGGCTTGCCGCGCTGGTCAACCACACGACGCACGACTACCGCCGTCAGGACCCCACCAGCATCTGCAAGTTCCCCACGGGGGAGCTGCCCGTGGAACTTCCCACGACCTGGACGTTCGCCAACGCCGACCCGCGCACGGCCGACGCGGGCGGAAGCGGCGGTGCCACGCGCCTGGGCCCGCACACAGCGGACTTTGACTCCTTCGAGTTCCGCAGCTATGCCAAGGGCTTGTTCCGCATCGAGATGCCCCTGACGGATACCCAGCCCGGCGAAGGCCAGGACATTCAGGTCAACGGCATCAATGGTCTGCCGCAGAACGTGGGCATCATCCATGTGGACAACGAGCTGATCGCCTACCGCGGCACAGATACCCGCCAGACCCAGCAGACGATTTACGTCAATGGTCAGCCCCAGATCATCACGGTCACCACCTACTGGATTACGGACATCACGCGCGGCGTTCTGGGCAGCCTGCCCGCCGCCCACGCTGCGGGCAGCGGCATCATGAACATGGCCAGCCTGCGGCTGGCGCGCCCCGCCAACGGGACTACCTGGCAGCCCCGCGACTCGCGGCTGCTCGTCCTGCCCGGCGAGCAGGTGCTGCGTGATTTCGGGTTTGTGCGCATCTATGAAGGGCAGAACTACGAAGTGGTGGGCTATCAGAAGTATTTCCCGCCCACCAACACCCAGCCCACGGGCCAGATCATCGCGGGCCGCTACGATCCGCAGCTGTTCCAGGGGCCCCTGCGCGGCGCCTACGGCACGCAGGCACGCACGTTCTCGGCCCGGGCCCTGGTGCTGGACCAGCCCGTGCGCTTTCCGGACTGGTCGCCGACCTTCAGCGAGCAGGGTGCCGGTCAGTTCCAGCGCGGCCCCGGTGACGCCAACGCCGGCCTTCCCTGGGCCCAAAGCCCCGAGGTCAGCCACATGCAGGGTGCGGCCGCGTTCCGCAACTCCCTGTTCGAGGACATTCGCTGGCGCGTATCGTTCACGCCGCACGCCAACATGCTGCTGCATTCCGATGCCGTCGTGGCGCGCCTGGTCGTGCGCTTTGACGGCGAAGGTGACTGGGGCAGCGTGCCCACAAACCGGCCGGGCGGACTGTACAGCTTTGACTTCAACTTCAATGGAGTGAGCACCGTGGACCTGGGCGGCGGCGTCTATGAGCAGACGGACGCCTTCACCCGCCCCAATGTGCCTCGGCAGCGGCATGACCGCATCGAATGGCGCGTCTATTTCATGTTCCTGCCCAACGCCTTTGAGCGCGAGAACTACAAGATCAGTCTGCAGTTCCACGGCTGCGACATCGGGCTGAGGCAGATTTCACGCGTCTTCCGCCATGAGGAGCAGCGTTGATGCGGCGCAGGGGCTTCACGCTCATCGAACTCATGGTCGCCATCGCGATCCTGCTCGTGCTTGGAACGCTGATCATGACGTTCTTGCGCAACGCGATTGCCATTTCCCGCACGGGCATCGCGCGCGGCCACCAGTATGAGACGGCGCAGGTCGTGTTACGCATGGCCGTCGAGGACTTCTCCCAGGTCGAGCCTGCTCCGCCCCGCGTGGACGGCGACAGCTCGGCCATGGCGTTTTCCGTCCGGCAGGATTGCTGGGGCCGCCAGGTCATCATGTTTACGCGCGCCTTCGGCGAAGAACTCACCACCAAGGGCGGCTATGACGCCGGGCGCGGCAGCCCCCAGGCCGGGTACTCCAGCCCTTACACCGGGCGCAACGTGAACGATTACTGGATGCCGACGGGCGGCAACGTCGAGGTCGTTTACATGTTTGAGCCCCTGTCCTTCGGCACGCGTCTCTATCGGGCTGTGCAGTCCCCGGCGGGAGCCGGGGGCCTGATCGACGAAGTGAACGCCTGGATCAACCAGTTTCCCTCGGCCAACATGGACGACTTTGCTCCCTCGGCCTGGTGGGCGCAGCGCAACTTCGACATGCGCTTTGAACTGGTGGCGGAAAACGTCCTGGCTTTCAACGTTGAACTGTGGGACGAGCAGACCCGCAGCTGGGACCCCGGGCCCAGCGGACCCAGGACTGCCTGGAGTTTCAGCCAGCGCGCGTCCCAGGGGCTCCCCGCGCTTCCTTATGCCGTGCGCCTGACCGTCATCGTCGCCGCCGCCGATCCCATTCTGGCGGAGTCGCTCATCACACGTCCCCTGAGCGCCTCAGACACCATGGTCGACGTGGAGAGCACGGCCAACTTTGCCGATGCCGGCGACCCCAGCGCCTATGTGCGGCTCAACGGCGAGCTGCTGGCCTATGGCGGCAAGAGCGACGGCGGCTTTGGCTCCTGCGTGCGCGGCGCCCTTGGCACCCGGGCCCAGGCCCACCCCATCGGTACCCGGGCCCGCGGCGGTGAAGCTTTCCGGCGCGTCATTCAGCTTCCTGCGACCAAATAACCCATGACCCGCGCCCACTCCAGATCTCGCAGTCTTGCCAGGCGCGGCTTCACCGTGCTGGAAATCCTGATCGCCTTCACCATCCTGCTCGTGGGCTGCGTCAGCGTGTACGCGCTGTTCGGGCGCGGTCTCATCTCCCACAAGCGCGCCGTGGACAACACCAACGCCTCGGTGCTGGCCGGCGCGGTGTTTGACGACATCTCGGCGAACTACGACGCCTACTACTACGACCGCAACCGCAACGGCACGCCGGATCTCGGGGAAGATCGCAACAGCAACGGCGTGGCGGACTGGTTTGAACTCGACGCCGGCGGCCGGCCCCGCCAACCGGTTCCATTCCGCGCGGGTTACCGCTACACGATTCAGTACCAGCGCCCCGCAGACCCCGAGTTGCGCCAGTGCCTGTTTGTTACCGTCGTCATCTTCTGGGGCGAGGGTACGGAACAGGTCCGCACCGAGACCTTCTACCGCACGCTTTACATCAAAGACCTGCCGGACCTTCGCGGCTGATTCAACGCCGGCCGGAATCGTGGAACCGCGCGCGCCATGGCCGCGTCAAAGCTCCGACATTCAATTCGAGGAAAACTCCATGAACTACTGTTCTCGCTGGCTTTGGGCCCTGATGCTGGCCGTGCTGGCCGCTCCGGCGCTGCAAGCCAAGGAAGAGCTGGTGACGCTGCCCAAGCGCGACACGGTGCAGCTCACGATCTACAACTCGGTGGACCTGACGCTGGTGCAGGAAACCCGGACGCTGAGTTTCAAGAAAGGCAACAATCGCCTGCAGTTCTCATGGGCCCAGACGCTGATCGACCCCACGAGCGTCGAATTTCGCGCCCTTACGCAGGGCGACAAGCTGGAAGTGCTGGACACCAGCTATCCCGCTGAATCCAATGAAATGCTGATCTGGACCATCTCGGCCGAGGCGGACGTTTCCGCCCGAGTCGAGATCAGCTATTTCACCAGCGGCCTGACCTGGAGCGCTCAATACGTCGGCATGCTGGCCGCAGACGAGGCTTCCATGACACTGACGGCCTACGTCAGCGTGACCAACCGCTCGGGCGAGGAGTACGAAAACGCCCAGGTAAGGCTGGTGGTAGGCAGCATCAACCTCGTCGAGAAAATCAATCAGCTCGCCGGCGGTGAGCGCGAGCGCTACAAGCGCGATGCGGAAGGTGAAATGCGCCGCGCCACCAGGGAAAGCGCGGGCAAGAAGGACATCGTCAAGGAAGGCCTCAGCGAGTACTACATCTACACCGTGGGCGGCACAGAGACCATTCCGCACGGCTGGTCCAAGCGCCTGGAGAGCTTTGTGCAGGCGGGAGTGCCCGTCAGCACGGTCTACACCTATGACGCCCGCAAGTACGGCGCCGGCCTGACCAAGCTGCTGACCTTCAAGAACAACGTCGAACACAAGCTCGGCAAAGAGCCCCTGCCCGAGGGCACCGTGCGCCTCTATCGCACCATGGGCGGTAACGCCTTGAGCTATGTCGGCGAAGTGGCCACGCCCTACATCGCCAAGAATGACGAAATCAAGGTGAATGCCGGAGCCGACGCCGAAGTCACCATGAAGCTGACGCGCCTGGGCCTGGAGAAGAAGGACCTGGCCTTCCGCCGCTGGGGCGGTCGAGCCGAAGACCAGTCGCTCGAGGGCTGGACCACCGTCGAAGACTTCAAACTCGAGGTCAAGAACTTCCGCAACAAGGACGTGCGCTTTGAAATCAACCTGGTGTTCGGCGGCGACTTTGACTTCGACAGCTCCGCTGAGGCCTCCAAGGTGGACTTCCAGACGCGCCGCTTCGCCCAGGAACTCAAGGCGGGCTCCTCCACCCAGATCACATTCAAACTGACCACTCGCAACGGCACGAACGTCAAGAACAGGTAGTCGGTCGTCGGTGGCCGGTAGTCGGTAGTCGGGAACTGCCGCGCCACCTTCAACACGATCCCGACGACTTTGACCGACGACTGAACACCGCCATCCAAGGACAAACCCATGAAACTCCGTCTCTTTGCCGCTGCCCTGCCCACCGCGCTGGCCTGCGCCATCATCGGCCTCTCCAGCCCCACGCCGGCCGAGGCCCGCATCAAGCTGGCGACTTTGCCCGACCGTGAGGCCGTGGCCGTGCGCTTTGACCACCCCAACCAGGTACTGGTGGAGGAAGAGCGCACCATCGCGCTGCAGGCCGGTGTGAACAACATCGACTTCTCCTGGGCCGGCACCAACATCGACAAAGGCAGCATCGTGTTCCGCCCCGCCGCCGCGGACTCCAAGGTGGAGATTCTCTCCACCAGCTACCCGCCCGGCGAAAACGCCCTGACCTGGGCCGTCTCCAGTCCTGATGCCCGCAGCGAGAAGTTCCGCATCAGCTACCTGATGGGAAACATCCAGCGCGAGACCAGTTATCAGGCCATGGTCAGCAAGGACGAGACCACCTGCAGCTTCAAGCATTACTTCAAGATCCGCAACTGGAGCGGCGAGAGCTTTGCCGAGGCCGACTTCATCACCCGCGACGGCAAGAAGTTTGAAAAGGCCCTGAGCCAGGGCGAGGCCAAGCGCGTGCTCGTCAACAAGTGGGACAACGTCAAGATCAAGAAGGAGTATGTCTATGACTTGACGCGTCAATATGAGGGCAAGGTGCTGACCGACTACGTGCTGGTGAATAGCAAGGACATCGGCCTGGGCCAGATTCCCCTGGAGTTCGGCAAGGTCCGCATCTACCAGGACGACGGCAAGGGCACCGCGGCCTTCACCGGCGAGGACTGGGGCCGCTTCACCCCCATCGGCGACGAAATGCGCCTCAACATCGGAACCGCCCAGGACATCAAGGTCGAGTTCAAGAAGATGGTCAACGATGTGACCAACCGGCGCGGCAACGTCTACGACACCGACGAGCTGGACCAGTACGAGATCAAGAACTTCAAGGACAGCGAGGTCATTCTCACCCTGGTCCTGCGCGTGGACGGCGAATGGGAGATGATGAAGGACGCTTCCGGCTTTGAGAGCTTTGAGCGCATGGACAACGAGACGGTCAAGTTCCGCGTCAAGTGCCCGCCCAAGGGCGCCCCGGTATTGCTCAAGTTCCATTACCAGCGCAAGGACGTGTGGTAGGCAAGGCCTTGCCTTGACCACATCAGGGTTCGGGTTGCAGGTTTCAAGAAGCCTGCAACCACGACCTGAGGTCTGACACCTGTGTCCCAAAACCTCGGAATACCCATGCGTCCTGTTGCCTTCATCTGTCTCACGCTGCTGGCCTGCGCGCCGCTGTGCGCGAAAGAAGAGCTGGTGACGCTGCCCAAACGCGACGGGGTGCAGCTCACGATCTACAACA
>ERZ761602.2471-NODE-2471-length-28875-cov-6.046600_pt1 | contig 28875 bp, 18 predicted proteins | sample MGYA00512165_ERZ761602 | MGnify/ENA primary metagenome ERZ761602 (study PRJEB28899, sample SAMN02445085) | bioreactor sludge metagenome | biome: EBPR sludge; isolation source: Thorneside wastewater treatment plant | place: Australia: Brisbane, Thorneside...
TGGGGTGAGCGGCCTTTCGGCTTCGCGGCTTCGCACCACTCTGCGCCCGCACCCTGCTGCCTCTGGGCGCGCGGAGTGCCGCGCGCCGGGGTCGTGCGAGCGCCACGTTCTCGCTTCGAAGCCGAAAGGCCGCACACTGGGGTGAGCGGCCTTTCGGCTTCGCGGCTTCGCACCACTCTGCGCCCGCACCCTTCTTCCTCTGGGCGCGCGGAGTGCCGCGCGCCGGTACGCCGAGCAGACCGACCGAAGCTACGCGGCGCGCAGCAGCAACATCGTCGAACGCGGAAACGGGTGAGCCTGCGTCGCGAGCGCCGCGGAGCTAGGGAGGTCCGCACAGGCGTACGAAAGTACGCCGAGCAGACCGACCGAAGCTACGCGGCGCGCAGCAGCAGGATCACCCGTTTCTCAGTCGTCCCAGTCGTCGGTGCGCGTATTCCAATCGTCGTTGCGACGCTTGCGACCGCCGGCGCCGGCGCCGCCGCCGTCGTCGTGCTTGCTCTTGCGCTTGTCGTCTTTGCGACCTCGGCCGGCCGGGGGCCCACCCCCGCCGGGCGCGCCGGGAGGCGGACCGCCGTAGCCACCGCCACCGCTCGGCGGGAAACCACCGCCGCCGCCGCCAGCGTAGCCACCACCACCGCCGTAGCCACCACCACCGCCGGCGTAGCCACCACCACCGCCGCCGGCATAGCCACCACCGCCGCCGCCAGCGTAGCCACCACCACCGCCGTAGGTGCGCGGACCGCCTTCACCCGGCGGGCGCTCGCCCTTCTGGTGCGCGGGGTTGACGACCAGCCGCCGGCCCCGGAGGTCGGCCCCCTGGAGCTGGGCGACGGCTTCCTTCGCGGACTCCGCGCTCGACATGGTGACGAAGCCGAAGCCGCGCTTACGCCCGTCGGGGTCGGAGGGGAGCAGCACCCTCACGACGGGGCCTGCCCCCGTCGCGGTGATGAGCGCCTCGACCTCTTCGACGTTGGCGTCGTAAGGGAGGTTGCCGATGTAGAGCTTGCGATCCGGAGGATCGGCGCCCGGCCCCGCGGGCCGCGGGCCAGCGCCGAAGCTGCGCTCGGGCCGCTCGCCGGGCGCGCCAGGCTCCCTGCGGGGCGGATCGGACTCGAAGGGGCGAACGGAAATGGACTTTCCGCCCTGGAAACTGCCGTGCAGAGCCTCGCGTGCTGCGTTGGCCTCTTCGACGGTGGACATCGTCACGAAGCCGAAGCCCCGCGGCCTGCCCGTGGTTCGATCTTTGGGTAGGGTCACCTCCGCGACCGCGCCTCCCGTCGCTTCGAAAAGCTGGCGGAGCACGTCTTCGGAGATGGTGTCCGGCAAACCGGCCACGAACAACTTGCGGGAATCTTCAGCCATCGGAGAATCAACCTGTCACTGACATGTGCACGAGACCCACGCTCGCCTGCGCCCTTCGACCAAGGGACCTAGCGACCCTCGCGCCACGACCCGAGCCTCAGCAGCGGTAGCTGCCTTGACCCAGAGACGCAGGGCGGTGAGAGGCGCATCGGGACGAGAACGTGGTCCGTAGCGAAGGCACGACGAGGGAGCGCATCCCCCTGGCGTCGCGCCACCGTACGGCGAGAAGACTGAGTACGGCGAGGAGACCGAGTACGGCGAGGAGACCGAGTACGGCGAGGAGACCGAGTACGGCCAGGAGACTGAGTACGGCGAAGGGACCGAGCGGTCCGACCGGCAAGACGGTGCGGAGCACAATGCATGGGGGTCACCGGAAACCGCTCGAGACCGACGATTTCCAGAACGTATCCTGTCGGAGGTTCGCGTCAAGCGGGGTCGCCGCCGCAGAAGACGCTCGAGCGCGCGAGATGGCTCAGGCCTCGCCTCGCTCCTCCGCGTCGTCGGTGACCGCAGCCGCGCGCTTTGCGCCATCGCTCGGAGGAGCAGGCTCCTCCACCGAGGAACGAGACGCGGCTTCGCCGCCCTTCTCCGGCGCGGCTTTCGGCGAGGAGGGCGTTCGGCTGCGCTTCGCCTTCGCGGCCGGCTTCTTCGGCGGGGGCGCCTCTTGCTCGTCGTCGTCGTCCTCGTCTTCGAGGCCGTCCATCGAGACCCCCGACTGCACCTCGAGCGGCTTCACGTCGGCCCAGGCGGCCGGCGCCGGGTGCGCCTTGCTCAGCTTGAGGATGAACCAGCCGAGCGCGACGAGGCCGAAGCAGGCCCACTGCGCGGGCGTGAGACCGGCGTAGCGAGGATCGGCCTCGTGTCCCCCGCCCTGCTCGATGCGCATGAAGTCGAGCACGAAGCGCACGGGTGCGTAGAGGATGCTCATCCACCCCGCGTAGAAGCCGAAGGGCCTGGGCTTCGCCTTCCACAGGAAGTGGAAGGCCGTCGCCAGCGGGATCGTGAGCAACATCTCGTAGAGACCGAGGTCGTAGCGCCCGCGCGTCTGCGCCGCGTCGTAGAGGAAGCCCCAGGCCTCGGGGTTGCGCACGTCGGGGTGGAAATACTGGACGGCCCACCACGCGCTCGATTCGCTGCCGGGGTGATCGTGCACCGAGGCGCAGCCCATGCGCCCGAAGACCCACGCGAGCGGGAAAGCGGAGCAGACGACGTCGACGTAGGGCAGCACCTTCTCGCGCTTGACGTACTTGAAGAGCAGCGCGCCGATGATCGCGCCGAGGAAGCCGCCGTAGCTCGACAGGCCGGCCCAGAGCTTGAAGATGTAGAGCCAGTCGCGTGCGATGCGCTCCGGTGTGTAGAAGATCGCGTCGAAGACGTGGGCGCCCACGAAGCCGAGGCCGACGACCCACACGATGAAGCTGTTGAGCTTGACCTCGTCGAGGCCGCGCTGACGGCCTCGGCGCATCGCGACCCAGGCGCCGAGATACACGCCGGTGGCGACGAGCAAGCCGAAGGGCTTGATCGTCTGCATGGCGTCGGGGAGCGCGTCGCCGAAGGGGAGCGGGATCTCCGGGACCTTGATGTACGGAATCTGCGGGCCGGGCACGGTGGCGGCAGGGTTAGCGCACGAAGGCCCTGCCGCCTAGTGCACATCACGCAGGCTCGGCGCGAGGCCGCGGGCACGCGCCACCGGGCGCCCTGTAGCCTGAGCGCGCGCGCTGAACTAGAAGAAGCCTCATGCGTGCGCTCTCCCTGCCCGGCTGTGGTTGCCGCGGAGCCTTCCAGATCGCGGTGCTCCGGCGGCTCGCGCGGCGCGGGGAGCACTTCGATCTGGTGGCCGGTGCCTCGAGCGGGTCGATCTCGGGCAGCGCGTGGGTCTCGGGCAGGGCCGAGGTGGGGCCCGACCTGTTCCGATCGATGGCGACGACGCCGGTGGTCTCGAGCCGCTGGCTGCGCCGCGAGAAGAGCCCCTTCGGCATGAGCGCGATCGTGCGCGACGCGCTCGAGCGACTCCTGCCCGAGGCGGATATCGCGGGGAGCCCCATCGAGTTGCTCGTGGCCACGACGCGCGCGCGCGCGCTGGCGCACGCGGCGTGGTCGCGCCTCAGGCACGGCCCCGCCTCGAGCAAAGCGGCCCGCGACGAGCAGGCCCGTGCGCACGCGTCGAGCTCGAGCAGGCTGCACCGAGAGCCCCACGACGCCGGCCGCGCGCAACGAGGCGCGACGCTCCGTGACGCGCTCGTCGTGCACTCGAACCGTACGCGCAGCGACATGCACGACGTGATCATCGCAAGCTGCACGATCCCCGGCGTCTACGCGCGGCTTCCCGTGCTCGACGGCGAGATCCACGTCGACGGCGGCGCGGCAGACAACACGCTGCTCGAGGCCTTGCTCGCGCGGGGCGCCGACGACCTCACGATCATCACGCCCTACGTGGGAGGCGTCGTGGCACAGACCCTCTTCGACGCCGAGCGCGCGCCGAAGGTGCCCCGCGACGTGCGTCTCCGGGTCATCTCGCCGCTGCGCACGCTGAGCCTCGGGCGCTTCGACTTCGATCCCGCGAGGCTCGACGAAGCGCTGTCGATGCCGCACGTCGAGGAGATCGTCTCGGCCGACGGCCACGCGATCGAGACGCGCATCGAGGCAGCGTGAGCGGAGGCGAGGGCCGGGTCCGGGTGGCGACGCTCACGGCGAGCGACACGCGCACCGAGGAGAGCGACACGGGCGGACGCCTGCTGCGCGAGCTGCTCGAGGCCGCGGGCTTCGAGCTCGCGCCGCACGCGATCGTGCGTGAGGACGAGGCCTCGCTCGCGGCGGCCTTCGACGCGCTGCTCGCGGATCCGACGATCGGCGCGGTCGTCTCGACCGGCGGCACGGGCATCGCGCCTCGCGACCGCACGATCGACGTGCTCGCGCCGCGCCTCGAGCGGGAGCTCGAGGGCTTCGGGGAGGCCTTCCGCCGGCTGAGCTGGGACGAGGTCGGGCCGCGCTCGATCCTGTCGCGCGCGCTCGCGGGCACCGCGCGAGGCAAGGTGCTCGTCGCGCTACCGGGGAGCCTCGGCGCGGTGAGGCTGGGCGTGACGGCGATCCTCGCTCCCGTGCTCTCGCACGCGGTGGCGCTCGCCTCGGGCTCCCACCGCGGAGGGCACGTCGGCCCATGATGGCCTTCGACGAGGCGGTGGAGCGCGTGCTCGCGCTCGCGCGTGTGCTCGGCACCGAGCGCGTCGCGCTCGAGCAGGCCGACGGTCGTGTGCTCGCGGAGGATCTCGTCGCGCGATCGCCGCTGCCGGCCTTCGACTACAGCGCGATGGACGGCTACGCGCTCGACACCGCGTCACTCGTGGGCGACGGCCCCTACGAGCTGCCCTGCACGGGTGAGAGCGCGGCCGGCACCCTCGAGCCGCCGGAGCTCGCGCCAGGCGGAGCGGCGCGCATCTTCACGGGCGCTCCCCTGCCCCGCGGCGCCGACGCCGTGATCATGCAGGAGCTCGTGACGCGCATCGACGCTCCGAGCGGGCTGCGCATCCGCTTCGACGAGCGCCCGCGCATCGGGCAGAACCTGCGCCTGCGCGGCGAGGACCTGGAGGTGGGGTCGAGCGCGCTCCTGCGTGGCACCCGGCTCGGGCCGGGCTCGGTCGCGCTCGCAGCCGCGCTCGATCGCCCTTCGCTGCTCGTGGCGCGGAGGCCGCTCGTCACCGTGCTCGGGTCGGGCGACGAGCTGCGCGCACCGGGCGAGCCGGCGAGGCCGGGCAGCGTGGTGGAGTCGAACGGCCTCTTCGTGGCGCTCGCGGCTGCGCGGGCCGGCGCGAGCGTGCGCGTCGCCCCCTTCGTGCGTGACGAGCCCGACGCGGCGACGCACGCGATCGCGGAGGCGCTCGAGAGCACCGACGTGCTCGTCACGATCGGCGGCGTGAGCGTGGGCGATCACGACGTCGTGCGCCCTGCGCTCGAGCGCGCGGGCGTCGGCATCGAGTTCTACAAGGTGGCGATGAAGCCGGGGAAGCCGCTCACGGTGGGGAGGCGCGGCGGCACGGTCGTGCTCGGGCTGCCGGGCAACCCGGCCTCGGCCTCGCTGAGCTTCCTGTGCTTCGGGGTGCCGCTGCTCCGCGCGATGCAGGGCGAGGCGCGCGTGCTGCCCAGGCGCACGAAGCTCGTCGCGCTCTCGAGCTACGTGCGCAAGCCCGGACGCACCGAGCTCGTACGCGCGACGCTCGAAGAAGCCGCCGGCGTGCTCGGCGTGAGACCGCACCAGAACCTCGCCTCGGGCGCGGTGACTTCCTTCGCGCGCGCAGAAGCGCTCGTCGTCGTGCCCGCCAGCTCGGGCGGATTCGCCGAAGGCGAGCGCGTCGAGGTCATCGCGATCGACGACGTCTGGCGCTGAGGCGCGCCTCCGCTCGCAGCGCGCCTCAGGCGTCGCGCTCGTAGGGGCCGTGTTTGCCGCCCGTCTTGGCGAGGAGCTTGATGTCGCCCACGACCATGTCGCGGTCGATGCCCTTGAGCATGTCGTAGATGGTCAAGCAGGCGACGCTGGTCGCGACGAGCGCCTCCATCTCGACGCCGGTGCGATCGACCGCCTCCGCGACCGAGGTGACGGTGACGGTGCCGCTGCTCGGCTCGACGTCGAGGTGCACCTCGACCTTCGCGAGCGCGACGTGGTGGCAGAGCGGGATGATCTCCGGGGTGCGCTTCGCCGCGAGGATGCCTGCGATGCGCGCGGTCGCGAGCACCTCACCCTTGGGTGCGTCGTTGCGCGCGAGCCGGTGCGCGGTCTCCGGGCGCATGCGCACGACCCCCGAGGCGGTGGCTCTGCGCGCCGATGCGGGTTTGGTGCCCACGTCGACCATGTGCACCTCGCCGGAGGGACCGAGGTGCGACGAGAGCGGCGGCACCGAGCGAGGCGCCGCGGCTTGGCTCGGCGGGCGCCAGCTCGCGCGGGGAGCGTGCTCGTCGTAGGTCGCCGACGGCGTGGGGGAGCGGGGGGGAGGGTCCATCAGCTCGCCGAGCGGTGGCGGGAGCTGGCTCGTGCGCGTGCGGCCGGCAGCTGGAGGCATGGCGGACGAGCGCTGCGCACGTGCGTCGTTCGCCCAGCCCTCGAGCTGGCGCACAGGCTCGTGGGATGCCGCGGGCGGCCGGGACGAGGCCGCGGCGCGGTGACGCGCCGGGCCTACTTCTTCTTCGGCCTCGTCGTGATGAGGGAGCACCGAGGCGACGGCGAGCTCGAGCTGCCCGAGGTCGTCGTGCGCGATCGCGCGGCGCATGACGTGCACGAGCGCGTAGCGCTCGACCGGTCGGAGCCTCAGCCAGTCGAAGTGGCCGATGGCCTTGCGTGCGCCGAGGGCGTGGTTGAGCTGCTCCGGAGGCGTGGTGGGGTCGGGCTCGGGCGCGGGCTTGGCGCGGGTCGCAGGCGGCGACGCGCGCCGCACGATCCGCTCCACGGACGCGACGTCGACGATGTTCTCGAGGCCGAGCCGCGCGAGGGCGAGTCGCTCGTCGCGCGGGAGGGAACGGAAGGACTCGGCCGCGAGCCGCAGACCGGCGACGTCGAGCGCGCGGCGAGCGGCGATCGGGGGCGTGTCGAGCGCCGGGCTGACATCCTCGAAGGGGAAGACGACCTGCGCGACGGTGGCGGGCATGGCGGCGCCGAGAGCTAACACGAGCCCTCGGAGAGGCCCAGAGCGGCCGCGACACGGGCTCGCGGCGCCCGTGTGGACCCCGCGCGCCGGGCGCCACCGAGGGTAGAGGGTCAGCCGCCCGAGACCGGGGGCAGGAGCGCGACCTCGTCGCCGAGGCTCACGCGTGCGTCGTCTTCCGCCCAGCGGCCGTTCACGGCGAGGCGGATGGTCCCACGGTAGGGAGAGAGCACCGGGTAGTGGCGGACCAGCTCCGCCCACAGCTCCCCCGCGGTGCACGGCGCCGCGAGCGGCAGCTCGGCTCGCCCGGCGCCGATGAGGTCGCGAGCGGCCGCGAACGCGACCAGGCGGACGTGGGCGGGTGTCGTCATCGAGCGCGAGCCTAGCAGAAGGCCCTGGGCGGCCGATCTGGGTGGTATCGCTGCGTTCGCCTTGTCTCTATATTCGCCCACCGACGAAATGAGCGACGAGGGCGTCTTCCAGCCTGGCACTGTCCTCGCGGGCCGGTACCAAGTGCGACGCGAGCTGGGCCGAGGCGGCATGGGCCTCGTGTACCTGTGCCGCGATCTGGTGCTCGACGAGCGCGTCGCGCTCAAGCTCTTCGGTCGCCCGGGCGAAGCGACGCGACCCGAGGACGCGTGGTGGTTCCAGGAGGAGGCGCGCGCGCTCGCCGGGCTCTCGCATCCGGCGATCGTGCGCGCGCGCGACTTCGGCGCGCTGCCGGACGGCACCGCCTACCTCGTGATGGACGCGGCGCCGGGGCGCTCGCTCCACGAGTGGATCTACCTCGCGCAGCACGACGGGCTCCTGCCCTGGCCCGTCATCTGGTCCTGCGTCGATCAGGTGCTCGGCGCCCTCGCGCACGCGCACGCGCGCGGCGTCATCCACGGCGATCTCAAGCCGTCGAACGTCTTGCTCGAGATCCCGCCCGACGGCGACGAGGCGAACGCCTACGTGCTCGACCTCGGCCTGGCCTGGCTCATCCAGGATCGCATCGACCACCGCCTCGACGGCTCGAGCGAGGCCGAGCCCACCGTGCGTTACGGCGCGGGTACGCCGGGCTGGATGGCGCCCGAGCAGATCCGCTACGCGACGCCGCACATCGGCCCGGCCACCGACCTCTACGCGCTCGGCTGCATCCTCTTCGCGCTCATCTCGAACCGCGAGCCCTACACGGGCACGAACGAGGAGCTGCTCCAGCAGCACCGCAACGCACCGATCCCGGAGCCGGGCGTGCCACCGGGAGCGCCGCCCGAGGTCGCCGCCTTCACCAAGCGGCTCATGGCGAAGCGGCCCTGGCACCGCTACACCTTCGCGGCCGATGCGCGTCGCGCCTGGCGCAGCTTCAAGCCCGATTTCGAGGACACCGCGACGAGCACGCCGCTCCCGCGCGTGGGGCCGAAGCGTGACGCGCGCTCCTCGCGCAACGCGATCACCCTGCCCGACGCATTCGCCGCGGGAGACGTGGGCCGCGCGTCCTCGACCGCCGCCGCGGGCCTGCTCGCGCTGCGTCCGAGCCCCTTCGTCGCGAGGCAGGCCGAGCGCACGCGCCTGCTCACGATCGCCCACGAGGTCGTCGACGCCTTCGTCGACCGGCGACACAACCCGCTCGCGCGCAAGATCGTGCTGCTCGGCGGCGAGGCCGGCGTCGGCAAGAGTCGGCTCGCGGAGTGGCTGTGCGAGGAGGCCCACGAGCGCGGGCTGATGGTGCCGCTCAGGGCGCGCTACCGGCGCATCGCGGCACCGCTCGACGGCGTCGTCGGCGCGATCACGCAACACTACCGCCTCGAGCGCGCCGACCGCGACGTCGTCGAGAAGGTGCTCATGAACACCTGGGGCGTCGATCCCTCGGACGACGACGGCACCACCTGGGTGGCGGCGACGGCGGAGTGGCTGCGTCCGGAGGGCCCCGAGGCGAAGTCCGCGAAGCCGGGGCCTTCGGGCAAGCGCTTCGCGCTCGATCACCCGGAGCTGCGCTGGCTCGTCATGCGCCGCACCCTCGAGCGCGTCGCCGCGGAGCGCCCCGTGCTCCTTTGGATGGACGACGTGCACCTCGCACCGCCAGGTACCTACGAGAACCTCGCGCGCCTCGTCACCGAGTCGCAGCAGCTCGGCATCCTCGTGGTGATCACCGTGCGCAGCGAGGCCGTCGACTCGGAGCCACAGCACCGCGAGCGGCTCGAGGAGCTCGTGCGCACCGTCGGCGCCGAGAGCTTCGACCTCGCGCCGCTCGACTCCGCGCAGACGCACGCGCTCCTGCGCGAGACGCTCCCGCTCGACGACGCCGCGGTCATCGAGGCCGCCGCGCGCAGCAAGGGCAACCCGCTCTTCGCGCTCCAGCTCGTGCATGCTTGGGCGATGGGCGGCCACCTCGAGATGCGCGACGGTCGCTACGTCGTGCCCAAGGCCTCGCTCGCCGCGCGCGCCAGCACCACGGCCGACCTCTGGGAGGAGCGCCTCGTCGCCGTGCCGGAGGAATTCCGCCGTGCGGCGCTCGCGGCCTCGGCGCTCGGCGGCGACATCCGACGCGACGTGCTGAAGGCTCAGTACCAGCTGCTCGGCATCGACGCGACGCGGGCCATCGCGGTGCTGAAGCACGCGCAGATCCTGCTCGGCTCGGGCACCGATCGACTCCGCTGGCCGCACGCGCTGCTCCAGGAGCACCTGCTCACCCGTCTGTTCTCGATGCCGGACGCGGCCCAGGTCTTCCACGCCGCCGCCGACGCGCTCGCGCGGCACCCGCACGCGGGCACGCGGCGCGTCGTGCGCCACCGCGTCGTCAACCTCATCCGCTCGAGCGACGTGGCGAGCGCCGCGGAGCTCTTGCACGGCTTCATCGCCGCCAGCTGGGGGCGCTCGCGGGACACCGCGGCGACGCTGCGCGATCTCGCGTTGCTCGACGGCCGTCTCGAGGGCCGACACGCGGCGGTGCAGCACCTCTGGCGTGGCGAGGCCCTGCGGCACGCGGGCAGGCTCGACGACGCGCGACGCGAGGCCGAGGCCGCAAGGCAGATGTTCCAGGAGCTCGGCGACCGCCGCAGCGAGGCGACCTGCCTGCGCCTCTTGGGGCACATCGCGAGCGACCAGGCCGCGCCCGCGCTGGGCCGTCGCCTCGTCGCTCGTGGGCTCGCGATCTTCGAGGAGCTCGGCGACGATCACGGCGCCGCGCAGTGCGAGGTCACCCTGGGCGAGATCGACTACCTGCTGGGGGACCACGCGCGCGGAAGGCAGATCGTCACGAACGCGGCCGAGCGCTTCGCCCGCGTGGGCGACCGCCTGGGCTACGCGCAGAGCCTCGTCGTGCAGGTCTTCATCGAGCAAGCGGGCGGCGGCGGCGGCGCAGTGCGCCCCACCATCGTCGCGGCGCGGCGCGAGTTCGAGGCGATCGGCTACCGCCTCGGCATGGCCCAGTCGGACCTGACGCTCGCGCACACCGATCACCGCGAGGGCCTCTACGAGGAGGCGCGCAACGTGGTCACGGCGACGCGGCAGGCCTTCCGCGACCTCGCGAACCCGCGCGGCGAAGCGGCCTGCGAGCGGCTGCTGGCGATGATCGCCATCGACCTCGAGGAGCCCGAGATCGGCCTCGAGCACGCGCACGCCGCCGAAGCGCTCTTCGAGCGGCTGGCCGACCCCTGGGGTCAGGTGGAGACGCGCCTGCTGCTCGCGCAGATCGCCCTCTGCCGGGCCGACGCCGAGACCGCGCGTGGCGAGCTCATCGCCGCCGAGGCCGTCGCGCTCGTGGAGGCGGAGCCGAAGCAGCACCGCCACCTCACCAAGGCCTGGCTCGCCTACCACGAGGGGCGCTTCCACGACTCCGCGCGTGAGCTCGACCTGGCGCGCTCCGCCTTCAAGGATCCGAGCCGCACCGGCGACCACACGCCCATGTTGCTCGAGCGCTTCGCCTCGATGAGGTGGCCCAAGCCGGCAGGGGCGCGCGTCGAGGCCTGGCGGGCGACCCTCTCGACGCTCAAGCGCAGCGTCGAGCACTCCGTCCATGCCCTGCGCCCCTGAGCGATGAAGCTGCCCGAGCGTCTCGCGAGCTACGAGATCCTGAAGCGCCTCGGCGCCGGCGGCATGGCGGAGGTCTTCCTCGCGAAGAAGCAGGGCGCGGAGGGCACCTACAAACTATTGGTCCTCAAACGGATCCATCCCGCCCACGGATCCTCGAGGCGCTTCCGCTCGATGTTCGTCGAGGAGGCGCACCTCGCGACGCGCCTCAACCATCCGAACATCGTGCAGGTCTACGAATTCGTCGACCACGGCGACGACGGCCTCTTGCTCGCGATGGAGTTCGTCGACGGCTTCGACGTCGGCAAGCTCATGAGCGCGGCGCGGCAGAAGTCGGCGAAGATCCCGCCCTGGGTAGCGGCCTTCGTCGTCGGAGAGGCGGCGAAGGGCCTGCACTACGCGCACGAGCGGCGCGACGAGGGAGGCGCGCCGCTCGCGATCGTGCACCGCGACGTGTCGCCACAGAACATCCTGCTCTCGATCGAGGGCGTCGTGAAGATCGCCGACTTCGGCATCGCGAGCGCGAACCTCTTCCGCGAGGAGCCGGGCACGCTGAAGGGCAAGTTCGGCTACATGTCACCCGAACAGGCGCGAGGCGAGAAGGTCGACCGCCGCAGCGACATCTACGGGCTCGGCGTCGTGCTCTACGAGATGCTCACGCTGCGCTCGCCCTACGCACCGAAGGGTGAGCCGCCTCAGAAGCTGCCCGACGACCAGCTGCTCGAGGCCGTGCGCCAGGGGCGCTTCGAGCCGCCGAGCGCGCACGTGAAGGACGTGCCGCCCGAGCTCGAGGCCATCGTGCAGAAGGCCATGGCCGCCAAACGCGAGGACCGCTTCCAGACCGCGCGCGACTTCGCCGGCGCGATCGGCCGGGCGCTCTTGGCGCGCCAGGAGCTGGTCGACGCCGCCGCCGTGGAGACGGTGCTCGTGAGCCTGCTCGGCAAGGGCTCGGTCTTCCCCAGCGCGCCGCCACCCAGCGAGGCCGCTCAGCAGACGATGGCCGCGGTGCCGGGGCGACGCGACAAGGCCGGGCCGGCGAGCGAGCTGCCGCCCGCCGAGCGGCGGCCGCGTGAGGTGCGCCACGTGGCGGTGATCGCCATGCGGCTCGCGGGCCTCGCCGAGCTCGAGAGCGAGCTCGGCGAGAGCGCATACGCGCGCGTGAAGGACTCGATCAAGAAGACCCTCGATCACATCGCCTACAAACGAGGCGCGCGCTGGGCGTGGCCCGCCGGAGAGGCCGAGCTTCCGGAGCAGGTCACGGGTGTGGTCGGTCTCTACGCGAACCCCTCGCGCGCGCCCTTCGAGGCGGCCGCGCTCGCGGTCGACGTGCACGAGGCGCTCGCCGGCGCCTCGGAGGATCTGCCTCGCAGGTTGCGCGCGTCGATCGGCGTGGTGCGCGGCATCGCGCACGGTGAGCGAGATCCCAGCGGACACCTGCTGGACGCGCGTCTCGACGGCGCGGTGTCGGAGCTCGCGATGAGCATCGCCGCGAGCGCCCCGAGCGGCTCCACCTGGGTCGCCGGCGGCCTCTATCGCCTGGTGCGACGCGACTTCCGCTGGGGTGACGCGCCCCCGCTCGAGGTCGCGGGCGGCGCCGACGAGGAGGCGCGCCAGATGCGCCTCTACGCGCTGCTGCGCCCGCTCACGCGCGAGGAGCGCGCCGTCGAGATGGCGCTCGCGCCGAACGATCTGGTCGGCCGCGACGCGGAGCGCGGCGATCTGCACGCGGCCTTCCATCAGGTGTCGACGCCGTCGCGCCCGCTCACCGATCCGCCGCCGGAGCGGGGTGTGAGCGCGGCTCCACCGGGGCTGGTCCCGTCGAGCCCGACGGCGCGTGGTCAGCTGGGCTCACGCCTGCTCATCGGCGAGATGGGCATCGGCAAGACGGCGCTGCTCTCGAGCTTCGTGGCGGAGCTCCCGAGGGAGACACGCATCCTGAACGTGGAGTGCTCGCCCGTGAAGAGCGACATCCCGCTCGCCACGCTCTGCGATCTGCTCCGCGAAGCCACCGGCGTGGGCGCCGACCACTCGCTCACCGAGGCCTCGGCCGTCTTCCGCGGCATCCTCTCGCCCCTGCCGCTCAAGCAGGGCTCGACCGAGCGCATCGTGCAGCGCCTCGCCGAGGTCGCGACGGGCAAGCAGGAGGCGCCCGTCGAGGACGAGGCCGGCCACTACCGCCGCGATCTGCTCTTGCTCGCGGTGCGGGTCTTCCTCGGCGCGATGGCGCTCGAGCACCCGCTCGTCGTCGTGCTCGACGGTCTGCAGTGGGCCGACCGCTCGAGCCTCGAGCTCGTGCAGGAGCTGCTGCGGCGGGAGGAGACGATGCCGATCCTCGTGCTGCTCGCGACCCGGCCCGACGAGCGCGTGGCGCCGTTCATCGAGGGCCTCGTGCGCATCGAGCTGCGCGGCCTCTCGCCCGAGGAGCAGGTGCGCCTCGTGGAGTCGCGCCTCGGCGTGCGCGAGGGCGTGGCGCCGATGATCGGGGACCTGCTGCCGCGCGTCGCGGGCAACCCGTTCTTCCTGCTCGAGATGGTCGACGCGCTGCTCGAGCGCGGCACGCTCGAGATCATCGAGCGCGAGGGCGGTCGCCACGAGCTCCGCCGCAACGAGCGCCCGAAGGACGGCGGCGTCGAGCCGCTCCCCTCGACGCTCGAGCAGCTCATCGGCGACAGGCTCCGCGAGCTGCCGACGGCCGAGCACGACGTGGTCGACTGGCTCGCCGTCGCGGGCGGGCCGCTCGTGGAGAGCACGCTGCTCGAGCTGATGCACGCGAGCGACGATCAGTCGATCGGGCGGCTCTGCGCTCGCGGCGTGTGCGATCGGCGCGCCGGCGTCGTCGACTTCCGCCACCCGCTCGCGCGCGACGTGGCCTACAAGGCGCTCGATCCGTCGAACAAGAAGCGCATGCACAGGCTGCTCGGCGAGCACCTCGCGCAGACGCCGCTCGCCTCCGGGCTCTCCGCGGCGATCGTCGCGCGACACCTGGCGCGCGGCGACGCCGGCGCGCAGGCAGGCGCGCTCTACCTCGAGGCCGCCAAGGCCGCGCGTCAGTCCAACCAGATGAAGCTCGCGCTGCGCTTCTACGACAACGCGCTGAGCTTCCTGCCCGAGGAGCACCCGGAGCGCATGAAGGCGCACGAGTCGCTCGAGGCGCTCTTCCGGCACCTGGGGCGGAGGCGCGAGCGGCGGAGGCACCTCGAAGCGCTGCGCAGGCTCGCCAGGAGAGACGGCCGCGCGCGCTGGGCCGCCGTGGCGCTCTTGCGCACCGCGCGGCTCGAGCTCGACGACAGCATGCTGGCGCGCGCGCTGCCGGTGGCGCAGAAGGCCTCCGAGGCCGCGCGGCTCGCGAAGAACCCAGCCCTCGAGGTCGAGGCGCTCACGCTGCTCTCGGAGATCCTGCGCGATCTCGGCGACACGCAGGGCGCGATCGCCGCCTGCGACAGCGCGCTCGAGGTGAGCGGCCGCGGCAGGCTCCCACCCCGAGCCCACGCCGAGGTGCTGCGCGCCAAGGGCGTGCTGCTCCGCTACGTGGGCCGCGTCGAGGAGGCCGTCGACGCCTACGTCGAGGCCCTCGCGGTCTTCCGCGCGGTGGGGGCGCGACGCAGCGAGGCGCGCGTGCTGACGGCCCTCGCCTTCGCGATGTTCGTGCTCGAGCGCTTCGAGGACGTGATCGCGCTAGGCGTCGCTTCGGTGCGGATCGACTCCAGCCTCGGCGGGCGCTTCCAGACGGCCAAGACGCTGAGCAACGTCGGCCAGGCCTACGCACGGCTCGGCGATCTGCGCCGCGGGCTCGGCTTCCTCGAGCGCGCGCGCGAGCGCCACGAGCGCTACGCCGATCAGGACTCGCGGACCGACACGCTGCTCTGCACGGCGGGCATCCTGCTCGAAGCGGGCGACGTCGACGGCGCCCATACGCTCGTGAGCGACGCGCGCGCCCTCGTCGCGGTGACTGGCAGCCTCTACGACACCGTGCACGAGCGCATCATGCGCGCGTGCCTGCACAGAGCGATGAACGAGCCCGCCGTCGCGGTCGCGCTCGCGTCGGAGGCGCGTCAGGTGGCCGAGAGCCAGGGCCTCATCAGCTTCCACATCTACGCCACCGCGGTCGAGGCGGCGGCGCGCGTCGCGGCCGGCGAGGTCCACGCGGGCGTGCTGCTCGCGCGCATGGCGCTCGGCGCCGTCGAGGCCGTGGGCAACTCGGAGTACGGCATCGAGGTGAGGGCGCTCGCCTGTGAGGCGCTCGCGAAGGGCGGCGTCGGCAAGCACGACGACGCGCACGCCCGCGCCGTGGCGCACGTGCGCAGGGTCGCGCAGCACGTACGCTCGGCCGAGCTGCGCGCGGCCTTCCTGAGGCGGCCGATGGTGCTGAAGATCATGCGCCAGGCGGGCGTCGAGCCACCGAGCGCCGATGAGCTCGCGCCGCCCGAGTCGAAGGCGGTGCCTTCGTCGCGAGCGCGCATGCCGGAGAGCCCCTGACCGAAGCGATGCCGAGCGACGACGAACGATCCACGACACGCGAGCGCGCGCGCTGCGCGCTGATCCTCTCCGGTGGAGGCGCACGAGGTGCCTACGAGGTCGGCGTGCTCTCGCACGTCTTCGACCACCACGCGCGCTCGGGCAAGCCGCCTCCTCGGGTCGACCTGTACTTCGGCACGAGCGTGGGCGCGATCAACGCCTGCTACCTCGCGTCGCACCTCGACGACCCGACGCTCGGCGTGCGCAGGCTCGTCGAGCTGTGGACGGACGTGAAGATGGACGAGGTCCTCGGCTTCGGCCTCGGCCAGCTCACCTCGCTGCCGAGGCTGCTCACCGGCGGCGGCAGGCAGGCGGTCGGCCTCTTCGACGTGGGCCCGATGGCGAGGCTCGTGGAGCGCGAGGTGGGCTGGCGCGCGATCGTGCGGGGCTTCCGTGAGCGCAAGCTGCTCGGGCTCAGCGTCTCGGCGACCGACGTGCAGAGCGGCAAGACGGTGCTCTTCGTGCAGACGGCGCGGGGCGTCGCGCCGCCCACGCCCCCGCCCCCGCGCACGATCGTGCGGCACGCCCGCATCGGCCCCATCCACGCGCTCGCCTCGGCGGCGATCCCCATCCTCTTCCCTCAGGTGCGCATCGGCCATCACCTCTACATGGACGGCGGCGTGCGCCAGAACACGCCCATCGCCCCGGCGCTGCGCATGGGCGCGACGCACGTCTTCGTGATCGGCCTCACCCCACAGCTCGGCGACGCGCCCGTCGACGGCGCGCCGAAGCCCCCGGGCGTCGCGACCGTGGTCGGCAAGGTGCTCAACGCGATCTTGCTCGACCACGTCACCAGCGACTTCGAGGTGCTCGACCGCGTCAACAAGATGATCGACCACGGCACCCGCGCCTTCGGCCCAGGCTTCCTCGACGCGCTCAACGACGCCGCCCGCGCGAGTGAGCACCTGCCCTACCGGCGCGTGCACACCGAGGTGCTCCGCCCGAGCGTCGACATCGGCAGCCTCGCCGCCCAGTACCTACGCGCTCCGCCGCCCGGCGCGCGGCCCGCGCTCCGCAGGCTGCTCCACCTGCTCGACGTCGGCGCGGCCTCCGACGCGGATCTCGCGAGCTACCTGCTCTTCGACGGGGGCTTCGCGAAGCAGCTCATCGAGCTCGGGCGCAGCGACGCCGAGGCGCGGCGTCACGAGATCGAGGGCTTCTTCGAGGACGTCGCCGAGCGCGGTCGGGCGGACTGAGCCGCTCGATCACGGCGGCGCTCGCCGCGCGCAGGCGCATGGACGAAGGAGGCCCGCACCTCGGTTGGAGGGCGGGCCTCGGCCGCATTCGAGCTCTCGCGAGCCCGCGCTCAGGGGCTCTTCTTCTTGGTCGCCTTCTTGGTCGACTTCTTCGTGCTCTTGGTCGCCACCTTCTTGGGCTCGTCCTTCTTCTCGGCCTTCGCGACCGAGGCGCTGCCGAGGGCGATCTCGAGCCGGTCGCCGCGGACCTTCACCTTGTAGGGGGGCGCCTCTCCCTTGAAGCGAAGCACCACCTCCGCGGCCTGCTCGCGATTCACGACGTCGAGGCCCGCGAGGCGCTTGTCCTTGCGCACGAGCGCGGAGCTCGTCGACAGCGACTTGCGCGACGGCACCTTCACGACGAAGCCCTCCTCGGTCTGCTCACCGACGAAGCCCTCGATGGGGCCGTCCATGCGGATCTTGAGCACGTTGGCGTTCTTGACCTCGCCCTCGCCCCACTCGCGCACGGTCTCGGAGGCTCCGGCCTTGCCGGGTGCCACCTCTTCGCCGCCGTCGCCCTCGTCGCCCGACTCGGCGACGGGCGCAGGGGCCTCGGGCGGAGGCGCGACGACCTGCTCGGTGGTCGACAGCGGCGTCGCTCCGAAGAGCGGGACCTCCGCGGTCGCCGGAGCGCCCGGGATCGGCGGCAGCGCCTGCGGCGCCTCCGCGCGACGCTCGGAGGCCGTCACCGTCTGCGGCTCGGGCGCGGCTCCGCCGATGAGCTTGCTCGCACCCACGAGGCCCACGACGAGCACGAGGCCGGCGGCCGCGCCCATCATCACGCCTCGCTTGCGCTTCGGGATCTCGGCCGAGCTCGGCTCCTCGTCGTGGCTCGAGTCCTGACGGACGAGCCTGCGCCCATCGCTCTTGAGCGCCCCGGAGGGAGGCGGCGCCGTGACGCGCTTCGGCATCGAGGCCCGACGCTCCTCGGCGCGCGCCTCGCGGCGGCGCTCGACGGTGCTGCGCAAGGTGGACCATGCGCTCTTCATGCCGGTGCCGACCGAGCTCATCGCGGGGCCGAGCTTCGCAGCGGCCGCCTCGGTCATCGCCTTGGCCTTGTCGCTCGCCGCGCGCAGCTTCGCGCTGGTGCCGGTGGCCCCGATCGCGGCGAGCTCCTCCTCGTCGAGCTCGTCGCTCTCCGCGGCCGCGGCGTCGCGTGCGGCGACGCTCTCTTCGACCGGCTCGGTCTTCTTGGAGGAGGCCGCCTCAGCAGCGGGGCGTGCGCTCTTCGTCGCCTCGGCGCGCGCGCTCTTGGGCGCGGGCGGGGCCTCGCGGTCGGCCTCGGTCTCGACCGCGCGCACCGTCTTGGGTGCCGGGGCGGCCTGGGCGGCCGAAGGCTTCGGCTCCGGGCGAGCCTCGGGCTTCGCGACCGCGACGCCGTCGAAGCGCACCGAGACGACCAGCTGCGGCACGCTCGACTGCGGATCGATCTCGACGCGCACCGCGTCGACGAAGCCTTCCTTGCGGGCGCCGTGATCGACGTCCTCGACCTCGACCGGCCGCCCGAGGCGCAAGAACTCGAGGCTCGAGCCGACGCAGAGCTCTTGCTCGGAGCCGTCCTTCACGCGCGCCTTCATCGGCGAGCCGAGCCCCTCGATGTGGAGCTTCACACGCGTACCGCGCGCGGTGCCCGCCCGAGCGGGCGCGGCCTGCTCCTCGGCGGAGGCCTCGGGCTCGTCGTCCGTCTGGCAGAGCGCACGCAAGGCGAGCGCGGTCTCGTCGTCGAGGTCGACGAACTTGAGCCCGAACTCGCCGCCGCGGGCCTCCTCGGAGATCCAGGTGACCTCGCCGACGACGACGATCTCCCCGTCCGCGCCGTCGAAGCGGCAGACGATCTGCTCGCCGACCTCGGGCAGGTAGGCGGTGCGCAGGCGCATGCCCTGTCTCGAGACGTCGACGGACTCGGCCTCGAAGCCGCCTCCGTCGCCGCCCACGGCAACCATCGCCTCGAAGTGGACCCGAGGACCTTTGGCGGCCCGTCGCTCTTCCGTCGCGCTCTTCGTCATGTGCGTCTCCTCGTCCGCCACTACCGAGCGCCGGCCGGTGTGGCCAAGTTTCACACGCGCGGGACCTCGCCCGCGTGGGTGCTATGTTGCGCGCGATGAGCAAGTCCGAGCCCCCGGACCCGAGCGGCGTCGGCGCGACGAGCGAAGCGCCCGAGTCGGCAGCCCACGTCGCCCGGGTGGCCGTGGAGTCGGGGCCCGCGAGGCGCGACGTGGCGCTCCCGCTGGGCCCGACGGAGAGTGGCGGCGTGGCCGTGCTGCGCCTGCGTGACGACACGCTCGAGCTGGGGCAGCTCTGCGAGGTCCGCGACGGTCGCCCCTTGGTCGGTGAGCTCGTGCGGCTCGAGGCGCGCGCCGACGGCAGCCCGCTCTACGACGTCGAGGTGCTCCACGACGCACGCACGCCCTCCTCCCCGGGCGCCGCCCGAACGCTGCCGAGCACGCAGGCGTCGAGCGCGCCGACCCCGCCACGGGCGCGCAAGGGGCCTCCCAAGGTGACGAGCGAGGCCTACCGCGACGGCTGGGAGCAGATCTTCGGCGCGCGCGGCAGCCGAGGCGATGGCGAGCTCAACTGAAGGCCGAGCAGGCCTGCCCGAGCCGAAGCGAACGAGCTCTCTGCCCATGCTCCTCGTCGACGACGACGGCCGAAACCCCGAGGTCGATCCCGACTCGCTCGCCGAGTCGCTGCGCGTCGGCGAACCCAGCCACGCGAGCGGCGCGCTCGGCTCCGCCGCTGCGCTGGTCGCACGCGCGCTGCTCCGGCGAGCTCGCTCGGTCGTGTGGATCAGCGCCGACGCGGAGCTCGCCACGCGCGCCGCGCAGGACGCGGCCTTCTACGCGGACGAAGGCACGCGCCTCGCGAGCCTGCCGTCGTACGAGCAGAGCCCCTGGGCCGAGGTCGCGCCCGATCGGCGCGCGGCGCAGGCCCGCCTCGCGGCCCTCGCCGAGCTCGCCTCCGACGCTCCGCCCCGGCTCTTGACGCTGCCGGCCTCGGCGCTCCTGCGCAAGGTCGTGCCACTCGCGCTGGTGCGCTCGCAGTCGCGGCGCATCGCGGTCGACGCCGACCTCGATCGCGACGCCTTCGCGCGCGCGCTCGTGGAGGCGGGCTACCTGCGCAGCCCGCTCGTCGAGGACCCTGGCTGCTTCGCGATCCGCGGGGCGTTGCTCGACCTCTGGTCGCCGACGAGCCCGAAGCCCGTGCGCGTCGAGCTCTACGGCGACGCCGTGCTGTCGATCAAGGAGTTCGACCCGGACGACCAGCGCAGCCTGCGCGAGCTCGACGAGGTCGTCGTCGCTCCCGCGCGCGAGGCGCCGAGCGGGGCCGACTTCGTCGCCAGGGCGCGCGAGCGCCTGCGCGATCTTTGCGACTCCATCGATCTCGCCTCGTCGAAGACACGCGCGCTCATCGACGACGTCGTCGGAGGCCGCTCCTTCCTCGGCGCAGACGGCTACCTGCCCGCCTTCGTGGAGCTGGTCGGCCTCGAGGCCTACCTAGCTCGCGACGCGGTGGTCCTCGTGGAGGACCCGGGCACGGTCGTGGCGGAGCTACGCGCCGGGCTCGCGCGCGCCCGCGAGGAGCGTGCGCGCCGCGGCCGCGAGCCGGTCTTCGACGAGGCCTCGTTCTACGTGGACACGCAGGCGCTCGAGCGCTTCTTCGCCGAGCGGCGGGTGCTCTGCCTGCACCACGGCGCCGTGACCGCTACCGGTCCGCTCGAGGGCCTCGCCAAGCTCGAGCTCGCCCCCGAGGGCCTGCCCTCGCTCGGGGTCTCGGATCACGCGGCGCTCGAGCGCGCCATCCGCGGCATGAGGCACGAACGAGGTCACGGGCAGACGCTCGATCCGCTCGTCGCACAGCTCGGGCTCTGGTCCGAAGAGGGCCTCTCGACGGCGCTCGTCGCCCGCACCCACGCGCAGGCCGAGCGCCTCGCGAGCCTCTTGTCGCATCGCTCGATCCAGCTCGAGCTCGCCCAGGACGGCCTGCCCGCAGGCTATCTCGACGATCCTTCGAAGCGCCCTCCGCTCCTCGTGACCACGGGCCCGCTCGCGCGTGGGCTCGCCGCCCCGCGCGCGGGCTTCTGCCTCGTCACCGAGGAGGAGATCTTCGGCACCCGCTCCGAGCGCCGCGCCAAACGCGCGAGCGAGCGCTCGTCGAGCTCGAAGGCGCGCGTCTTCCTCGAGGATCTGCGCAGCCTCGCGCCGGGGGATTTCGTCGTGCACGTGGAGCACGGCATCGGGCGCTACCTGGGCCTCGTGCACCGGGAGATCTCGGGCGTGCGCCTCGATCTCATCCACCTCGAATACGCCGGCGGCGACAAGCTCTACCTGCCCGTCTACCGCCTGAGCCAGCTCGAGAAGTACGCGGGCCAGGAGGCCACACCCAAGCTGCACCGCCTCGGCGGGCAGAGCTTCGCCAAGTCGAAGGCTCGCGCCGCGCGCGAGGTCCGCAAGATGGCCGACGAGCTGCTCAAGCTCTACGCCGAGCGGCGCGCCGCGACCCGCGAACAGCTCCCGCCGGTCGACGACGAGTACCGCGCCTTCGAGGCGACCTTCCCCTTCGAAGAGACGCCCGATCAGCTGCAGGCGATCGAAGACGTGGAGCGGGATCTCGCGCTCGGCACGCCGATGGATCGGCTCGTCTGCGGCGACGTGGGCTTCGGCAAGACCGAGGTCGCGATGCGCGCGGCCTTCCGCGTCGCGAACGCGGGCAGGCAGGTCGCCGTGCTCTGCCCCACGACGGTGCTCGCGCTGCAGCACCACCAGAGCTTCGCGCAGCGCATGAGCGCCTGGCCCGTCACGGTGAAGAGCCTCTCGCGCTTCTCCACGAAGGCCGAGCAAGACGCGGTGCTCAAGGGGCTCAAGGACGGCACGGTCGACGTCGTGATCGGCACCCACCGCCTGCTCTCGAAGGACGTGCACTACAAGCGCCTCGGCCTGCTCGTCGTCGACGAGGAGCAGCGCTTCGGAGTCACGCACAAGGAGCGCATCAAGCAGATCCGCTCGAAGGTCGACGTGCTGACGCTCTCCGCCACGCCGATCCCACGCACCCTGCAGATGGCCGTCACCGGCCTCAGGGACATGTCGATCATCACCACGCCGCCGGTCGATCGGCGCGCGATCCGTACGATCGTCACGAAGCACGACGAAGCGAGCATCCGCGTGGCGGTGGAGCGCGAGCTCGATCGCGGCGGGCAGGTGTTCTACGTGCACAACCGGGTCGAGGCGCTCTACGAGCGCGCGCAGCGGCTCAAGGAGCTCGTGCCTCGGGCGCGGATCGCGGTGGCGCACGGCCAGATGAGCGAGGCCGCGCTCGAGCAGACGATGGTCGACTTCGTGGAGGGCGAATACGACGTGCTCTGCGCGACCGCGATCATCGAGAGCGGGCTCGACATCCCACGCGCGAACACGATCATCGTCGATCGCGCCGATCTCTTCGGCCTCGCGCAGCTCTACCAGCTCCGAGGTCGCGTCGGGCGCGCGCGCGAGCGAGCCTACTGCTACCTCGTCGTACCGCCCCCTTCGGCGATGACCGACGAGGCGCGCGCGCGCATCGACGCGCTCGAGCGGCACACCGAGCTCGGCAGCGGCTTCCAGATCGCGTCGCTCGATCTGGAGCTGCGAGGCGCGGGCGACTTGCTCGGAGCGGAGCAGAGCGGCACCGCGGCGCAGGTCGGCTTCGAGACCTTCTGCCGCATGCTCGACGAGGCGGTGCACGAGCTGCGCGGCGAGCCGGTGAGACACGAGATCGATCCCGAGCTCTCGGTCGACGAAGAGGCCCTCCTGCCGGACGACTACGTCGACGACATCGGCGTGCGCCTCTCGCTCTACAAACGCCTCGCCTCCGCCGAGGGCGACGGCGAGATCGACGAGCTCGCGATCGAGATGGAGGACCGCTTCGGCCCTGCCCCCGAGGCCACGAAGCGCCTGGTGAAGCTGATGCGGCTCAAGGTCGAGCTGCGCAGGCTGCGCGCGCTCGGCTGCGAGGCGACGCGGAGGAGCGTCACGGTGCACCTGGCCGACGACACGCCGATCTCGACGGACAAGCTGCTCGCGCTCGTGCAGGGCTCGCGTGGCGCCTACAAGCTGAGCCCGGACATGCGTCTGAGCTGCCGCTTCGCCGAGGGGCAGACGACGGGCGGGCTCGACGCCATGGAGCAGACCCTCACGGCGCTCGCGAGGACGCTGCCGGGAGGCTGAGCGCGGGGGATTCGGCTCGGTGGAGAGCGGCTCGCGAAAGCTCTCTCCGAGCGGGCTGGTTCTTGGTACCGTTCGGCCGCCATGGCGACCGACGAGCGAGACGAAGACAAGGCCGAGAAGGACGAAGCCGCGACCGAGGGCGAGAGCGAAGCCTCGGAGAGCGAAGCCTCGGAGAGCGAAGCCTCGGAGAGCGAAGCCTCGAAAAACGATGCCTCGGCAGCCGAGGGCCGCGAGGCCTCGAGCGACGAAGCGGAGGAGTCCGACGAGTCCGAGCAGTCGGACGGCGACGAGACCGCCGCGCAGCCCGCGAGCGCCCCGCCGGAGAAGCCGGCCGCGAAGAAGAGCGCCGAGGTCGAAGAGGATCGCGCGCCCGAGCGCATGCGCCGCGCCCGCCCCAAGGTTCCGGTCGGCCCGGTGGGCCAGCCTCCTGCGACCTCGCTCGGCAAGAGCGTCACGCTCTTCGCCGTCGTGGTCTTCGGCCTCGGTGCCGGCTTCTACTTCCTCGGCAAGAGCGAGGCGGGTGGCGATCGGAACGTTCCGAAGTGGAAGGTCGGCCAGGAGGTGCAGGTCGACATCACGCTCGACCCTCGCGACGACGCGAAGCTCGCCTGCGCCTCGGGCGTCGAGATCGGCGGCAAACGCTGCGAGTTCTCGAGCAAGACGCAGAAGGTCGAGCCCGCACCGGCCGACGCCGCTCTGCTGAAGCCCTACACCACGACCGACGGCGTGCAGTTCCTCGCGGCCGGGCTGTGGAGCCACCCCGAGCTCGCCCAGGGCAAGCGCCCGGTCGACCGCTTCACCGTGCGCTGCAAGCTCAAGGTCGAGGGCATGGTCAAGGCGCCCGCGGTCCGCTGGGACGTCGGCGCGGCCTGGGGCGAGCGCCCCAACGACTGGTACGCGGGCGCCGTCTCGGGCTGCACCCTCGTGAAGTGACCGGTTCGAGGTGAGCGCCTCGCGGCATCGGGCCCTCGTCACACTGGTCGTGGCGGGGGCCGTCGTCTTCGGGGCGGCGGTGATACGCCGGCAGGCGCGCGTTCCCGAGGCCTCGCCGAGCGCGAGCGCCTCGCCGAGCAGCGTCGCCCCGAGCCTCGAGGGCGGAGGACGCGCTCCCCACGCCTTCGAGATCACCGGGCGCGGGCGTGGGCTCGTTCGCTTCACCTCGCTCTTGCGCGCGGCGCGAGAGGGCTCGCGAGAGCGCGTGCGGGTGCTCGTCTTCGGCGACTCCCACGTGCAGGGCGGGCTCTACCCCGACGCGCTGCGCGCGCGGCTCGTCGAGGTCTTCGGCGACGGCGGGCCGGGCTACGTGCAGCTGGGCTCCGCGGAGCACCCTCGCCGCGGCCTCAGGCTGCGCGCGCGCGGCTTCGAGCCCAACCCACGCGCGCCGTCCTCGCCGATCCGCGACGAGCGTGTGGTCGGGCTCGGCGGCGTGGACTTCGTCGCCACCGGTGAGGCGGCGCGCGCCGAGCTCGAGAGCCTCAGCCCGGCGCCGCGACTCGCGTGGGAGCTCTGCGTACGCGGCGGAGCGGGCCGCGAGCTCGGGCTGCGCATCGGCGACGCGGCGCCGCGACGGATCCAGCTCGTCGGTGCCGCCACGACGCGCCTGCCCTTCAGCACGACGCCGCCGCATCGTCTCACCGTCGACGTGCCTCGCGGTGCGGCGCTCTGCGGTCTGGTGGGCTCGTCGGAGGAGCCGGGCGCGGTCGTCGACGCGCTCGGCGTCAACGGCGCGCGCATCGCCACCGTACTCGCGCGCAGCGAGGCGAGCTTCGCCGAGGAGCTCGCGCGCGCCGCGCCAGATCTCGTGATCGTCGCGCTCGGCACGAACGAGACGAGCGACGAGCCGGTGCGCGCGCCGAGCTACCAGGCCGAGCTCGCCGAGCTCGTGGCGCGGGTGCATCGGAGCGCCCCCGAGGCGAGCTGCCTCGTCGTGGGGCCGACGCCGCGCGCCGATCGCGACGCGGCGTCGGTCGCGATCGACCAGGCGCTGTCGGGCTCGTCCAGGGAGCTCGGCTGCGCTTACCTGAGCTGGGTCGAGCACTTCCAGAGCGCCGCGCGCGCGAAGGAGCTCGGCTGGCTCGGGCCCGACGGCATCCACTTCAGCGAGCGCGGCTACACCGAAATGGGCGAAGCCCTCGCCGCTGCGCTCCTGCGCGACGAGGGCTCCCCTTGAAGCGCGCCGCCGCTCGTGGCGGCGCGCGCGCTCACATCGGCTCGCTCACATGCGCTCGAGCACGACGGCGATGCCCTGACCGCCGCCGATGCAGGCCGAGCCCACGCCGAACTTCTTGTTCTGCTTGCGCAGCGTGTGCACGAGGTTCGCCGTGATGCGCGCGCCCGAGGCGCCGAGCGGGTGGCCGAGCGCGATCGCGCCGCCGTTCACGTTGACCTTCTCCTCGGGCAGCTCGAGCTCCTTCTGCACGGCGAGGAACTGCGCCGCGAAGGCCTCGTTCACGTCGAAGAGATCGACGTCGCCGATCGACATGCCGGCGCGCGCGAGCGCGCTCCGGATCGCCGGCGCCGGGCCGATGCCCATGATCGACGGGTCGACGCCCGCCACGCCCCACTGCACGAGGCGCGCGAGCGGCGTGAGCCCCTTGCTCTTCGCCCACTCCGCGTCGACCACGACGAGCGCCGCCGCGCCGTCGCAGATGCCCGAGGCGTTGCCCGCGGTGACGACGCCGTCCTTCTTGAACACGGGCGGCAGCTTCGCGAGCGTCTCCATCGTGGTGTCGGGGCGCGCGTGCTCGTCCTTGTCGACGACGATCTCCTTGCGGCCGGCCTTCACGGTCATGGGCGCGATCTCGTCGGCGAAGCCGCCCGACTCCTGCGCCGCCGCATGCTTCTTCTGCGAGCGCAGCGCGAACTGGTCGACCATCTCGCGCGTGATGCCGTACTTCACGGCGAGGTTCTCGGCCGTGACGGCCATCGGCAGCTTGCAGTAGCTGTCGGTGAGCGCCTCCCAGAGCGAGTCCTGCATCACGGGCGGCTTGCCGAACTTCGCCGCGCCGTCGCGCAGCCCGAAGATCTGGTGCGGGGCCTGGGTCATGTTCTCGCTGCCGGCGGCAAGCACGCAGTGCGCCTCGCCGAGCAGGATCTGCTCCGCCGCGGTGACGACGGCCTGGAAGCCCGAGCCGCAGAGGCGGTTCAGGGTGAGGGCGGGCTTCTCGATCGGCACGCCGGCCTTGAGGCCCACGTGGCGCGCGCCGTAGATGGCGTCGGCGCTCGTCTGCTGCACGTTGCCGAGGATCACCTGGTCGACGTCGGCCGCGGAGACGCGGCCGGCCTCGAGCGCGGCCTTGGCCGCGTGCACCGCCAGATCGATGGCGGAGACGTCTTTCAGCGAGCCAGCGAGGGCACCGAAGGCGGTGCGCTTGGCGGCGACGATCCAGATCTCTTTGGCGAGCTTCTTCATGTTGCGCGGTCTAGCGCCACCGCGCCTGGGGCGCCATGGGGGAGCGAAGGAGTCAGGCCCCGTGCCTCAGCCCCGGCGCAGCCTGTGCGGACCGTGCTCGGCATAGGCCAAGAGCCTGAGCGCCTCGCCCAGCGTGCGCGCCACGCGGGGTGGCCTGAGGGCGGCGAGCCTCTCGGCGAGCTCGGCAGGCACCGCCTCGCGCCGCCAGTCCGCGTCGGCGCGCGCCGACGCCGCCGCCTGCCGACCTCGCCGATCCACCTCGAAGTCGACGGCCGTGACGGCCTCTTCGATTTTCGAGAAGCGCGCCATCTCCACGCCGTCGACGCTCACGCGCCAGCGCTTGCCGCCCCGTCTCACCGAGCGCTCGTCGAGCACGAGCACCTCGGTCGGGCGCCCACTCCTCGCGGCGCTCTTGGTCCAGTGCACGTGCAGCACCAGCCCTCGCGAGCCGAGGCTCTCCCACGCGTTCGCGCTCACGTAGCCGACCTCGGCGTCGACGCCGAGCGCGAGCGGGTCGAAGGCGGCGGCGCGGCTCCGGATCTCGCCGAGCGTGATCTCGCCTGGCTCGATCTCGAAGCCGGGGTCGTCGTCCCAGATCCTGGCGAGCGTGCGTTCGGCTTCGTCGAGCGTCGCACCCTCGAGGTCGATGCCCGGAGGCAGCCCCACGAGCGTGGGCAGCGTCGCGAGCGTGCGGTCCGAGAGGTCGACGAAGTCCAGCACCAGGCAGTCGGTCTTACCCGGCGCGAGGCGCGTGCCGCGGCCCACGCACTGCGCGTAGAGGCCGTCGGAGCGCGTGGGACGCGCCATCGCGACGCAGGACACACCCGGATCGTCGAAGCCCTCGGTGAGCACGCCGACGTTGGTGACGGCCGCGAGCCTGCCCTCGCGGAAGTCGCGCAGCGTCTCCGCGCGGCGGTCGGCCTTCATCGCGCCGTGCACGATGCCCGTGGGCACGCCGACGGCGTTGAGCGCGCGCGCCAGGTTCCGCGCGTGGCTCACGGTCACGCAGAAGGCCACGGAGCGCCGGTCGCGCGCGAGCTCCTGGATGATGCGCGCCACGAGCGCGTTGCGCTCCTCGATGTCGACCGCTTCGGCGAGCTCCTCGAGCACGAAGTCGCCCTGGCCCGAGCGCACGCGCGACAGGTCCGCCGCCGTGGCGATGCGCAGCCCTCGGAGCGGCGCGAGGTAGCCCTCGCGCACCATCTCGGTGAGGCTCTTGCGGTACACGATGCGCTCGAAGACCTCGTCGAGCCCCACGCCGTCGGCGCGCACCGTCGTCGCCGTGAAGCCGAGCAGCGTGCCCGTCCACGCCTCGTCGAAGACCCCGAGCGAGCGCAAGACGCGCTGGTTGTCCTCGGCTGGCGCGTGGTGGCACTCGTCGTAGACGACGAGCCCGAAGTCGCGCGCGTTCATCAGGCGAGCGAGGCGCGCCTCGGCGAGCGAGCGCACCGAAGCGACGACGACCTTCGCCGCCTCGTGGGCGAGGCTCGCGCCTTGCTCGATCGCCACGACGCTCCGGTCGCCGAGCGCATGCGCGATCTTGTCGCGCGCCTGCTCGACGAGCTCGCGTCGGTGCGCGATGACGAGCACGGGGCGCTTCGCCAAACGCGCAAGCTCGGAGAAGATCACCGTCTTGCCCGCACCTGTGGGCAAGCTCACGACGAGGCGGCGCTCCCCTGCGCGGCGCGCGGCGAGCACGCTCGCGATCGCCTCGTGCTGGTAGGGGCGTAGAGCGACGCGGCTCATGTCGAGGGCTAGGGCTCTTTGCCGTGCCTGGGCTCGAGGTCGCCGAGCGCCTCGAGATCGGCGAGGTCCTTGTGGCGACCAGCGGCGCGTTTGTTTGCGAGGAGCGCGGCCCGACCGATCACCGGGACGCTCACTCCGTCGACCGAGACGCGCAAGGCTTCGCGGATCGCCTCGTCGAAGTCGACGCCGTCGATGGTCGTCAGGATCTCGATCAAGAGCGGCTTCTGCCCGACGCGGTACCCGTAGTGAGGCCCGGCGAAGTGGCCGGGCGTGATGCCGTGGGCGGAGAGCGGAGCACCGAAACGCGCGAGCGCGAGGTAGACACGCTCGGCGTTGTCGGGCGTCGCTCGCACGAAGACGTCGAGGTCGTCGGTCGCGCGCCCGTGCCCGTGTACCGCCACGGCCCATCCTCCGACGAGCACATACTCTGCGCGCGCTTCGTCGAGCTCTCGGAGCAGATCGGCGTAGTCGGGGGGCAGGCGAAGCTCAGCCACGTCGCAGCTCGAAGAGCTCGCCCGGCCACGCCGCACGAGGCGTCGATGGATTCGCAGGGTGCCCGGCTGCGATGGCGGCGCGGGCGCAGAGCTGGGTCATCGCAGCGAGGCGCTCTTCGAGCGACAAGTCGGCGTAGAGCGCAGGCTTGGGAGCGTGAGCGCTCACCAGCTCTCCCTGCCACTCGGCCCGCCGCCTGGCGGCACGCTCTTCCCGAGAGTCCATTGGTAGATTCTACTTTCCGCCACCGAAGTGGCTGTGAGCAAAACCCCCGT
>ERZ761602.2472-NODE-2472-length-28873-cov-10.452391_pt1 | contig 28873 bp, 24 predicted proteins | sample MGYA00512165_ERZ761602 | MGnify/ENA primary metagenome ERZ761602 (study PRJEB28899, sample SAMN02445085) | bioreactor sludge metagenome | biome: EBPR sludge; isolation source: Thorneside wastewater treatment plant | place: Australia: Brisbane, Thorneside...
GGGAGCATGCTCCCTGCCCGGCGAACGATTCCGGCGTGCAAGCCGGAATCCCCACGGCAAGGACAGAGGGGGAAACGGTCATGACTTCAATGATCCGCGGTATCTCGCCATGTCATGACCGTTAAGCGGGCGCTATTGGCGCAGGCAGTGCTGCCCCGGCTTCTTTCAGCGGGCTACGGCAAATAACATGCACGACGAGCAAATCGAGATCCTCGACTTCCTGCGCCGCTATCCCCCGTTTGCGGAGCTGCCGGAAGAAACCTTGCAGCAGGTCGCCCGCTCGGTGGATGTGCGTTACTTCAAGGCCGGTACGCGCATCGTCGAGTTTGGCGAAGCAGCGCTGGCCTGGCATGTCGTGCGCAGCGGGGCGGTGGAAATCTTCCGCCGCAACGGCTCGCTGTACAACCGACTGACCGAGGGCGGCTATTTCGGCGAATTCGGTTTGCTGCATCGCAAGCGGGTACGCTTTCCGGCCACGGCGCTCGAAGACACCCTGCTGTACCTGATTCCCGAGCCGGTGTTCACCGAGCTCTTCGAGAACAACGAGCACTTCGCGGATGCGGTCGAGATCGAGGACCGGACGCGTCTGCGGCAGGTGATGTCGCGCCGGGAGGATGCGAACCAGCTGATGTCGGCCACCGTCAGCGTCCTGATCGGTCGCGCGCCAGTGATGCTCGGGCGCCGGGCCACGGCAATCGACGCCGCCCGGCGGATGAGCGAGGAGGGCGTATCGTCCTTGCTGATCGTCGATGAACCTCTGGCGGGGCTTGCCCCGCCGCGCATGGCCGGCGTCATCACCGATCGCGACATCCGCATCCGGCTGGTTGCCGAGGGCCTCGGCTACGACACGCCGGTCAGCGAAATCATGTCTTGCGACCCGGTTGCAGTGGAGCACAACCAGCTCGTTTTCGAAGCGATGCTGCAGATGCTGCGCCACAATGTGCATCACCTGCCGGTCCTCAAACACCAGCGGCCGATAGGCGTGATCGCCCTCTCCGACCTGTTGCGCTACGAGTCGCGCAACAGCCTGTTCGTGGTCAGCAGTATTTTCCGCCAGCGCAGTGTCGATGAGCTGGCCGCGCTGACCGGCGACGTGCGCGCCTGCTTTTCGCGCATGGTGACCGAGGATGCCAGTTCGCGCATGATCGGCAGCGCCATGGCGGTGATCGGACGCAGTTTCAAACAGCGTTTGCTCGAACTGGCCGAGGAGACGCTCGGCCCACCGCCGCTGCTCTATTGTTTTCTTGCCCTCGGTTCGATGGCCCGCCAGGAGCAGTTGATCGTCACCGATCAGGACAACGCCCTGATTCTCGACAACCGTTTCGAGCCGGCGCGTCACGATGACTACTTCCAGGCCCTGGCGCACTTCGTCTGCGACGGGCTGGCGCGCTGTGGCTACAGCACCTGTACGGGCGAGGTGATGGCCACCAACCTCAAGTGGCGTCAGCCGCTGCAGCAGTGGCAACGCTATTTCAGCGAATGGATCGAGCAGCCGACGCCACAATCGCTGCTCGACAGCGCCATCTTCTTCGATCTCGATGGTGTGTGGGGTGAAACCAAGTGGGTCGACGAGCTGCAAGCCCTGATTTCGCGCAAGGCCAGGGGCAATACCCGCTTTCTTGCCTGCATGGCGCGCAACGCCTTGTTGCGCACGCCGCCGCTGGGATTCTTCAAGGACTTCGTCGTCGAGTCGGATGGCCGCCACAGCGGTGCCATCAATCTGAAAAGGCGCGGCACTGCGCCGCTCTCCGATCTGATCCGGGTGCATGCGCTGGCCATCGGCTCGTCGTCCCGGAACTCCTTTGAACGCTTGCGCGACATCATCGATGCCGAGATTCTGCCGCGTGGTCGCGGCCAGGACCTGCACGACGCGCTCGAGTTCGTGTCGACGGTGCGGATCCGCAACCAGGCCGCCGATCTGGCGGCTGGCATCGATCCGGACAACAGCATCGAGCCGGAGAGCCTGTCCGATTTCGAGCGCAAGAGCCTGCGCGATGCCTTCCTGATCCTGAGCAACTCGCAGAAATATCTCAAATACCGCTATCAACCCGGTCGATCGGTCTGAAGACGACAGCATGCTTCATCTCGGCTCGTTTCAGCAGTTGCAGCAGAAAACAGCATCCAGCGCGCTCGCCAGCGCCGAGACGCCGGACTGGCCGGCGCGTTTTCGGAAGCTGGCGGCCAGCGCGCGTGATGGTCGCCTGAAGGCCTTCTACTCGGCGGGTGCTGTCAGCGCCGATACGCCGCTGTCAGCGGTACCGTTGATGGCGCTCGATATCGAGACGACCGGTCTCGACCCGACGCATGACGGCATTGTCAGCATCGGACTGGTGCCGCTGCGCCTGGACCGGATACGCGCCAGTGCATCCAGGCTGTGGATCGTCAAGCCGCGCGTGCCACTGCTCGAGGCTTCGGTAAGTCTGCACGGCATTACCCATTCGCAGCTCGAGTCCGCCCCCGATCTGATCGATATTCTCGACGACTTCCTGGTGGCGATCGCCGGACATGTCCTGGTCGTGCACTGCCGGGCGATCGAACGACAGTTTCTGAACGGTGCACTGCGACCGCGAATCGGCGAAACGATCGAGTTTCCGGTCATCGACACCATGGAGCTCGAAGCGCGACTGCATCGCCGCAAGCCGCCCGGGCTGATCGCTCGCCTGTTCGGCGGCAAGCCGCTGCTGTCCATCCGTCTGGCGGCGAGTCGCCGCCGCTACGGGCTACCGCGCTATCGGCTGCATCACGCCTTGACCGACGCGCTGGCTTCCGCGGAGCTGCTGCAGGCGCAGGTTGCCCACCGTTTTTCGCCCGAAACTGCCCTCGGAGAGCTTTGGAAATAGCCACCACCAGCGCCGGCGTGCGGGCAAAAAACGCGAGTTTTGCCTTTCCACGCGGTGTGTCTCGCCAAACGTCGATATACTTCGTCCTGGCGGCATGCTCTTTGGAGCACTCAAAATACATCCGGCAAGGTAGCCGTGCCCGCCGCGCAGGCGGTCAGCGCATCGACCGACTTGGCACGTTGGCACGCTGCCATTCACAGAGGGAGGTCTTGGCATGACGGGCATGACGGAACAAACATTGTTGCTGATAGGTGGGTTGGCCGTGTTTCTCGCGGCGTTGATCGGGTTTGTCGTGGGCCGCAGCCCAATCGGCGGAAAAACGAAACGAGTCGCAGCGCTGGAGGCGGAGGTTTCGCGTCAGCAGGACGAAATCGCTGGCTACAGGCGTGATGTCGAATCGCACTTCGACAAGACGGCAACCCTGGTCGCATCGATGGCCGGCTCCTACAAGGACCTGTTCGAGCATCTTTCATCAGGCTATGAACATCTCTCCAGCGGTTCTGCGCGCCAGCTGTTCAGGGACCGGGTCGTCGGTCTGCTGGTAGGTAATGTGAGCGCCGCGGCTGCCGCGGATGTGACTCCTTCGGACAAGGTGTCAGCTGCGCTTATCGCTGCCGGTGCGCAACCGCTTGAACCCTCCTCGACGGGGCCAGCGGCGGACTCGGAGCCTGCCGCGGCGGCGGGCGATACGGCGCCAACGGAGGCAGCAGCAACGGACGTCGCGGCCAAGGCCGATGGCGAAGCCGAAGCCGCAGCGACGGCTGCAGGCGCTCCGGCGCAGGAAGCCGAGGCGAGCAGGGGCAAGGCGAGCAAGCCCGATGGCGAAGAGAAGAGCGCATCCGACGGACAGGCGGAGGCTGCCGAAACGACCGCCGCCGCTGCCGGTGAAGCCGCTCAGAATGGCGCCGCGAAGGATGCCGGCAAGGGCGATCGTCCCACCAAGACGTCGTAAGGCATCGCATCCTGCTTCTGATCACCGGGGCAGGATTTGCAGAGCAGAACAGAGCAGGGCAGGGCAGGGTGAGCCTTGATAACCGAGTCCCCGCAGAATGTTCCTGATCTTGAAGTCCTTCCGTTCGCTGTACTTTGCCACCCTGCTGATGCTCCTGGGCACGGGTCTGTTGAACACCTACCTGGCCCTGCGAGTTGCGGAGACGGCCGACGGCCTGTGGGTTGGCGCGCTGATGACCGCCAACTATCTCGGCCTGGTTCTGGGTGGCAAGCTGGGGCATCGGCTGATCGCCCGCGTTGGTCATATCCGTGCCTATGTGGCCTGCGCCGGCGTGATCACCGCCGCCGTTCTTGGCCATGGACTCAGTGGCTGGTTGCCGGCGTGGTTGCTGCTGCGCGTGCTGATCGGTCTGTGCACCATGTGCCAGTACATGGTAATCGAGAGCTGGCTCAACGAGCAGGCCAGTAGCGATCAGCGCGGGCAGGTCTTCTCCGGGTACATGGCGGCATCCTATCTTGGCCTGGTTCTCGGCCAGCTGGTGTTGGTCGCTTCGGCGGAGCTTGGTCCCGAGCTGCTGATGCTGGTCGCCTTGTGTTTTTCCCTGTGTCTGGTTCCGGTCGCTCTGACTCGCAAGCTGCACCCCACTGCTCTGCACTCGGCGCCGCTCGACCCGCGTTTCTTCTTTGCGCGCGTGCCCTTGTCTCTGATTACCATCGTCGTCGCCGGTCTGCTGATCGGTTCTTTCTACGGGCTTGCGCCCCTCTATGGGACGCGCATGGGGCTGTCTACCGAGCAGGTAGGCCTGTTCATGGGCTGCTGCATTCTTGCTGGCATGTTCGTGCAATGGCCGCTTGGCTGGCTGTCGGACCGGCGCGACCGGGTGTGGTTGATCGGGCGTGGTGGTGTGCTCCTGGCGCTGGCTGCGTTGCCGCTGGCGGTGTTGCCCGAAGCGCCGCTGTGGCTGTTGTTCACCGTCGGCGCCTTGGTGTGCATGCTGCAGTTCAGTCTCTACCCGCTGGCGGTGGCCCTGGCCAATGACCACGTTGGCGCAGAACGGCGGGTGTCGTTGACGGCGATGCTGCTGTTGACCTTTGGCGTCGGCGCCAGCCTTGGGCCTCTGCTGGCTGGCGTGATGATGCGTTTCCTCGGCGCCAACATGCTTTATGCCTTTGTCTGTGGCTGCGCCGTGCTTCTTGCCTGGCGCGTGCAGCCGTGGCGGGTCAACCATTTGCACGAGGTCGCCGGCGCGCCGTTGCACCATGTCCTGATGCCCGACAGCACCAGCAGCTCGCCGCTGGCCGCAGCACTCGATCCGCGTGTCGACGAGCAGATGGTTCAGGAACAGATGGTCGATGAGGCGACGCCTGCTGAGGAAGGGGCGGTGAAGCAGACAACGCCGCCGGCGCCGGAGGTCGCGCACGAGCAGGGGGCGCAGCCGGCCGAGCGGGGCCACGCCGATAAATCCGACGAGCACAAGCCAGCGGCTCAATGAAGAACGCCCGGCGCAGGCCGGGCGACTTGATCACTTTCTCTGGCTGTTGCTGCTCAGAGACTGGAGATGAAGACGAGCAACACGCCGATCGGGGCCACGAAACGGGCGATCAGATTCCACAGCGCGAAGCCAGAACTGCTCAGGCCGAGCTCTTCGCGCACGCTCTCGGGCTTGAGGCACCAGCCGACGAAGAGGATGGCACCCAGGGCGGTCAGTGGCAGCAGGAACTTGCTGGTCAGCTTGTCGAGCAGGTCGAAGATATTGTTGCCGAAGATCAGTACATCGCCCCACAGGTTGAACGACAGCAGTGCCGCAATGCCCAGCGCCCAGGTGGCGACGCCGGCGGCCAGGGTGGCGCCGACACGGTTCAGGGGCGTGCGTTCCTCGAGCAGCTCGACCGAGGGTTCGAGCAGCGAGATGGCCGAGGTCAGCGCCGCGAAGGTGAGCAGCGCGAAGAACATCACTCCGAGAATCATCCCGCCGGTGACCTTGCCGAAGACCAGGGGCAGGGTGACGAAGACCAGGCCCGGTCCGGCTGCAGGGTCGAGCCCGTTGGCAAAGACGATCGGGAAGATCGCCAGCCCGGCGGCCAGGGCAATCACCGTATCCATGATCGCCACGGTGCGCGCCGCGCGCAGCAGGTCCACCTTCTGTCCGAGGTAGGACCCATAGGCGATCATGATGCCCATGCCCAGTGACAGCGTGAAGAAGGCATGCCCCAGTGCCGCCAGCACCACCGTTCCGGTGAGCTTGGAGAAATCCGGGGCGAACAGATAGTCGAGGGCCTGCGCGAAACCGTCCGAGGCTGCACCATAGCCGACCATCAGCGCCAGCAGAATGCCCAGGGTCGGCATCAGGATGCGCGAGGCGCGCTCGAGGCCGCCAGAGACGCCCATCGCCACGACGCCGACGGTCAGTCCCATGAACACCGTATGCCAGGTCAACAAGCCGCCGGGATTGGCCAGCATGCCCGAGAAGGCAGCGTCGGCAGCCTCCTTGCCGATGCCATTGAAGGCGCCGCTGAAGGCGTCGATGAGGTAGGACAGTGCCCAGCCGCCGATGACGCTGTAGAAGGACAGGATCAGGAAGCCGGCCAGCGTGCCGCTGACGCCGACCATCACCCAGCCCTTGCTGCGGCCGTTGCTGCGCGCCAGATCGGCCATGGCATTGATCGGGTTCTCCTGGCCGCGGCGGCCGATCAGCCACTCGGCGACGATGATCGGCAGGCCGATCATGGCGATGCAGACCAGATAGACGGCGACGAAGGCCGCGCCGCCGCTCTGCCCGACCATGTACGGGAACTTCCAGATGTTGCCCAGGCCAACCGCCGAACCGACGGCGGCGAGCACGAAGCCCATGCGTGACGACCACTGACCGTGGTGCCCCTTCTTGATCACTGACATGTCTCTCCTTCAGGTGTGGGATTCCTTATCGGCCGCGGATCCTACTTGGTTTTTTCTTGTCGCGAGCCGTGCTGGTGGGTTCAACGCTTGAAGCGCTCCTCGGCTAGCGCGTCGGCCACCTCGCCAGTGGGCCGTGCTTCCTTGTCGGCGCGCTCGAAAATCTCCAGTAGCGTGTCGTGGATGCCTTCCAGATGACGCAGCAGGGCAGGGCGCTCGAAGCCGATTCGTTCATGATAGATGTCGATGATCCCGCCGGCATTGATCACGTAGTCTGGCGCGTAGAGGATGCCGCGACGCATCAGCTCGCTGCCGTGGCGCACTTCGGCCAGCTGGTTGTTGGCGGCGCCAGCGACGATGCTGGCGTGCAATAGCGGGATCGTCTCGTCGTTGAGAATGGCGCCCATGGCGCAGGGGGCGAAGACGTCCACGTCGGCTGCGTAGATGGCTTCCGGTGCCAGCGCGCTGGCACCCAGCTCCTGGCGCGCACGCACCAGATTTTCCTCATGGATGTCGGCGACCCACAGTTGCGCGCCGGCTTCCTTGAGCTGGCGAGCGAGGTCGAAACCGACGTTGCCGACCCCCTGGATCGCGACCCGCAAACCGTCAACTGAATCACGTCCGAGCTTGCGCTTGACCGCTGCCTTGATGCCGAAGAAAGTACCGTAGGCGGTGGCCGGTGAGGGGTCGCCGCTGCGCATGCCCTCAGCGTCGTCGGAGGGCTTGTCGACAATGCCGGCGACGTGCGCCGTACGCGCGGCGAGGTATTTCATGTCGGCGACGCTGGTGCCCGAGTCCTCGGCGGCAACGTAGCGGCCGTTGAGCTGGTTCAAGGCGCGCGCAAAGGCGTCGAGCAGGGCCGGCGTCTTGTCGGTACGCGGATTGCCGATGATCACCGACTTGCCGCCACCGAACTCGAGGCCGGCCAGGGCCGACTTGTAGGTCATGCCGCGCGACAGGCGCAACACATCGCGGATGGCATCGTCTTCGCTGGCGTAGTGCCACATGCGGCAGCCGCCGAGCGCCGGGCCGAGATTGGAATTGTGCACCGCGATGATGGCTTTCAGGCCGCTGGCGTCGTCGCTGCAGAAAACCACTTGTTCGTGATCGGCAAAATCACGCAGGGAAAAAACGGACATGGCAATGCTCCTTATTCTGGTAATCAAGGATGCGGCAATCCCGCTGCCGTCGCTTGTGGCGAGCGGGGTGGAACTGCCGCGGGGGGCGAGGTTCTGAAGCGGCTCTCGATCAGGCCGAGACTTTGCTCGTCGGCATCTGTTGCATGACCTGTACGCTCGGTGCGCTCTGGCCGTTGAAGCGTGCCAGCAGCGCTTCCTGCTGCGCACGGGCGTGCTCGATATAGCGCTCGCGGATATGGCCGAAGCCGCGAATCTGCTCGGGCAGGCTGGCCAGTTCGACGGCCAGTTCGTGTTTGCTGGTATCGAGGCCGGCGAGCAGGCTTTCGATCAGTGCCTCGTAGTCGGCGATCAGTTGCCGGTCGAGCCTGCGCTCGGCGCTGCGCGCGAAGATATCGAAGCGGCCGCCGCGCAGGTGCTTGCAGCCGGCCAGAATACGCATCGCCTTGAGCATCCATGGGCCGTAGCGACGCTTCTTGAGCTGCCCAGTCGCCGGGTCCTTGCCGGCAAGCAGCGGCGGTGCGAGGTGGAAGACCAGTTTGTAGTCGCCCTCGAACTGCGCCTCGACGCTGTTGATGAAGGCGCCGTTGGTATATAGCCGGGCCACTTCGTACTCGTCCTTGTAGGCAAGCAGCTTGTAGTAGCCGCGGGCGACGGCTTCGCCGAGCAGCGAGATTCCCGGCGTCAGCGCTTCTTCGGCCGCACGCACGCGCTTGACCAGCGCCAGGTAGCGCTCGGCATAGGCGGCGTCCTGATATTCGCTGAGCTGCTGCTGGCGGCGGGCGATCAACTCGTCGACGCTGCTCGACAGGCGGTGATGATCGGGCAGCTGCGTCGCTTGCGCGGCCTTGACCACCGCCGCCCTATCGACGGCCGCAACGCGGCCCCACTGGAAAGCGGTGGTGTTGGCATTGACGGCCGCGGCGTTGATCTCGATGGCGCGTAGAATCGCCGCGCGCGACAGCGGTACCAGGCCTTTCTGCCAGGCGAAGCCGAGCATGAACAGGTTGGTGGCGATGGCGTCGCCCATGATTGCCGTCGCCAGCTGCGAGGCGTCGAGGAAATCGGCGCTGTCGCTCCCGACGGCGTCGGCGATGCGCGCTTCCATGCCGTCCTGCGGGAACTGCGGATCCGGGTTGGCGACGACGTCACCGCTGCGCGCCTGCGCGGCAAAGCCGCGCACGAAGTCGCTGGTGGTGCTCTGGTCGCGGTTGATGACCACACGGGTGTAGCCGGTGCGCATCTTGGCGATCGATTCGTCGCTGGCGGCGACGACCAGGTCGCAGGCGATTACCGCGTTGGCTTCGCCGGCGGCGACCCGCGCCGCGTAGAGTTGTTCCTGGCGGTCGGCGATGCGCACATGCGACCACACGGCGCCGCCTTTCTGAGCCAGCCCGGCCATGTCGAGCACCAGCACGCCTTTGCCTTCGAGGTGCGCGGACATGCCCAGTAGCGCCCCGATGGTCACCACGCCGGTACCGCCAACGCCGGTGATCAGCATGCTCCACGGCTTCGCCGTGCCCGGCAATGTCGGCTCGGGCAGTTGCGCGAACAGGGCCTCGCTCGGCGTCGCTGCCTTGCCCTTCTTCAGCGCGCCGCCTTCGACGGTCACGAAGCTCGGGCAGAAGCCCTTGATGCAGGAGAAGTCCTTGTTGCACGCCGATTGGTCGATGGCCCGCTTGCGCCCGAACTCGGTCTCGACCGGAACCACCGACATGCAGTTGGATTTCTCCGAGCAGTCGCCACAGCCTTCGCAGACCAGGTCGTTGATCAGCACCCGCTTTGCCGGATCGGGAAATTTGCCGCGCTTGCGACGCCGGCGCTTCTCGGCGGCGCAGGTCTGGTCGTAGATGATGGCGGTCGCGCCCGGCACGCTGCGCAGTTCGCGCTGTACCGCGTCCAGCTGGTCGCGATGACGCACCGGTGTGCCGGACGGCAGGGCCGCGTCGCCGTGGTATTTCCCCGGTTCGTCGGTGACCACGACAATGCTCTTGATGCCCTCGGCGGCGATCTGCCGGGCGATGATCGGCACGCTCAGCGGGCCGTCGTGCGGCTGCCCGCCGGTCATGGCGACGGCGTCGTTGTAGAGAATCTTGTAGGTGATGTTTACCCCGGCGGCGATCGACTGGCGGATGGCGAGCAGCCCGGAGTGGAAATAGGTGCCGTCGCCGAGGTTGGCAAAGACGTGCTGGGTGCTGGTGAAGGGTGATTGTCCGACCCAGGCGACGCCTTCACCGCCCATCTGACAGAAGGTCTGCGTCGACTCAGGTGAGAGCCAGGTGGCCATGTAGTGGCAACCGATGCCGGCCAGCGCGCGTGAGCCTTGCGGAACTTTGGTCGAGGTGTTGTGCGGACAGCCCGAGCAGTAGTGCGGAATGCGGGCGATGGCGCGGTTCGGCTTGGCCAGTGCGGCCTCTTTCTCTTCCAGGAAGGCCAGGCGTGCGGCGACGCGCTCGGAGGTGTAATAGATGGCAATGCGCGCGGCGATGACGCGGGCGATCATCGCCGGTGTCAGCTCGCCGGCAGCCGGCAGCAACCATTCCGAGTGCGGCAGCGACCATTCGCCTTTCTCGTCGAACTTGCCGATGACCCGCGGCCGCGCCGATTCGCTCCAGTTGTAGAGCTCTTCCTTGAGCTGGTATTCGAGGAACTGGCGCTTCTCCTCGATGACCAGGATCTCTTCCAGCCCTTCGGCGAATGCGCGCACGCCTTCGGCCTCCAGCGGCCAGACCATGCCCACCTTGTACAGGCGCAGGCCGATTTTCGCCGCCACCGCGTCGTCGATGCCCAGGTCTTCCAGGGCCTGGCGCACATCGAGATAGCTCTTGCCGCTGGTGACGATGCCCAGGCGCGGCGTCGGGCTGTCGATGACCACCTTGTTCAGCTGGTTGGCGCGGCAGTAGGCGAGCGCGGCGTAGAGCTTGTGGTGCAGCAGGCGTTTCTCCTGCACCAAGGGTGGATCGGGCCAGCGCAGATTGAGGCCGTCGGCCGGCAAGGGGAAGGCGCTGGGGATGATGGTTTCGACGGCAAAGGGGTCGACGTTCACCGATGCCGAGGTCTCGACGGTGTCGGCCAGCGCCTTGAACGCCACCCAGCAACCGGAATAGCGCGACAGCGCGAAACCGTGGAGGCCCAGTTCCAGGTATTCCTGGATGTCGGCCGGGGCCAGCACCGGCATCATCAGCGCCTTGAACACGTGCTCGGTCTGATGCGGTAAGGTCGAGGACTTGGCGGCGTGGTCGTCGCCGGCAATCGCCAGCACGCCGCCGAATTTCGAGCTGCCTGCGGCATTGGCGTGGCGGAACACGTCGCCGCTTCGATCGACTCCCGGGCCCTTGCCGTACCACATGGCGAAGACGCCGTCGTAGCGGGCGTTCCTGTCGAGGGTGACCTGCTGCGTGCCCCACACCGCGGTCGCGGCCAGGTCTTCGTTGAGCCCGGCCTGGAAGTGGATGTGCTTGGGCTCGAGGAATTTCTTCGCTCGCCAGAACTCGTGGTCGACGTTGCCGAGCGGCGAGCCGCGGTAGCCGCTGACAAAGCCGGCGGTGTTCAGCCCGGCGCGTTCGTCGCGGGCGCGTTGCAGCATCGGCAGACGGACCAGCGCCTGTGTTCCGTTGAGGTAGACGCGACCGCTCGCCAACTGATACTTGTCATCCAGTGCAACGGCGCGCAGTCCGCTGTTTTCCGCGTCGCTCACATCTCCGGCATTTCTCTGCGTTGCATCCATTTGGCTGTCTCCTCGATGGACGGGGCATTATGTTTCGCGAAATGATAGGGAATTGTCGAGTTATCGTAAAATCACAAAAACGCACGCGAGGTATCAGAAAATCAGATGGCAAGCGACGTGACTCTGCGCCAACTCCGTTATTTTGCGGCCGCCGCCGAGACCGGGCAGTTCTCGATGGCGGCGGCGAGCCTCTTCGTCTCGCAGTCGGCGATCACCAACGCCGTCCTCCTGCTTGAAGACCGGCTGGGGGTCAAATTGTTCGATCGTAAGCCGCACGGCGTTTCGCTCACTGCCGAGGGGCACAGCTTTTATCAGCACGCCCGGCACATCCTCGACTCGCTGCAGGACGCGTTGCGCGAACCGCGCTTTCGTATCAACGACCTGCGTGGCGCGATCCGCATCGCCGCCACCTATTCCGTGCTCGGCTATTTTCTGCCGCCACTGTTCGCCCGCTTTCGTGCCAACTACCCGGACATCGATTTCGACCTGCATGACCTGGGTCGGCGCAAGGTCGAAGCGGCGGTGCTCTCCGGTGACCAGGAGCTGGGGGTGCTGATTCTCTCCAATGTCGAGGATCGCGAGCGCTTCGGCCACCATGTCCTGATGCGTTCGCGTCGTCAGCTATGGGCGGCCGCCGGCCATCCGGTGCTGGAGCAGTCCTATCCCTCGCTGGCCGACATCGCGCGCCAGCCCTACATCCTGCTCACCGTCGATGAGGGCGAGGAATCGAATCGCCGCTACTGGACCGACAACGGCCTGAGCCCGAATATCGCTTTTCGCACCAACGGCATGGAAGCCCTGCGCGGCCTGGTCGCACACGGTTTCGGGGTGACCATCCTCAGCGACATGGTCTATCGCCCGTGGTCGCTCGAAGGCAAGAAAATCGAAGCGCGCCCGATCCTCGATGCCATTCCCCATCTGGAGGTCGGTTTGATCTGGGCGAAGGACGCGACACTCGCCGAACCGGCCGAAGCCTTGCGGCAGTTTCTGATCCAGGCTTGCGGGAACTGATGGTCCTGCGCCCGCATGTGCCGGGACGGACTGATGGCCGTTGGTGGCGCCGTTTGCCAATTCCTGGGCCGAGCGCTAAGATTATTGTCGAATATTTCAACAGTCGAGGCGGATCATGGCAACCATGAACTTCAGCATTCCAGATGATGTGAAAGAGCGCTTCAACGCGACATTTGCCAAGCAGAACAAGAGCGCGATCATCACCCGGTTCATCGAGGAGGCGATTGCCCGTGCCGAGCGGAAGGAACGCAGCGATGCGGCCATCGATCGAATTCTCGCGCGCCTGGATCAGCGCACGCCGGTGAGTGAGGATGCGGTTCGCGAATCTCGCGAAGAAGGTCGCCCCTGATGCGTTTGCTGACGGCGGACGCCAGCGTGCTGCTCAAGTGGTATTTGCAGACCGGCGAGGAGAATGACTTACCACAGGCAGCCGCAATCCTCGTCGGTTTGCGCAAAGGCGACTTTGCCTTGCGGCAGCCGCCGCACGCACTGCTCGAAGTCGCTGCCGTTCTCGTTCGCGAACGTCCCTCCTCGCTTGGCAGCGACCTCGCTGAAATCGATGCCATTCTCGCCGAAGCCATCACGCTTGATGCCGAACGCCTTCTGCCGCGTGCTCTGCAGCTTTCGCTTGCGCTGCGCCACCACTTGTTCGACACGCTTTACCACGCCGCTGCTCTGGAGACCGGGGCGACGCTGCTTACCGCTGATCGGCGCTACTACGACAAGGCCCGCCATCTCGACAACATCACGCTTCTGAAAGATCTCCGCGCATGAGCGCCCGCCTTGTAGACGGCGTCGCCGGCTTCGCGTATTGCCAGCACTGCCCCTTCGGCGTCGAATACTTTCCGTGCGTCGAGCGTTTGCGCAAGCTGCCGACATACGATTGACAGGACGATCGGCGCGAACCTAGGATGGATCGAATTCAAAATCAAGCACGGTGTTTAAACCTATGAATGATCCTGGACAGCTGCCGCACTTTATAAATGGTCGTCTCGTCCCTGGCGGTGATTCGCGCTGGGGCGAGGTCTTCAATCCGGCGACCGGGCAGCTCACGGCGCGGGTGCCGCTGGCCAGTGCCGACGAGACCGGCAAGGCGGTCGCCGCGGCAGCCGCCGCGCTGCCCGAGTGGTCGGATACGCCGCCACTGCGACGCGCGCGGGTGCTCTTCCGCTTCCGCGAGCTGCTCGAGCAGCATCGCGACGAGCTGGCGGCGATCGTCACCGGCGAGCACGGCAAGGTGCTCGACGATGCCCGCGGCGAGGTCATTCGTGGCATGGAGGTCGTCGAGTTTGCCTGTGGTATCCCGCAGCTGCTCAAGGGTGAATACTCCGACCAGATCGGCTGTGGTGTCGACAGCTGGTCGATTCGCCAGCCGGTCGGTGTCTGCGCCGGCATCACGCCTTTCAACTTTCCGGTGATGGTGCCGATGTGGATGTTTCCGGTCGCACTGGCCTGTGGCAATACCTTCATTCTCAAGCCTTCCGAACGCGACCCCTCGGCCAGCCTGTTCATCGCCGATCTGTTGGCTCAGGCCGGGCTGCCGAAAGGGGTGTTCAATGTCGTGCATGGCGACAAGGAAGCGGTCGATAGCTTGCTCGCCGATGCGCGTGTCGCCGCGGTCAGTTTCGTCGGCTCGACAGCGATTGCCGAGTACATCTACGCGACGGGGACTGCCAATGGCAAGCGGGTACAGGCGCTCGGCGGCGCCAAAAACCACATGGTGGTGATGCCGGACGCCGACCTCGAGCAGGCGGTCGAGGCTCTGATTGGCGCCGCCTATGGTTCGGCCGGCGAGCGCTGCATGGCGATATCGGTGGCGGTAGCGGTCGGCGATGTGGGCGCGCAACTGGTGCCGGCACTGGCCAGACGCGTGCGCGCGTTGAAGGTCGGTGCCGGCACCGAGCCGGGCATGGAAATGGGGCCACTGGTGACCCGGCAGCATCTCGACAAGGTGCGCGGCTATGTTGATCTAGGCGTTGCCGAGGGGGCGGCGCTGCTGGTCGATGGCCGCGACCTGCACCTTGCCGCTCACCATGAGGGCTTCTTTCTCGGTGGCTGCCTGTTCGACGGCGTCTCCCCCGACATGCGCATCTATCGCGAGGAGATCTTCGGGCCGGTGCTGTGCGTCGTGCATGTCCCGGACTTCGAGGCCGCTGTCGCCCTCATCAATGCCCACGAATATGGCAACGGCGTGGCGGTGTTTACGCGCAGCGGCCATGTCGCGAGAGAATTCGTGCGCCGCATCGAGGTTGGCATGGTTGGCGTCAATGTGCCGATTCCCGTCCCGATGGCTTTCCATAGTTTCGGCGGCTGGAAGCGCTCCCTGTTCGGCGACCATGCGGTCCATGGTCCGGATGGCGTGCACTTCTACACTCGCTTGAAAACGGCGACCGGTCGCTGGCCGCAGGACACGGCGAGCAACGCCAGTTTTGTCATGCCTACGCATTGACCGCTGCCATGCCCGCCCGTCGTACAACCCTGTTCTATCTCTGGCGTCGGCCTGCGTTCGTAGGCCGGCTGATCGGGCGGCCGTGAAAGAGTTCGCCTGCCAATATGCCCTGCTTCGCTTTCGTCCTTTCGCCGAAACAGGCGAATTTGCCAATGTGGGAGTCGTTCTGCTGGCCGGCGAGGCCGGCTTTTTCGGCTTTCGCCTGCTCAAGCGTTACGGTCGGCTGACGCAATTCTTCTACCCGTTCGACCGCGAGGTGTACCTGAACGGGCGCGAGTTGTTCAAGGAAGAACTGCAGCGCTTCGCCGGCGAACTGCGCCGCGACGCGCTCGACGGCGGCAGGGCTGCGCCGAACCTGCTCCTGGCGAGCAAGCATTTCGCCGATCTGGTTCGCTCGCGCGACGCCATGTTCCACTTCGACCAACAGCGGCTCGTTCTTGCCAACGACCCGGCAACAAAACTCGATGCCCTCTACGACCACTACTGCGAGCGCAATTTCATGAGCAGGGAGTATTGATCAGCGGCGGTGTCGTGCGCGTTTCCCGGCCGAGCAAGTGCGCTCCCGCCGCGCTTTGGCGTTGCCGCTGGCCGAAAGGAAGCTCGCCGTTTGCCGAGATGGCGCAAGCAGGATACCGCCGCCGCACCCCGTTCCATCTCGAGTCGCTCTAGCGATGGCAGCGTTATGAGTTCTCTGCTACCGTAGGCATCTTGAGTATTTCAACGCCGACCGAGGAGTAATTTGCTGATGAGACCAGAGCGTTTTCCGATAGCAATGATCGCTGCCGCGCTGCTGCTGATTCCCGCCGTCAGTGGCGCGCAGCCGGTCAGCCCGGCTGCAGGCAAGACCAGCGCGGCGGCAGCCGCTACAGTGGCTTCAACGGCGGCCGAGGCGAAGACCGCAGCCGCGGTCGCCGCCGCGGTGGCCAAGGCCGATGCGGCGGATGCCGCAGCGGCGACTGCGGTGGCTGCGCCTGCTGCCCCGGCAGCGCCGCCGGTCATTGAGCCGGAGGCCGTTGCCGCGCTCAAGCGCAGCAGCGAATATCTGCAAACGCTGAAGTCTTTCAGCATCCGCGTCGATGCCAGCATTGACGAGGTGCTCGATAGCGGCCAGAAAGTGCAGTTCGGCTCGCTCGCCGATATCTCGATGGTCAGGCCCAACCGCCTGCGGGTGGATGTGATCGACGACCACAAGCAGCGCCAGTTCTACTACGACGGCAGGACGCTGACGGTCTACGGCAAGCTGGTGAACTACTACGCTTCGGTAAAGGCACCCAAGACCATCAAGGAGATGCTGGTCTTCGCCGAAACCAAGTATGGGCTGGAGTGGCCTCTGGCCGACCTGCTGGCACCGGAGTCCCTCTCGGAAAACGTCAAGTCGGCCTTCTATGTGGGCAAGGGCCGCGTTCGCGGTGTTCTCTGCGACCACTATGCTTTCCGCCAGGACGACGTCGACTGGCAAATCTGGATCCAGGAAGGCAAGAAGCCCTTGCCAAGAAAGATTGTCATCACGACCAAGAACGAGGAAGCCGCGCCGCAGTACACGGCGGTGCTGAGCTGGAATCTTTCACCGAGACTGACTGATGCGGTATTCCGCTTCGTTCCACCCAAGCGCGCCAGCAAGATCGTCTTTCGCGAGTTGGAAGCCCAACCCGGCAACGAGAAATGAGGTGAGATGATGAGCCAAGCCCAATCCAAAAAATGCCTTTCCGGCCGCTGGCCGCGTGCCGTATTGATGTCGCTGCTGGCTGTCGGCGCGCATGAGTTCTTTGCTGCCTCGGAGGCCTATGCGCGTGGCGGCACGCGTACCAGCGTCAACCGCAGTGCCAACGTCGACCGCAACGTCAATCGCAACGTCAATCGCAACGTCAATCGCAACGTCGACGTTGATGTCGACGTCAATCACCGCCGCCATCACCCGGTAGGGACCGCAGTGGCTGTCGGGGCTGCGGTAGCAGTGACCGCCGCGGTGGTCGGCTCGATCGTCTACAGTCTGCCGCCGAGCTGCGCGCCTTACGTTTACGCTGGCGTGACCTATCAGCAGTGTGGTGGGACCTACTACCAGCCACAGTATGAAGGTAGTTCGGTGACCTACGTGGTGGTTAATCCGCCACAGTAGAGACGGCTGCTGGGTCGGCCAGCGGACTGTCCCTCGGCCGGCTGTGCCGCTCCCGATCTAGCGGGGAGGTGGCACGCCGGCGCGCTTATGCTGACCACGCCGTGGGCGTTCGCGGCAGTTTACTTCTTGCGCACGAAGAAAATGTCGAACTTCTGCCTTGCTACCGCCTGGTAATAGGTCCCCGTTAGGCGGTCATTGCCGGCATCGTAGGTCAGATCGTAGGTCGACCCGTCGTAGCCACCCGCTCGCAACTCGAAGAAGGCACGCAGTTCGCCTCCCGTTCGCGATGCCTGTGCCTTGGCGAAGGGGAGCTGACGTGGATTGAAATAGATCGCCTCAAGCTGGCCACTCGCGCCGACGTTGCTGATCACGATCGTATAGCCGCCGTCGGGCCTGAGCCATGCGCCTTTCAGCAATTCGATGTCGGCATTTGCCAGGGCCGTGCGAGGAGCCGGCTCCTGCGCCGGCAGCGTTTGTGCCGTGGCAGCGCCGAGTGACAGCAGTGCCCAGACAAGCGCCAGGCTCGGCACGAGTGCGAGGGTGGGTTTGCGCATTTGATTCCTTCCACGAGCGGTCAGTCGAAACTCAGGGGCGATGAAAGCGGCAGTCACGGCGCTTGCCGGCCATCCCGACGGGGCATGATCGTTAGCGTCGGCCACCGAAGCGACCCCCGAAGCCACCGCCGAAACGTCCCCCGAAACCACCGCCTCCGAAGCGGTCGCCAGCGCCCCAGCCGCCGCCAAATCGATCACCGCCGGTGAAGCCGCCGCCGCTGAAGTGGCTTTCGGCGTTGCTGCGGGCTTGCTGGTTGCGGTCAGCCCAGGTGGTGTCGCCGCCAGCGGCTTGCCAGCCGTTCGCAGCGTGTTGCTGCCAGCCGCTGTCGGTATTGCGATAGGCACTGCCGTCGGCGCCGGCGTAGTGGTTACCGAACAGGCCGCTGGAGGTGTAGCTCTTGGTCTCTCCCGTCCGGGCATCGTAGGCGGTGGTCGTGTGCTGCGCGCCGACACCTTCCGGGCCGGCGGTGGCGCCGGCGGTTTTCGAGATCGAGCTCCCGCCGGGGCCGCTGGCCGAGGCGCTGGAAGCGTACGAGCGCTGCCCGGTTTCAGTGTTGTAGGCGCCGCCACGCGCGACATTGCCGCTGGTGCCGCCGGCAGTGTTGAAAGTTCGATCGTAGCCGCGCTGCGCCCGGCCGCTGTCGGGGTTGTAACTGCGGCCGGCGGCGTAGGAACCGCTGCTTCCAGTGCGCGTGTTGGTGTAAGTGCCGCTGGCGGTGCTACCGAACCTGCCGTCAGCATTGGCGTACCAGCTGCGCGACCCGGAATAGACGGCGTTGCCCCAATGACCATAGACATCGGCACTGGTCGAGCCGCAGCAGGGATAGCCCCAGTAGCCGGGGTGGTACCAGGCGCCGCCCCAGTAGGGTGCGGCCCAGGCGGCAGTGGCCAAACCAATGCCGAAGCCATAGGCAAAGCCGACATAGGGGTTGTAGATCGGAGCGGCGGCGAGGCCCCAGGTGTAGGGGGCGGCATACCAGACAGAGCCGATCCACGGCGTGTAGCTGTAGCCGGTGCCATAGACGACGACGCCGTCGGCGCTGACCACGTTGCCCAGGTAGCCAGGTGTATAGCCGACGTAGACCACCTCCTTGCTGGCACCGTAGACATGCACGTAGGTCACGTAGTGCAGCGGCGAGCTGGGCGGGATGTCGTAGATCACTGGCGGGACGCTGCTGGCGACGAACCACGGGCCGGTGAGGCTGCTGGCGGTAAACCAGACGCCCGCCTGGACCGCGAAATAGCTGCTCGGCGTCACCTCGATGATCGCTACCTCGGCGTTGCTGACATAGCGCAGCCCTGTCCCGTCGATTGACCGGAACTGCGGCGCGCCGTCGAATACCGGCGTGAACTTCGGCCCCTTGTTCAGCGGCACGCTGGCGGTGTGCGGAATCGAGTTGGCAATCAGCATTTCCTTGGCCTGCGGCGTCCCGGCAACCGAGGCGAGAACGACGCTCGCTGCTGCGTTGCCTGGGATGCGACGAAAGTCGGCGGGCAGGGCATTCGCGGCGACGTAGGTCCACGGACCCGTCAAGGCCGCGGCACGGTACCAGCGACCGGAGAGCAGGGTGTAGTAGTCGTTGTTGGCGGTATCCACGAGCACGTCGGCGGTCGTGTTTTCTGCCCACAGCAGGCCGGTGCCGGTGATCGGCACGAAGTTGGGCTGACCCTTGAAGACGATCAACTCGGCGGGCACCTCGCTGACATAGAGGGTCGGCACGCCGTTTTCGAGCGTCGCTTTGGGCTTCGCTTGCGGCCCCCCGTCAAGCAGGTCTACGCGGCCTTTTTTCGCTAGGCTCTGCGCCAGTTCGTTCAGTCCTGGCGGTTCGCCACTGGCGAGGGCCCAGGGGCCTGCGAGCGCGTCGGCCGACAGCCAGCCGTCGAAGACATGCAGGTACCAGCGGCTGGTGCCCTGCTCGCGAACGATCAGCGCCTGGGTGTTGATGATGCGCTCGAAGCGCGTATTCGCGACGGGCCTGATCGCCGGTGTGCCGTCGATCGGTATCAGGATCGCCGGCGAATTGCTGACGATCACGCGGGGAGGCTGGTTATCGACCACCATGGCCGGCTGCGGCGTCACCGTCCCGGAGGCCGCCAGTTCGCCTTCGAGCAGCGGCAGTGACATGCGTGCCATGATCGTCGGCAGCTGGGTGCGCAACTGGCGGAGAACGTCGAGTCCATGATCCGCCAGCGTCGGGAAGCTGGCCCGGGTCAGGCGGAGGTCCTCCAGCGAGACCGTTTGCGTGACGCGATCGATGCCGGTGCGTGCGTGGCCCCAGATGACGCCGAAGGTCTCGTCCTTGGATGCCGCTTTTTTCAGCGCCACGGCAGCCCGGAAGTTGAGCGTGTTGCCCTGCCAGCTATCGATCTGTGGCAGGTAGACCAGCGCGCTGGTGGCGGCGGCAAGTTCAGCCTCGCGTGGCCAGCCATCGCTGCCTGCCTGCGGCGCCGCCACCGGAGGCGGCGGAGCGGCATCGCCCGGCACTGGCGGAACGGGCAGATTGGTCCACGAATCGGCGGTTCTTACCGCGCCGTCGAAAGCCGATTCCGCAGATTCGCCGCTCAGAGCTAGCCCCTTGCTCAGCCCGGGATCACCTGCAAAGGGCGCCGACTGCTGGTTGGCACAGCCGATCGGGCCGGCCATGATGACGGCCATCAGGCAGGCGAGAAGAGGGGGCTTTTGCCGCTTGATGGTCATGGTTTTCCTCGTCGGGTTGGCTAATCAGGGCTTGCGAGTACAGGAGCTGCAGCGGCAAGCAAGCCCCTTGTTGTCTCTTGCGTGGTTGTTTGGTTTCTCAGAGCAGCGGACTGAGTACCTGCACCGCATTTTCCAGCCGCCGGCGCCAGTCTGGCCGGCCGCGCCAACGTTGCAGTTGCAGCGGCTCTGACTTGCTTTCGTAATGCCGCTGCATGGCGCGCGCCGCGGCCGAGAACTCACGGTCATAGGTGAGCATCGAGACTTCGAAATTCAGCTCGAAGCTGCGCAGATCGAGATTGACCGTTCCGAAGATGGTGATCTCTTCATCAACGACCATGCTCTTGGTGTGCAGCAGGCCGTCGCCGAATCGGAGGATGGTGATCCCTACGGCCAAGAGGTCGTCCACGTAGGCGTTGCTGGCGTAGCGGACCAGGGTCGAGTCGATCTTTTCGGGCACGATCAGGATCACGCGCACGCCGCGTATGGCGGCCGAGCATAGCGCAGTGAGCAGGGTTTCGCTGGGAATGAAATAGGGGGTGGTGAGGACGATTTCTCGCTTGGCGGCGTAGAGTGCGCCGACCAGCAGCTGCTCGATGTGCTGTGTGGACGATTGTGGTCCGGAGGGAAATATCTGCACATGGCTGTCACCGGCAGCGGCCAGATCCGGCGGCGGCGGCGGCGCGAAGTCACTGCCGGTCTGCAGCGCGGTGAGCGATAGTGACACTGCTTCGAGCACCCATGCCGCCGGCCCTTCGATGCGCACCATGGCATCGACCCACTGGCCGACGCCGGCGTTCTGTTTGAAGAAGCGGGGGTCGGCGATGTTCATGCTGCCGGTATAGGCAATGCGGCGATCGATGACCGCGATCTTGCGGTGGTCGCGGAGGTCGAAACGGACAAACAGGGCGCGTAGCGGATTGACTGGCAGGACCTCAACGATGTTTACCCCCGCGTCGCGTAGCCGGCCAATGGCTTGGCTCTTGAAAAATGGGCGGCTGCCGAGTGAATCCATCAGCGTCGAGCAAGGGACGCCGCGTTGCGCTGCGCGCACCAGCGCGGCGACCAGGTCGTCGACAAAACCGCCGGCGCTCCAGATGTAGAACTCCAGATGGACCGAGCTGCGGGCGGCGTCGATGTCGGCGATCAGCGCGCGCATGATCGAGCTGCTGTCGGTCAGCAGCTGCAGGCGATGGCCACCCATCAGGGGCAGTCCAACCGAGCCGGTGGCTAGCCGGCTGACGCTCTCTGCAGCGCTGCTCAGCGTGCTTGGGTCGACCAGAGTCGAGGCCGGGATGTCCTGCGCCCAGCGCAGCAGTTGCGGCTGCATGGCGATTGCCCGATCCATCCAGATCTTGCCGAGGCGGCGTTCGCCGATCATGAGGTACATCAGGACGCCGACGGCGGGCAGCGTGATGATCAGCAGCAGCCAGGCCAGGGCCGTACCGTGCGAAGTCCGACGCGAAAAGATGCGCAGTGAAACCACCACCACGGCGAGCAAGTGCAGGAAAGTGAGTAGATCGAAGACCATACCACGGAGTATGAGACGCTCTCCGCTGTACGGTCAACACGCCTGCGCCGAGCGCTGCCCCCTACGGCAGCCTGTCCCTGCGACAGCCAGAACGGGAGCGATCATCTGTGCTAATCTGCCGCCGTTTATCGGGTCGCGCCGCGCTGAGGCCGGCGCTGCAAGGGGGCGGCGAGCAGGGGCGCCGCTTCCGCGACCCGGAGTACTGTTTCTTTCATGGCGGCAAGGGGTAGGGCAACGGTGGACTTCAATCGCTCTGGACTAATGCTTCTGTGCGTTCTGCTGCCGGCAATGGTTATTGCTCCAACTGCGTCGGCGCAGGTGGGGGCGCCGTGGGGCGAGCTTCATCCTGACGCGGAAATCGTCACCGCTCCGGTCGAGGTGGATGGTCGCGTTCTCTTTCGCGTGCGCGGCGTGACCAGCTTCCCGGCCGAGGCCCGTGCCGCGGCAATCGTCGCGCGCATCGAGAGCTTCGCCAGCGATCCGACGGCAGAAGCGGCGGTTGTGCAGGTGACCGATTCGAGCACGCACAGCACAATCAGCGTCGGCGAAAAACCGCTGATGACCTTGTTCGACGCCGACGCGCGCGTCGAACAGACCGAGCGCGAAGATCTGGCCATTGCCAACAGCGAGCGGATCAGCGCAGCAATTGCCGACTACCGCCGTGAGCGCACGCCGGAGGTGCTGCGCAAGCACGCTGTCGAGGCGGCTGCGGCGTTGGCTGCTCTGGCCCTGGTGGTGACCGCGGTGGTCTGGTTGACAGGCCGGCTGCATGACTTGCTCGCCAAGCGCTTTCGTTCCCGCGTCGGCGGCCTGGAAATCCGGTCCTTCGAGATCGTCCGTGCCGAGCGCATCTGGGCTGCGCTGCGTGCCGCGGTGTCGGGGCTGCGTTTCCTGGCCGTCGCGGCCGCCGTTTTTGCCAGTCTCGATTTCGTGCTCGGCGGCTTCCCGTGGACACGCGCCTTCGCCAGGGATCTGACCACCGTCGTCGTCCGGCCCCTGAAAACCATGGGCGAAGCTTTTGTCGGCTACTTTCCGGACCTGGTTTTTCTCGTGATTCTGGCGCTTATTGTGCGCTTCTTCCTGCGCCTGATTCGGCTCTTCTTCGGTGCGGTCGCGCGCGGGGCGGTAAGCCTGGAGGATTTCGAACGCGAATGGGCGTGGCCAACCTACAAGATCGTGCGCTTTGCCGTGCTGACCTTCGCGGTAATCGTCGCCTACCCCTACATCCCGGGATCCGACTCGGACGCCTTCAAGGGGATTTCGCTGTTGGTCGGGCTGGTCGTCTCGCTGGGCTCGTCGTCGGCGATTGCCAACCTCGTCGCCGGCCTGATGATTACCTACCGACGTGCTTTCAAGCTCGGGGATCGGGTGATGATTGGCGACGTGATCGGTGACGTGATCGATATCCACGCGCAAGTCACGCATCTGCGCACCCTGAAGAACGAGGAGGTGACCATCGCCAATTCACAGATTCTCAATGGGCACGTTGTCAACTACAGCTCCCTGGCCGCCGAGAAAGGGCTGATCGTGCACAGCCGGGTCGGCATCGGTTACGAGACCCCGTGGCGTCAGGTCGAGGCCCTGTTGCTGATGGCCGTGGCGCGTACGCCGGGTCTGCTCGCCGAACCGCCCCCCTTCGTCCTCTATGGCGAACTCGGGGATTTCTGCGTCAGTTACGAAATCAACGCCCATTGCCGGGAGGCCCATGCCGTGCCGCGTTTGCATGCGCAGCTGCAGCGCAATATCCTTGACGTCTTCAACGAGTACGCTGTCCAGATCATGACGCCGAACTATGAAGCCGACACCACGGTGGCCAAGGTAGTGGACCGCGCCAACTGGTACGCTGCGCCCGCCGAGCCCGAGCCGGCGGCGTTGTCGAAGGAATCGGCCCAGCCGTCAGTGGGCCATCACCAGAGAGGTATCCATGAGAATCGCTGCTAGCTATCGTTCACGCGTCGCGCCGCTTGTCTTGCTCACCTGCCTGCTGGCGGCGGGTAGCGCAGCCGCGCAGCTCACGACTGTCGTTCCCGATCCGGCCTTGTCGCCAGACGCAATCGCGCCCGACCCGGCGCTATCTCCGGAGCAAATGAGCCCGCCGCCGGTCGAGTCGCTTGACGCTGTTCGGCCAGACGCGGCCCTGTCGCCGGAGCAGGATCAGGGAGGGACGGTTCTTGCAACCGATGCCGTCGCTCCCGACGCGGCCCTGTCTCCGGAAGAGACCACTGAGGCGCCCGCCTTGTCTCCCGATTGACACAAAAGACAGCCAGGAGCTGACGTACAATGCGGCGTGCCATGCACGTCCAACTAACCCCAAGGAGGTCTCAATGTTCCAGAAAATTTCGTCCTACGTTTCGACTCTGGTGCTGGTTCTGGCACTCGCCGCCTGCGCCGCACCCGGACAACAGCCGGGCCAGATGGAAATCCGCGCGGGAGTCGTCGAACAGATCATCAATACCGAGTTGTCCAGCGATCACCATTCCGGTATTGGCGCTGTCGTCGGCGGTCTTGCCGGTCTCGGGGTCGGCAGCCTGATTGGTGCCGGTACCGGTCGCGATGTGGCGATGGTCCTGGGTGCAGTCGGTGGCGCGGTCGCCGGTCACGAAGTCCAGAAGAAGTACGACAAGCCGATTCCGGCGCAGCAGGTGATCGTTCGCGTCGGCAGCGGCGTGCTGGTGTCGGTGACGCAGCCAGTCAACCCCGGCATCAGCAAGGGACAGCGCGTCTACATCGAAGGCAGCGGCGAGGACGCGCGCGTCGTTCCGCGCTGAGCGAGCGTTTCCCGCCGGATGTCGGCCTGGCGAGCAGGCCGACATCCGCAATTCAGAGCAATCCAGATTCCGGATGAGTGAACATGAGATATCCCGCCTCCAAACCTGAGCCATCGGATCCCGACCGCAGTCCGGGGGCCCGCCATTGCCCTGCCAGGACGCTTGCCGGTGCTCTGCTGATCGCCCTGGTCGTCGGCGGATGCGCGCCCGATGCCTTCCTGCCCGATGCTCCGTATGAAGACTTTCTCAATCGGGTTCAGACTAAGTGCCTGTATCAGCGGATCGGAAACGTCGAAATCACCCCGGACTTCCTGCAGACGCCTTATTTTCTGGACGTGACGTCGCGCTTCTACAATGGCGAGATCCCCCAGTCGGCTTTTGTCGAGGACCTGCAGGGAGCGTACTCCGCGCAGCCCGATTCGCCGGGTGTGCGCTGCCTGCTTGCCCAGATGCCCTCGCCGCCGAGTGAGGCGCTACCGCCGGCGATGAGCGGTACGCGCTAGATCCAGCCGTTCGCTCGCGGCAGGCGCGTTCCTGCCGCCATCGGGCAGGGAGGGCTAGGCACCCGCCGCCCTCGACAAGCAGCGAAGAATCCGCTCGCTGACACACCAGGCACGGAAAAAATGAGCAAACGATCAGCACCGAAACCCGGCACGCGCGCGACGCCTGCCGCCGTCTCGCCGGGGGGGGCCGTCCGGTCGCCCGGACGGAAGCGCTTGCTGCTGCTCGCCGGCCTGGCCATGCTGCTGGTAATCGCCGTGCTTGATGTCGTGACCATGCCTCCCGCAGTGCCAGCGCTGCCAGCCGTCCCGGTCGTCGCGTCGAGTGACGCAGCGGCGCCAGCGCGCTCGTCGGCGCCGGCTGCGGCCACCTATGTCGGGGCAAGCAGCTGCCAGAGCTGTCACGAAAGCGAATTCAAGGCCTGGAGCGGTTCCCACCACCAGCTCGCCATGCAGGAGGCCACGGCGGCCACGGTGCTTGGTGATTTCGCCGACAGTCGCTTCACGCAGCAGGGTGTCGAGTCGACCTTCTTCAAGAGTGTCGATGGCAAGTTCATGGTGCGTACCGATGGCCCCGACGGCAAGCTTACCGACTACCCGATCAGCTACACCTTCGGCGTCTATCCACTGCAGCAGTATCTGATCGCCTTCCCCGGGGGACGCTATCAGGTGCTGCCGATTGCCTGGGACGCGCGGGCGAAAAGCGAAGGGGGCCAACGCTGGTTCCATCTCTATCCCGACCAGAAGGTCGATCATCGGGATCCCTTGCATTGGACCGGGATCTATCAGAACTGGGCGCTGCAATGCGCCGAGTGCCATTCGACCAACTTGCGCAAGGGCTACAATGCCGCCAGCAACAGCTACCAGACGACGTTCAGCGAAATCAATGTCGCCTGCGAGTCCTGCCACGGTCCGGCTTCCGCGCACCTGGAGTGGGCCGGCAAGAGCAAGCCTCCCTACACCGCCGAGGACGACAAGGGCCTGCCATCGCTGAAGAGCGGCTGGCAAGAGGCCTGGAGATTTCCCGGCGACAGTGCCAAATTTGCCGTGCGCGATCAGCTCGCCGACCCCGCCGGCATGAATAGCTGCGGCGCGTGCCATTCGCGGCGCGGTACCCTGAGCGAGGCCCGCAAGCCCGGTGCGCCGCTCGAAGACAGCCACCGCCTGGCGATGCTCACGGCGCCTAACTATCATCCCGACGGGCAACAACGCGAGGAAGTCTATGTCTGGGGCTCGTTCCTGCAGAGCAAGATGCATCAGAACGGTGTCACCTGCATGGACTGCCACGAGCCGCACTCGCAGCAGTTGCGCGCCGAAGGCAACGCGCTGTGCACCCGTTGCCATCAGGCAAGCGAATTCGACGTGCCCAAGCACCACCGGCACAAGGCGGCTGGCAAGGGCGCAGAGTGCGTCACTTGCCACATGCCCACGCAGAACTACATGGTCATCCACGCCCGGCCGGATCATAGCCTGCGCATCCCGCGTCCCGACCTGTCGATCGCGCTCGGCAGCCCGAATGCCTGCACGCAGTGCCATGGTGACAAGGATGCCAAGTGGGCTGCCGTCGCCATGGACAAGTGGTATGGCAAGGCCTGGCGCGAGCGCCCGCATTACGGCACGACCCTACATGCCGGCGAGACCCAGGGCGTGCGCGCCCTGCCGAGCCTGCTCGAACTGGCTGGTAGCCCGACTGCGCCAGCCATCGTGCGCGCGACTGCAGCGACCCTGGCGCAGCCCTACGTCAATCCCGACACCCTGCCGGCCACCCGGGCACTGCTCCAGGATGCGGATCCTTCGGTGCGCATTGCGGCTCTCGGCATGCTCGCGCCGGTCGATCCGCTGAACCGCGTGCTGAGTGCTTCGCCCCTGCTTTCCGACCCGGTTCTCGGGGTGCGCATCGAGGCCGCGAGACTCCTCGCCGACGTCCCCGATGGCCAGATCCCGTCGGCTCGACGCGCGGCACGCGACGCCGCCTTGCAGGAGTACGTGGCGTCGCTCGAACAGGAGGCCGACTGGCCCTCGGCGAATGTCAACCTCGGCAACCTGCGCTTGCGTCAGGGCCGCGTCGATGAGGCCGTTGCGGCCTTCCAGCGGGCGATCATGCTCGATCGGCAGTTCGTTGGCGCCTATGTCAATCTGGCCGATGCCTGGCGACAGCAGGGGCGTGACCCCGTGGCCGAAAAGGTCCTGCGCGAGGGTCTCGCCGAGCTGCCACGCAACGCCGATCTGCATCATGCGCTGGGCCTGCTGCTGACCCGCAAGGGGGAGAGCGTCATGGCGCTGCAAGAATTCGCCGAAGCCGCCCGCCTGGCTCCGGACAACGCGCGCTATGTCTACGTGCAAGCGATCGCCGTGCACTCTGCCGGCCAGCGGAGTGAAGCCCTGGCACTGCTGCGCAGCGCCAACCAGCGCCACCCGAACGATCTGGAGATTCTCAGTGCGCTGATTTCGATGAGTCGCGAAGCGGGCGACCAGAAGGCGGCACTGCGCTACGCAAAGAAGGCCGCCGAGATCCTGCCGAATGACCCGAATGTGAAGCGCCTGGTGAGCGAGCTGGAAGGGCGCTAGTTGTCGCCTTGCACGGGCGATGGAACAGACGGGGCCACGGAGTGCAAGCGTCCGGCGCTGGTCTTGGTGCTGAATTTCGCGTCGCGTGTCGGTCGTAGCACCCGGCAACTCGCTCCGAGCGGGATGTTTTCACTTGACGGGTGGCCGCAAGCGCTTCGGCATCACCGCGGGTTTACTGTCGGAAAATTTTACAGTTGACCTGCCGGCGAGCTGGCGAAAAGCCGCGGCGACCTTTCGAGAGTGTGCACAACGTCATGATTTGTTGAAAATTGTCTGTTTTTTCTTGTTTTGTGGCGTGATTCTTGCTTTTGCGTCCTTACCGTAGCCGCGGGTCTCTCCTGAGGCGCAAGTCCGCGTTCTACCGTTTGCTGTCACTAGATGGTTAAAGCGGGTTCCGTCGCCGTAGCGCGACGGGTCAGTTGAAACAATGTTTCGGTTGGCGGAGCGCAGACAAATGAAAAAGAACGACGCACAGGGTGTTTCGGCGCGGCCGGTCGGCCGACTTCTCGCTTTGCCCATGGCTTTGGCAATGATCGGCGTGGTGCCGGTGGCGCAGGCTGCCCCGGTCAGTTGGGTTGTCAGCGCCGACGGCAACTGGGACACCGCCACCAATTGGAGCAGCAATCCCCTGCTGCCCGCTGCCGCCGACGCGGTCACCATCAACGTTAGTGGTTTGCGAACGATCACCTTCGACAGCAGCGTCAGCACGATTGCGTCTCTTAGCAGTGCCGAGAACCTAATTGTTTCCGGCGGCGCGCTCACTGTCAGCGGCGCGTTTGGCAACACCGCGGCGACAACCCTCTCGGGCGGCACCCTTACACTGAGCGGCGCGTCGAACCTCTCGACGCTCACGCACAGCGGCGGCACTCTCGATGGTTCCGGGGTGGTTACCGTTGCCGGCGCCAGCACCTGGAGCGGTGGCAGCCAGACCGACGCCGGCAGCACGAGCTTCAACGGCCCGCTGACGCTCAGCGGTGGCGATGGACGCATCGTAACCAGTCGTACGGTCAACTTCGGCGGTACCACCACCTGGACCAATCCCAGCGACAGCACGGGCTACTTCTATACCGGCAGCGGTGCCACCCTGGCCAACTCGGGCAGCTTCCTCGACCAGAACGCCTTCGACAACTTCAT
>ERZ761602.2473-NODE-2473-length-28865-cov-8.520444_pt1 | contig 28865 bp, 26 predicted proteins | sample MGYA00512165_ERZ761602 | MGnify/ENA primary metagenome ERZ761602 (study PRJEB28899, sample SAMN02445085) | bioreactor sludge metagenome | biome: EBPR sludge; isolation source: Thorneside wastewater treatment plant | place: Australia: Brisbane, Thorneside...
CCGAAGCGCGGCCGGATCTCGTCGCGGAACTTGGTCTGGATCTGGTAGAAGTTCACGGGCAGCTGGCGATAGCTGCGCAGCTCCTTCCTCGCGATGTCGGTGATGACCTCCTCGGCCGTGGGCGCGTAGCAGAACTCGCGCTCCGCCCGGTCCTTGATGCGCAGCATCATCGGGCCGTAGAGCTCCCATCGCCCCGTCTCCTGCCACAGCTCCGCCGGCTGGATGGGGGGCATGATCACCTCGAGCGCCCCGGCCCGCTCCATTTCCTCGCGGATGATCCGCTCCACCTTGTGCAGCACCCGCATGCCCATCGGCATCCACGAGTAGAGCCCGCTGCCGAGCTTGCGGATGAGGCCGGCCCGCAGCATGAGCTTGTGGCTGGGAAGCTCGGCTTCCTGGGGGGCTTCCTTGAGGGTGGCGAGGAAGAACTGGGTGGCGCGCATGAACTCTCCGGGCTGGGGGCGGTCTGAACGGTTTTCGGAATCAAATCATCGGCTTGCGACGACGCATTCTACACCGGGGCGGACAACCCCCGGCGTTTGTCGCAATCCCGCAACTGTGGAAAAATGGCCCCAACTCAACGGATTGGATGGTGACTGCCATGATCGATCGGGACGGTTATCGCCCGAACGTCGCCATCGTGCTCGTCAATACCCGCAACCAGGTCTTCTGGGGCAAGCGGATCAAGGAGCACGCCTGGCAGTTCCCCCAGGGCGGCATCAAGGAGGGGGAATCCCCCGAGCAGGCGATGTATCGCGAGCTCGAGGAAGAGACGGGACTCAAGCCCGAGCACGTGGAAATCCTCGGCCGCACGCGCGACTGGCTGCATTACCACGTGCCCACGCACTGGGTGAAGCGCGAGTGGCGCGGCACCTACAAGGGCCAGAAGCAGATCTGGTTCCTGCTGCGGCTCACCGGGCGCGACAGCGACGTGTCGCTGCGCGCGAGCGGCCACCCGGAATTCGACGCCTGGCGCTGGAGCGACTACTGGATTCCGCTGGAATCGGTCATCGACTTCAAGCGCGAGGTCTATCGCCTCGCCCTCGAGCAGCTTTCCGGTTACCTCGAGATCGATGCGCGTCGGCCCGTCGGCTTGTCGCCCTACGGCCGCCGCCGCAAGCCTCGGCCCCGGGGCGGGCCGCCGGCGGGGCTCGTGGAGCCCATCGGCCAGACGTAGCGCCGCGTCCCCGCGAAAAGCGGAAGGGGCAGCCCGCGGGCTGCCCCTTTTCGTTTCCGGACTGCCGCGCCTCAGAACGCGCGCGCGGCCCCGAAGACGGCCGTGATGGCGCCCAGGATCACGGAGATCACGATGGCGACGATCACGACGACCACGACGTAGCCGGGCGCCTTGTTCGGCGGCACCTTCATGAGCTTGGGCAGGCCCACCCACAGCAGGTACAGGCTGTAGAGGCCCACGATGCCCAGGATCGAGAGCATCGGGATCAGCGAGAAGATGCCCGCGAGCCACGAGGCGACCGGCGCGAAGGCCGCCACCTTGAAGGCCTGCCCGAAGTTCTTCTGGCCGTCGAACGACGGGGCGAGCGCGTCGATCACGTGCGCGAGAACGAAGACCATCGCGAGGGACACGGCGTAGCTCACGATGGCTACCGCGATGCCCGTCACGACCGGCGTGCGGTACGACACGCCGAAGACCCCGACGCCGACGATCGAGTGGCCGACGAAGCCCGCGAGGGCGGGGATCGCGGCGAGGATCATGATCCACTCCGTGTACAGGCCCTGCACGGTGTGGGTCTCCCCGTCGATCTTGTCCCATTCGGCGGACGGGGTGAGGATCAGCGCCTTGGCGCGCTCGACGAGGTTCACGGTGGCCTCCCTGGCTCGTTGGAATGCCTCCGAGTATAGACCCGGGGCGGGTCGGCCTTCACCGCGATCCGGTCATCCTTGGAGGATGACGAGATTGTCACGATGAATCAATTCGGGTTCGGCGACGTAGCCGAGGAGGGATTCGATGTCGGCGCTCGGGCGGCCGAGCAGGCGCGCGGCTTCGGCGCTTCCGTAGTTCACGAGGCCCCGAGCGATCTCGCGTCCATCCGGAGAAAGGACGCTCACCACGTCGCCGCGGCCGAACTCGCCTTCCACCGCCGTCGCACCGATGGCGAGCAGGCTCCGGCCGCCGGCGGCGAGGGCCTTCACGGCGCCCGCATCGAGCGTGACGCGCCCCGCGGGCTTGAGGTAGTCCGCGAGCCACTGCTTGCGCGCGGCGACGGGGGGCGTGGTGGCTTCCAGCAGCGTGCCGATGGCCTCGCCCGCGAAGAGGCGCGTGAGCACCTCGGGCTCGCGGCCCCACGCAATGGCGGTATGGGCGCCGCTTCGGCCCGCGCGCTTGGCGGCGAGCACCTTGGTGAGCATCCCGCCGCTGCCGATGCCGCTGCCGGCCCCGCCCGCCATGGCCTCGAGGGACGCATCGCCCGCGTCGGCGCGCGCGACGAGCGTCGCGGCGGGATCGCGCCGCGGGTCGGCGGTGAAGAGGCCCTTCTGGTCCGTGAGGATCACGAAGGCGTCGGCCTCGATCAGGTTGGTGACGAGGGAACCCAGCGTGTCGTTGTCGCCGAAGCGGATCTCGTCGACCACGACCGTGTCGTTCTCGTTGATGATCGGGACGACCCCGAGCGCGACGAGCGTCTTGAGCGTGGTGCGCGCGTTGAGGTAGCGGCGGCGGTCGCCCAGGTCCTCGTGGGTGAGCAGCACCTGCGCCGTGTGAAGGCCCTGCTCGGCGAAGCACGATTCCCACATCTGCACGAGTCCCATCTGGCCCACCGCGGCGGCGGCCTGCAGCTCGTTCACGGCGCTGGGGCGCTTCGCCCAGCCCAGTCGCTTGAGACCCTCGGCGATGGCGCCGGAGGACACCACCAGCACCTCCACGCCGCGCGCGCGCAGCCCCGCGATCTGCCGGGACCAGTCGGCGATGGCGCCGCGATCGAGGCCCTGGCCCTCGTTCGTGAGCAGGCTCGAGCCGATCTTCACGACGGCCCGGCGACACCCGCCGAGCAGGCTAGCCACCGCGGTTCGCCTCCAGGAAATCCATGATGGCGTAGGTGAGCTCCTTCGTGCCCTCGCCCGTGAGGCCCGAGACCAGGTACCAAGGGCCCTTCCACGCGAGCTTCTTCACGAAATCCTTCGCGCGCTTCTGCCGCTCGGCCTCCGGCAGCAGGTCCAGCTTGTTGAGCACGAGCCAGCGGGGCTTCGCGAAGAGCCCGGCGTCGTACTTCTTGAGTTCCTTCTGGATGGCCTTGGCTTCCTTCACCGGGTCCGTGCCCTCGTCGAAGGGTGCGAGATCGACCAGGTGCAGGATGAGCTTGGTGCGCTGCAGGTGGCGGAGGAACTGGTGGCCGAGGCCCGCGCCTTCGGCCGCGCCCTCGATGAGGCCGGGGATGTCGGCGATCACGAACGAGCGGTTCATGTCCACGCGCACGACGCCGAGGCTGGGGTTGAGCGTGGTGAAGGGGTAGTCCGCGACCTTGGGCCGCGCGGCCGAGACCGCCCGCACGAAGGTGCTCTTGCCCGCGTTCGGCATGCCCGCGAGGCCCACGTCCGCGAGCACCTTGAGTTCCATCTCGAGGTTCTTCGCCTCGCCCGGCTCGCCGCGGGTGAACTGGCGCGGGGCGCGGTTCACGCTCGACTTGAAGTTGAGGTTGCCAAGGCCCCCGCGGCCGCCCTTGGCGAGCAGCGCCTCGGCGCCGTCCGTCGCGAGATCGGCGATCGTCTCGCCCGTGTCGGCGTCGCGGATCACCGTGCCCACGGGCACGCGCAGGACCACGTCGTCGGCGCCCTTGCCGTTGCAGTCGCGCCCGCGCCCGGGCTCGCCGCCCTTCGCGCGGAAGATGCGCGTGTAGCGATAGTCGATGAGGGTGTTCAGGTTGCTGTCGGCCACGGCCCGGATCGAGCCGCCCCGGCCGCCGTCGCCGCCGTCCGGCCCGCCGCGGGGCACGAACTTCTCGCGCCGGAAGGAGGCCGAGCCGTCGCCGCCCTTGCCGGCGATGACCTCGATGCGTGCTTCGTCGAAGAACTTCATGGGTTTGTCACTCCGGCAGCGCGACGCGCACGCCGAGCCCGATGAAGGCGCAGCCCGCCACGAGGTTGAGGCGCGTCCCGATGGCCGGCCGCGCGCGCAGGCGCTCGCCCACCCAGCCGGAAAACAGGGCCACCGCGCCGAAGACGATCATCGTGACCGCCATGAAGACGAATCCCAGGACGGCCATCTGAACGCCCACGCCCCCCGCGCCCGCGTCGACGAACTGCGGCAGGAAGGACAGGAAGAAGATCGTGACCTTCGGGTTGAGCGCGTTGCCCACCACGCTCTGCCGGAAGATCGTCGCGAGCCCCGCCGTGTCGCCCGCGCCCTGGAGCGCGAAGGCCTCGCGGTGGCGGATCGCCTTCACGCCGATCACGATGAGATAGAACGCGCCGGCGTAGCGCACGAGGTCGAACGCGAGCGGCGAGGACCGGATGAGTGCCGCGATCCCGAGGGCCGCGAGGGCCGTGTGCACGAGGCAGCCCGCCGAGAACCCGGCGGCCGCCGCGAGGCCCGCGCGCCGCCCCTGGCCGATGCCCCGCGCGAGGACGGCGAGCACGTCCGGGCCCGGCGCGATGGCGAGCAGCGCGCTGGTGGCCACGAAGAGGGCGAGGTCGGGCATGCCTTCGGTCGTCGGTGTCGGGGAGGGAAGGGGCCCGGAAAGAAAAAAGCCCCGTGCGAAGACGGGGCTCTTTCCGGGAGAAAGGAGCCGATCAGTTGCCGGCCGGCTCGATGCTCACCGTGTTCTTCTGCTTGGGTCCCTTTTCCGCGAACTTCACCGTGCCGGTGACCATCGCGAAGAGGGTGTGGTCCTTGCCGATGCCCACGTGCTGGCCCGCGTGGAAGCGCGTGCCGCGCTGGCGCACGATGATGGAGCCGGCGTGGATCAGTTCGCCGCCGTAGGCCTTGACGCCCAGGCGCTTGGATTCGGAATCGCGGCCGTTGCGGGAAGAGCCGCCTGCCTTTTTATGTGCCATGTCGCTTCCCCGTTACTCGTTGATGGCGTCCACACGGATTTCCGTGTAGTTCTGCCGGTGGCCCTGGGACTTCTGGTAGTGCTTGCGGCGGCGCATCTTGAAGATGCGCACCTTGGGACCGCGGCCGTGGGCGATCACGGTGGCGGAGACCTTGGCGCCGGCGAGGAGGGGGGTGCCCACCTTCACGGCTTCGCCGTTGGCGACCATGAGGACCTGGTCGAGCACGACCGTGGCACCCACGTCGGCTTCGATGGTTTCGATTTTGATGCTTTCGCCGGGAGCGACGCGATATTGCTTGCCCCCGGTCTTGATGACCGCATACATGCTCGTGAACTCCTGTTTTGGTTTGACTTCACGCAGCCTTTTGCACTGCGAACCCGCTATAATACGCGAAAATTCAAGCAACGTCAAAGACTTGTGAAGCCCCAGCGCACCCGGGCTCCCGGTCCCGACCCCGATCTTCCACGCCCGCCCGTGAACCAGACCCTCCCCCCCGTGAGCCTCGAGTCCATCCGGGCGCCCATCCACGAAGACCTCATCCAGGTCGACGGGGTGATCCGCCGCCGGCTCCACTCGGAGGTGGCCCTCGTCCGCGCGGTGGGCGAATACATCGTCGAGGCCGGCGGCAAGCGCCTGCGGCCGGCCCTGCTGCTGCTCGCGGCCCGCGCGCTGGGCGCGAAGGGCCCGGTGGTCCACGAGCTGGCCGCGGTCATCGAGTTCATCCACACCGCCACGCTCCTGCACGACGACGTGGTGGACGAATCGGACCTTCGCCGCGGCCGCAAGACCGCCAATGCCCAGTTCGGCAACGCGGCCTCGGTTCTGGTGGGTGACTTCCTCTATTCCCGCGCGTTCCAGATGATGGTGGAAGCCGGAAACCTGAGGGTGATGAATGTCATCGCCGACGCGACCAACATCATCTCCGAGGGCGAGGTCCTGCAGCTGCTCAACGTGAACGACCCGGACACGGACGAGGAGAGCTACCTCAAGGTCATCCGCTACAAGACCGCGCGCCTTTTCGAAGCCGCCACGCAGGTGGGCGCCATCCTCGCCGGGGCGAGCCCCGCGGTCGAGGCCGCGCTCACGGAATTCGGCTCGCGCCTGGGCACCGCCTTCCAGCTGGTGGACGACGTGCTCGACTACTCGGGCGACCTGGGCGAGATGGGCAAGAACCTGGGCGACGACCTCGCCGAGGGCAAGCCCACGCTGCCGCTCATCCGGGCCATGCAGGTGGGGACGACGGAGGAGCGGGGCCTCATCCGCAACGCGATCGAGCAAGGCGGGCGCGACGACCTGGACCGCATCGTGGCCGCCGTGCAGCGCACCGGCGCGCTCGACTACACGCGCGACCGCGCGCGGCGCGAGGCGGCGGAGGCCACGGAACGCATTTCGGGCCTTCCGGATTCCGCCGCCAAGGACAGTCTGCTACAATTGGCTCACTTTTCGGTCGAACGGAAGTTCTAGCGTCGACCGGATCGTCTCGACGGGCGCTGATGCAGGCGCCCGTTTCGTCCTCGGGGTGTAGCTTAGCCTGGTAGAGCGCTACGTTCGGGACGTAGAGGCCGGAGGTTCGAATCCTCTCACCCCGACCAATTCCCCTCGCAAGGCAGGTCCGCCACCGGTTCGTTCCCGGCGTGACTTGCCACGCCCGGCGGTGCCGGTTTTAAATCCGGCATTTGTTTGACATCTTTCAATCGCCCCGCGCCGGCCGCCCCTAGAATCGCGGCCATGATCGAAATCCACCCGTCTCGCGCCCCGGCCCCGCCGGCGTCCACCTGGGCGACCTGGACCAGCGCCCCCCACCGCGTCTTCTTCCTGCCCGGGGCCGTCCAGCTGGTCGTCTCCCTCGCCTTCATGCTGTGGGAGGTCGCGGGCCGAAGCCTGGGCCTCGTCGCGCCGCCGCCGTGGGTCGTGCCGCCCGCGTGGGCCCATGCGTGGCAGCTGGTCTTCGCCACTTTTCCCTGGTTCATCTTCGGCTTCGGCATGACCGCCGTCCCCAACTGGACGGGCGTGCGCGTCGTGCGGGCCGAATGGGTGCGCGCCGCTTTGCCCATGGTCGCGGGCGCCGTCGTGACCACCGCCGGATTCCTCCTGTCGCCGGTCGTGGTCGCGATCGGCGGGCTGCTGCACGTCGCCGGCTGGCTGTTGGGGGCCGCGACGGTTCTTCGCATCGTCCGGGAGAGCGCCGACCGGGACCCGCAGGCGATCGCCGTGGCGACGCTGCTGTTCACGGGCGTGGCGGCGGAATCCACCTTTCTTTTCGCCAGCGTCACTTTCCATGCGGAAGTCGTGCGCATCGCGGGCCTCGCGGGCCTGTGGCTTTTCCTGCTGCCCGTCTTCCTCGTGGTGAGCCATCGCCTGATCCCGTTCTTCTCGAGCCGGGTGCTGGCCGACTACGCGGCCTATCGCCCGGCCTTCTCCATGCCCTTCCTTGCCGCCGGATGCGCGCTGCACTTCGCCCTGGAGGCGACGGGACTGGTGGGCTGGACCTGGATCGCCGACCTGCCGATGGCGGCGTGGACGGGATGGCTCGCGTGGAAGTGGGGGCTCGCCGGCAGCTTCCGGGCGAAGCTCCTCGCGATGCTCCATGTCTCGCTCATGGTGCTGGCCGCCGCCTTCCTGTTGCACGCGCTGGCGAGCCTCGCGGCGCTCGCCGGCCAGCCGGCCCTTTTCGGCCGCGGGCCCCTGCACCTGCTTTCCATCGGCTACTTCGCCGCGATGACGCTCGGGATGGTCTCGCGCGTCTCGCTCGGGCATTCCGGTCGCGCGCTGGAAGCGGATCCCGGCACCTGGTACGGATTCCTCGCCATCATCGGCGTGGGCGTCCTTCGCGCCCTGGCGGATCTTTCCTTCATGCCCGGCGAGGCGCGTGCCTGGCTCCTCGCCATCGCCGCCGTCGCCTGGGTGGCGGTACTCGGCCGCTGGGCGCTTCGATTCGTGCCCATCTACCTGGTCCCCCGTCCCGACGGCCGCCCGGGCTAGCTTCCGGTCCGCGTTGACATCAATCAATCGCCTTTGCCGGAGGGGCGAGGATGATCGCGCGATGGAAAATCCCGTGAAGACCGACCTGCCGCTCCTTCGCATCCGGGGGCGCGAAGCGCTTCCCATCGTCCAGGGGGGCATGGGCGTGGGTGTGTCGGCCCACCGTCTCGCCGGCACCGTCGCCGCCACGGGGGCCGTCGGCACGCTCTCGTCCGTCGACCTTCGCCGCCACCACGACGACCTGATGGCCGAGACGGGCAAGAGCCGCGACAAGGCCCTCATCGATCGCGCCAACCTCGTCGCCCTCGACCGCGAGATCAAGTCGGCCCTGGGCCTCGCCGAGGGCCGCGGCATCGTGGCCGTCAACATCATGCGCGCCGTGTCGGAATACGCCGCCTACGTCCGCCAGGCCTGCGAAAGCGGCATCCAGGCGATCGTCGTCGGCGCGGGCCTTCCGCTCGACCTGCCGGACCTCACCACGAACCACCCGCAGGTCGCGATCATCCCGATCCTGTCGGATTCTCGCGGGATCGCCGTGGTGCTCAAGAAGTGGATCCGCAAGAACCGCCTGCCCGATGCGATCGTGATCGAGCATCCGGGCTGGGCCGGAGGCCACCTGGGCGCGGCGAAGATCGAGGACCTGCACGACGCCCGCTTCGAGTTCGAGCGCGTGCTCGAGGAAACCCACAAGCTCTTCGACGAGCTGGGCATCGCGCGGGAGAAGATCCCCCTCATCGTCGCCGGCGGCATCGAGACGCCCGAGCGCGTGCGCCAGCTCCTGGCGAGCGGCGCCTCGGCGGTCCAGCTCGGCACGGCCTTCGCGGTCACCGTGGAAGGCGACGCCCACCCCACGTTCAAGAAGGTGCTCGCCGAGGCGAAGGGCGAGGACATCGTGGAATTCATGAGCGTCGCGGGTCTTCCGGCCCGCGCCGTGAAGACGCCCTGGCTCGCGAAGTACATGGAGAAGCTCCCGTCCCTCGAGCGGCGCACCAAGCCCCGCGCCGCGTGCACGCTCGCGTTCGATTGCCTGCAGTCCTGCGGGTTGCGCGATGGCCTCGCGAAGGCGGGGCAGTTCTGCATCGACCTGCAGCTCGCCGCGGCGCTCAAGGGCGACCTGGAGCGGGGCCTGTTCTTCCGGGGGGGCGGCAAGCTGCCCTTCGGCGACAGCATCCGCCCCGTGCGCGAACTGATCGACTACCTGCTGAACGGCCGCTCGCCGCAAGCGGCGTAGCGCGCGCAGCCCGGGCGCCTTGGGCGCCGGGCCTTCGCAATCCTCGATGAAGTGCCGGCCGGATCCTCAGGCCGGAAAGCCCACGCCCCGCCTTTCGGCCATGGAGCGGCCGAGGTTCTCCAGGTCCTGCGCGGAGAGGTAGCGTTTCGCGAGGGCCGGGATCGAGCCGTCCTCCGCCGGGATGTGCCCCGCGTAGATGGAGCAGAACGCGAGCAGGTCCGCCTTCGGGATGGGCTTCGCGATGCCCTCGGCGATGCTCTGCAGGGGCTTTCTCAGCCGCGCCCAGGTGGCGGCCATCGCCTCGTGGTCCTTCGCGAGGCGCGCGCGCAGCGAGCGGAAGGCCGAGAGTTCCTCCGGCACCGAGATGCGCGCATCGAGCAGCGGAAAGAGATCCTTCTCCTCGTCCTCGTGGTGATGGGGTCCGGATCGCTCGAAGTAACGCAGCACCGACTGCGCGGCGGTGGTGGCCTCGGGATCGACGCCGTGGTCGTCCACGTAATCGGCGAGGCGTTGCAGGGTCTTCAGCTGCTTCTCGATGCGGCGATGGCATCCGATCCACATGCCGAGGGGGTCGTCGAAACCGGCGGGCGTGTCGAAGAGATTCATGGCCGGAAGTCTACGCCGCGAATCGTGACGAAAGGGTTGCGGTGCAGCATCGCGCGAGTGCGGAATATCCGTCGCGAAAAGGGCCGGAACTTCGCGCGATGATCCGGTGTCAGCGCGCGTCGCGCCGCATGACGCGGCCTTCGGGCGGGCCCGCCTGCAGCGGGCGATCCTTCAACCACGCCGCGAGGGCGTCGACGTCCAGCGGGCCGCCCGTCCGGTCCGTGCCCTTCGCGAGCACCGAATGCCCGTCGCCGCCGTCGGCCATGAAGCTGTTGACCGTCACGCGATAGCTCGCCTTGCGCGAAAGCGGCTTGCCCTCGATCGTCACGCTGCCGGGCACCACGCGCGATCCCGCCTTGCGCGCGCCGTCCCATTCGTAGCGGAGCGTCGAGGAGACCTGGAGCAGGCGTGGCCGTTCCGCCGGCTTGCCGCGAAGGGATCCTTCGAGCAGGCGAAGCACCTGCTCGCCCGTGAGCGTCATCGTGACCAGCGTGTTGCCGAAGGGCTGCACCAGGTAGAGGTCGCCGAAGGTCACGTCGCCGTCGGCACGGCGCGAGGCGAGGGGCGCGCGAAGCCCGCCGGGATTCATGAAGGCCACCTGGGCGCCGGCCCCCCGCGTCGCGGCGAGCTGCGCGTCGGTCACGAGGTTGCCGAGGTTCGTCTCGCCCGCCGCGTTGGCGAGGGAGGAGAACTCGCCCTGCACGCGGCCCACGACCCGGCCCGCGCGCACTTCCGCCATCGCGACGAACTTCGCCACGTAACTCGCGAGGTCCGCTCGGGCGGGCGTCACGGTGGAATCGACGGTGCGGGCCGTCGCCTCCGCGCGAACCACGTCGCGGGTCGCGCGGTCGATCGCGAGATCGATCGCCACGAGGGACTGGCCGTACTGCCCCGACTGGGTGACGAGCCGGCCGTCCACGCGGCACAGGTAGGCCTGGTGCGTATGCCCGCTCACCACCACGTCCACGGCCGGATCGAGGCGGCGCACGATGTCCACGATGGGACCTTCGAGTCCGGGACAGGCGGGTTCGAAGGGCGCGCCCTTCGTGGTGCCGCCTTCGTGCAACAGGACGACGATGGCTTCGACGCCCTTGGTCCGCAATTCCGGCACGAGGGCCTTCACCGTCTCCACCTCGTCGCGGAACTCCAGCCCCGCGATGCCCGACCTCGACACGATGCCCGGCGTGCCCTTGAGCACGAGGCCCACGAAGGCGACCGGCACGCCGCCGAACTCGCGAATGGCGTAGGGCGGCAGGAAGGGCTTGCCCGTCGCGGTGTCGATCACGTTGGCGGCGAGCCACCGGAATCGCGCGCCGGGCCACGGGCCGTCGATGCAGCCTTCCTTCGGGTGGCAGCCGCCCTCCTGCAGGCGCTTGAGTTCGTCGCGGCCCCGATCGAACTCGTGGTTGCCGACGGAGGCGAATTCGAGACCCGCCTCTCCCAGGGCCTTCACCGCCGGCTCGTCGAGAAAGAGCGACGAGGCGAGGGGGCTCGCGCTCACGAGGTCCCCGGCCGCCACGACGATCGCGTGCTCGCGCCCCGCCTTGAGCTCCGCGATGGCCGTCGCGACATGGGCGATGCCGCCGGCGCGCACGCGCATTCGGCCCCCGGGCGCGGCGGGATCGGCGACCACGAGGCCTGCGGCGGGCGGCTCCAGGTGGCCGTGGAAATCGTTGAAGGTGATGAGGCGAAGGGCAATCGTCGCGGGCTGCGCGGGTTCGGCGGCGCAGGCCGTCACGCAAGCGGCGAGCAGGCCGGCGGCAAGGAGGCAAGGGGATCGCATGGTGAGCGGAAGATTACCGCCTGCGCTCCACCTCGTCGCCGCCCGGGGTCAAAAAAACGCCGCCACCGGGAGCCCCCCGGGGCGGCGAATGTCCGTGATGCTTTTGCGTGGTACCGGGACCCATGCTGCCCGAGTGCCGGCGCGCCACGGTGACTTGTTGTGCGCCTCCGTGACGCCGCGTGACCCCGTGACGGGCCGTGCGTCCTGCGTGACGCGAGGTGACGCGCGGTGACTTCAGGCCACGCGGTCGGCGATCACCACGTAGCGAAGGGGGGTGCCGGGCGCGACGGCATCGAAGGGCCAACAGGTGATGAGCGTGAGCTGCGGCGAATCGGCCGCGTCCAGGACGCGCGTCTCCCGCTTGTCGAGGATGGCCGTCTCGCGAACGCGGTAGCGCGTGACGCGACCTTTCGCGTCCTCGACCGCGATCTCGGCATCCGGATCGAGATCCCTGAGGAACGCGAAGTGCGTGTCGCGGTGGGCCACGATCACGCTGTTGCCGCCGCTGCCGGGAAGCGCCGTGCCGTCCACGTGGCCAGGACCGAAGGCGAGGGATTGCCCGCTCGCCCCCGACAGCACGAAGAGGTCCACGCCCCGCGAGGCGACGGTGAGGCGCGCGACGGGCCGCGTGTCGGCCCAGGGCCAGGGCTTTCGTACGCCACCCGCCTTCACGCTCTTCCACGATTCGGCGATCAGGTGCTGGGCGAGGAGGGCCTTCGCGTGCACCCAGCCCGCCGCGCCCAGTTGCCAGGCCGCGAGGACGACGAGAAGGCCCGCCACGACGAGGCTCCAGCGCGCGCGGCGGGGGACGGCGGGCGGCGCGGCGTCGTCGATGGACTCGGCGGGCAGCACGCGTCCCACGCGCGCGAAGCTCGAAGGTCCGGTCACGGGATGGGCGCTCACGGGACCTTCCTTTCCGCCGGGACGGCGGCGCGGCCGATCCACGCCACCGTCCCGGCTGCCACGAGCGCGAGAAGTCCGAGCAGCAGGTGCAGCGTCGTCTCCGCGTCGGTCTGGGGCAGCTCGCCCGCGCCGTGGGGCGCGGAGGCCGGCACCAGGGCCGTGGCGGAGGCACCGGGCGCGACGGTCGGCGTCACGTCGACGGCCACGAGGCTGGTGTAGCGCGAGACGAGGTGATGGTCGAGCGCCACCTTGAGCACGGCCGGCCGCACCTGCGCCTCGTCGGCGCCCAGGCGCAGGTCGTCCATCAGGCTCGCGATCTTGGCCCTGGCCCAGAGGGCGCCCACGCCGGTGCGGCGGTCCGAGGCCGCCGGCGTGAGCGCCACGCTCCAGGGTTCGTTGCCGCGCAGGCCGGAGACGACGATCGTCCCCTTGATCGCGGGCGCCGCGGCGGCCACCACGAGGGGCTCGCCGAGGTACAGGTCCGGCACGCGCGGCGGGAAGGTCTCGACGGCCGTGCCGTCGGCCCAGCGCACCTGCACGTCCTTGAGCACGGGAGACTCGATCTTCGCGAAGAGCGCGCCCATCTTCGTGCCCACCTCCGCCGTGTCGCCGATGTAGGTGAACGTGCCGCGGCCGAACTGCGCGGCCTTCGTCATGAAGTGGCTGTTGGGCGCGGAGCCGATGCCGACGGTGAACAGGCGCGTCGAACCGAGCTTCGTCGCGATCAGCTTGAAGAGCTGGTCCTCGTTGCCCACGGCGCCGTCGGTGATGAAGACCACCTGGCGCAGGAACCCGGGCGCCGCGTCGGATCCGAGCGCGAACGCGAGGGCGGGGGCCATCTCGGTGCCGCCGTCGGCCTTCAGGCGCCCGACCCATTCGCGGGCGAGGGCGAGGTTCGATTCCGTCACCGGCATCGCGGCGGGCCACAGCGTGCGCGTGACCGAGTTGAATTCCACGAGGTTGAAGCGGTCGGCCTGCGTGAGCGTGGAAAGGCCCGTCGCGAGGGCTTCCTTCGCCTGCACGATCGAGCGTCCCTGCATCGAGCCGGACGTGTCGATCACGAAGACCGTCTCGCGCGGCAGGCGCGCCGCAGCCTTGCCGGCGGCCGGGGCGGGCGGCACCACCATGAGGAGGGCGTAGTCCGTGTCGCCCACGCGCTCGCTCCAGGCGCCGGCCACCGGGGCCTCGCCGGGGCGGGGCGCGAAGACCAGCTCGAAATCGCGGTCCGCATCCACCTGCTCCTTCTGCAGGTACAGCACCGTGCGCGTGGCCGAGTCCTTCTCGACCCACGCGTCCTGGTAGCTGCTCGTCACCTTGGCGAGGGGCACGGGCGAATCGATCACCACGCCGATGGACACGGGGTTGGCCGCGCCCGCCGAGGCCGGCACGTAATGCGGGTGCAGCAGCGGCTCGGCGTCATCGGCCTTGAGGCCCGCGGCCACCAGCGGCTCGACGGTCTTGGGTTCCTCCGGCAGGCCGCCGCCGGCCGGCACGTAGCGCGGGGTGATCGCGAGCGGAAAGCGCAGGCGGTACTCGCCGCCTTCGAACGCGAGGCTCTGCTGGTACTCGATCACGACGCGCACGAACTCGCCCGCGCCGATGTTGGCGACGGCGTTCGTGAACAGGTTGGGGCGCTGCTGCTCGACGAGCGAGGCCTTGCGGCCCTCGGCCTTCGCCTGCGCGTACTCGCGCCGCGCCGCTTCCTTCTCGCGGACCTGCCCCTCGATGATCCGCTCGCCCACCCTGAGGCGCAGGCGATCGACGGCGGCGTTCTCGGGCAGCGGGAAGACGTAGACGCCTTCGACGGTGGCGGTTCCCGGGTTGTGGAAGGTCTGGGCCACGCGGGTGCGGGCGATGAGTCCCGTCACGTGGATGGTCACGTCCGTCTCGACCTTGGGGGCGGGCTGGAAGGCGCCGTCGGGCCCGGCCCGGAAGAGGAGCGTGCCCGTCTTCGCGTCATTGGGCCGCGTCTGGGCACCGGCGCTCGTCGCGAGCCCCAGCGCGCACAGCGCGAAGAAGAGGCTCGCGGCCACGCCGCCCGCGATCGCCTTGCCCACCAGCTGGATGAAATCCGCCAGCGCCGAATCCACGCCGCGGTATCCCCCCGTGCCCTTTTTCATGTCGCTTCCCCTGTCCTTCCCGTTGTCGCCGACCCATTCGGCAGGGCCCATTTCGCGCGCGGCCGGGGGCGGCGCCCTTCGGGGAAAGGGGCGAGGCGGCGAGCAATTGGGGCGGAAAAATGGCGGCGGCGGCGCGGGCGCGACGGCGGCGGGCGAATTCCCCGATAATCCCGCCATGCCCCGACGCATCGCGCTGGTCGAAGACGACCCCACCATCCGCCAGAACTACACGGACGCCCTGGCCCGGGCCGGCTACGAGGTCCAGGCCTTCGCGGACCGCCCCCAGGCCATGCGATCCCTCGCCACGCGCCTGCCGGACCTCGCCCTCGTCGACATCGGCCTCGCGGGCGAGATCGACGGCGGCTTCACGCTTTGCCGGGATCTGCGGGCGATGTCGGCCACGCTGCCGATCATCTTCCTGTCGGCGCGGGATTCCGATTTCGACATCGTCTCGGGCCTTTGCCTCGGGGCCGACGACTACCTCACGAAGGACGCGAGCCTGCCGCACCTGCTCGCGCGCATCGCGGCGCTCTTCCGCCGGGTCGAGGCCTCGCGCGAGCCGGCGAAGGACGACGAGCGCCTGGTGCGCGGGCCCTTGGAGCTCGACGCGGCCCGGATGACGGCCCAGTGGCGCGGCGCGGCCGTGGAGCTCACGGTGACGGAATTCTGGATGGTCCGCTCCCTCGCGAGGCACCCCGGCCACGTGAAGGACCGGGACACCCTCATGCGGGATGCCGAGATGGTCGTCGACGACGGCACCATCACCTCCCACGTGAAGCGCATCCGCAAGAAGTTCCTCGCGCTGGACGCCGCCTTCGACGCGATCGAGACGGTGTACGGCATGGGCTATCGCTGGACGGAAAAGCCGTGAGCGCGCGCCTCGCCGCCATCGCCTTCATCGCCGTCGCGCTGCCCGCGGCCGCCGCGCCCGGATCCCTCCAGCTTTCGGTGCAGAACGATTCGGGCTTCGGCACGGACCGGGGCTTTTCCTCGGGCGCGCGCCTTTCGTGGCTCGCCGAGGGCGCGTTCGAGCTCGGCCTCGTCCACCAGATCCACATGCCCGACGCGAGCCGCGACATCCTGGGCTTCGCCGACCGGCCCTACGCCGGGCGCCTTCTCGCGTTCGGGGCCCGGCACTTCGCGTCGGCCGATGCGGGAACGCCGGGACACCGGCTCGCGACCGTGGAGGTGCAGGCGGGCGTCACGGGGCCCTCGGCCCGGGGACGGCAGGTGCAGGATTTCTTCCACGGCTTCATCTCCTCGCCCGAGACCGACTGGTCCCGCCAGCGGCGCGACCGCTTCGACGGCGCCGTCGTCGTGGCCGAGACGCGGGAGCTGTGGCGCGGCGCCGGATCGCCCTGGAGCGTCGCCGGTCACGCCGGCGCGAACGCGGGCACCGTCGTCGGCTTCCTGCATGGCGGACTCGAGCTTCGCTGGGGCGCGCCCGGCTCGCTCGCGAGCGAACTGCTGCGCCACGCCTCGACGCCGCAAGGCAAGGGCGCCCCCGCGGGTTTTTCCGCTTTCGCCGGGGCATCGGCCCGCCGCGTCTGGCGCAATCGCCTGCTGGAACGCGAGGCGGACGATCCGGGCCTTCCGCTCGTGCGCGAGAACGTCGTGGGGCGCATCGCCGCCGGCGGCGCGTGGAAGGCGGCCTGGGGCACGGTGAGCTTCGCCGTCGCGCAGGAGACGCGCGAAATCGAAGGCCAGCCTTGGCGCGGGCGCTTCTGGTCCGTGCAGGCCGCGCTGCCCTTCGACTAGGCCGCCCGCCTTGGCCGCGCCGTTCTTCCACGGCATCCGCTTCCGGCTGCTGCTCGCGTCCCTCGCGCTGCTCGCGATCCCCCTGCTCGCCGTGCAGTTCATCGCGCGGCTCGAGACCTTCCTTCGCAACGCGCAGGAGCAGGACATCGCCGTGACGGCCCGTGCCGTGGCCTCGGCCCTGTCGGATCGCGAGGCCCTCTTCGCGAAGGTCGCGGCGGACGACGACCCGGAAGCCGAGGAGCGCCGCCGCATCGTGGGCCTTTTCGCCGCCGCGGATCCGGCCGCCGCCGCGGGCCTGGGCCGCGCGTACGCACCGTCGGAGGAGATCGAGCGCTTCCTCGAGATCCTCGGTCGCCGCGCCTCGCGCCTGTGGGTCGTGGACACGCGATCGCGCGTGCGCGGCTTGTCGGGCACGCTGCGTGAGTTGCCCCCGGCCCGCGCGGACCGGCCGAAGACGCCCGTGGCCGGCTGGCTCAAGCCCGTCGTGGGCCTGGTGGTGAGCTCGCCCGAGGTGCCCAAGGGCGACGAGTCGCGTCCCGTGAGCGCGCAGATCGACAAGGCCCTCATCGGCGTCTCGACCACGCTCTGGCGCGGCACGCGGGACCGGGAGGTCGCCATCCTCTCGGCGGCCCAGCCCGTCTTCGTGGGCGACGACATTGTGGGCGCCGTGGTGGTGGAGGAGACCACGGCGTCGATCCAGCTGCTCAAGGAATCGGCGCTGGAAAACCTCATCGCCGTCTCCCTCGCCGTGTGCCTCGCGGTCTTCGCGATCCTGCTCGCCTTCGCCGGGCGGCTCGCCGCGCGCATCCGGCGCCTGCACCGCGAAGCCGAAGACGCCATCGATCCCCAGGGGCGCATCCGCGGAAAGGTCACCGTGACCGGCGCCCGCGACGAGATCGGCGATCTCGAGCGATCGATGGCGGAGCTGCTCGAGCGCCTCGCGGCGTATCACCAGTATCTCGAGCAGATGGGCGGGCGGCTGTCCCACGAGCTCCGGACCCCCGTGGCCGTGGTGCGCTCTTCCCTCGACAACCTGCGGGCGGAACTGCCCGAGGGCGAGTCGCGCGTCTACCTCGAGCGGGCGGGCGAGGGCGTGGAGCGGCTCTCGCGCCTCATCTCGCGCCTGTCGGAAGGCACGCGCCTCGAGCGCATGCTCGAAAGCGCCGAGCGCGAGCCCTTCGACCTCGCCGCCGTCGTGAAAGGCTGCGTGGAGGGCTACCGCGCCGCCTATCCCGCCCGGACCTTCGTGCTGTCGGCGCCCGAGGGAACGCTTCCGATGCGGGGCGTGCCCGACGCGATCGCGCAGCTGCTCGACAAGCTGGTGGACAACGCCCTCGACTTCGCGCCGGAGGGAACGCCCGTGCGCGTCGCGCTCGTGCGCGAAGGCGAGGCGGTGGTCCTTTCCGTGGCGAACGACGGGCCGCCCATTCCCGAATCCCTCCTGCCGCGGCTCTTCGATTCGATGGTGAGCGAGCGGCCCGAAGGCGCCGGCCGCGGCGCCCACCTCGGGCTCGGCCTCGCCATCGTGCGGCTCGTCGCGGGCTTCCACGGCGGGGCCGCCTCGGCGGCGAACGATCCCGCGGGCGGGGCGCGCTTCACGGTCCGTCTTCCGCTCGCCTGAACCCGGCGCGGGGAGCGGGTGCCCCGACGCGATAGAATTCCCCTTCCGGCACTCCTCGGAGCGACCCCGTGGCCCGCGTCCTGCTGCTGCTCGTCATCGGCTTCTTCCTCTGGCTGCTCTTCCGCGGCTTCTTCCGTTCCCAGCTCAAGGACCGCGAGGGCGGCGGCGAGGGCGCGGCCGGAAAGCCCGAGGACATGGTGGCCTGCGCGCGTTGCGGGGTGAACATGCCGCGCAGCGAGGCCCGCCAGGAGGGCGAACGCTACACCTGCGCCGACCCGGCGAGCTGCAAGCAGCCGAAATGACCCCGGCCGCGCTCGAGGGCGAAGGGCGCCCCCGCGCGCCCGAGCGAACGCCCCTCACCGCCGCCGTCGACGACACGGCCTGGCGCACCCTCGTCGTCTTCTCGGCCTACCGGGTCGTGCTCGTGGTGCTGCTGTCGGGCGCGTATGCCTTCCTCAACGGCCTCTTCCAGTTCGGCACGCAGCAGCCCGGACTCGCGGTGGGCGCCCTCGCGGCCTATGCCGTCGTCTCGGGGCTCCTCGTCGTGCCCGCGATCCTGCGGGAGCCGAGCCTGTCGGTGCAGGTCACGCTCGCGGTCTTCGTCGACACGCTGGCCATCGTGATCCTCATGCACACGAGCGGGGGCGTGCGTTCGGGCCTGGGCGTGTCGCTGCTCATCAGCCTCGCGGCCGCGGGCCTCATCTCGCGGGGGCGCCTCGTCTTCTTCCACGCCGCCGTCGCGGCCCTCGCGATCCTGGTCGAGCAGGCCTTCCAGATGTGGCGCTTCGACGCGCCGCCGGGCGACTTCCTGCAGTCGGGCCTCACCAGCATGGCGCTCTTCGCGACGGCGGGCCTGGGCTGGACCCTCGCGCGCTACGCCCGCACGAGCGAAAGCCTCGCCGCCCAGCGCACCGTCGACCTCGCGAACCTCGGCCAGATCAACGAGCTGGTGATCCGCGACATGCAGGACGGCCTGCTGGTGGTGGACCCGGAGGGGACCATCCGCCAGCACAACCCGCGGGTCGCGCAGCTGCTGGGCCCGGTGCCCGCGGGACGCGCCGCGCTCGCCGACTACGCGCCCGACATCGCGCGGCTGCTCGCCGAGTGGCGGCGGGCGCCGGAGACGACCGTCCTCCAGCTTCGCGCGCCGCGTTCCGACGCCGAGCTCGCCGTGCACTTCGTGCCCATCGGATCGGGCGACCCGCCGCCCACGGTGGTCTTCGTCGAGGACGTGGGCCGCGTCCGCGCCCAGGCGCGCCAGATGAAGCTCGTGGCTTTGGGCCGGCTCACGGCCTCCATCGCCCACGAGATCCGGAATCCGCTGTCCTCGATCAACCACGCGGCGGAGCTGCTGGGCGAGACGGCCGTGCCCGAGGGCGACGATGCGAGGCTGGTCGCGATCATCCGCGACAACGTGCACCGGCTCGACCGCATCGTGCAGGAGGTGCTCTACCTGAGCCGGCGCGACCGCGCCCAGCCCGAGCCCATCGAGCCCAAGTCGACCCTCGCGCAGTTCGTCGAGAACTTCTGCGCGGCCGAGAAGGTGCCGGCCGAGTGCGTCGTGCTCGAGGTGCGCACCGCGCAGCGCCTCGCCTTCGACCGCCAGCACCTGGACCAGGTGCTCTGGAACCTCGTGAGGAACGCCTGGCGCCATGGGACGCAGGGCCCCGGCTCGGTGCGCATCCGCATCGCCCCGGGCGCGGCCGCGGGCACGCTCGCGCTCGAGGTCGCCGACGACGGCCCCGGCGTCGCCCAGAGCCTCATCACGCACCTCTTCGAGCCCTTCTTCACCACCGAGTCCCAGGGCACGGGACTCGGCCTCTACATCGCGCGCGAGCTGTGCGAAGGCAACGGCGCCCGCCTCGAGTACCTCGAGGAAGGCCCCGGCGCGCGCTTCCGCATCACCGTGAAAGGCGCCTGACCATGGCTTCCAAAGCCGTCCTGATCGTCGACGACGAGGCCGACATCCGCGAGCTGCTCGTCCTCACCCTCACGCGCATGGGCGTGGAGGCCGATTCCGCCTCCACCGTGGCCGAGGCGAAGGATTGCCTGGAGCGGCGCAGCTACGACCTCGCGCTCACCGACATGCGCCTGCCCGACGGCGAGGGCCTCGACGTGCTGCGCCACATCGCCGAGCACCACGGCAACACGCCGGTGGCCGTGATCACCGCCTACGGTTCGACGGAGAACGCGGTGGCGGCCCTGAAGGCCGGGGCCTTCGACTATCTCGCCAAGCCCATCAAGCTCGACCAGCTCCGGCCCCTGGTGATGAGCGCCTTGAAGCTCCCTCGCCCCGTGCAGCAGCGGCGGGCGGCCATCGGCGAGACGACGCAGCCGGGCCTGCCGCGGCTCATCGGCGAATCGGCGCCGATCCAGAAGGCCCGCGAGATGATCGGGCGGCTCGCGCGGTCCCAGGCGCCGGTCTACATCACCGGGGAATCGGGCTCGGGCAAGGAAGTGGCCGCGCGCCTGATCCACCTGGGCTCGGCGCGGGCCGACGCGCCCTTCGTCGCGGTCAACTGCGGCGCGATTCCCGAGAACCTCATGGAGAGCGAGTTCTTCGGCTTCCGCAAGGGCGCGTTCACGGGGGCGGAGAGCGACCGCATCGGCTTCCTGCAGGCGGCACAGAAGGGCACGCTGTTCCTCGACGAGGTGGGCGACTTGCCGCTCGCGATGCAGGTGAAGCTGCTGCGCGTGATCCAGGAGAAGAAGGTGCGGCGCCTGGGCGATACGCAGGAGGACGCGATCGACGTGCGCGTCATCTCGGCCACGCACCGCTCGCTCGCCGAGCAGGTGGAGGCGGGCGAGTTCCGGCAGGACCTCTTCTACCGCCTCAACGTGATCGAGCTGAAGATGCCGTCCCTGCGCGAGATCCCGGAGGACATCCCCCTCATGGTGGCCCAGATCGTCGAGCGCCTCGCGCGCCAGTCCGGGGCGGCCGGGCCCGTGATCACGGAGGAGGCGCTCCTTGCCCTTCGCCGCTACGACTTCCCGGGCAACGTGCGTGAGCTGGAGAACATCCTCGAGCGCGCCCTCGCGCTGTGCAGCGACAACACCGTGCGCGAAAGCGACCTCTACCTCACGCAGGCCACGCCCAAGGACAAGGCGGCCCACCTCGACGGGGCCCTGGGCACCCGGGGCCTGCCGCTGCACGACTTCCTCGACCAGGTGGAGCGCGAGGCCATCCAGAAGGCCCTCGAGGCCACGCGCTTCAACAAGACCGCCGCCGCCAAGCTGCTCGGCATCACCTTCCGCAGCCTGCGCTACCGCCTCGACCGCCTCGGCATCGAATGACATTCGGGGTCAGGTGAAATTTGCCGGGGGGCGGAACGACCGTGGACGAATACGAAAAGGCGATCACCGGCGGGGCCGATCCGGCTCCGCGCTTTCTCGTGGACATCGCCGGCATGTGCTCGGGCGCGCGGTGGGTGCCTTCGCCCCACCACGACTTGCGGCCGGACGATGCCGGGGTCGAGCTGCTGGTGATCCACAACATCTCCCTGCCGCCGGGGGAGTTCGGCGGGCCCCACATCGAGGAACTCTTCCTCGGCCGGCTGCATCCGGGGGCCCATCCGTATTTCGCCGGGATCGCGGCGCTGCGGGTCTCGGCGCATTTCCTCGTACGGCGGGACGGCGAGGTGGTGCAATTCGTGCCCTGCGAGCTTCGGGCCTGGCATGCGGGCGTCTCGTCGTGGCAAGGACGGGAAAAGTGCAACGACTTCTCCGTGGGCATCGAGCTGGAGGGGACCGACGACCTGGCCTACGAGGACGCGCAGTACGAGTCGCTCGCGGCGCTCGCGCGGGCGTTGTCCGGGCGGTACGGGCCCCTGGCGGCGACGGGCCACTCGGACATCGCGCCCGTGCGCAAGACCGATCCGGGGCCCGCGTTCGACTGGGCGCGGTTCCGGCGCGAGGCGGGCGGGGCGCTCCGGTAGAATCCGCGCTTCACGTCATCGCCTCGCCCGTTTCCATGAAGATCCCCGCCGTCGTCGCGACGTCCGTCGTCGTCCTCCTCATCGCCGGCTGCAGCGGCCACGAAGTGGTTCGCCCCACCGTCAACGTGTCCGTCGGCCAGCAGCTCATCGACCTGAAGAAGGCCCGGGAAGCCGGCGCGCTCAGCGAGAAGGAGTACCGCGAGCAGCGAGAGAGCCTCATCCGGAGCGTCGAATGACCGCCCGCGGAGCCACTGCCATGAAGCGACTTCTCGCGGCCGCCGGCCTCGTCCTCGGGCTCGGCGCCTGCGGGGGCGATACCTACGTCAAGGTGCAGGGCACCACGACCATCTCCAAGGGCCAGGAGCTGCAGGACCTCCAGCGGGCCTTCCAGGAAGGCGCCATCTCGCAGCGCGAATACGACGACCTGCGGGCCCGCATCCTCAAGCGCTCCCACTGAAAATCGGGGTCAGGTGCGATGGCGTACCTGACCTCTGTTGCCTGATCCCGATCGCCGGCCCGGCCATGCCCCGCATCGATCCCGACAAGTTCGACGAGCACTACGCCACCCTCTCCTACGAGGTGGGTCTCTTCATGATGGAGCACCTGCGGCGGGTCAACCGGGAATTCCGGGGCGACTTCGCGCTCGCGATCGTGCTCGGGGAGATCGCGCACCACAACGCGCGTCACCTCTTGCGCGAGGTCATCCCGCGATCGGGCAAGTCCGCGGCCCGCTTCGCGCGGGACGATTCCTTCCAGGCCCACTATCGCCGCTGCAATGCGCTGTCCGTGGCCGAGGCGAGCGGCATTCCCCGCGAGACGGTCCGGCGCAAGGTGGCGAAGCTCGAGGCCATGGGTCTCGTCGAGCGCGACGAATCCGGCGGGCTCGCGATGACCCGCAAGGTCGGACGCCACTACCGGGAGTTCGACCGCACCACGCTGGAGGACCTCCTCGAACTGGCGGAGCGGATCCGCAGGACCGCGGGCGGATCGTGAAATTCGGGGTCGGGTGAGTTATTCACCTGACCCCGAATTACCCAGAATGGGCACCCACTGAATATCGTGAATATCGGGGTCAGGCACCTTATGGTGCCTGACCCCGATTTCTCCTCGGGCGCCGACTCCGAAGCCCCCGGTCGAGCGGCACGAAAGGCCTACGACTCCCGACCAACCGGTTTGCTAGGATGTCGGACCGCATCGTGGCCCCCAGGCCCGAAGAAAAACCAACCTCTCCGGAGTCTCCATGCGAGCGCACTTTCCCATCGCCAGCGCGCTGTCCCTCGCTGTCCTCGCCACCGCCCTCGTCGCCTGCGGCGACAAGGCCTCACCCCCGAAGGCCGCGCCGGCCGAGGTGGGCGTGGTGACGGTCCAGCCCCGCGACCTGCCCATCATCTACGAGCAGGTGGGCCAGACGGCGGGCTACCGCGAGACGGAGGTGCGCGCCCGCGTCTCCGGCATCCTGCAGAAGCGCCTCTACAGCGAAGGCCAGGCCGTGAAGGAAGGACAGCCCCTCTTCCAGATCGACCCGGAGCCCTTCAAGGCCGCGCTCGACCAGGCCCGAGGCCAGCTGCGCCAGCAGGAGGCGGCCCTCGAGCGTGCGAAGGCCGACCGCGAGCGCATCGAGCCGCTCTTCAAGGAAAACGCCGTGTCCCGCAAGGACTACGACGATGCCCGCGCCGCCTTCGACTCCGCCGCGGCCGCCGTCGATTCCGCCCGGGCCCGCGTGAAGGAAGCCGAGCTCAACCTGGGCTACACCACCGTCACGGCGCCCATCGCCGGCATCGCGAGCAAGGAAGCCCGCAGCGAAGGCAGCCTGGTCTCCAGCACCGGCGACGCGGGCCTGCTCACCGTGATCTCGCAGCTCGACCCGATGTACGTGAACTTCTCCTATTCCGAGAGCGAGCGCCTGCGCTACGACGAGGAAGTGCGCGCCGGCCACGTGACGCCTCCCAAGGGCGGCCGCGTCGAGGCCACCGCGCGCCTGGCCAACGGCATCGACTTCCCGGGCAAGGGCTTCCTCGACTTCAGCGACAGCCGGGTCGATCCCAAGACGGGCACCATCCGCGCCCGCGCGGAATTCCCGAACCCCCGCGGCACCATGCTGCCCGGGCAATTCGTTCGCATCTTCGCCAACGTGGGCACCCTGAAGGGCGCCCTCGCGGTGCCCGAGCGCGCCGTGACCCAGCAGCAGGCCACGCGCCTGGTGCTGGTGGTCAACGACAAGAACGTCGTCGAGCCCCGTCCCGTGAAGCTCGGCCGCCGTGCCGGCGACGAGGTGGTGATCCAGACGGGCCTGAAGGCGGGCGACCGGGTGATCGTGGACGGCCTGTTCCGCGCCCGGCCCGGCTCGGAGGTGAAGGCGGTGCCGGCCGGCGCAAAACCCGCGGCCCCCGCCCCGGCGCCGGAAGGCGCGAAGGCCCCGGGCGCCGAGCCCGTGCGTCCCGCCCCCGCCGCGAAGAAGTAGGAGCGCGAGACCGCCATGTTCTCGAAGTTCTTCATCGAACGCCCGATCTTCGCGAGCGTCATCTCGATCGTGATCCTGCTCGCGGGCGCCGCCTGCATCAAGGTGCTCTCGGTCGAGCAGTATCCCAACCTGCTGCCGCCGGTGGTCTCGGTGGCGGCCCGCTACCCGGGCGCCTCGCCCGAGGTCATCTCCCAGACCGTCGCCGCGCCCATCGAGCAGCAGGTGAACGGCGTGGAGGGCATGATCTACGTCCAGTCCCAGGCCTCGGCCGACGGCTCGATGCAGCTCAACGTGTACTTCGCGATCGGCACGGACCCGGACCAGGCCACGATCAACGTGAACAACCGGGTGCAGGCGGCGCTGCCGATCCTGCCGGAGGAGGTCAAGCGCCAGGGCGTCACGGTCAAGAAGAAGTCGACCTCCATCCTCGTCTTCGCCGCGGTCACCTCCGACAACCCGGCCCACGACCCGGTCTTCATGTCCAACTACGTGGACCTGAACGTCCTCGACGAGATCAAGCGCATCCCCGGCGTGGGCGAGGCGATGATCATGGGCGCCAAGGACTACGCGATGCGCCTGTGGCTGCGCCCGGACCGCCTCGCGCAGCTCGGCCTCACGCCCGGCGACGTGGTCGCGGCCGTGCGCGAGCAGAACGCGCAGTTCGCCGCCGGCCAGATCGGCGCCGAGCCCCTGAAGAACCCCGTCGCGTTCACCTACACCGTGACCACCAAGGGGCGCCTCGAGGAGCCGGAGGAATTCGAGAAGATCATCATCCGCTCCAATCCCGACGGCTCGAGCATCACCGTGAAGGACGTGGCCCGCGTGGAGATCGCCGCCCGCGACTACTCCATCGAGCCGCGCGTGAACGGCAAGGACGCGATCCTGGTGGCCGTCTACCAGCAGCCGGGCGCCAACGCGATCGCCGTGGCCGACGCGGTGTACGCCACGTTCGAGCGGCTGAAGGCCGGGTTCCCCCAGGGCATGACCTACTCGGTGCCCTACGACACCACCAAGTTCGTGCGCATCTCCATCAAGGAAGTGGTGACCACCCTCCTCGAGGCGGTCGTGCTGGTGTTCCTGGTGGTGTACCTGTTCCTGCAGAACTTCCGCGCGACGCTCATCCCGTCGCTCGCGGTCCCGGTCTCGCTCGTCGGCACCTTCGCCGGCATGTACCTGCTGGGCTTCTCGATCAACCTGCTCACGCTCTTCGGCATGGTGCTCGCCATCGGCATCGTGGTGGACGACGCGATCGTGGTGCTCGAGAACGTCGAGCGCATCATGAGCGAGGAGAAGCTCGGGCCGAAGGAAGCATCCATCAAGGCGATGAACGAGGTCTCCGGGGCGCTCGTGGCCATCGTGCTGGTGCTGTGCGCCGTGTTCGTGCCCGTGGCCTTCATGGGCGGCTTCACGGGCCAGATGTACAAGCAGTTCGCCGTGACGATCGCGATCTCCGTCACCATCTCGGGCATCGTGGCCCTCACGCTCACGCCGGCGCTTTGCGCGCTGATCCTCAAGCCCGGCCACCACGAGCCCAACGCGTTCTTCCGCGCCTTCAACCGCGGCTTCGACCGGCTGACCTCCGGCTTCACCGCCGGCGTCGTGTTCCTCATCAAGCGCGCGGCCGTGGCCTTCGGGATCTTCGCCGTCCTCATGCTGGCGATGGGGTGGCTCTTCAAAGTCGTGCCCTCCACGCTGGTGCCCGACGAGGACCAGGGTTACATCCTGGTGGCCTCGTTCCTGCCGGACGCCGCGTCCTTCAGCCGTGCGGACGCCACGATGCGCGCGGCCGAAGGCGTGCTGCAGAAGTTCCCGGAGACCGAGTACCAGGTCGCGATCCCCGGCTATGACCTGCTCTCGGGCGCGATCCGTCCCAACGCGGGCGGCATCTTCCTCACGCTCAAGGACTGGGGCGAGCGCAAGGGCCCGGGCCAGGACAGCTTCACGATCGCCAAGCGCGCGGCCAGCGCCAACCTCGCCATCCAGGACGGGGCCGTGGCGGCCTTCAACCCGCCGCCCATCTCGGGCCTGTCCACCACCGGCGGGGTCGAGGCGTACCTGCAAAGCCGCAGCGGCGCCGGGCCGGCGGCCCTGGGCGAGCAGGTGGCCGCCGTGATCGAGGCGGCGAAGAAGCGGCCGGAATTCGCGTCCGTCTCCACCACCTTCAAGCCCGCGGTGCCCCAGGTCTTCCTCGACGTGGACCGCGCCAAGGCGAAGGCGATCGGGGTGCCGATCAACTCGGTCTTCGAGGCGCTGCAGGCGACCTTCGGCTCGCTGTACGTGAACGACTTCAACAAGTTCGGCCGCACGTACAAGGTACAGGTGCAGAGCGAATCGGACTTCCGCGCGCACCCCGAGGACATCCGCAACGTCTTCGTCCGCTCCCAGGGCGGCCAGATGATCCCGCTGGACGTGCTGGTGAAGGCGACGCCGGCCACGGGCCCGGAGCTGGTGGAGCGCTTCAACGTCTTCCCGGCGGCCAAGCTGCTCGCGAACCCGGCGCCGGGCGTGTCCTCGGGCCAGGTCATCGCGGCGCTCGAGGAGGTGGTGGCCGCCACGACGACGGGCGACTACACGCTCGCGTGGACCGGCAGCGCCTTCCAGGAAAAGAGCGCGGGCGGCACGGCGGTGCTCGCCTTCGGCTTCGGCATCCTGATGGTCTTCCTCATCCTCGCGGCGCAGTACGAGCGCTGGTCGCTGCCCTTCGCGGTGATCACCGCGGTGCCCTTCGCGCTCTTCGGCGCGGTGTTCGCCGTGTGGGCCATGGGCCTCACCAACAACGTGTACTTCCAGGTGGGCCTGGTCACGCTGATCGGCCTCGCGGCCAAGAACGCGATCCTCATCGTGGAATTCGCGGTGATGAAGATGGAGGAGGGCCTGTCGCCGGCGGAGGCGGCGATCGAGTCGGCGAGGCAGCGCTTCCGGCCGATCGTGATGACCTCGCTCGCGTTCATCCTGGGCTGCGTGCCGCTCGTGCTCTCCTCGGGCGCGGGCTCGGGCAGCCGCCACGCGCTCGGCTGGCCGGTGATCGGCGGCATGCTCGCGGCCACCTTCATCGCGATCTTCTTCGTGCCGCTCTTCTTCAAGTTGATCATCGGGAAGGGCGAGGCGAAGGCGAAGGAGGTGCCCCATGCGTAAGCTCGCCGTCGCGGTCGCCTTCGTCGTCGCGGGCTGCGCGCCCGCCTACACGCTGCCCCCGGTGGCGCTGCCGGAGGCCGTGCGCCCCGGCGAGCAGGTCGTCGTCGCGAAGGACTGGTGGAAGGCCTTCGGCGACCCGGTGCTGGAAAAGCTCGTCGAGGACGCCTTCGCCTCGAGCCCCACGTGGGAGCAGGCGGTGGCCCGGGTGGAGGCGGCGGAGGCACGCCTCGGCATCTCGCGATCGCGCCTGCTGCCGGGCGTGGATGCGAAGGCGGCAGGCGTTCGCCAGCAGCTGTCGGAATCCACGAATCCGGGGACGGGCGGCAATTCCTTCAGCGTCTTCCAGGGCAACCTGTCGGCCTTTTGGGAGCTGGATCTCTTCGGCCGCGTGAGGAACGAGGTGGCGGCATCGAATTCCGACCTGCTTTCCTCCGAGTACGGGCGCGACAGCGTGCGGCTCACGCTCGCCTCGCGGGTGGCGCAGACGTACTTCCAGCTGCGGGCGCTCGATGCGCAGCTCGAGACCGCGCGGCTCACGGTGCGCTCGCGGGAGAACGCCTATCGCCTGCGGGAGAAGCGCTTCCTGGGCGGGGTCACGTCGGAACTGGACCTGCGCCAGGCGGAATCGGAACTCACGGGCGCCCGGGCGCAATTGCCGGACCTCGTGGCCGCCATCGCGCAGGCCGAGGGCGCGCTCGCGGACCTCACGGGCGCTTCTCCCAAGGATCTCTTCGCGACCGGCGCGCCGCGCGGCAAGTCGATCGACGCCATTCCGCTGCCCCCGGCCGTGCCGGAAGGCTTGCCTTCGGACCTGCTCAACCGCCGGCCCGACATCCGCGAGGCCGAGGAAGGCCTGCGGGCGACGCAGGCGCGGGTGGCCGGCGCGCGGGCGGCGTGGTTCCCGGTGATCGGCCTCACGGGCGCGTACGGGGGCGAGAGCCTCAAGTTCGGCGATCTCTTCAAGGGGCCCGCTCGCGCGTGGTCCTATGCGGGGTCGGTGTCGGTGCCCGTGTTCAACGCGGGCCTCACGGCGGCGCAGGTGGATGCGGCGAGCGCGGCGGAAAAGGCCGCGGCGGCCAATTACCGCGCCGTGGTCATCCGGGCGTTCGCCGACGCGAGGAACGCCATCGTCGCCAAGCGGGAGGCCGAGTACCGCGCCTCGGCGCGGGAGCAGACGGTCGCCGCCCTGCGGCGCCAGGCCAAGCTCGCCACGCTGCGCTACGACAACGGCTATTCCAATTACCTCGAGGTGCTGGACGCGGAGCGGGCGCTCTTTTCCGCGGAGCTCGCCCTCGCCGAAGCCCGCCGCGCGCACCTGTC
>ERZ761602.2474-NODE-2474-length-28865-cov-6.477751_pt1 | contig 28865 bp, 25 predicted proteins | sample MGYA00512165_ERZ761602 | MGnify/ENA primary metagenome ERZ761602 (study PRJEB28899, sample SAMN02445085) | bioreactor sludge metagenome | biome: EBPR sludge; isolation source: Thorneside wastewater treatment plant | place: Australia: Brisbane, Thorneside...
AAGCTGCCGCGCAAGGCCGAGCCCAAGCCCGAAGAACCCAAGCCCGAAGAGCCCAAGCCCGAAGAGCCCAAGCCCGAACAACCCAAGCCTGAGCAGCCCAAGCCCGAGGAACCCAAGTTGCCGGAGCCCCCGGTTGGCAAGCCCGAGGAACCGGCCAAGCTTCCCGAGAACAAGTGGCCGCCCTATGAGCCCAAGCGGCCCAAGGAAGCCGTTTTCGGAAAGCCCAACGACTACTTCAACGAGGACTTCAGCAACCCCCGCTACGACTGGAAGTGGCTGCCGGCTGGGGTGCGCTTGGTCAAGGGCTCGCCCCAGAGTCCCGGCGCCATCGAGATGGACGGCAACTCCAGCTTCCACCTCGGCGCCAACGTGGCCGACGGCGAGGTTCGCCTGACCATCTGGCGCAACATGAGCGAGGCCGACCGCCAGAAGACCGGTGCCGAAGCCAAAGGCTACGAGGTTCATCTGCGCTGGACCGACGCCAACAACTACCTGGCCCTCCAGGTGCGAGGCGACGGTTATTACCGCATCATCAAGGTCAGCGGAGGAAAGACCACGACACTCGTCGGCGACAGTCGCGGCGACTACATGCCTATTCCCCGCTGGAACAAGGACAGCGAGTACGACGAAATCGTCCTGACGCTGCGCAAAGAATTCATCGGCGGCACGTTCAATGGTCAGCGGCTGAACACCAGCAGCGAGGCGGGAGGCGGTTTGGGCCAGGTGGGCCTGCGCACCTTCAACGGCCTGGCGCTGGCCATTGAGAAACTCGACGTCAACGAATAGCCCCGGGGCGCTTGTTCAGAGGCCGGGCCTGGCCCGGCCTCTCGGCTTTAAGGGGCCCCGCCCCATATTCTTTCAAGACATCAAGGCCCAATTCCCGATAAGGCGAAGAGAGCGCGCCAGTTCTGGCGCGTCGCGCCACGGCCTCGTCGGGGAAAGACATGAACCTTCTGTTTGAGCGCATCCTGGGCATCTTCAGCCTGGACATGGGCATTGACCTGGGCACCGCCAACACGGCGGTCTGCGTGGGAGGCCAGGGCATCGTACTCTGCGAGCCGAGCGTGGTAGCCGTGCGCAAGGGCACGACGGAGGTTCTCAACGGCGGCAATGCCGTCGGCAACGAGGCCAAGGACATGCTGGACAAGTGTCCCGGCAACATCGAAGCCATCCGGCCCCTGAAGAACGGCGTCATCTCCGACTTCGAGATCACCGAGGCCATGCTGGCCTACTTCATCCGCAAGGTCCACAAACGCGCCTGGGGGCTGAAGCCGAGGCTGATCATCTCCGTGCCCATGGGCATCACAAGCGTGGAAAAGCGCGCCGTCATCGAGAGCGCCGAACGCGCCGGTGCGCGCAGCGTATTCCTCATCGAGCAGCCCAAGGCCGCGGCGCTGGGAGCCGGCCTGCCCATCTCCGATCCGCAGGGCAGCATGATCGTGGACATCGGCGGCGGCACCACCGACATCGCCTGCCTTTCGCTGCAGGGCGTGGTCACCTACGAAACCCTGCGCGTCGCCGGCGACGAGTTCACCCAGGCCATCACCAGCTACATCAAGGAACATTGCGGCCTGCTCATCGGCGAACAGACCAGCGAGAAGATCAAGATCGCGATTGGCAGTGCCGTGCCCATGGAACTCATCGGCGGCGAGGAAATGCAGATGGAGATCCGCGGGCGCAACATGGCCACCAGCCTGCCCGGCCGCACCATGATCAACAGCCTTCAGGTGCGCGAAGCCATCACGCCGGTGCTCAAGCAGATTGCAGCCTCCATCAAGCACACCCTGGAGCGCACCCCGCCCGAAATCGCGGCCGATCTCGTCGATCGCGGCATCACCCTCGCGGGCGGCGGAGCCAATCTTCGCGGCCTGGACTTCTACCTCGAACACGAAGTGAACCTGCCCGTCAAGCGCGCCGACGAACCGATCTACGCCGTGTGCCGCGGCACGGAGGCCGTGCTCAACGACATCAACCGCTTTGGCGAACTGCTGGAGTCGGCGGAGGACATCTAGCAGGCCGCTGAAAAAGTCGAAATGCCGACTTTTTCAGCGAAAGGCAAAGGCCGGAGTGCCGGGCAAAGCCCGTCACTCCGCCGGCCCGTGCGGTCGCGCGGGCCGGGCAGACTGCCGAAAAGGACTTTTTCAGCAGTCTGCCGGCAGGCCCCTGACAACGGGCGACAGGTACGGATGCCGCGCAACTCCGAAAAACTCAATCTCTCGTGGTTCCTGCGCCATCCCCTGGTGGCCACATGCATTCTGCTGGCCATGACCGTGCTGCTGCCCTTTCTGCGTGTGGGCGAGCGCGTCAAGCTCTGGGCGCTGCTGCCCGTGGCCAAGGCCGCGGGCGATGAAGCCCAGTCGCCCGCCGAGGCAGAATTGTCCGAGGAAGAGCGAAACCTCCTCGAACTTCGCCGCGCCCGCGAACAGGCAGCCGCCCTGCTCGATGAAAACAACGCGCTGCGCCAAGCCCTGGCCCAGCGCAGCAATCAGCCCCAGGACCTGGTGTCCGAGTTCGCCCAGGCCCCCATGCCCCCGGCCGTGGACGCTCGCGTGATCCTCAAAGGCGACGCCTCAAGCTGGCGCCACTCCTGCGTTCTCAATCGCGGACGCAAGCACGGCATCAAGGAAGGCATGCCTGTGGCCTGCGGCCGCACGCTGGTCGGGCGCACTTTCATGGTGGACGAAGGCCACTGCATCGTCCAGTTGCTCACTGACCCCGGCTTCTCGGCGGGGTGCCTGATGGTCGGCCAAGGCGAGGCCCCGTTGCGGGTGCGGGGCGTCCTGCGCGGCGACGGCTCGGCGAGGCCGCACTTTCCCCGGCTGGAACTGGAAGACGTTGCCGTCGGCGAACGTGTGGAAGCCGGCATGAAGGTGCTGACCAACGATTTCTCCGGCCAGTACCCCCTGGGGCTGGCTGTGGGCGAAGTGCGCGAGGTGATTCCCCAGGCGGGATTTTTGCAGGTGCGCATCGAGGCCTACCTCGACCTCGATGCCCTTGACGTCGTGCAGGTGCTCCTGCACGAACGGCCAACGCTGGAACAACAGGCCATGCAACTGCTGCGGAAGAAAAAGTAGCGGGCCCTATGCTCGAACGCGCCAACAACCTCACCCACCCCCAATACCGCTGGCGCCTGGTGCTGGGTGTGGGGCTGCTGTGCGGCGTGCTTCATGCCGCGCTGCTTCGCCGCCTGGACCTGGGCGAATGGCAACCCGACGTCTTCAGCATCGCGGCGCTCTACTTCAGCCTCTACGCCAACCGCCAGGGCCGCTATCTGCCCTGCCTTGTGCTCGGTCTGGTACGCGATTTTCTCAGTCTTGGCCTGCTGGGCAGTTATGCCGTGCTGTACAGCCTGCTTCACAAGCTGGCGTCCAAGGCAAGGCTGCGTCTGGATCCGGACCACTTCGTGAACGCGGCGGCCATGGCCTTCGTCGGCACGTTCCTGGTGAACTTCGGCTATCACGCCATGCTGGCACTCTCCGGCGACGGCATCGGCTGGTCGCGCGCGGCCATGCGCTGCCTGAGCATGGCGTGCGCCTCTGCCCCCCTGGCACCGTTTGTGTTTGTCCTGGCCAATCACGGCCTTGGGCGCCTGGGCGTCCAGCGGCTGGCCGGCGGCTACGTGAACGTGTGACGGCGCCTGGGTGCGCTCAGCGGGCCAGGCCCCCGTACATGCGCGCGCAGAAATCGACCCAGGAATCGCGATTGCCCTGCTCGGTGTCCGACACGCGCAGCACATCCTGGCTGACAGTCTTGAAGAGCACAAAGTACTGATTCAGGGCCATGGCCGAGAGCATGACGTGACGTGGGTCGGCATCGGCGATTTTGACACCGCGATCTGCCAGTCCCTTGAGCATCTGCTGCAGGCGATCAAGCAGCGCCAGAAAGGCTCTGCGTACCTGGGGCTGGGCCAGCGTCTTGCCGCCCTCGAGATTCTCCCAGGCCATGAGGCGCGGGTACTCGGGCATGGCATCCAGCGCACGCAAATGCCCGTGCATGAACACACTCACCTTGTCCTGGAAGGTCTCGGTTTCGGAGGCCGCCACGCTCTCCTGCGCCAGGGAGGCAAAGTGCTCCGTGGCGCGCGTGAGAACATCGGCCAGCACGTCGGCATAAAGCTCATGCTTGCTGCCAAAGTACTGGTAAATGAGGCTCTTGTTCACGCCCGCGCGAATGGCAATTTCGTCCACGCGCGTGCCCGCGGGGCCGTGCTGGGCAAACTCTGCCACCGCCGAACGCAGGATCGTGGCCTTGGTCCGCGCGGCATCGCGTTTGCGTAGTGTAGATGTCGGATCGTCTGCCAAGGTCGTACCGTCCTGGTTGCGTTGCGGGAGGAAGAACCCTGCCAGGCTCGTCTAACCGGCCGGGCTCTTGACACGGGCCTGCACCACCAGGTCCAGAAGCCGTTCAAGATCCTGCCGCAGTTCCGAGGGGGTCTGCTGGCGTTCTTCGGGGCGCTTGGCCAGGGCGCGCTGAACCACGGGCCAGACGGCGGGGTGAAGGTTGGGCACGCGGTCGTTGAGATTCGGCGGCGGCTTCTCGTTGATGGCTTCCACGAACTTCCACACACCAACTTCATCGAAGGGGGGCTGGCCGCACAGGCACTCGTAGAGCGTGGCACCCAGCGAATAGATATCCGCGCGCTGGTCCACGTCGCGTGTGCTCTCAACCTGTTCGGGGCTCATGTAGTGCAGCGTGCCGATACCCTCGCCGGTCTTGGTGATGTTGATGGAGACGTACTTCTTGAGTTCTTTGGCCAGGCCCAGGTCCGTGATCTTCACCTCGCCCTCCCGGGAGATCAGGATGTTCTCGGGCTTGATGTCCCGGTGAATGATCCGCTGCGAGAAAGCGAATTCCAGCGCCTTGGCAACCTGGATTCCGATCTTGAACGTGCCTTCCTGCGAAAGGCGCCCCTTCTCGTCCAGAATCTCCTGGAGCGAGCTGCCGTTGATGTACTCCATGGCGATGAAGTAGGTCCCCTCCACCTCACCGATCTCGTACACCTGCATGATGTTGGGGTGGTTCAGTTTGCTGCCGGTCTTGAACTCCTTCAGGAAGCGCTGGAGATTCTCCTGGTCCACGGTCTCGCCGCGCTTGAGCACTTTCAGCGCCACGATCTGCCCGTTGCGTTCGTCACGGGCCTTGTAGACAAGGGCCATGCCGCCTTCGCCCACGACGCTGAGCACTTTGTAGTGCTTGAGCGTCTTGCCGATGAGCGAGTTGTTGGTGGTGTAGGTCTGCTCCTGCTCGGGGCGCTTCTGGACCACAAACTCGCGGATCATCTCCTTGGAGGCGTGAACGTCGCTGTCCTCGAGATACTCCAGGGTGATCTTGTCCAATGTGATGACATCGCCATGTACCAGCTTGGCCTTCTCAATCCGCAGGCCATTGAGCAGCGTTCCGTTGCTTGACCCGTTGTCGTAAAGCCAGTAGGCGCCGTCCTTGGCTTCAATGCGACAATGCTCGCGCGACACGGAATCGATGCGCAGCACGAGGTCACACGAACTCCGCCGGCCAATGACACATTGGCCGGTTTCGGGCAGTTCTTTCTCGATGCCGGCATCATCACCGTCAACGATCCGGACTTTGGCGCGCGTCATGGTTGCAACTCCACCCTGCTCAAGGATGCACACTACCCAGTGGCAGGGTTACCTTAGCAGCGATTTGAAGCAGAATCAAAGCAGTGACCCAAGTGCCCCCCTTTCAGCCTGCCAAGTCAAGATCATGGCAAAGCCTGCCCTTTCCTCGCAGGCGCAAAGTGCTAACATCCCCGCCCCTTTGATTATTGTGGTTTTGACCAGGACACAGGATTCATGGCTGACATGAACATCACGATTGAAAATGCCGGCGGCTGCAAGCGCGTTATCAAGGCCGAGGTGCCCGCCGAGATCATCAAGACCAAACTTGCTGACGGTTTCCGCGACCTCAACAAACAGGTGCAACTGCCCGGCTTCCGCCGCGGCAAGACACCCCGCGAAGTCCTGGAGAAGCGCTTCGGGCGCGAGATCGCCGACGACGTGCGCCAGACTCTGGCCGACGAAGCCCTGAAGTCGGCCGTCGACAAGCACGCGTTGCAGCTCCTGGGCCAGGCCGAGCTCATCGGAACGCCCGAAATCGAGAGCGGAAAACCCAGCACGTTCACGCTTGAAGTCGAGGTGCGCCCCGAATTCGAGCTTCCCGAGTACAAGGGCCTCGAAATCGAGCGTCCGGCGGTCAAGATCGCCGACCATGAAATCAACGCCTACCTGCGTGACGCCCAGATCCGCAAGGGCAAGCTCAACGCCCAGGCGCCCGAAACGGCAGCCGCCAAGGGCCACTTCCTGACGGCCGACGTTCACATCAATGTGGGCGAGGAAACCATCTTCCACCGCCACGGAGGCCTGCTGGAAGTAGGCGTGCCCTTCATCGCAGGCCTGGAGTTGCCGCAGGGCGGCAGTGCGCTGGTAGGTCTCAAGGCCGGCGATCACAAGGACATTCCGGTCAAGCTTCCGGCGGACTTCATGCAGGAGGCCTATCGTTCGAAGGACGCAAACATCACGCTGGACGTCTCTCAGGTCATGGCCTTTGAGGGCCCGACGCTGGAAGAGGTATCCAAGGAAGAGGGTTTTGAAAACGTCGAGGCCTTCCGCAAGGAAGCCACGGACGCCATCCGCCGCGACAAGGACGCCGAGATCGACCAGATCGTCGAAGACAAGCTCGCCGAAACGGTGACCCAGAAGGCCCAGGTCGAGCTGCCCGAGAAGTTCTCCAAGTCCAAAGCCGTTGAACTGCTCCAGCAACAGGCCTACCGCCTGTATCAGCACGGCGCGGGCGAGGAAGAGGTCAAGAAGTTCCTCGACACCAACAAGGACGCGGGCCTTGATCGCACCAAGGAACAGCTCAAACGGGCCTTCGTGGTGGATGCCATTGCGCGCAAGGAGCGCCTGGTGGTCACGGAAGACGAGCTCAACCGCCACGTGGCAGAACTCGCCGCCCAGGTCGGACGCCCCCTGGACGAGGTCTACCAGACCTTCAAGCAGCGCAACATGCTTCCCGGCATCCGCGAGGAGTTGCGCACGCGCAAGGTCTTGAAGCTGCTGCGGCAGAAAGCGAAATACAAGCAGGCTTAGGTGCGGGGGGCTGTCTTCGCGGAATGACCCGCGGCGCGGCGGCGTTAGAGACCCAGGTAGCAGGTATCAGTTACCGGGTTTCAGGACTGCACCTGGCACCGGATTCCTGATACCTCCGCAAGTCGGCGCGGGCCATCACGCCGAACATCTGGATTGAACCGAGGTTTCCATGACTGCTGAACCCGTCTCCGCCGGATATCCCCTGCCCTTCGTGATCGAGAAGACCAGCCGCGGCGAACGCTCCTACGATATTTACTCGCGCCTGCTGGAAGACCGCATCGTGTTCATCCAGGGCGTCATCCACGACATGATGGCTAACGCCGTGGTGGCCCAGCTGCTGTTTCTCCAGAAGGAAGCCAAGAACCAGGACATTCAGATGTTCATCAACAGCCCCGGCGGTGACGTCAACGCGGGGCTGGCCATCTACGACACCATGAAGTACGTGCAGTGCGATATTTCCACGGTGTGCATCGGCCAGGCGGCGTCCATGGGTGCGGTGCTGCTTGCTGCCGGCACCAAGGGCAAGCGCCACGCCCTGCCCAACTCGCGCATCATGATCCACCAGCCTTGGGGCGGCGCGGGAGGCACGGCCATGGACATCGGCATCCAGACGAAGGAAATCCTTCGCCTCAAGCGCATCCTCAACGACATCCTGGCGCGCGAGACCGGCAAGTCTCTCAAGACGGTGGAAAAGGACACGGACCGTGACTACTTCCTCTCCAGCGCCGAAGCCAAGGATTACGGACTCATCGACGACGTGATCGAGCCCACCCACAAGGCAGCCCAGGCGTCTTCGTCCAACTGACCGGGGCCCGGGCCCGCCTTGGCGTAAGGCAGGGCAGGCATGACTTTGTCGCCGGACAGTCTATGATGGCGGGGCGGGGCTTCCCCGCCTTGCGCCTTTTCAGGAACCTGCATGGCACGCAACACCGATTCCACTCAGTCCCAGAAAACTCTGGAGCGCTGCAGCTTCTGCGCCAAGTCCCGCCGTCAGGTGGACAGCCTGATTCAGGGCCCGCCCGGCATCTACATCTGCAACGAGTGCATCGCGCTTTGCAACGCCATCCTCCAGCAGGAAAAGAACCAGGACGCCAAACCCCTGGGCGAAATCACGGTTCAAACCCTGCCTTCACCCGCCCAGCTCAAGGCGGCGCTGGACCAGCACATCGTCGGGCAGGAGAAGGCCAAGCGCGTGCTGTGCGTGGCCGTGCACAACCACTACAAGCGGCTGCTGCAGGCTTCCAAGGATGAAGACGGCGTCGAGATCGAAAAGTCCAACATCCTGCTGGTAGGACCCACCGGTTCGGGCAAAACGCTGCTGGCCAAGACCCTGGCCGACCTTCTGCACGTTCCTTTTGCCATCGGTGATGCCACCACGCTGACCGAAGCGGGCTACGTGGGCGAGGACGTCGAGAACCTGCTGCTGAAGCTGCTGCAGGCCGCTGAATTCGACCTCAAGAAGGCGCAGATGGGCATCATCTTCATCGATGAAATCGACAAGATCCACTCGACCAGCCAGAACGTCTCGATCACGCGCGACGTCTCGGGCCAGGGCGTGCAGGAGAGCCTGCTCAAGATGATGGAGGGCACCACCGCCAATGTCCCGCCCCAGGGCGGCCGCAAACACCCCGAGCAGAGTTACATTCACTTCGACACGACCAACGTACTCTTCATCTGCGGCGGCACCTTTGTGGGGGTTGAAGAATTCATCCGCGCCCGTCTGGGAACAACGTCCATGCGCATCCAGAGCAGGCGCGACAGCGAGTCGGCAGCCACGGTCACGGCGGCCGCCATCCGCACCGGGCGCGAGGAAGCAGATGTCCATGAGCGCAACCGCCTGCGCCACCTGCTCGAACCCGAGGATCTTGTAAAGTTCGGCATGATCCCGGAGTTCATCGGCCGTCTGCCCGTCATCTCGACTCTGGACGAGCTCGACCGCGCCACGCTGATTCATGTGCTCACGCACCCCAAGAACGCCATCACCAAGCAATTCCACAAGTTGTTCCGCATGCACAACCACGAACTCGAGTTCCAGCCCGAGGCCCTCAACGAGATTGCGGACCAGGCCATCAAACGGGGTACAGGCGCGCGCGGCCTGCGCGGCATCGTGGAAAAGTTCATGCTCGACGCTCAGTTCGAGCTGCCGGGCATCAAGGAACCGCGGCGCTTTGTGGTCACCGCTGACGTCGTGCGCGGCAAGCAAAACCTTCTGGACAGCTGCGTGAAAGTCCGGGAACTGCCGCAGGCCCAGCAGCCCCCGGCTTCGGCCGCCTGAGTGTCTCAGCCTTTGAAAGAGTGTTGGCAGGCGACGCAGCGCAGGCTAGATTCCGCCCCGCCGGGCGGCCTGTGACCGCCCCCTATTGGATCAAGCCCATGACCTACGCGAACATCAAGATCGAGATCGACGGCCCCGCCGGAGTGCTTTTCGTAGCACGCCCTGACAAGTTCAACGCGCTCAACGACGCCACCGTGTCCGAGATCGGCCAGGGCGTGAAGGAGCTGGCCGAGAACAAGGCAGTGCGCGGTATCATCATCACCGGCGGCCCCCTGCCCCAGACTCCCGGCAAGCCAACCAAGCACTCTTTCATCAGCGGCGCTGACATCGGTGAGCTCGCCAAGCAGAGCGTGATCACCGGCGTTGAAAAGAGCAAACTCGGGCAGCGGGTACTCAACGGCATCGAGAAGTGCCCCAAGCCCGTCATCGCGGCCATCAACGGCTTCTGCTTCGGCGGCGGCTTCGAGCTCGCCCTGGCCTGTCATTGGCGCTACGCCAGCGACAACGCGACTATGGGCCTGACTGAAGCCACGCTCGGTATCATTCCCGGCTATGGAGGCACCCAGCGGCTGGCGCGGCTGATCGGCCGCGGCAAGGCCCTGGAAATGATGTGCACCGGCGCCCGCATCGACGCCAACACGGCCCTGGCCAGCGGTATTGTCAACCGGGTTACGAAGGTTGAGGAGCTGGTTTCGACGGCCAAGGCCTCCATTGGCGAGATCGCCAAGTGCGGCCCCATCGCCGTTCAGTTCTGCATCCAGGCGCTCAACCGCGGCCTGGAAACGAGCCTGGGCCAGGGCCTGTCCCTGGAAGCCGACCTCTTTGGCCTGATCTCCAGCACCAAGGACATGCGTGAGGGCCTCAACGCCTTCCTCGAGAAGCGGGCCCCCAAGTTTGTCGGTGAATAGCCTCGCGGCGCGACTCGAAGAAAAGGGGCGGCCCCTGGCCGCCCCTTTCTCTGGCCGCCGACTGGGGTCTAGCGCCCGATTTCCTCGCGGTACTCTGCCGTCCAGCGCGTGCCCTTTGCCCGTGCGCGCTCTGCAGCGCGACGGCTGGCCTCAACGTCTTCGAGAAACTGCTCGTAGCGCTCTCGCTCATCGACGGACTGAGACTGGTCACGCAGGGCAGCCACATCCCGCGCCAAGGCATCGAACTCCGGGCTCTCCCGGCCTGAAAGCGTGTCCGTCACGGCGGTATACAGCCGCGCCACAAGGGCCCGCGTTTCATCCAGTTGCTTGACCTTTTCCGCGTTGGCCAGGACCCTTTCGCGCCACAGGGTCAGGGCCTCACCTCCGCTGCGGTCCACGCGCTCGCGCTCGAACTGGGCAAACGAATAGTTCAAGCGGCCCTCTGTGAAGTCCGCCACCAGCGCGGGCCGCAGGGCCACGAGAGCCGCCAGCGTAACCAGAGCCGAAGCGGCCATGCCCAGCACGAGCTCGCGGGTGAAACTCCGGCGCACCTGAGGCCGGGCGGACACCAGGGCGATTTCACGGATGCGCTGCTCGAGCGAAAAGTGGCGCCACCCTGACTTGGAAAGGCTGTGCCCGCTGGCCGCGCCCAGCTTGAGAAAGACCCGGGCCAGCAGCTCGGGGCGGGTGTGCTCAATGGCGTAGAAGTCCGCCTGCCGCTCAAAGCGGCGGCTGACGTACCCAAAAGCCACATAGCCATAGGCCAGTGCAATGGCCAAGGGCAGAAACCGCGAGGCCCCCAGCGCACTTTCGGAAAACCCACGCTCGCTGAGCCACTGCGGCAACGTGCCCATCACCGTGGCGGCGCCCAGCAGCACAATCGTGACCGTGTACAGGAAGGCCAGCAACCACCAGAGGTGATGGTAATGGGCATGCCCCAGTTCGTGGGCAAACACTGCCTCGACCTCTTCCTCATCAAGCTGGCGCAACAGGGCGTCCGTGAGAAACACATAGCGCAGGGGCGCCAGCAGCCCGATCACAAAGGCCGTAGCGATATGTCTGGTGCCTGTCTGCCAGACGTAAATCTCTCGAATGCCCACTTTGCGCGCCTTGGCAAAGGCCAGCAGCCGGTTGCGCAGGGCCCCTTCGGGCAGGCGCCGGGAAGGCAGAATGAACCTGACGACGGCGGGCACGAACGCCACGACACCGACCATCATGACCATCTGTACCGCGCTCTGAAGAAAGGCAAAGGCATCCATGGCGTCGTCAAACTGCGGCGAGGCCGCCCGCAGGGCAAACACCGCCGTGCTCACCAGCACGACGGGCGCCAGCAGCATCAGGTTGCCGCGCAGATTGACGCCGAGGAAAGACCCAAAGGACCAGCCCGGGCGAATTGCACACTCAGCGCGCCAATGATTGAACCAGGCCGCGATCAGCAGGGCGAGGTACGGGGCGATATCCGGCAGCACCTCCAACCCCGCAGGCACGCCCCAGAAGTCGGATACAAAGTCAGCCCAACCCGCGACAAAGCAGATGGCGGCAAACACCGCCATGACGAAGAGGTCGTAGAGGCGCCGCAGCAGGCCCACACGCCGCAGAAACCGGTCCACCTCGGCCGAGAGCGCGCCGCGGCGCGCCTCCACATCGGGCAGGTCTGAACCGCGGAGCGCGCGATCGAGATCATGGGCCAAGGCCAGCCTTGAGCGCACCACGGGCGCCAGGGGCAACCCCACGGCGAGCACAAGGCCGATCCCCGCCAAGGCCCCGAGAGCCGACTCCCAACCCACGATCATGCCGTTGCCCCGCGAGAGCTCGGTGATCAGCAACGCCATCAGGATGCCGAGTATGTTGAACATGGCTTGCCCATTGTAACGAACGAGGGCGACGCTTTCTTCGCGGCTACGGTCTCCGGCCCCGGGAATCGGCATGACCGCGACGAACGACCAAGATTGCCGGGGCGTCAGACTTTGGCTAGATTCACCGCTTCGGAGACCTGCATGACTGACTTCAAGATCGCCGTGCTGCCCGGCGACGGCATCGGCCCGGAAATTACCCAGGCCGCCCTGGACGTCTGCCGCGCCGCAGCCGGAAAGTTTAACTTCGCGATTCACACCGAAAGCGCGCTGGCGGCGGCCAGCGCCGTGGACAGGGGCCTCGAGCCCCTGCCCGAAGCCACGTTCAAGTTGTGCCAGAAGAGCGACGCTATTTTGTGCGGCCCCTTTGGCGACCCCCGCTGGGACAACGCCCCCCCCGCCAAGCGCCCCGAGCGCGCCAAACTTGTTCTAAGGAAGGAATTCGATCTCTTTGCCAACCTGCGCCCCATCAAGCCCGTGCCGGCACTGCTCAACGCCAGCCCGCTGAAGCGGGAACTCATCGAAGGCGTCGACATTCTCGTCGTGCGCGAACTGGCCGGCGGCATCTACTTTGGCGAGCCCAAGGGCTATGCCGAAGACGCCAAAGGCCGCTACGGTTTCAACACGATGGTTTATCACGCATGGGAAGTGGAGCGCGTGGGCAAGGCCGCCTTTGAGGCCGCCAAACTGCGCCGCAAAAAAGTGCTCAGCGCAGACAAGGCTAACGCGCTCGAGGTGATGCAGCTCTGGAAAGAGACCATGCAGGCGCTGCACGACCGCGACTACAAAGACGTCGAACTCAAACATATGTACGTGGACAACTGCGCCATGCAGCTTGTGGCCAACCCCAAGCAATTCGACGTGCTCGTGGCCGGCAATCTGTTTGGTGACATCTTGAGCGACATCGGCGCGCAACTCACGGGCAGTTTGGGCATGCTGCCCAGCGCGAGTTTGGGCAACGGCACGCCGCTGTTCGAGCCTGTGCACGGCAGCGCGCCCGACCTCGTGGGCACGGGCAAAGCCAACCCGCTGGCCATGATCTTGAGTGCCGCGCTGATGTTCACGCACGCCGCCAAGCGCCCCGACATCGGCAACGCAATCGACGAAGCCGTGGCCAAAGCGCTCGGCAAAGGCCTGCGCACACCGGATATTGCAGCCAAGGGCGAGAAAGCCGTCAGCACACGGGAAATGGGCGAAGCCGTTGTGGCCGCGCTTTTGGCCTGAAAAGAGCAGGCTTCACAATGCAGCAAGGGACCCCGAAGTAGAGTCCTTCGGTACCTGGAACCTCGATCTTCTTGATTCGCATTGCCGCCATGGCCGACCTCTTTGCACTCATTCTTGCCGGCGGCGCCTCTTCGCGCTTCTGGCCCCTCTGCGGCGATGAGCACCCCAAGTACCTGTTCAAGCCCGACGGCGAGCACTCGCTTCTTCAACTGGCGTACTTGCGCGCCCTGGCCTGTACCGATGCCGCCCGCATCCTCGTCGTGACCGGCGCGGCACAGGCGCGGCGAATCACGCAAGCCCTGCCCGAGTTGCCGGCCTCCAACCTGCTGGTGGAGCCGGCAAGGCGCGATACGGCAGCCGCCATCACGTTGGGGGTGCGCGAAGTCAGCCGGCGCGCTCCAAATGCCCACCTGCTCGTGCTGCCCTCCGACCAGCTTCTGGAGCCGCACCAGGCCCTCCAGCAGGGCATTGCAGCGGCGCGGGCCCGTGGCGACTTTGCGGAGTTCATTCACTTGTTCGCCGTCACCCCCACGCGCCCCGAGGGCGGCTTTGGCTACATTGAAGCCGGAGACGAAGTGGCGCAGGGGCTCAGAACCGTCCTCAGTTTCCGCGAAAAGCCGGGCGAAGAAGCCGCGCGCAAGCTCATGGAGAACCGGCGCTATTTCTGGAACGCCGGCTGCTTCCTCTTCGATATCCGGGCCTTTGACCGTGAATTGGCGCACCACCTTCCCAGCCACTCCTCGCGGCTGCGCCCCGTGGGCGATGGCATGATGGACCTTGCCGCCTACGAGGAACTGGAACCCATCAGCATCGACTTCGGCCTGCTGGAACGCTGCAAAGCACTGCGGGCCATTGCCCTTGCGGCTGACTTTGACGACATCGGCACCTGGGACGCCCTGCTTTCGCGCCTTGAAAAGGCCGGCAAGCCGCCGCGCGCGGCATTGAGCGTCAGTGGCTCGCGCAACAGTGTGGTGGCAGACGGAGGCGAGCTAGTGGGCATCTGCGGGGATTCTGACCTCTTGGTCGTGGTCAACGGCAAGCGCGTGCTGGTCCTGAAGAGAGGCATGGGCCAGGGCGTGAAGGAAATCGCCCGCCTGTCGGGCGAGGCGTGAAGTGTTTGAAAGATTAAGCTTCCGCCATCTCTCGATCTCTCAAACTCTCCATCTCTCAAGTCTTTGCGGCCCGTTAGAATGCCGCCATGAACATCGGTCGCTGGCTGGGCATCGACTTCGGCAGCAAACACGTGGGCGTCGCCATCTGCGATGAGCTGGGGATGTTCGCCCACCCTTTCACCACGCTTGACGCCAGGCCGCGCGACCGCCTTCTGGCCGAACTGCTGCATATCGCAGCGCTGGAAGACGTCGTGGGCTATGTCGTGGGGTTGCCCCTGAACATGAACGGCAGCGAAGGCCGGGCCGCCGCGCTGACGCGCGAGTTCGCCGAGCAGCTGCGCCAGGCCTCGCCGCGGGCCGTCGAGCTGGTTGATGAGCGGCTGTCGAGCTGGGAGGCCGAGGGCAAGTTGATCGCCGCCAAAATGAAGCCCTCGCGCCGCAGGGAGAAAGTGCACGAGGTGGCGGCGCAGGTCATTCTTCACTCTTTTCTTGAGCGCCGCAAAGCCGCCCTGAAGGCCGCTTCTGGGCCCGGCGATGAAGAGGAGTGAACACCGCTTTGTTTGACAGCCTATGGGCTCCGTGCTATCTCTGCCCCGCGCATGGCTGCAGACCCTGACGAAAATTCTGAAGCTACTACGCCCATAGCGGCCAAACGCGCCGCACCCCGGCGCAAGTCCGCCTCCAAGGCGGCACCCAAGGCCAAGGCTGAGGACACGCCGGGGACCAAGCCGCGCGGGCGCTTTGGCCGCAAGCAGTTCAAGGAGTACGTGCCGGAGAAGACCCCCAGCGCGCGGGGCAAGAACCTCGTGATCGTCGAGTCGCCGGCCAAGGCCAAGACCATCAATCGCTACCTGGGGCCGGGCTATGTGGTCAAGGCCAGCGTGGGCCATGTGCGCGACCTGCCCAAGAGCAAGATCGGCATTGATGTCGAGCACGACTTCAAACCCGATTACGTGACGATTCGCGGCAAGAAAGCGGTGATTGACGACCTCAAGAAGGCTTCCAGCGCCGCCAAGATGGTCTATCTCGCCCCCGACCCTGACCGCGAGGGCGAGGCCATTGCCTGGCATCTCAAGGAAACCCTGGCCCTGGACGACAAGAAGGCCAGGCGCGTCACGTTCAACGAAATCACCAAGGACGCCATCAAGCGCGCCTTCGACAAACCGCGCGACATTGAGCAAAACCTGGTCAATGCCCAGCAGGCGCGCCGCGTGCTGGATCGGCTGGTGGGCTACAAGATCTCACCCCTGCTCTGGAAGAAGGTCTTCCGCGGCCTGAGTGCCGGGCGTGTGCAAAGCGTGGCGGTGCGGCTGATCTGCGAGCGCGAGCGCGAGATCAAGGCATTCAAGCCCGAAGAGTACTGGTCCATGACGGCCTACCTCGGAAAGGCCGAACTGACGGAGGAACAGCGCCGGCAGTTGTCGCAGTTCATCGCGCAGAGCCACGGCAAGCCGCGCGACGAAACCGATCTCATTGACAGCCAGGACGAGATCGAGGACGACGCCGAAGTGGCGCAGGTTTCGTTGCCGCCGGGGGTGTTCAGCGCGGACCTCAAGAAATGGAAGGGCGAAACGCCGGCATTGAAGGCTCGCGAGGAAGTAGATTCCATCCTGGCGGCTCTGGCAGGCGCGAGTTACTCCGTCTCCCGTATCGAGACCAAGGAGCGCAAGGACCGCCCCAAGCCGCCCTACATCACGAGCACGCTGCAGCAGGCGGCCTCCATCCGCCTAGGATTTGGCGCGCGCAAGACCATGCAGATTGCCCAGCGGCTGTACGAGGGTATTGCCGTGGGTGAAGAGGGACCCACGGGCCTGATCACCTACATGCGCACCGACTCCGTGCACCTGAGCGACTTTGCCGTAAATGACGCGCGCGAGCTGATCGAGCGCGAATATGGCAAGGCCTATCTGCCGGAGCGGCCGGTATTCTACAAGACCGGCAACAAGGCCCAGGCCGCCCACGAGGCCATTCGCCCCACCAGTGTCGCGCGCACGCCCGAGAGTCTGCGCCCCTACCTCGACAACGACCAGTTCAAGCTCTACCGGCTGATCTGGGAGCGCTTTGTGTCCTGCCAGATGGAGCCTGCGGTCTACGCCGTCACCACCGTGGAAGTCACGGCAGGTGACGGCCTCTTCCGGACTTCCGGCCGGCGCCTGGTGTTTGACGGCCACGCGCGGGTCTCAGGCATCAAGCTGGACAAGAACGAGCAGTTGCTGCCCCCGCTCAATGAACAAGACGCCCTGCTGCGCCACGACATCCGGGGCGACCAGCATTTCACTTTGCCGCCGCCGCGCTTCTCCGAGGCGAGCCTGGTCAAGACGCTGGAGAAGCTGGGCATCGGCCGCCCCAGCACCTATGCCACGATTATCGGCACCATCCAGGACCGCAACTACGTGCGCAGCGAGAACCGCCGCCTTTTCGCCACGGACCTGGGCCTGATGGTCAACGACATCATGGTCGCCAATTTCGAGCGCATCGTTGACAGCGAGTTCACCAGCAAGATGGAAGCCCAGCTCGACAAGATCGAGGAAGGCGAGCTGGACTGGGTCGATGTTCTGGGCAACTTCTACGCTATGTTCGTCGATGAACTGGCCGCCGCCGAGCAGAAGATCGAGAAAATCAAAGGCCGCCCCGCCACCGACGAAACCGGCGCCGAGGTCGCCTGCCCCGTCTGTGCCGCGCCCATGGTTGAGCGCTATTCAAAGAACGGTAAGTTCTTCGGCTGTTCGCGATTCCCCGAGTGCAAGGGCACCATCCCGCTCGACAAGCAGGGCAAAATCCTGCGCGTCAGCAAAGAAGACCTCGAGTGCCCGCAGTGCGGCAAGGAACTCGTGGTGCGCATGAGCCGCCGTGGGCCCTTCCTGGGTTGCAGCACCTTTCCGGCCTGCCGCGGCACCCGGTCTCTTGACAGCGAGAAGAGCATCAAGCAGCTGGAGACGGAAGCGGAGTACGCGGGCCTGAGCTGCGACCAGTGCGGCAAGCCCATGCAGGTGAAATTCTTCCGCAACCGCCCCTTCATCGGGTGTACGGGCTATCCGGACTGCAAGAACACCTACAATCCCGCCAAGGCGCGCGAGGCCATGGACGCCGGCACGCTCAGGCAGGACATGGCGCAGGTGCAGGCCGCCAAGGAGAAGGTCGAGCGCATCAAGCGCGAACGCGAGGAAGAGAAACGCAAGCAGAAGGATGCCGCGCCCGCGGACTACGCCGAAGAAGAGTCGCCGGCCGATGAAGAGGCGGCCTAGCCTTGGGGGCGATGCTCCCCTCTCCGCCTCAGCCCGTTGAGGCGGCCCGGACACCTTGACACAGGAGTCCTATGCGACCGTCTATCCCCAGGGCAGCTTGGGAATCTTGGGCGGCTCTTTGGGCAATTCCTTGGGAATCTCCTTGGGGATGTCCGCAGGAGAGATGTCCTTGCCGCCCTTGACGGCTTTGGCCAGATCTCCAGCCTTGCTCAAGTCGCCCTTCTTGAATGCTTCAAAGGCGTTCTTGTACTTCGTGTCAATCTGGCCGAAGTTCTTCTCGAAGGCCGCAATGCCAATGGCGCTTCCCATCATGGTCAACAGCACCTGAGGCGTGGGTCCCGCCAGTGAAGGCGCGAACTTGCCGCCGGCGTCAAACAGATGAAACGTCAGGGGCATGCCGCCCTGGGGGAAGGACGACACCAGCGAGTTCCAGGCGAAGATGAAGTAATCGGCGGGAATGCCGAGAATCTTGTCCTGGCCCGCCTTCTTGACCGCGTAGGCATTGGCCACGTACACGACAAGCCTGAGATTTCCCAGCGAGTCCAGGTCCGCGCCGGGGCTGGAGAGGTCACGGGGCTTGCCATCCTCCGTCACGCTGACGCTGCGCACGCTGGCGAGTTCATGCACTGTGAAGGGCAGATCGAAGCTCTCATTGAGCTGCTTGCCCGAGAAGGTTACGGCGCCAATGATGCTGTCCACCAAGCCCCGGACTCCGGGGCTCTCCAGGGCGGGAGAGAAGCTGCCGCCGCCATCAAAGGCACGCAGCCTGAAGCTCAGGGGTTTGCCCTTGAGACCCTCGGCGTACTGGTTGAAACCCGCGCAGAACTCGCGGGCCGGAAGGCCGAAAATTCGGTCCTGGCCCGGCTTGGGGCTGATGCGCGCCTTTGAAACGTTCAGGGCCACACGCAGGTCCGCCAGGCTGTCACTGTCTGCCCCGGGTGAACTGAAATTGCGCGGCGAGCCCGCCCCATCCACGCTGAGCAGCTGGGCCTGAAGGTCGTCAGGCAGCACAAAAGGAAGATTGAACTTCTCGTTGAGCTGGCGGCCGCTGTAACCGAACACTCCCACGAGGGCATCCACCAGCCCGCGCAAGCCGGGACTCTCTAAAGCCGGCGAGAACTTGCCTTCACCGTTGAAAAGGCGGCAACGGAACTTCACGCCGGCCTCACCCTGGTTGGCGACAAACGTGTTGAAGGCCGTGCAGAAGTCGTCTGCGGGCAGCCCCGCAATCCTGCTCTGCCCCGCCCTGGGCGCGATGGTCAGCCCTGACAGCGAAAGCACCACGCGCAGATCCCCAAGCCCCTCGTCTTGGGCCTGTTCGAGGTCAAAGGCGGGCGTCCGCCGGTTGCCCAGCGCATCAGCGCTGAACAAGCCAATGCGGCCCTGGCGGCCTACAGCGAAGGGCAACTCCACCAGTGACTCGATTTCATCGGCGTTGAGATACAGCGCGTTTATGCAGGCGTCCACAAACGTGCGAAGGCCGGGCCGCATGATGCCGAACTTGAAGTCGCTGGCCTTGCCGCTGAAACCCACCATGACTTCAAGGCGCTTGCCGTCGGCGCTCATGCCTTCCATGACCCGGTTGAGCCCCTTGGCCAGCAGGTCGGCCGGCAATCCCAGCACCTGCTTGCCTTTGGACTCGGCCTCGTTGAACTTCAAGCCATCCACGCTCAGTCGCAGCTTCAGATCAAGGCCGTCGTGCCAGGTCACGGCGGCCTGGGGCGTGTCGAAACGGCCCTGCTCATCGCAGGTGCCAAAGCTGAAAGAAGCGCCCCTGGCCACGGGAAGGCCCAGGCCACCCGCCTTGCCGAGCAGACCATCCAGGGCTACATGCTCCACCGAGAATCCCAGCCCGCTGGGAAGAAACGGCCCCAGCTTGTTCTCTTTGGCGTAGCCGCCAAACCAGAGGTTCACGTTCAGGCGCGAAGACTTGCCCGGAATCGAGAAGCCTGGCGGGTTGATCCCGCCCGCCAGTGTCAGGCGCGTGCGCCCGCCCAGTGCGGGATGGGTCGGCGCATAGTGCACGAGCGACAGCTCAACGCCCAAAAGCGTGTCGCCGAACTCCGATGTGTCCACCAGTCCCTCAAGGGGCAGCCTGGCCAGCGTGAACCCGCCCTTCACTTGTTCCAGCCGCACCAGCTCTTCTGGGTCAAAACGCAGCACCAGCCCCAACTCGACGCGGCGGCCCGCATCGCCGTCCAGGTTGCCGCCCGCCTTGAACTCCATGGGCAGTCGGTAGGCCAGGGGGTCGGAGCTGACGCTTTGAGCGACCAGCTCCACGTTACTGAGTTTGCTGCCAAGCTGGGCGTTGCCGCTCGTGCCCAGCACGAACTCCAGCTCGCTCACGCCGGCCTTCTTCACGACCAGGGCAGGCGGCACGCCGTGCTCTCTCAGGGCGCGCGTCACGTAAGTGGGCCGCCCGGCCTGGCCGGTGAGTTCTTTCTGACGGCGCGCGGCTTCTTTGGCTTCCTTGTCTTCGCGCTCATCCATGTACTTGCGAAGCTTCTCCAGCCACTCCTTGCCCTGGCGGTACTCGTCGCTGTTGAGGAAGTCCTCAACCTGCTTCAGGTAGTCGTTGACATAGTCGTTGGGCGTTTTCGGGGGTGCTTCGGGCTGAGGGGAGGGCCCCCCGGCAGGACCGCCTGGCGGGGCCGGCTCAGGCCGGGGCGACTCATAACGAATGCGCGACGCCGTCACCTCGTTGACGACCAGTCGCCGCTCAAGCAGAGGCCAGAACTCCACATCAAAATTGGACTCACCCACATAGAGCACCTCGTGGCGCCCGCCCTCGAGGTCCTGCCAGGCCCGCAGCTCGCGCACGGTGAGCTTGGGCCCGAAGATCGAGAAGGTTACTTCTTCGACCTCGGCCTGCCCCTTGTAGCCGGCAAGGTCGACGGATTGCGCCAGCACCTGTTCGCGCACGGCCCCGTCAATCATGAAGTAGTAGGCCAAAAGCGCGGGAACAATCAGCACCGGCAACGCGAAGATCGCGTTGAGGCGCAGAAAGCGGGCCGGGCGCGCCGGCTTCTGGGCGTCACCCGACGAAGACATAGCGCAGAGCCTTGAAAAGCCAGATCTGGGAAAGAACCTTCATGACACGTGATTGAGCCAGCTTCTGCGTCAGCATTTCCTGATAGCGCCTGAAGAACAGCGTCGTGAAAATCAGCAGGGGCAGGGCCAGCAGCAACCAGAGCGCAAAACCGCCCGCCACGTCAAAATAATCCAGTCGGAACAGGCTCAGCACCGGTGTTTTCGCCGCCTGTACCAGGAAGTCCTTGCCGGCCTGGGGCAGGTGATCGGTAAATGCCGCGCCCAGGGGCCGGATGAGCACCAGTTGCAGGGGCCAGGCCATGAGGCGGAAAATGCCAAACGCGAAGAAGGCCGTTCCAAAGTGACAGTTGATGAGCAGGATGACCAGAAATACCACCAGGGTCCCCAGGCCCAGGGGCAAGAGCCCGGCCAAGGCACCCAGCAGCACCGCCACGCCAATCTGCCACGGGCGCACGTCGGAGTTGAGGGTGCGGTAAAGCCAGCGGCAGATCTGGAGCAGAGTGATCATGGGCGGGAGAAAATGGCCGGGGCGACATGATAGAGGCCCGGGCCCAAGGAGGCAAATGAAGCCCGCTCAAGAGCCCCGGATGGCGGAGACAGTAGGCCCGTGCCGGAATTTGAGGCAACCCATTGCAGGCCGGGAAATGATTGCTATCTTCTCCGCTCCAATTTGGGCCGCCTTGCTGGCGTAGCTCAATGGTAGAGCACCGGTTTTGTAAACCGGCGGTTGCGAGTTCGATTCTCGCCGCCAGCTCCAGCCTTGCAGGATGAGCGCAAGGCCCCAGGGGCTGACAGCAGAAAACGCGCCCGGTGGCGCGAAAACAGGCGGAGACAACCACCGCCACGCGGGCCCGACCGGGTTCGCGTGGCGTGAAATTGAAGCAGGGCCGACATACAACCGGGGAATGCAGCAGGGCGGGCGGACCCGCCGAAAATTGAGGATTCACGGGCAGATACCCAAGTGGCTAAAGGGGCCTGACTGTAAATCAGGTGGCTATGCCTTCGCAGGTTCGAATCCTGCTCTGCCCACCATCTTCGCGGGCGTAGCTCAGTGGTAGAGCTTCTGCCTTCCAAGCAGAGTGTCGTGGGTTCGAATCCCATCGCCCGCTCCAGACTCCTGACGCCAGGCGCCAGGGTTTGACAAGAAACTCCGGCGCCGCGGCCTTTGGCGCGAACCGGAAGTGAATCCACAAGCTGCCCTAGCTCAGGGGTAGAGCACTTCCTTGGTAAGGAAGAGGTCGTGGGTTCAAATCCCATGGGCAGCTCCAGATTTCCGCGGCCGGAGGTTCCGGACGCAAGGCAGTGAAACGGTAGCAGTTTGGTTTATTGGGAAGATTCCCGGAGGTCTGCGGTGCAGACCAACAACCCCGGGGGCCGCCGCGCGGCGACCAAGACGAGGAGCATGAGAAGACATGGCGCGTGAGACCTTCCAACGCACAAAGCCGCACGTCAACGTCGGCACCATCGGGCACATCGACCACGGCAAGTCCACCCTTACGGCGGCGCTGGTGGCCGTCAGCGCGGCCAAGGGCCACGCCAAGGCCAAGACCTACGCCGAAATCACCAAGGGCGGCACGGTTCGCGATGCGAACAAGACCGTGACCATCGCCGCGGCCCACGTGGAGTACGAGACGGAAAAGCGCCACTACGCGCACGTCGACTGCCCCGGACACGCCGACTTCATCAAGAACATGATCACCGGCGCCGCCCAGATGGACGGCGGCATCCTGGTGGTTGCCGCCGACACCGGCCCCATGCCCCAGACGCGTGAGCACGTCCTGCTCGCCCGCCAGGTGAACGTGCCGGCGCTCGTGGTGTTCCTGAACAAGGTCGATCTGGTCGACGACCCGGAACTGCTGGAACTCGTTGAGCTCGAAGTGCGTGAGCTGCTCAACAAGTACAAGTTCCCCGGCGACAAGATTCCGATCATCCGCGGCAACGCCAAGGCCGCCCTGGAAAACCCCGGCGACGCGGGCAAGACCAAGTGCATCGTTGATCTGCTCAACGCGCTGGACAACTCGATTCCGGAGCCCGTGCGCGAAGTCGACAAGCCCTTCATGCTGTCCGTCGAAGACGTGTTCAGCATCTCGGGACGCGGCACGGTGGCCACGGGCCGTATCGAGCGCGGCAAGGTCAAGGTCGGCGACAACGTTGAAATCGTCGGCCTGCGCGAGCTGCCCTTCCCCTCCACCATCACCGGTGTCGAAATGTTCCAGAAGGAACTCGGTGAAGGCCTCGCTGGCGACAACGTCGGCGTGCTGCTGCGCGGCGTGGAAAAGAAGGACATCGAGCGCGGCATGGTGATTGCCAAGCCGGGCACGATCAAGCCGCACACGGAGTTCGAGTGCCAGTGCTACATCCTGACCAAGGAAGAAGGCGGCCGCCACACGCCGTTCTTCTCCGGCTACCGCCCGCAGTTCTACTTCCGCACCACGGACGTAACGGGCTCGGCGGACCTGCTCGGCGGCGCGGAGATGGTGATGCCCGGCGACACGGTGAGCCTGAAGGTGAAGCTGGGCAAGCCCGTGGCCATGGACGAGGGTTCCAACTTCGCCATCCGTGAAGGCGGCCGCACCGTCGGCGCCGGCAAGGTTGTGAAGGTGATCAAGTAGTCCTGGCAGACGGAACAGAGCCCCGCGCCTGAGCGCGTGGGCCCGCGATCGGGGGAGGGCTTGGCGCCCTCCCCGGTGCGCGAGTCGAAAAGAAGAAAGCCATGGCGGGTGAGAATCGCGAATACGTGTTTCTGGAGTGCTCGGAGTCCGGCGTCCGCCACTACCGCACGCAGAAGCGCGTCAAGGGACAGAACATCAAGAAGCTGGAGCTGAAGAAGTACAGCGCCAAGCTGAAGAAGCACACGCTGCACAAGGAAAAGAAGAAGTAGGGGCAATTGCGAATGGTCAATGTCGAATTGGGAGTTGATGGGCAGCGCATTCGACATTCGCAATTATCCATTCGAGATTGAATCTACGGCGGTAGCTCAACTGGCAGAGCAGCGGTTTCCAAAACCGCAGGTTGGGGGTTCGATTCCCTCCCGCCGTGCCAGAACCTGGAAGTAAGGACGGAGAGGCAACATGGCGGTGTTCGAGAACTACAGGCGTGGGGCAGGCAGGCAGGCGCGTTCCTTTGCGCTGCTGCTGCTGCTGGGCCTGTTGATCTGGTGCTGCTATGCGATGTTTCACTATGGCAACACCCGCTTGGACCGCCTGCTGGGTATTGACGACCCCTGGTTTGGCTCCTCCGTTGTCAAGGGCGGCGGGCCCCTGACCGAGTGGATCACGCCCAGCCTGTTCATCGCCTTGGGTGTGTTTGTGGCGGGTCTGGCCGGGCTGCGGGCCTATCTCAACACGCCGCGCTTTGCCGACCTGCTGATCGCCACGGAGGCGGAGCTGAAGAAGGTGCGCTGGGCCTCCAAACCCGAGGTCAAGCGCGCTACGGCCGTCACGCTCTATTACGTGGCGTGGTTTGCCGCCATCATTTTCGTGATGGACCTGACCTTCAGCTTCACCGTGGGTGTGCTGCAGAAGCAACCCTGGCAGAACGTGGGCTGGGGCCGCGTGGTCACCATGGTGCTGCGCCTCGACCCGCCGCAGGATGACGCCGCACCGCGCAGGTCGGAGACGCCCAAGAAGTAGTTCAACGAAGACAGACGCTCTAAAGAGAATCGAGTTGGCCATGGGGTTGATGTGGTACGTCTTGAGGGTGCAGAGTTCCCGGGAGGAGAAGATCCAGGAGAACCTGCAGAAGCGCGTGAAGTCTCACGGGCTCGAGACGCTGTTTGGCCGCATGGTCATCCCCACCGAAACGGTGCAGGAAATCAAGGGCGGCAAGAAGCGTGAACGCACGCGCAAGGTCTATCCCGGCTACCTTTACCTCGAGATCGACACCATCGAGGCCCAGGAAGATGACGCCGACCAGCGCTACAAGATCAACGGGCAGGCCTATCACCTGATCCGCGAGACGCCCGGCGTGGGCGATTTCGTGGGCGACCGTGACAAGCCCGTACCCATGAGCGACGACGACGTGCGCAAGATTCTCAAGATTTCCGAGCCCAAGCCTGAGGGCGAGGAAAAGGAAGTCAAGATCGATTTCAAGAAGGGCGACGCCGTCAAGATCAAGGACGGGCCCTTCGACGGATTCGAAGGAAACGTCGAAGACGTGGACACGGAGCAGGGCAAGGTGAAGGTTATCGTTACGATTTTTGGCCGCGCCACTCCGGTGTGGCTGGAGTACTGGCAGGTCGAACACGGATAGCGGCATCGTTGACTGAGGATTCTGAATTCCGGGCTTTGGATTCTGCGCCAGATCAAGGGCCCCAGTCCAGAACCCACCTTCGCATCAAAGTGAGCAAGTCATGGCTAAAGAAATCGTCGCAAAGGTCAAATTGCAGTGCCCCGGCGGGCAGGCAACGCCGGCTCCGCCGGTAGGTCCGGCGCTGGGCCAGCACGGCGTGAACATTGCCGCGTTCGTGAAGCAGTTCAACGACCGCTCGCGTGACAAGATGGGGATGACGCTGCCCATCGAAATCACGATCTTTAAGGACAAGTCCTTCGAGTTCATCATCAAGAGCCCGCCGGCCTCGGTGCTGATCCGCACGGCCATGAAGATTGAAAAGGGCGCCAAGATGCCCGGCCGCGAAAAGGTCGGTACGGTAACGCGCAAGCAGCTTGAGGAAGTGGCCAAGGCAAAAATGAACGACCTCAACGCGGGCAGCCTCGAGGCTGCCGTGCGCGTGGTCGCCGGTACTGCACGCAGCATGGGCGTGCAGGTCGTGGACTAGCAAGATCGCAGGGACGGGCCGTCGATTTCGGCAGGCGTGGCACGGACTGTCGGTGTCGCGCAAACAGGGCAGAAGACAGCAACAGACTGCCAACGAGAGTGAACATGAAAGAACGCAAGCGCAGCAAGAGGTATCGCGACGCGGCCAAGGCTGTGGTCGCGGGCCAGCGTTACACCGCGGACGAGGCGGTGAAAATCCTTTCGAGCTTCCCCAAGGCGAAGTTTGACGAGACCGTCAACCTGGCCATCAAGCTCAACGTGGACCCCAAGAAGGCCGAGCAGAATCTGCGCGGCGCGGTTTCCCTGCCGCACGGCCTGGGCAAGAGCATGCGCGTGATCGCGTTTGCGGAAGGCAAGGATGCCGAAGCCGCGCTCAAGGCCGGGGCCATCAAGGTCGGCGGGGCCGAACTGGCCAAGGAAGTGGAGGGCGGTTGGCTGGATTTCGACGTCGCCATCGCACACCCCAATCAGATGCGTAATGTGGGCCGCCTGGGCAAGATCCTGGGCCCCAAGAACCTGATGCCTACGCCCAAGGCCGGCACGGTGACAGAGAACGTGGAGCAGGCGGTCAAGGAATTCGTCGCCGGCAAGGTTGAGTACCGTACGGACGCCGGCGGCAACATCCACGTGCCGATTGGCAAGCGCAGTTTTGCCGCCGCCAAGCTGGCGGACAATCTGAAGCACATCGTGAACCATGTGCAGTCGCTGCGTCCTTCGACGGTCAAGGGCCATTTCATTGAGCGCGTCAGCGTGGCTTCCACAATGAGCCCCGGAGTTTCGGTGGCCGTGGAACAGCAGGCCGCGGCCGAAGAGTAGCGCGAGAGCCGGAGAGCGAACATGCCCAATGCACTGAATGTAATGCTGAAGAGCCAGCTCGACCGCAAACTGGGTCCGATCGATAACGTGGTCGTCATCGATTACCAGGGTCTGAACAGCGAGAAAATGGCGCTGTTCCGCGCCGAGCTGCGCAAGGCCAAGCTTCAGATGGAAGTGGTCAAGAACTCCATTGCCGTCCACGCTTTGAAGGAGCGCGGGCTCAAGCCCCTCATCGAGCACGACGCCAAGCTGCCCAAGAAGCAACGCGTGCTCAAGGGCGCCTCAGGCCTGATTTTCGGCGGCGACGGCACCGTGGACGTTGCCAAATTCACCCAGAAGTGGCTGGCCGAGCACAAGAACACCATCAAGCTCAAGGGCGGCCAGATGGGCAAGGACGTGCTGGACGTCGCCCAGGTGGAGGCTTCGGCCTCATTGCCCGGTCGCCGCGAGCTGCTCAGCACCCTGGCCGGCGACTTCCTGGCCGTGCCCCAGAAACTGGCGGCAGCGTTCCAGGCCGGATATGCCCAGGTGGCTTATGGTTTCAATGCCCTGGCCGAGAAGCTGGAGAAAGCTCAGCCCCAGGCGTAGTTTTGGTCAATTTCTGTCCGCCGGCAGCAAGCAGCCAGCAGCCGGCTTGGAATGGGGAGGCGGTCCGAAAGGACGGTTTCCAAAGCTGGCTGCGAACTGCAGGCTGCGTGTGCAATCTGCAAGCAGGAGGACGGGACCATCCCGCCCGATTACTGCGAAAACGAGGAGTGTGACATGGCCGTTGCTGAAAAGATCGAGAAGGTCCTCAACGAGGTGGCAAGCTGGAACCTGCTTGAGGTCCGTGACTTCGTGAAGGCGTTCGAAGAGAAGTTCGACGTCAAGGCCCAGGCCGCCGCGGTTGCCGTGGCTGCCCCGGCTGGTGGCGGCGGTGGTGCTGCTCCGGCCGCTGCGGCTGCCAAGACCGAGTTCACCGTGGTGCTGGCCAGCCTGGCCGCCGCGGACAAGAAGATCCCGGTCATCAAGGTCGTGCGCGAGGCCACCGGCCTTGGCCTGGCGGAAGCCAAGGCCCTGGTCGAAGGCGCTCCCAAGCCGGTGAAGGAAAACCTGCCCAAGGACGAAGCCGAAGGCCTCAAGAAGAAGCTGGAAGAGGCCGGCGCCAAGGTCGAGTTGAAGTAGTCCCGAATTGCCGTGGCGCGGCTTGCCGCGCCACGGCCCCACAACCGTACGAGCGCCTGAAATCAGAAGGGTGCGCCCCCGGCCGTAAGGGAACGGCCAGGGCCCACCGGGAAATCAGGCAGCAAGTTCAAAATGCAAGGGCTTTTGGCTCCCCGGCCAAAATGCCCCGGTTGTGTTTAAAGGTTCAGGCAGTGCCAATGTTTTGATCACGGCGATGCGGGGCCAAATCCCCGGCGCCTGCAGGAAGACAGCGCGCGGCAGTGTCGCTCCCCCACACGACGGGGAGCTTCGGTCGCACAGCAAACTGGAGTCATCATGGCGGTCGTTGACGAAACTCAGCGGGTCACAAACACCACGCCGGTCAAGAATTTCGGACGCACGATGGGCGTGGTGGACCTGCCCAATCTGGTCAAACTTCAGACGGATAGCTATGCGCGCTTCCTGCAGGCCGACGTGCCGCAGAGCCGGCGCGCCCCCATGGGCCTGCAATCCGTCATCAATGAAATCTTCCCGATCAAGAGCTACGACCAGAGCATCGGGCTCGAGTTCATCAGCTATGACCTCGGCGAGCCCCGCTACACGCCAGACGAGTGCCGCGCGCTGAAGCTGACCTTCGGCGCCCCGCTCATGGTCAAGCTGCGCCTCAATCGCGACAGCAAGAGCATTGATGAGGATGTCTATCTCGGCGAGCTGCCCCTGATGATTGGCGGCGGCGAGTTCATCATCAACGGTGCCGAACGTGTCATCGTCAACCAGCTCCACCGCTCGCCCGGCATTGACTTCGGCTTTGAGGTCAGCGCGGACAACCGCAAGCTACACCAGTGCTGGATCATCCCCGAGCGCGGCTCGTGGATCGAAGTGGCCGTGACCAAGAAGGAGACGTTGAGCATCCGCATTGACCAGAGCGGCAAGTTCAGCGCAATGACCTTCTTCCGCGCCATGAGCCCCGACCTCAGCACGAACGAGCCCATCATCCGGCAGTTCTACCCGACCAAGAAGGTCAAAACCGGGACGGAAAAGGCCGTCAGCGCCCTCAAGAACCGCTACGCCGTCAATGACGTCGTGGACCCGGACACGGGTGAAATCATCGCAGAGGGCGGCACTCTGATCTCGGCGGACGTGGCCAAGAACATCGTCAAGTCGAAGGTCAAGGAAGTCGAGATCATCACCGAGGTCGAAGACCCCATTATCCTCAACTCCCTGCAGGAAGACCCGACGACCAACCAGGAAGAGGCCCTGGAGCGCATCTACCTGCGCCTGCGGCCCGGCAACCCCGTTTCCAAGGAAAAGGCCAGCGCGCTGTTCGACGAGAAGTTCTACGACGACACCAGCTAC
>ERZ761602.2476-NODE-2476-length-28838-cov-40.194212_pt1 | contig 28838 bp, 23 predicted proteins | sample MGYA00512165_ERZ761602 | MGnify/ENA primary metagenome ERZ761602 (study PRJEB28899, sample SAMN02445085) | bioreactor sludge metagenome | biome: EBPR sludge; isolation source: Thorneside wastewater treatment plant | place: Australia: Brisbane, Thorneside...
TAATCGGCGAGGTCTGCTTGGCGGTCGAAATGGGCTGCGATCCGGTCGATATCGGCAAGACCATCCACCCGCATCCGACCCTGTGCGAATCCATCGGCATGGCAGCCGAGGTGTTCGAGGGCGTCTGCACCGATTTACCGCCGATGAAGAAGAAATAGATTTGCTTATCAGCCTCGGAGAAAGCGGGATTCCTTCGAGGTTAGGCTAGGGCGATGATGGCGGGGAATTTAACCCCGCCATTTTTTGTTGTAATATTTAGTGATAAAAGATCTTTTAAATCAATATGTTTTACGATTTTCGGTGTGCTTTAGCAGATATGCGGAAACCGTGTAATTACTTGTTGTTGCGGGCGCGAAGCGTCTGCAACAACGGGGCGGCGGATACGATCCGCTGCTTGCGCGGCGCGAAGCGCCGCACAACCACGCGGATCAAGCCGACATCGGCCGTCAAAGCCTCCGGCTTTTCCGCCCTTGAGGCTTATCCGCCGCCCCGTTAGGCCACTTCTCCCCACACCCACCACGAACAATGCGCTACGCATTTCTTGTCAGGCATGGCAAAATGAGCTACTCATTTTTCATCAACTTTCAGTGCACCTCTGATCGTGGGAGGGCTGTTGGTGTATGGGAGAGTTTTCATGGCAAGACCGAAAAAACAAATACTTGTAAGTACTGAATCTCCTCATAAGCAGGCTTCGAATCTCCCGCCCGAAGAGGGAGTGAGGCAGCAGGTTATTAACGACTTAAAAAGGCTCGGTTGGAGCGAAGGACAGCTACGTTGGAAGCCAGAATGGCCCATTCCAGACACCCCGCATGATTTGACAAAGCGCGAGCGCGACCAGAAATATGCAACGTGCGGAAGCGCTGACCTAGTCGCATTCGCCGACGAAAGCGGCGAATGGCATGCCTTACAAATTATCTTCGAATTTAAAGCACCCGACATTGACAAAGGAAAGTCACAGCTCATTCGATACTTGAGCAACGAGCCAATGGCCAAAATGGGCTATTGGACAAACGGTTCAAGCAGCCTAGCCATCTATAAACGACACCAAGCCGATTGGGTATACGTTGAAGGTGCGCCACCACCTCATCCGGGTGACGATCTAACACAGCCACCGGATACACCACCAACATGGAACACGCTTCGCGCCCCTACGGAGGCCGAACTTGCTGGTGCGCTACGGCGCTTAGTTGCCACTACTGTAATTGGCGACACAAATGTAAATCGAAGAGAGGACCAACTAAGGGAGCTGATCCACGTCTTGCTTGTAAAATTGGAGAGTGATGCCGTTGCTAGTAGATCAACAAACAGAGAAAAGCCGGTTAATTTCAGGATATACGGTGATCAGCTAACAAAAATCTCGGTGACGGCTAAAGCGATACGTGAGCAGTTTCAGGAGTACTTTCAAAAGCAGAGGACAAGAATTTTTCATCCGAATGATCGAGAAAAGATACTCCTGACTGATGAAACAATCTTCGCAGTGGTCGCCCAGCTGACCCCTTATCGAATACTTGGAGATGATGTTGATTTGCTTGCGAAAGCATTTCAAATTTTTAGAACGTCCGCTCTAAAAAGTGGCGAAGGCCAGTATTTGACTCCACTGAGAGTGGTCAGACCAGCTGTCATGGCCTTAGAAATCACCTCACAAGATAAAGTAATCGACCCCGCCTGCGGAACCGGATCATTCCTGGTTGAAGCCCTTAGGCAGGTAGCAAAAAACGAGTTCCCTTCGGAGGATGAGGCATGGAATCTGATTAAGTGGGCAAATGACAACCTATATGGAGTAGACAAAGACGATATTGGGGTCAAGCTTTCTCGAGCAATCATGGTTGCGATGCGCGATGGCTCGACACATGTACTGCTTGGCGATGCGATCAGAGTTAATCAGTGGTATAAGAAATTTCCCAAACTTGGGCAAGAACTAGGGAAACCCGAGGCACCATACGTACATGAACAATTTACTGTAGTCGTTACGAATCCTCCATTTGGTGCTGAGTTAAAGGTTAAGGCGGCTGACTGCAAGGCGGCCGGATATTCGATTTCCGTGGCTGCTGCTATGCGAGGCTCTGAAGATTACGCTGATCTTGAAATTGGCCTTGTATATCTCGAGTTGGCACACAGGCTCTTAAGGATGGGTGGTCGTGTCGGCATAATTTTGCCTGAAACGTATTTTTTTAGTCATTCATATAGATGGCTGCCTAAATGGCTAGAAGGTCGCCTCGAGTTGCGAGGAATGTTGAACATTGCAATGGAGGCTTTTGAGGAGTTCTGCCGCGCGAAAACAAACTTCTATATTTTTGAAAAGATCGGAGGGGGTGACCTAGATGGCGCTAATTTCGTAGAAACGGAGAATGAATAATGGCAATTCAAAAGCCATCTTGGTTTTCAGACGAGACAATTATGGTTTCAACTGCCCCGACATGTGGTTTAACAAAGGGAGGTCGCCTTCTTTCTAAAATAGATCGGCAAACTGGGCACCGAATTCAAGTTAATGATCCAGATACGGGCGAGAGTATTGACGCTGTAGATGATTCACTATTAGAAGATATGATTGCGCTTCGCAACGGTGAAACGACGGACACCCTTAGGTTTGTTCCTAAATCCGACGTAGGTATGAGTTGCGCTGTGCCCGTGTACTACAATCAAAGACTAAATAGCCAATTCCTTGCGGAGCTGTCCACAGCGCGATTCGCCGGTTACACCTATGCAACGCTTGGAAGTTTGCTTGAGAGCAATTTAATCACAATTCGAGCGGGGCACGGTTCACCATCGCATGATCAGAGAGTTGGAGAAGTTCCATATATTAAGGTGTCGGATTTGCGCGCCGGATTTGTCAACATCAATCCGACAAATAGAATTCCTATTTCCGTTGCCAAACGATTCTGGAAGGGCGAGACCTCAGGGCTTCAGCCGTACGATTTAGTTTGCCCAGAACGAACGTCTAAGAACATCGGTGATTTTTGCATTTTGATGCCAGGACAAGAGCAGGTTGTTATGACCAAGGAGATTATAGTTATTCGTCCCGGTCCGTCGGCTTCGTTTGATGCATTCTATTTGCTTTGGGCAATGACGCTTAACATAGTCCGTAATCAGTGGAAACGGATCGTCTTTATGCAAACAAATAGAGAGGATGTCGGTAAGCGATTTTACGAAATTATGATACCTATCCCACCGAGCAAGGAAGAGGCACACGAGGTATCGAGTGCATTTCGCAATTATTACCATACAATTTCGACAGCCCGAATAGAGTTTGGCGAATATCTAAAGAATGCAGGTGATCATCATTTCTTTGTTGCGGGTGCAGACGAACAAGAAGAGGTTGTTGATGAAAACGATGTGGCCTAACAAGTCGCTCAACTCGGACGCGCAAAAGCGGCGTTTCGCTATGCTTTTGCACGCCGGTTAGCTCCAACGTTGTCGCGGGCGCTTCGCGCCTGCGACAACGGGGTGGCGGATAGTGATACGCTGCTTGCGCGGCGCGAAGCGCCGCACAACCACGCGAATCAAGCCGACATCGGCCGTAAAGTGCGTAAGGCGAGTTTATTCATCGGAAAGCCGGTGATTGTGTTGAGCGCTCTGGAGCCGATGGACGCCACATCGGAATTGGCCCGTAATGCGAATGAAAAACGCAAGGATATCGCGCACCTTTATCCCGGCTCTAAACAAGTATGGGTCGATAGCGAACATGCTATTCCGCTGGAAAAGCCTGAGACCATCCTTTTCGCGATCCGCGAGGTTCTGCCGCCAAGACCGTCGAATACCCCTCAATAAAATTAAAATTTTCCCTTGCTAGGTCCGTGCCTGCCAAGCCAGATGATTCAAATACGCCAAACGGGCGGTTTCATCCGGTAAGGTCTGACAAAGCACCTCCATAAATGGCGAATCGACTTCGGGATCGTGCATCAGCAAGCGTGCTTGCGCCGTTCGCGGCACGCGGGTAAGCCCGGTCGCCAGGTGCGGGGCCTCATTGAATAGGGAAGATTCTTTCGCGGGAAGCTCAGCCATCACCATCACCTCTCTCATTAAGATTCGAGCCAATCCCGAAACGTTCGATCCAGCAATGCCGGATCCGGTTTGGCGGTGGACTCCAAAAGCGGCCCAGACTCCAGCCGCGCCAGCTCCGCCGCAATCCAATCGCTCAACGCTGGAACCCGTGGCCCCCACGCCAGTTCAGCACTGCCCTGCTTCGCCGCCAGCAACTGTCCGATGGCGTCGCGCAATGGACCTTCGGGTAGCAAGGTCGCCACCAGTTCGTGAAAGGGCATCGGCACCACCCCCCGCCCGCTTTCCAGCCAGCGGATCGCCAGCAGCGGGCGCAGAACATAGAGGTATTTCTTTAGCCGCACCGGATCGCCGCGCAAATATTCTCGCTGGTTGCCGCGCGCCATGTGCAAATAGTGCCACGCGCAGCCGCGAGGAGAGTAATAGGTCGGCGTTAACGCCAGCATGTCCTGGCGGAAACCCGGTTGTTCGCGATAAACGATGGGCGAATGCAGCCATTCAAACAACGGCGGATTGGATTTGTACATCAATTGCAACGCCTTTCGCAGATCCCAGCCGTTGATGTCCAACAAATCTTCAATCGGCCGTTCGATCACATCGCGGCGGCGTTCGGCGTTGATGCTCAAATACCAGTCGCGCGGATGAACATAGATAAAGCGGACATCGTAATCGCTATCGGGCGAGGCGAAACCCCACGCCCGGCTGCCCGATTCGCAGGCGTATAAAATTCGTACCGATTCGCTCTGCTCGATGGCCGTCAACCGTTCCAAGATAGCGGCGGTATTAGAACCGACTTCGAGGCGAGATTCCGACATGGCGCTTCCCATTCAGGGACTTGGATTAACAATGCCCATGCTCGCACCGCGCGGGCAACTGATTCAGCAACGCTTTTAGAGATCGCCAATCGGGCAAGTACCGATCCATCAACGCGATAAATCGGGCATTGTGGGTCGGTTCCAGCAGATGGACCATTTCATGGACGATCAGGTATTCCAAACACTCGCGCGGCTTTTTGGCGAGTTCGCTATTGACGCGGATGCGGCCGGTCTTGGGAGTGCAACTACCCCAGCGGGTTTTCATCCGCCGGATCGAAAATTCGCGCACTGTGACCCCCATGATCGGCTCCCAGCGCTCGATCAACGGCGGCACGGCCTGTCTGAGTTGTTCCCGATACCACGCGGCCATGATCGCCTCTCGGTGCGCGGCGTCGGCTCCGGGCCGCACGCGCAACACCAACTGTTGCGGTTGCAATTCGACGCTCGGCGCGGCGTCTTTTTCCTCAATGGCGAGCCGATAACGCTGGCCCCACACGAAATGGCTTTCTCGATCCAAGTATTCGCACGGCGTTTGCCGCGTCTGGTCCCGCAGTTTGCGCTGCTGCCGCCGGATCCAATCCAGCTTGGAAATGGCGAACGCGCGCAGCGCGTCCAAACTCATTCGCCGGGGTGCGGAAATCCGCACTCGCCCCGCCGGCGGATGCACGCTGAGGTGGATGTTCTTGATATTCTTCAACACCACATCCACCGCGATCTCGTTAAGTTGCAGCCGTTTAATCATCGATCATCCGCCTGGCTTTTTACCCGCTCCCCCTGGGCGAATTCTAGCCGTTGACTACTCGGAACGGGCGGACAACAAAATCACCGGAGCAAATGTGCTCAATCCGTCGACTGAGCACGCTTAGCGCCGACCCCGAAACCGCTCGCCTTGGCATGGGGCACGCGCCGCTCCCGCACGCTCTGTTTAGCTGTTTCCAGCTGGCGCAATAACACCGGCCCACGGCTTAGGGCCACCCCCACCGCCAGCACATCGATGATCGCCAGATGGGCGATACGCGAGGTCATCGGCGACATGGTGGGCGCGACTTAGCGTCATTCCCCGATTGCCGGCAACGTCGCCGTGCACCAGCGGCTGCTGCCGATTTATCTCGCCATTCCGAGCAAACGTGAAGCGGAATACCATGCCATCGCCGCCTTCCAGCGCGCGATGCCCGCCGTCGGCTCCAAAACAGGCGCAGTGGCGCCGGCACCCATGAAAGAGGAGAAAAAATAATGGCCGTTCATCCCATCATCGCCGCCGTCACTGACCGCATCCGCCAGCGCAGCGCCACTACCCGCGCCGCCTATCTGGCGCGGATCGAACAAGCGCGGGCGGACGGCCCGGTGCGCACAAGCTTATCCTGCACCAATCTGGCCCATGCTTTTGCCGCCTCCGAACCGGACGACAAGACCGCGTTACGGGAAGCGCGCTGGCCGAATATCGCCATCGTGTCTTCCTACAACGACATGCTCTCCGCCCATCAACCGCTGGAGCGCTTCCCGGCGCTGATCAAGCAGGCGGCGCGGCAAGCAGGCGCGGTGGCGCAGTTCGCCGGCGGCGTGCCGGCCATGTGCGACGGGGTGACCCAGGGGCAGCCGGGGATGGAGCTGTCGCTGTTCTCGCGCGATGTGATCGCGATGGCCACCGCCGTCGCCTTGTCCCACAACACCTTCGACGCCGCGCTCTATCTCGGCGTTTGCGACAAGATCGTGCCGGGCCTTTTAATCGGCGCGCTGCATTTCGGCCATCTACCCGCTATTTTCGTCCCCAGCGGGCCGATGCCGTCGGGCCTGCCGAATGCCGAAAAAGCCAAAATCCGCCAGCGGTACGCCGAAGGTAAAGTCGGCCGCGACGCGCTGCTGGAATCGGAAGCCAAGTCTTATCACGCGCCGGGCACCTGCACCTTCTATGGCACCGCCAACTCCAATCAAATGCTGATGGAAATCATGGGCCTGCATCTGCCCGGATCGGCCTTCGTCCCTCCTGATACCCCGCTACGCGACGCGCTGACTCAAGCGGCGGCGAAGCGAGCGGCTAAAATCACCGCGCTCGGTCAGAACTATATTCCGGTCGGACGGGTGATTGACGAACGAGCGGTGGTCAACGGCATCGTTGGCCTGCTGGCGACCGGCGGTTCCACCAACCACACGATGCATTTGGTGGCGATGGCCCACGCCGCCGGCATCGCCATCAACTGGGACGACTTCAGCGATTTGTCCGCCGTCATCCCGTTGCTCGCCGAAATCTATCCCAACGGCAAGGCCGATGTGAACCAGTTTCACGCCGCCGGCGGAATGGGCTTTCTGATCGGCGAGCTGCTAGACGCAGGGTTGGTGCATGGCGACACCCTCACCGTCACTGGCGAAGGATTAGCCCGCTATCGGGAAGAACCGTTTTTGGATGGGGGTAATCTCGTTTGGCGGCCTGCTCCAAGCCAGAGCGGCGATACAACCCTATTACGTCCGGCCACCCGCCCGTTTAGCCCTGATGGAGGCTTAAAACTGTTGAGCGGCAATCTGGGCCGAGCGGTGATCAAAACCTCAGCAGTCAAACCCGAACATCGGGTGGTGGAAGCCCCCGCCATTGTCTTTAACGATCAAGACGAACTCATGGCGGCCTTCGAACGGGGCGAACTGCGGCGCGATTTTGTCGCGGTGGTTCGCTATCAAGGCCCGCGCGCCAACGGGATGCCGGAGTTGCATAAGCTGACCCCGCCGCTCGGCGTCTTGCAGGATGAAGGCTTCAAGGTGGCGCTGGTTACCGACGGCCGCATGTCCGGCGCGTCCGGCAAAGTACCGGCGGCGATTCACGTCACACCGGAATCCCTGGCCGGCGGACCGCTGGCTAAAATCCGCAACGGCGATGTGATCGTGCTCGACGGCGAGCGCGGCGTTCTGGAAGCGAGGGTGCCTGATGGGGAATGGGCCGCGCGCCAGCCGGAACCGGTGGATTTAAGCGGCTGTCAGTACGGCCTGGGGCGCGAACTGTTCGCTGTGTTTCGAAACAACGCCGCCGAAGCGGAACGGGGTGGGATCACGTTTTCCACGTTGTGAGCTTTCCAGCAGTAGCCGTGGTCACGGCCGGCGCGGAGGCTCACGTTCTTGAACCTGAACAGTATGCGGAGAATAGCCAAGGGCGTAGCCATGACCAAGAGCCGCCGCCATGACGGGACCATCCAGCCTGAGAGCAGTTAGCCATGGAAATGGCATCATTTCCACGGCGGCTGCCGGCAAGCGTCGTGTTTATGTCTCATCAAGAGGATAGGCAGAACACCCCAAATCCTGCGAGACCGCGCGCCCCGCATCGATCACCATCTTCGCATAATCGCCCTGTTTGGCGGGATCAAAGCGGAACTCCGCGAAAGTAATGCTCAACGCGGCTATCACGCTATTTAAGTGGTCGAAAACCGGCGCGGCTATGCAGACCATGTGTTTTTCGAACTCCTCGTAATCTAAACCATATTTCTGCTGGCGCGTGCGCGCGAGTTCTTCCAGAAACTGCGCCGGAGAGCTAATACTGGTTTCGCGGAAACGGGTAAAGGCTATCTCGGAGATAATGGCATCACGCCGTTCGGGGGCTTCCCACGCGAGCAGCGCTTTCCCCATGGCGGTCGCGTGGATCGGCGCGCGCTTGCCGATTTTGGAATACATGCCAATACTGTACTTGGCATCAATTTTGTGAATGTAGATCACCTCGTTATCCATCAAAACACCGAGATGGATGGTTTCCGAAGTCTTGTCGGACAGAACGTCCATCCGCCGCTTGGCCAGACTGATCAAATCGAGGTGCTGCAACGCCTTGCTACCCAACTCGAACACTTTCATGGTCAGGCCATAGCGCTCGCTTTCGATGTCCTGACGGACAAAGCCCATCGATTGCATGGTTTGCAGAAAGCGATAGACCGTCGCCTTGGGCATGGCCAACCGCAGTGAAAGTTCGGAGATGCTGGTGTCTTTACGCTCGCTGAGCGCCGTTAGGATGCTGAAGACTCTCAGTACCGCCGATACTGAATCAGGCTGTTTGCTGTTGTGATCATTGTCGTCCAAGGCTCAATTCCCCATCTGAACAGCCGGTTATTGAAACCGCGCTCGCCGGCTGTCGTAACGCGGCCGTAGTCGATTCATTCGTCAGGATGAATCAGCGCGCCAGCCAGCCGCCATCGACGGCTAGGGTATAACCGTTCACCCCGTCCGACGCAGCCGAGGCCAGCAACACCACCGGCCCCGTCAAATCATCCGGCGTCCCCCAGCGCTTGGCGGGGATGCGCGCCCTGGGTTGACTGCCTCATATCCATCCGAAGGCTCCCGAAATTCGCGAGCTAGCCCTCGTTTATAATTCATGAAACGGTGTTTACATTTTTCAATACAGCTGCGGCAATGTAAAGCCTTATCAAAGGATCGGATCGCCGGCGTTATGGCAAGAAGTAAAACGCCAGCGCCAAAATCACATAGACCGCCAGCAACTGCGCGCCTTCCATCCAGTTCGATTCACCATCCGAGGCGATCAGCGCCAAAATCCAGGTGGCCAGAGCGATGGCGACCACCTCAGCCAGCATGGCTGATAAAGGTGTGAGATCGAATTTAAACCGTCTGATCTTCAGTCTTTTTTCATGAATGACGCTCGCTAGAGATTTTTTGAAAACGTAATATAAAATTTTTTGAAACGCTGTTTACATTTTTTAATACAATATTCTATATTATCGAACAGCGATTACGATTTTATTTTGCCGTGATCCCGATGGATTACTTCTCCTCGCTATGGCAACGACAGGCTGAACGATTCAGGCATGGATCCACTTGAAGCTTTCATGAATCTACTGACTCCGACCGCGCTGGAAATCGTGCTGGGCAGCGATCATTCGGTATGTATCTCGATCATGTCCAACCGTCTGCCCGCGCGCCAGCAGGCCCATGGGCTTCCACCTTCCAAGCGCCTGGCCCGCGAATTTGCGCTCCATCAAGCGGACCTCAACGTGATCTGGACGGACGCTGCTCGCCGATGCTCGGCTGTGGGGGATGGATCTGACGGCCGTGCCGAAATTGACGGCTCAGGTCGGCGACGCGCTCGACCGGATCGCTACCCTCGGCCTGATGCCCGCGTTAGCCGATTTACTCGCGCGTTATAAAAACTAACCTGGAGAACCTGCCATGACCTCGCCCCGCCGCATCGTGTTGTTTGGGGAATGCATGATCGAATTGCGCGGCCAGGTATTCGGAACGATGCAGCAGGGCTTTGGCGGCGACACCTTAAACACGGCCATTTATCTGGCCCGGCTGTGTCGCGGGCAGGACCTCCAAGTGTGCTACGCCACCGCGCTGGGCATCGACGTGTTCAGCGAACACATGATTGCCGCCTGGCGGCAAGAGGGCATCGACACCGCGCTGGTGCGCTTTCTCGACAGCCACATGCCCGGTTTGTACGCCATCCAGGTCGATGCGACCGGCGAACGGCATTTCTTCTACTGGCGCGAAACCAGCACCGCCCGCGGCTATTTCGATGCGCGGAGCACCCCGCTGGAGGAGGCCATCGGCGAGATAGCGATGTTCTACCTGAGCGGCATCAGCCTCGCGATCCTGCCGCCTGACGGCCGGGAACGGCTGTTGAGCGCGATGGCGCGGGTGCGCGCCAACGGCGGTCAAGTGGCCTTTGACAACAATTTTCGTTCCCGCTTGTGGCCCAACCCCGACCAAGCCCGCGCCCTCTACGACCGCGCTTACGCTCTGAGCGATCTGCTGCTCATCACCCTAGATGATGAAATGGCGCTGCGCGGCAAAACCTCCGCCGAGGCCGCGCTATCCGACGTTCTGGCGCTGCCCATCCCCGAAGTGGTGGTCAAGCGCGGCGCGCAACCCACCCTGGTCAGAATCGCGGGCAACGATCCCATCGCCGTTCCGGTCGAACCCGTTTCCCAGATCGTCGATACCACGGCGGCGGGTGATTCCTTCGCTGGGGGCTATCTGGCGATGCGCTTGACCGGCGTGGAACCCGCGCTGGCCGCTCGCGTCGCCAACCGCACGGCGGCCGCCGTCATCCAACATCCCGGCGCCATTATTCCGAGCGAGGCCATGCCGAGCCGAAATGCTTTGCTGGCTCCGACTCCCTCAGTACCTGTTTGAGCTGTCCACCGAAGGAGAACCTCATGAAAATGTCTTTTCGATGGTATGGAGATTCCGATCCCGTCTCACTGGATTACATCCGCCAGATTCCCGGCGTCGAGCAGATCGTCTCGGCGGTTTACGACGTGCCGGTCGGCGAAGTCTGGCCGGTGGCTAATATCAAGGCGCTCAAGGACAAAATCGAAGCACGCGGCTTGAAGCTGGAAGTCATTGAAAGCGTGCCGGTCCATGAGGACATCAAGCTCGGCAAGCCGACCCGCGACAAGCTGATTGACAACTATGGCCAGACCCTGCGCAACCTGGCCCAGTGCGGCATCAAGGTCGTCTGCTACAACTTCATGCCGGTGTTCGACTGGACCCGCACCACCCTCGAAAAGATCCTACCGGATGGCTCCAGCACCCTGGCCTTCGACATGGATATCGTCAATAAAATCGATCCCTCGGAAGGCATTCAGCTGCCCGGCTGGGACGCCAGCTACCAGCCGGACGAACTGAAAGCCCTGCTGGCGGAATATTCCAAGATCGACGAAGAAAAGCTGTGGAGCCATCTCGAATACTTCCTGCATAAGGTGATTCCGGTCGCCAAGGCGGTCGGCATCAAGATGGCGATTCATCCCGACGACCCGCCCCGCCCGATCTTCGGCCTGCCGCGCATCGTCAAGAACCGCAACGATTTGGCCCGGCTGCTGGCCATCGAAGATACCCCCGCCAACGGCCTGACTCTCTGTTCCGGCTCGCTGGGAGGCGATTTCTACAACGACATCGCCGCGATGGTGCGGGAATTCGCGGGCAAGGGCCGCATCCATTTCGCCCATCTGCGCAACGTCAAGGTCACTGAGGCGGGCGATTTCTATGAGACCGGCCACCGCTCTCAAGACGGTTCGCTCGACATGGCCGAAATCATGAAAGCGTATTACGAAGCGGGTTATGACGGCTACGTGCGTCCCGATCACGGTCGCATGATCTGGGGCGAAACCGGCAAACCCGGCTACGGCCTCTACGACCGCGCGCTGGGCGCGGTGTATCTGAACGGCATTTGGGAAGGCATCGCCAAGGCCGAAAGCGCCAAATCCACTTGAGAAAGACCATGAACCTGCCCTTCAAGATCGACCTGAATAACAAGGTGGCGGTGGTCACCGGCGGCGGCGGGGTGCTGTGCGCCGAACTGGCGGCGGCATTGGCGGCCAACGGGGCCAAGATCGCCGTGCTGGACTTAAACGCCGACGCAGCGGAGAACGTCGCCGGACAAATCCGCGAAACCGGCGCGACCACCCTCGGCGTGAGCGCCAACGTGCTGGAGCGAGCCTCGCTGGAAGCCGCCGCCGAACGGGTTCTGAACGAACTTGGCCCTTGCGATTTGCTGCTCAACGGCGCGGGCGGCAATCACCCCAAGGGCACCACCACCAAGGAATGGTACGAAGACGGCGATTTGGGCGATAAATCCCTGACCACCTTCTTCGACCTCGACCCCAAGGGCGTGGAATTCGTCTTCAATCTCAACTTCCTTGGAACGCTGCTGCCGACCCAAGTGTTCACCCAACAGATGCTGGGGCGTTCCGGTTGCTCGATCATCAACATCTCCTCGATGAACGCTTTTTGCCCGCTGACCAAAATTCCCGCCTACAGCGGGGCCAAGGCGGCGGTCAGCAACTTCACCCAATGGCTGGCGGTGCATTTCTCGAAAGCCGGCATCCGGGTCAACGCCATCGCGCCCGGCTTTTTCCTGACCGCGCAAAACCACAAGTTGCTGATCGACGAGGCGACCGGCGAGTTCACCGCGCGGGCGCGCAAAATCGTCGAGCACACCCCGATGGGCCGCTTCGGCGAATCCCACGAACTGGTCGGCACCCTACTCTGGCTCGCTTGTGAGAAAGGTTCCGGCTTCGTCAACGGCGTGGTGGTGCCGGTGGATGGCGCGTTCTCCGCCTATGCGGGCGTCTGATCCATCGGCCCCGCAACAACTTTTTACCCCCGTCATCCCTGCCAGTTGGAGAGAAAAACCATGATGCTTCGCAAACTGCTGTCCTGCGTCTGCCAACTCACCTGCGCGGCCAGCCTGCTCGCCGCCCCGGTCATCGCCCAGAGCGCCACCACCTTCAAGGCCGCCGACAACCACCCGAAGGGCTATCCAAACGTCGTCGCCGTCGAAAATCTGGGCAAGAAGCTCGAAGCCGCCACCAATGGCCGCCTGACCCTCAAGATGTTCGCCGGCGGCGTGCTGGGCGACGAGAAAACGGCCATCGAGCAGACTCAGATCGGCGCGATCCAGCTTCTGCGGGTCTCCATCGGCGGCATCAGCCCGGTCGTCCCCGACGTCAACGTGCTGACCCTCCCCTACCTGTTCCGCGATGAAGCGCACATGCACAAGGTCATCGACGGTCCCGTCGGCCAGGAAATCCTGGACAAGATCACCGCCAGCCCGGCCAAGGTCGTCGCCCTGGCCTACATGGACAGCGGCTCGCGCAACGTCTACGCCAAAAAACCGATCAAGACTCCGGCCGACTTGAAGGGTTTGAAGGTCCGGATGCAAGGCAACCCGATCTTCATCGACACCATGAACGCCATGGGCGGCAACGCAATTTCGATGCCCTTCGGCGAGCTCTACAGCGCCCTCCAAACCGGCGTGGTCGACGCGGCGGAAAACAACGAACCCAGTTACTTCACCCAGAACCACTACACGGTGGCGAACGTTTACTCCCGCACCGGCCACCTGATCATCCCCGAGGTGCTGGTGTTCTCCAAGACCGCTTGGGACAAGCTCGAAAAGGTCGATCAGGAGCTGATCCAGAAACTGGCCCGCGAGGCGCAGATGGAGCAGCGCGAGCTGTGGAACCAGAGCGTCGCTGACGCCAACGCCAAGCTCAAGGAAAAGGGCGTGACCTTCGTGGACGTGGACGCCAAGCCGTTCGTCGAAGCCACCGCCCCGGTGCGCGAGAAGCACGGTGCTCCTTACGCCGACATGATCAAAAAGATTCAGGCCGTCCAATAACCGATGCCAGGCGATGGGAGGAACCCCCCTCCCATTTCGCTTGCCGATGCCGACCCTTCCCAACAAGGACTCCCGCCATGATCGAGAAATACGTGCGCTTTCTGGACACCGTTTACCTCGCCTGCATCTGGATCGCCGGCGTCTCCATTATCGTGATGTCGCTCATCATTCCTTGGGGCGTGATCGCCCGCTACGTGCTGGGCGCCGGTTCGAGCTGGCCGGAACCCTTGGCGATTCTGTGCATGGTCGTCTTCACCTTCATCGGCGCCGCCGCCAGCTACCGCGCCGGCGCGCACATTGCAGTGACGATGTTCACCGACCGCGTTCCGGCCTCCTGGCGGACTCCGCTACGGTGGCTGGTCGATATTCTAATGGCCCTCATGGCGCTGTTCGTCATGTTTTATGGAACTCAGTTGGTCATCGGGACCTGGAACCAGGCGGTCGGCGAATTTCCCGCGTTGAGCGTGGGCGTCACCTATCTACCGTTGCCTGTCGGTAGCTTTCTCACCCTGCTGTTCGTCATCGAAAAGATGATTGCCGGTCCCCAAGCCGGTCGGGCCGTGGTCACCTTCGACCACGATCAAACCAACGTCGTCGCCGATCTGAAGGGAGAAATCTGATGGACGCCCTGGTATTGCTCGGTAGTTTGTTCGTGCTGGTCGCGATCGGCGTGCCGGTCGCCTACGCCCTCGGCGTCTCCGCCGTCATCGGCGCCTTCTGGGTCGATCTGCCGCTGGACGCCGTGATGATCCAGATCGCCAGCGGCGTCAACAAATTCTCGCTGCTCGCCATCCCGTTCTTCGTGCTGGCCGGCGCGATCATGGCGGAAGGTGGCATGGCCCACCGGCTAGTCTCGTTCGCGGCGGTGCTGGTGGGTTTCATTCGTGGCGGCCTGGCCCTGGTCAACATCATGGCCTCGACCTTCTTCGGGGCGATTTCCGGCTCCTCGGTGGCGGATACCGCTTCCATCGGCAGCGTGCTGATTCCCGAGATGGAGAAGAAAGGCTATCCGCGCCCGTTCGCCACGGCGGTGACAGCCGCCGGTTCGGTGCAGGCGATCCTGATTCCGCCCAGCCACAACGCCGTGATCTACTCGCTGGCCGCCGGCGGATCGGTGTCCATCGCCAGCCTGTTCATCGCCGGGGTGTTGCCGGGCCTGCTGCTCGGCTTCACCGTGGCCATGCTCTGCCTTTACAAAGCCCACAAGGACCAGTTTCCCGTCGGGGAAAAAATCCCGTTCCGGCAGGCGCTGAAGATCGCCGGCGAGGCGCTGTGGGGATTGTTCACCATGGTGATCATTCTCGGCGGCATCCTGTCCGGCGTGTTCACCGCGACGGAATCGGCGGCGGTCGCCTGCGTCTGGTCGTTCTTCGTCACCATGTTCGTTTACCGCGACTACAAGTGGAGCGATTTGCCCAAGCTGGTTCACCGCACCGTGAAGACGGTGACCATCGTGATGATCCTGATCGGTTTCGCCGCCAGCTTCGGCTACATCATGACGGTCATGCAGTTACCGGATCAGGTCACGACCTTTTTCACGTCCATTTCGGATAACAAGTACGTGATCCTGCTCTCCATCAACATCATGTTGCTGCTGCTCGGCACGCTGATGGACATGGCTCCGCTGATCCTGATCCTGACGCCGATCCTGCTGCCGGTGGTGCAAAACCTGGGCGTGGACCCGGTGCATTTCGGCATGATCATGATGGTGAACCTGGGGATGGGCTTGATTACCCCGCCGGTCGGCTCGGTGCTGTTCGTCGGCAGCGCGGTCGCCAAGCTGCCCATCGAAACCGTGACCAAGGCGCTTTACCCGTTTTTCGTCGCCCTGTTCCTGGTGCTGCTGGCGGTCACCTACATTCCGGGCATCTCGCTCTGGCTTCCGAGCGTCTTCGGGTTTTGACTGGAGATCTCCCATGGCCAAACCGTTTATGGACGAGGATTTTCTCCTCGAAACGCCGACCGCGCGCAGGCTCTATCACGACTACGCCGCGCCGCAACCGATTCTCGATTACCACTGCCATCTGCCCCCGGCGGAAATCGCTGCTAACAAGCAGTTTCGCAACATCACCGAGGTCTGGCTCGGCGGCGATCACTACAAATGGCGCTTCATGCGTTCCGCTGGCGTCACCGAGGATTTCATCACCGGCGATCAGCCCGATCAGGCCAAATTCCGCCGTTTTTGCGAAGTGCTGCCGCTGGCCGTCGGCAACCCGCTGTACCACTGGTGCCATCTCGAATTGCGCCGTTTCTTCGGCATCGACACCGTGGTCAGCGGCGAGACCGCCGATGCGTTGTGGGAAGCGTGCAACGCCAAGCTCCAGCAGCCCGAGATGTCCGCGCGCGGCCTGATGTTGGGCGCGAAGGTGCGCGGGGTTTGCACCACTGACGATCCCGTGGACGATCTGGCGAATCATGCTGCCATCGCTGCCGACAATAACTTTAAAATCAAAGTTTTGCCGACCTTTCGGCCCGACCGCTCGTTCAACATCGACCGGTCCGATTTCCCGGATTACCTCGGCAAATTGAGCGCCGCCAGCGGCGTCAAAATTAGCCGATTCGACGACGTGCGCAAGGCGCTGGACGCTCGTTTGGACTATTTCGTCCAGCGCGGTTGTCGCCTGTCCGATCACGGCATCGACATCGCCATGTTTTACGAGGAAGCGACCGACGCCGAGCTGGATGCCATTCTGGCGCGACGGCTAGAGGGCGCGGCGCTGACGCCGAAGGAAGTCGAACAGTACAAGACCGCCGTGCTGCTGCATCTGGGCCGTGAGTACGCCCGGCGCGATTGGGCGATGCAGTTGCACATGAGCGCGCTACGCAACAACAACGCCCGAATGTTTAAACAGCTCGGCCCCGATACCGGCTGGGATTCGATCAGCGACGGCTTGATAGCCGCCAAGCTGTCGCGCTATCTCGATGCACTTGATGCCGATAATTTGCTACCGCGCACCCTCCTGTACTGCCTTAACCCAATCCATAACGAAGTGCTGGGCACCATGATCGGCAATTTCCAGGACGGGCGGGTGATCGGCAAGATGCAGTTCGGTTCCGGCTGGTGGTTTAACGACCAGAGGGACGGCATGATCCGCCAGATGACGGCGCTGGCCAGCCTCGGCAACCTCGGCGCGTTCGTCGGGATGCTCACCGATTCGCGCAGCTTCCTGTCCTATACCCGCCACGAGTATTTCCGGCGGATTCTGTGCAATCTGATCGGCGGTTGGGTGGAAAACGGCGAATACCCGCAAGACTGGCCGCAATTGCAGCGAGTGGTGGAAGGAATTTGCTACGGCAACGCCAACCGTTACTTCGGTCTGGGGACGGCTTGAGGCCCGCTGGTGACCTAATTAAGAGAGCAACACCATGAACGTATTGGATGTGATGCGCATCGGGCCAGTGATTCCGGTCATCGTTATCGAAGATTTGGCGCACGCGGTTCCACTGGCCAAGGCGCTGGTCGCGGGTGGGGTGCGGGTGCTGGAGGTGACCTTGCGCTCGCCAGTCGCCCTGGAGGCGATTCGGGCCATCGCCCGCGAGGCGCCGGACGCCATCGTCGGCGCGGGCACGCTTACCCGTCCCGAGGATTTTGCCAACGCGCTGGCGGCCGGCGCGCGCTTCGGCGTCAGTCCCGGCCTGACCCCGAGTTTGATCGACGCCGCCCGCCAAACGGGCCTGCCGTTGTTGCCTGGCGTGATGACGCCTTCGGACGTGATCGCCGCCCGGCTGGCGGGATTCCAGCAGCTGAAGCTGTTTCCCGCCCAGCAGGCGGGTGGCATCGGCATGTTACGGGCGCTGGCCGGGCCGTTTCCGGCCGTGATGTTCTGTCCCACCGGCGGCGTGTCGGCGGACAACGCACCCGATTTTTTGGCCTTGTCCAACGTGGCCTGCGTCGGCGGTTCCTGGCTCGCGCCCAAGGCCGCAATGGAGATGGGCGACTGGAACGCAGTCACCGAACTGGCCAAACAAGCCAGCCGGCTGACGCCAAGAGGAGCAAATCCCGCATGACCACTCCCCTTGCAGACATCCCAACCGCTCCGATCGCGGGCGCTGGCGGCCTGCTCAAGCTGCAGCTGATCGCACCAGACGGCGCGCGGGCTGAAATCTATCTCCACGGCGCGCAGGTGACCTCTTGGATTCCGGCCGGCGGCTCGGAACGCCTGTTTATGAGTCACGCCTCGCAATTTAGCGAAGACGCGCCGATTCGCGGCGGCATTCCGGTGGTGTTTCCGCAGTTTGGGGCGATGGGGCCGTTGCCGCTGCATGGTTTGGCGCGGCTGATGCGCTGGAAATTCGCCGGCGCGACGCTGGAAGGCGCCAACGCGGTCGCCGCCTTTCAGCTGGGCGATACCGAGCACAGCCGCCGGCTTTGGGATTATCCCTTTTTCGCGGAATTGACCGTCGCGGTGGGCGGTTCACAGTTGGCGGTGATGCTCGCCATCACCAATATCGGTTCCGAAGCGTTTTCCTTCACCAGCGGGCTGCACACCTATTTCAGCATCGACGATATCGCCACGACCGCCGTCGAGGGATTGACGGGCTTGCGCTATCGCGACGCGGCGGCCGGCTGGACCGACCATCAGGAAACCGCGTCCCGCCTCGTTTTTCAGGGCGAGGTCAACCGGATTTACTTCGCCGCGCCCGACGAGGTGCGCTTGATCGAGCCGGGCCGCGCGACCGTGATCCAGTCCACCGGCTTTCCCGAGGTGGTGGTTTGGAATCCGGCGGCCAAGTGCGCGACCATGCCCGACCTGGAGCCGGACGATTACCGACGCTTCGCCTGCGTCGAGGCCGCGCTCATCGCCGCGCCGCGGCAACTCGAACCCGGCGAACGCTGGCAAGGCGCTCAACGGTTGTCGGTTTGAGGGTCGGCGCGTTTCGTCACCTCCCTTTACTCTCGCGATTCGGGGTTTTTCATGATCGTCGATCATCTCGACCGCGCCGGCCGCTACGCCGCGCTGGGGCCCTCATTCGAACAGGCGTTCGCGTTCCTGCGCGCCGCCCATTTGGAAACACTGGCGGAAGGCCGCCATGACTTGGCGGGCGATGCGCTGTTCGCGCTGGTCCAGAGCTACCACACCAAGGCCCCGAGCGAGGGCTTTTGGGAAGCCCATCGCCGCTACATCGATTTGCAGTTCATCGCGCGGGGCGCGGAGCGGATCGGCTATGCCCCGCTGCATCGGATGCGGCTGGAATCGCACGACGAGCCGCGCGACCTGTCGGTGCTGCGCGGCGAAGGCGATTTTCTGACCCTGACCGAAGGCTGTTTCATGCTGCTGTGGCCCGAAGACGTTCATATGCCAGGGTTGCATGTCGGTTCCCCCGGTCCGGTCCGCAAGATCGTATTCAAGATCGCCGTGTCAGCATTCCAAGCGCCGTCATGCAGATTTTCCACCTGATTCCGACCCGCCAGAACGTCGGTTTGACCTCGGTCGCTCTCGGCCTGGTTCGCGCTCTGCAACATCAAGGCTATCGAGTTGGTTTCGTCAAACCGATCGGTCAGGACGATCCGGCCAACGACCACTCCGTCCACTTCGCCCGCGAGATTTGCGCGATCGAAGCGCCCGACCCGATGCCGCTGGCCCAAACCGACGACCGCTTGGCGGCCGGCCGCGAGCCGGAACTGTTGGAAGATGTGGTCAGCCTGTGCATGAGCATCACCGAAGGCGTGGATGTGTTGGTGGTGGAAGGGATGCACACCGACGCCATCCATCCGTTCACCCCGCGTTTGAACGCCGAAATCGCGCGCGGCTTGAAAGCCGAAATCATTTTGGTCGCCAGCGCCAAGTCGGGCCACACGGTGGCGGAAATCAGCCATATGGCCCTGCGGATGAGCAAGGTCGGCTGCCATATCGCCGGGGCCATCATCAATAAAGCGCCGGCGCGCTTCGATGCCGAAGCCGCCCGTCAGGCGCTGGGCGATCTCACGCTGTGGGGGGTGGCGCCTTACCACGCGGCGCTGTTGGCCCCGCGCACGCTGGATGTGGCCCGCCACCTCAACGCCCGGGTGCTGGTTCAGGGCGAACTGGCGACCCGGCGGGTGCTGGAAACCGTGATCGCCTCGCGCTCCGCCGCCGAAATGATCGAACATCTCACCCCCGGCGCGTTGGTGATGAGCGCGGGCGACCGCGATGACATGATGCTGGCGACCGCGCTGGCCGCCAGCAAGGGGGTGCAACTGGCCGGTCTGGTGTTGACCCACGGCTCGGAAATCGACCGGCGCATCCGCGAACTGGCCTCGCACGCTTTCGAAAGCGGCCTGCCGGTGCTCAGCGTGGCCAACGACAGCTTCGTCACCGCCACCCACATCAACACCCTTCCGGGCGCGGTGCCCGCCGACGACGGCGCGCGGATGAACGCCGTGATGGATGTGGTCGCGGACCACCTCTGGGCGACCGTGCTCAACCAGAGCGTCAGGATGCCCGCCTCGATTCAGATGTCGCCGCCCGCGTTCCGCTACCGGCTGATCCAGCAGGCGCGCGCGGCCAACCAACGGATCGTGCTGCCCGAGGGCGACGAACCGCGCACGCTGCGCGCCGCCGCCATTTGCGCGGAGAAAAAAATTGCCCGCTGCGTGCTGCTCGGCAACCGCGCCGCCATCGAAACGGCCGCCGCCGCTCAGGGCGTCGCGCTGCCCGCCGCCTTGGAAATCATCGATCCAGAGCAAGCGCGCGAACGCTATGTGGAACGCCTGACCGAACTGCGCCGGAGCAAGGGGCTGACTCCCGCGCAGGCGCGCGACCAGCTGCAAGATAACGTGGTGCTCGGCACTCTGATGCTGGCGGCGGACGAGGTCGACGGACTGGTCTCCGGCGCGGCGCACACCACCGCCAACACGGTGCGCCCGGCCCTGCAACTGATCAAGACCGAGCCGGGTTCATCCATCGTCTCCTCGGTGTTCTTCATGCTGATGCCGGATCAAGTGCTAGTTTACGGCGACTGCGCCATCAACCCCGACCCCAGCGCCGCCGAGCTGGCCGAGATCGCGCTGCAAAGCGCCGCCAGCGCGCGGGATTTCGGCATCGAGCCCAAAGTCGCCATGATCAGCTATTCCACCGGCAGTTCTGGCGCCGGAGCCGATGTCGACAAGGTGTGCGAGGCCACCGCGCTGGCCAAGATCAAAGCCCCCGATTTGTTGATCGACGGCCCGTTGCAGTACGACGCCGCGTCCGTGCTCGAAGTCGGCCAGCAGAAAGCGCCGGACTCCAAGATCGCCGGACGCGCCACGGTGTTCGTGTTTCCCGATCTCAACACCGGCAACACCACCTACAAGGCCGTGCAGCGCAGCGCCAACGTCGTTTCGCTCGGCCCGATGCTGCAAGGTTTGCGCAAGCCGGTGAACGATCTGTCACGCGGCGCGCTGGTGGACGACATCGTGTTTACCATCGCCCTGACCGCCATTCAGGCCCACGCCCGCAGGGGCTGAATGGCGGAACTATCCCGCGCGGGCACCCAACCGCTTTCGCCGACCGTCGAGGACTTTTAGGGTCTTGCGGCGTATCGGTCGAAACCACCCACCGACGGACAACCCCGATGAAAAAAACTGAACAGGCTTACCAACCCAGCGCCGGACCCGCTCCAACCGCACCGTTTTGTCTGAAAAAGCTGGCCTTGGCGGCCGCGATCAGCCTAGCCTTGGCAAGCGTGCAACCGACTATCGTCGCGCGCGCCCAGGCGGGCGTGGCCCCTCCCTCAGAACATCCCCAACGGTCCGCGAAAAGACCGGAAATCAGCGCTCGCGTCAAGCCAATTTTGACCGTCAAACGTCTTAAATTCAAAGACTTGAACTCAAACGGCCGGCTAGATCCCTACGAAGACTGGCGTCTGTCCGTCGACGCGCGCACCGACGATCTGGTCGCGCGGATGACGCTGGAGGAAAAGGCGGGCATGATGCTGATCGACACCCTGAACGCCGAGGTGGGTGGCAAAATCGGGACCAGCGCCACCACCAACGCCACCGATTACATCAACAACCAGCTGATGTCCCGTTTCATCTTTCGCAATCCGGTGACCGCCACGCCGGACGGCAAGCCGGCCACCGGCTTTTCCGGAGCCCAAATCTCGCCGCTGGAAGCCGCGACCTGGACCAACACGATTCAAGAAATGCGGGAAGCGACCCGCCTGGGTATTCCCGCCGTGTTCAAATCCAACGCCCGCAATCACATCGACCCGGACGCTCGCGCCGGCATCAATGAAGCGGCGGGCGCCTTCACCGCGTTCCCGAAGGAAGCGGGCATCGCCGCCGCCGCGCTGGGCGCGCGATCGGCCAAGACCGGCAAGCCGCCGACTGCGGGCGACATGGCGGTGGTCAAGCAGTTCGCCGAGGTCATGGGCGTCGAGTGGAAGTCCATCGGCCTGCGCGGCATGTACGGTTACATGGCCGATCTGTCCACCGAACCGCGCTGGTATCGGGTGCATGAAACCTTCACCCAAGACGCCGACCTTAACGCCGAAATCCTCAAAACCTTGGTGCAAACTCTGCAAGGCAAAAAGATCAAGAACGGCACCTCGGTCACCAAGGACAGCGCGGTTGCCTTGACCATCAAGCATTTCCCCGGCGGCGGGCCGCAGGAACTGGGACTGGACCCGCACTACGCGCACGGCAAGGAGCAAGTGTATCCGGGCGGCAATTTCGGCTATCACCTCAAACCCTTCAAGGCCGCCATCGACGCCGGCGTATCGGCGATCATGCCCTATTACGGCGTGCCGGTTAAGGTCACCTACGAGGGCGTCACTTACGAGCCGGTCGGCTTTGCTTTCTCTCAGCAGATCGTCACCGGCCTGCTGCGGGGCCAGCTCGGCTTTCAGGGTTACGTGAACTCCGACACCGGCATCATCAACGATCGCGCCTGGGGCCTGGAAAACAAGACGGTGCCGGAGCGGGTCGCCACCGCCATCAACGGCGGCACCGAGGTGCTATCCGGCTTTCACACCAATCAGACCATCGTCGATCTGGTCAAGACGGGCTTGGTCAGCGAGACGCGGCTTAACGAGGCGGTGAAACGCCTGCTCAAAGAACAGTTTCAGCTCGGCCTGTTTGAAAATCCCTACGTCGACGCCACCCAGGCCGCCGGCATCATCGGCAGCGACGCCAACCGCGCCGCAGGCTTGGATATCCAGCGTAAATCGATTGTTTTATTGCAAAATCAGGAGACTGCGGCCGACGCCAAGGTATTGCCGCTGAAGGCGGGAGCCAAGGTCTACATCATGGGCGACTTCACCAAGGCGAACGTCGAGAAGTACGGCTACGCGGTGACCGACGGCAACAACCCGGTCAACGGCGTCCGCCCGGTGGCCTCCGGTCACGATTACGCGCTGATCTCGGTGACCGCCTTGGTCAACCGGAGCACCGCCGGAACCTACAAGAGCGACGATCCGGCCACGGGCCTCAACCCCAACCACCTCAAACCGATCAAAGCCGGCCAGCCGCGCAACCAACCCTATGGCTCCGAGGATCGCTGCGTCGAGACCGCTGCGTACGCCGATCCCGAAAAAAGCTGTTTGGATAACGGTTTGATTTTTGGCGGCGTGTTCCCCTGGGAGGCGAACAACCTGTCGTTCACGGCGATGGCGGCCTCGCAATCCTGGCAAATCAAACCCTCGTTGGCGGATATCCAGGCGGTCATGAATGAGGTCGGGCCGCAAAATACCATCCTGCACATTTATTTCCGCCACGCCTTCGTGCTGGACGACGCCAGCGGCCTGAAGAACGCGGGAGCCATCGTCGCCGGCTTCGGCGTCAGCGATACCGCGCTTTTGGACGTGTTGAGCGGCAAGGCCAAGCCCCAGGGCAGAATGCCGTTCGCCTTGGCCAACAACCTCCAGGCGGTCATCGACAATCAACCCGATGTTCCGGGCTACCCGGACAAGGACACGCTGTATCCTTTCGGTTTTGGTTTGAATTACTGAGCGGCTGCGGGCGGCCCGCCATGACAGTCGGGCCGCCCGGTTTCCGCGTCAGCGCTCCACCCGAAAGCGCGCCATGCGCTCCGGCAAATCAACGCCGGTCAAGCGCAGCGCCAAAACGCGATTCAACTCCACCGCTTCCGCCACCTTGAGGCGCGTCTCCAAGCCCAAGGCAGGAATCAACACCGCGCCGCGCGGCAGCCGCTTTTCGACCAGCACGCCCTCGCCGCGCCAATCCGGGTGCTGCTGGAGATAAACCGCGGTCCAGTGTTCCCGCGACAGCCGTTCGGCCCGCCGCACGCCCACGGCCGCCGCTTCCGCCGCGCCGATGCGCTCGATGATCGCTTGCGCGTCCAGCACCGCGCCGCCGCGTAAAAACGCCCGCAACTGCTGGTGGGCGACCAAATCCAGATAACGGCGCAACGGACTGGTCACCTGGGCGTAGACCGCCAACCCCAAGCCGCCGTGCGGGCCGGGCTGGCTGCTGTACTGGCGCGGGCGCAGACCGCGCCGCAGCGCGTGCATCGCCGCCAAGCTGGAAGGCGCGCGATCGGGATGCTCGGTCGCGTCCTGGGTGGTGTAGGGAAACGGCAGATCGCGCGCTTGCGCGAACCGGGCCGCCGCCTCGCCCGCCATCACCATGGCTTCAGTCACCACCAGCCGACTGCGCAACCGGGCCAAGGGTTTGATCTGGACCCGGCCCGCAACCACTTCGATTTTCACTTCCGGCAGCTCGATAAACACCGCGCCAGCGGCGCGGCGGCGGGCCTGATGGCGTTGCGCGAGTTGGTCAAAACCTCGAAAGGGCTCCTCATCCAAGCGCGTCTCGACCTCCTGATAGCTCAACCGTCGCACCCGGACCCAGCTTGGAACGATTTCAATTTCGGACACCGAGCCGTCGGCTTCCACAGTCAAGCCGAACGACAGCGCCGGCGACACCTCCGTCAACCCCAAACCCAGCCGGCCGACCGCCAGCTCTGGCAGCATCGGCGCTGTGGTTTCGGGCAGGTACAAAGTCGCGCCACGCGCCCGCGCCTCCAGATCGGCCGGACTATCCGGCGCGACCAGCGCGGCGGCGTCGGCGACATGCACCCACAGCCGGTCTCCGTCCAGACTCAGCGCGTCGTCGGGGTCGAGATTGCCCTCGTCGTCGATGGCAAACGCCTCTAGCCCAGTCAAATCCAAGCGGGGTTCGTCCGGCAACGCTGGCAGCTCCGCCAGCGGCGTGACCAGGGTCGCGCCGACCCGGCGCGGATACGGGTTGCTCGCGCTGTCCCAATAACCCAGCCGCAACAACAAGGCGTGAGCGCTTTGCGGGTTTTGCTCGCAATCGAGCGCCTGAAGGACCCGGCTCTGCTCGTGTTCGCCCCAGGCGACTTCTTCAACTTCCCGCAGATAGGGGGCATCCTCCGGTGCGTGCTGGCCGGCGCGCGCCCGGTTCAAGAATTCATTCCACGCCCGGCGTTCGGCGTCCTTGGCCGCGCGCGCGGCCTGCTCTTGCGCCACCTCGGCGAACGAGCGAACCGCGATGGCCTCCGGCGAACCCCGAAAATACAAACCCTCATCCACCAGCCGCCACGCCGCCCACGCGGTCGCCGGGGTATAGGACCCATACACCAGCTCCGCCAGCTCGGCCAAGGTGGTCTGGCCGCCGGCCAACAGTTCGCACGCCGCTTCCACCTCTCCCGCCGGCGCGTCCAGGCGGGCGGGGTCCGCCAGCGGGCCCGGATGCAACAGCAGCACGTCCTTGGGGCGGACCCGCAGCAACCGGCCATCGCTCAACGCAATCTCCAACTTATCGCCGACGGCGGCGACGCGGGCCGGACCGCCTTTATAAAGCACCAGACTGTTATGAGGTATGCTCATCTTGACTCATCGCGGGCAGGGCCGCTCAAAGGCCGGCGAAAGCGCATCCGGCCGCCATGACCGCGCGGGCGCGGCGGCGCCGATGAAAATATCGGTCCGCCGCTGCTAAAACGACCAAAAACCCTATTATAATTGGCGGACCTAGCATCGGCGGTCCGTGACTTTAGCACAACCCGCCCCCAAGTCCAATAAAATGAGAATAATCAAGGAATTGGAAAAAATACCGAACCCTCGATCCCCCGGTTCGTTCTGCTGGCCGTCGGAGGCGTCCCCAACCGCGTCGCATGGCGGCATCCCGTTCCTGACATCCGTTCACGCCCCTTCAGCCCGGTTCCCCTGGCTCCGAGGCGCTTGCCCCCAGGCTTTTGGTTCCGCTGGTCCGCCAACGGCCCCTGCTTCAGTAAGGAGAGAGCGTTTATGCATGACATCATCAATCAATTAGAACAAAAACGCGCTGGCGCGCGCCTCGGTGGAGGACAGCGCCGCATCGACGGCCAACATAAACGCGGCAAGCTCAGCGCGCGCGAACGCATCGAGGTGCTACTCGATCCGGGCAGCTTCGAGGAATGGGACATGTTCGTCGAGCACCGCTGCAACGACTTCGGCATGGGCGAGACCTCGATTCCGGGCGACGGCGTGGTCACCGGCTACGGCACGGTCAACGGCCGGCTGGTGTTCGTGTTCAGCCAGGATTTCACCGTGTTCGGCGGCTCGCTGTCGGAAGCGCACGCCGAGAAGATGTGCAAGATCATGGATCACGCCATCAAGGTCGGCGCGCCGGTGATCGGCCTCAACGACTCCGGCGGCGCGCGGATTCAGGAAGGCGTCGCCTCCCTGGCCGGCTACGCCAACGTGTTCCAGCGCAACGTGATGGCCTCCGGCGTCATCCCGCAGATTTCGGTGATCATGGGTCCGTGCGCGGGCGGCGCGGTGTACTCTCCGGCCATGACCGACTTCATCTTCATGGTCAAGGACACCTCCTACATGTTCGTGACCGGTCCCGATGTGGTCAAGACCGTCACCCACGAGGAAGTCACCGCCGAGGAGCTGGGCGGCGCGATCACCCACTCGACCAAATCCGGCGTCTGCGACCGGGCGTTCGAAAACGATATCGAAGCCCTGCTGATGCTGCGGCGCTTCGTCAATTTCCTGCCGCCGAACAACAAGGAAAAACCGCCGCACCGGCCGACGCCCGACCCGGCCGACCGGCAGGATTATTCGCTCGACACCCTGATTCCCGACAATACCAACAAGCCCTACGACATGAAGGAGCTGATCCTCAAGGTCGTGGACGACGTGGATTTCTTCGAAGTCCAGCCCGAAAACGCCAAGAACATCATCACCGGCTTCGCCCGGATGGACGGTTGGCCGGTCGGCATCGTCGCCAACCAACCGCTGGTGCTGGCGGGTTGTCTGGACATCAAGTCCTCGATCAAGGCCGCCCGCTTCGTGCGGTTTTGCGACGCTTTCAACATCCCGATCATCACCTTCGTCGACGTCCCCGGCTTCATGCCCGGCACCTCCCAGGAATACGGCGGCATCATCAAGCACGGCGCGAAACTGCTGTACGCCTACGCCGAATGCACCGTGCCCAAGGTCACCATCATCACCCGCAAGGCCTACGGCGGCGCCTATGACGTGATGAGCTCCAAGCATCTGCGCGGCGACGTGAACTTCGCCTGGCCGACCGCCGAAATCGCGGTGATGGGGCCCAAGGGCGCGGTGGAAATCATCTTCCGGCAGGATATCGGCGACACCGTCAAAATCGCCGACCGCACCGAGGAATACCGCAAGAAATTCGCCAATCCGTTCATCGCCGGCCATCGCGGCTTCATCGACGACGTGATCATGCCCCACGGCACCCGCAAGCGCATCTGCCGCTCCCTGGCGATGCTGCGGGACAAGGAACTCGAAAATCCGTGGCGCAAGCACGGCAACATTCCGCTGTAAGGGGTGGGACGCATGTTCAAGAAAATTCTGATTGCCAACCGCGGCGAAATCGCCTGCCGCGTGATCAAGACCGCCCGCAAGATGGGCATCAAGACCGTCGCCGTCTATTCCGAGGCGGACCGGGACGCGCTCCATGTGGAAATGGCCGATGAGGCGGTGCTGATCGGCCCGCCGCCCACCGCCCAGAGCTATCTGATGATGGAGCGCATCGTGCAGGCTTGCAAGGACACCGGCGCGGAAGCGGTGCATCCGGGCTACGGCTTCCTGTCCGAGCGCCCGGCCTTCTGCGAGGCGCTGGAAAAGGAAGGGATCGCGTTCATCGGCCCGAAAGTGCGCGCCATCGAGGCCATGGGCGACAAGATCACCTCCAAGATCCTGGCCAAGGAAGCCGGGGTCAGCACCGTGCCCGGCTACACCGACGTCATCAAAGATTCTGACCACGCCCTGCAGATCGCCCGCGACATCGGTTATCCGGTGATGATCAAGGCCAGCGCCGGCGGCGGCGGCAAGGGGATGCGCATCGCCTGGAACGACGCCGAGTGCGTGGACGGGCTGGAGCGCGCCAGCAACGAAGCCCGCGCGTCTTTCGGCGACGACCGCGTGTTCATCGAAAAATACATCGAAGAGCCGCGCCACATCGAAATCCAGGTGTTGGGCGACAGCCACGGCAACATCGTCTATCTGGGCGAACGCGAATGCTCGCTGCAACGCCGCCACCAAAAGGTGATCGAGGAAGCGCCCTCCCCGTTCCTCGATGAAAAAACCCGCAAGGCGATGGGCGAGCAGGCGGTGGCGCTGGCCCGCGCGGTGGACTATCAATCGGCCGGCACGGTCGAGTTCATCGTCGACGCCAAGCGTAACTTCTACTTCCTGGAGATGAACACCCGCTTGCAGGTCGAGCATCCGGTCACCGAATACATCACCGGCCTTGATCTGGTGGAACAGATGATCCGGGTCGCCGCCGGGGAAAAACTGGGCTTTACCCAGGAGGATATCCGACTCAAGGGCTGGGCGATTGAAGCCCGCGTCTATGCTGAAGACCCGTTCCGCAACTTCCTTCCCTCCATCGGCCGTCTGGTCAAATACATGCCGCCGAAGGAAAGCGAGGTGGTGCGGGTTGATACGGGTGTTTACGAAGGCGGCGAAGTGTCGATGTACTACGACCCGATGATCGCCAAGCTGATCACCTACGGCTC
>ERZ761602.2477-NODE-2477-length-28838-cov-5.677657_pt1 | contig 28838 bp, 22 predicted proteins | sample MGYA00512165_ERZ761602 | MGnify/ENA primary metagenome ERZ761602 (study PRJEB28899, sample SAMN02445085) | bioreactor sludge metagenome | biome: EBPR sludge; isolation source: Thorneside wastewater treatment plant | place: Australia: Brisbane, Thorneside...
GCGGGCGCGGGCGCAGCGCATCCTGCAGGGCGTCGCCTCCGGCTGCAGCGAGCTGGCGCGCCAGGCGATGCGGGAGCGCGAGCACGCCGCCGCGGCCGACCTCCTGGAGATGGCGGTGCTCATCCGCCCCGAGCGGCCGCAGGCGCACTTCGAGCTCGCCCGGGCCCGCGGCACCCTCGGCGACCGGAAGCGCGCGCTCGCCGCCCTGGAGGCCGCAGTGGCCGCGGGTTTCCAGGATGCGGCCCGCCTCCGCACCGAACCCGCCTTCGCGAAGCTGCGCCAGGACACCGCGTTCCTCGCGTTGCTGGCGAAGATGGAGTGAGCCCGGATCGCCGCGTCCGTCCGGCGCCTGCGACGCGGCGGATCCGATGGGCGCTATTCGTCTCTCACGCGGAGTCGCGCGATGAATCCCCACGGACCGGTCTCGTTGTAAACCTTCAGCAGGATCTGGTTCGCTCCCGCGCGGAGCCGCAGGGGAATCACGGCGTCGTCGAGCCGGTTCGGACGTTCCGCCCAGGCCTCGGACACGAGCTGGCCGTTGACCCAGAGCTTGTGGCCGTCGTCGCTGCCCAGGCCGAGCCACGCCTCCACGTCGGCCCGCACCTCCACCTCGGTCCAGGCGTAACCGACACAGAAGTCGGCGCGCCCGATGCCGCGGGCGAGATCGACGCTGTCATGCGCCGGCAGGAGCCGCTGCCAGGCGAGTTTCTCCCCGCCGACCTCCAGTTCCTGCCCCGCGACCGGCCGCACCTGCGCCGCGCCGCCGGTGTGTTCGAACCAGTCGTCGCGCCACGAATCCAGCCGCGCCGTCCCCGCGGTGACGGCATGGAGCAGCACGGTGCCGTCGTTGCCCACCCGGTTGACCGAGGTGAGCACGCGTTCATCGGCCCGGATCGGCCGCAACACGAGCCAGCTTCCGATCGGCACGCGCACCCGCGCCGCGCCCTGCACCCACGCGGTCTCCGCGGCGATCCGCGGTTCGGGAGGCGGCGGCACGATCACGGCGATGTCGAGTGCGCCCGGCACGGTCTCGCCGTTCCGGACGGCAGGGAGGAACCCTTCGCTGGCCAGCAGCGCGGCGCGCACGCCCGCGACGAACGTCTCCGGCAGCTCCGAGGCCGGCAGCAGCGTGGCGGCCGTGACCCGGCCTTCCGCGTCGAGCGCGAGACGCGCCTCGACCCGGGACACGCCGAGCCGGGCGAGCCACGCGACGTCGAGCGGCGGCGCCAGCATTTCGGGTGGCGCCGCTCCCGCGGCGTGCCCGGCCCGTCGAATCGCCTGGAGGTAGTGCGCGCGATCCGGCCACATGCGCCGGTTCTCCGGCTCGAGATCCCAGAGCAGCGCACTGGCATGGTCCAGCAGCCGCGCGAGCGTCGTGAGGTCTCCCACCGCGCCGCCCGCCAGCGGCACCCCGTCACGGGTCATCAGCAGCAGCCCCGTGTCCATCACGCCCACATAACCGCGCAAAGCCTCCACCTGCGCCAACCGCGCCGGATCGGCGGTCATCCACACGGGCGAGGCGCCGGGCGTCATCGCCGGGCCCCGCCCGGACACGGCGACCACCACCTCGACACGGCCGGGGTAGATGCGGCGGAGGCGGCGGGCAAACGGCTCGAAACTGTGCAGCAGGATATCCGGGTCCGGTTTGTCCGTCAGCGTGGCGCCGGAAGCATGAAAGAAGATCAGGAGCAGCTCCGGCTCGGGCAGGTCCGCCACGGTCGACGGCGCCCCGTCCGCTCCCGCGACGCCCTGCAGGCAGTCCGCGAGCTCGCGCGTGAGCGCCCCCCGGGCATCGGCCCACCGCGCCGCCCGCGGCGGCCGGGGTGCGACCGCGCGGTGGAAGCGCACGCAATCCTCCGCGGACATCGCGCCGAACCGCACCACCCGGTTCGCCGCCGCCTCGGCGCTGAACAGCGCATAAGGTCCCAGCGCGGCCACCGGCTCGGCCCGAAACCGGACCCCCTTCGCGTTGCGCCAGTCGGCCGGCTCGGCCGCAAACGCCAGCGCCCCGCCTCCGAGCGCGCACAGCACTCGCATCCGGAAGCGAAGGGACGCGTTCAACGGGCGATGGGACGCGCCGGTGGCCGGGCGGGTTCCGTCACCTTTTCGAACGTCGATCTCGCGCCTCATCGCCGGGAACACCCGCGGCACGGCGCATCGTTCAGGCCCCGATGACCCGCTTCAACTGCGTCATCTGCGCCTGCGCCCGCGCCTCGACGAAGGCCATCGCCTTTTTCACCCGGGCCTGCGCCCCGGCGTAGTCGCGGTGGATGCCCATGAGGATCTCGAACATCCTCGTAGCCGGCGTGCGGTCGAATTCCGGCGCCCATTCCTCCAGGCCAATGTCCTTGAACATCCAGCATTTTGGCGAATGGAACTCGGAAAACGTGTGCATCATGGGGGTGCCCATCGCGAGCGCCATGATCGGCGTGTGCGGTTCGTGGCAGATCACCGTGTGGGCTCGCGCGTAGAACGAACACGCTTCGTCGGCATTCCAGAACGCGTCGAAGTTGACGACGTGCCGCTTCAGGTTCTCCGGCAGCGGGTCGTAGACGAACTTCTTGTTGTAGATCATCTCCTTCTCCACCTCCGGGGCGATGACGACCTTCCCACCGGTCTCCTTCACCCACATCGCGATCAGGTCCTGGTACACCTTCGCCCGCCGGGTGTCGTCGGCGATGTTCTCCGGCGTGGGATGCAGCGGATTGAGCTTCTGCGGCCGGGAATCGTCGACGCCCGGGCTGCTGGGCGAATGAGTGCGAAGCTGCAGCGTGATGAACTTCTTCGGCTCGAGGCCGTGCTTGCGCAGCCGCGCCAGCGCGCGCTCCTCGTCGCGCACGTCGATGCCGAAGCAGCCATCCGGGGCGAACTCGAGCACGGGCGGCTTCACGCCCGCCCGGCGCAGCATCTCGAGCGTCTTCGTGTCGCGGCAGTAGATGAACGCCGCGCTGTTGAGCAGCGCCACGCGCTCCTCCCCGCCCGGGCCGGTGACCATGTCCGGGAAGTAGGACTGGCCCTGCAGGCCCCACGGTTTGCCGATCTTCCGGCAATGGATCATGAAGTCCGTGCTCTGGCCCATGCCCGGGCCGCGCAGGAAGAAGTCGGAGCGCGCGATCGCCTGCTGGACCGGACCGTCCTTCGCGGCGAGCGATCCCTTGACGATCTCCACGCGGGGAAACCGGCGCTTGAGCATCGCGTCCACCTCGGGGTTGGTCCGCGCCGCCCACAGGATGACGTCGGCCTCGGGCAGATATTGCTCGAGGAAGCGCAGCGTCCCGGGCGTGTGCCCGATGTCGCCGATGTTCTTCGTCGCCCACGCACACTGCAGCAGGACGGTCTTGCGCGGTTTGGAGGACTGGGCAAACGCGGGCAGCGCGCGGGAACCGAGCGCGAGTCCGGAGGCCTGGAGAAAGGTGCGACGGGTGATCATGGTCTGGCGGCGAGGTGCGGGGGGAAGGGAGGGAACTGCGAGCCGACCGCGGGGGCAGGGAGGCCGCCACGAGCCGGGCGGGCGCACTGTGTGCACGAAACGGATACTCGTCCACAGAAAGTTCCCTCCGCGCGCGGATCCCTTGCCGCGGTTTAGAGAACGTCATCCCGTCCTCGGTGGGCAGCGCTCCGTCGCAGCCGCTACGCTGGCGGCGCGGCGCCCGCCGGAGAGCCGGCTGCACCATCGCTGAACCCGCCCTACCGGACGACGGGGGCGACCGGGCCGTCCGCCACCAGCCGGTTCGGCGTCGTCCAACGCAGTCGCGCCAGCAGCACGCGGTTGTAGTCCCGGCTGCCCCGGGTCGGCACCTCGGAGGTGACCACCCAGGTCTCGCCGGGGCCGACCTCGGTGACGCCAAAGCCGCTCCCGATGTCGGCGTTCTCCTCCGGGAAGAGCACCCGCTCCGTCTCCCGCAGGACGCACAGCCGCTCGGGATCGACGCGCGCGATGAACAGCGGCGCGCGATGCCGCATCACGTGGTCGTTGTTCGCGCCCCTCCGCGTGTACACCAGGTAGAGCGCGTCGTGATGCGTCACCCAATGCTGCTGCGTATTGTAGCTGCCCAGCACCTGGCCGTCGTCGAAGGTCCACTCCACGAAGGGCTCGTAGTTCAGCCCGTCGCGGCTGCGCGCCACGAAGGCCGAATGATCGGCCCGCATGGTCAGGAAGAAACGTCCGCCCAACGTCGTGACGGAGGGCTCGTACAGGCCGCGCTCCCGCCGGAGCGTGAATTCCGAGCCGTGCTCCACGTACGTGAGCGTCTCGCCGTCGAAGCGGCAGCGCGCCACGACGGTGGTGTAGAACCGGTGCGCGGCCTCCCGGCGGTAACGGATGGGCAGCAGGATGTCGCCGCCGGGAAGGTCGACGCGCTGGTGGCAGCCGGCGTTGGGCTCGAGGAAAGGATGTCCGGCGTGGTCCCGTTCCGGCAGCGCGACGAGCCGGAGGTCGCTCCAAAGTCCGGCGTTGGGATCGAACACGGCGTAGGACACGCGCTCGAAGCCGCGGTCCTCCTTGCCCGCGACGAAACCGAACGTCTTCCCGGTCGCCAGCACCCGCCCGGTCGCGGCATGCCATTGTGGATACGCGTCGCCGATGACGAACTCGTGGCCGGCCGGCTGCCGCCGGCGGCGCAGGCTCTCGATCCGCTGCGGCGCGGACCAGGTCCGGCCGAGGTCGCGCGTCTCGAGCGCAAAGACGTCCATGTAGCCGTGCGTGACCCGCGGATTCGTCTCCTGCGTCGTGAGGATCACGCGCGCCGGCTGGCCCGGGATCACGGCGGTGCGCGACTGGAGGAAATAGTTTCCGCCCGCGCTCGTGAGGATCGTCGCGCGCTCGATCCGGAACGGCTCCGGGCCCGTGGCGGGAAAGGCCGCCGGCGGCAGGGCGGCGCAGAGCAGGAGGCCGGCGAGGCGGCAAGGGAGACGCATGGGGCAGGGCGGCCGGGCGCGCACCCCACGTGCGGCCCGGGCCGGACCAGCACAACACCGCCCGGCCCGGCGGCCACGGGATTCGGGTGGTCCCCTCTCCGGTCCAGTCGGGAAGCGGCTCACGCCGGGAGCGCGTTTCCCGACAGCGCCCGCGGCGGCGGCCCGGGGCGGGCGGCGGCAAACGCACCGCGCGCTCGCCGCCGGTTCTCCCAGCGCACGAGCCTCCGCCGGCCTGATGCCGCCCCGCCGGACGTTCGGTCATGATGGGAGCGCGACGCGGCCGGACTCGCGCCGCCGGGCCGGGCGTCATCCCGACGCCGCCCGATTCTCCAATCCCGAAGCTCATGAAGAACCAGAACGAATTCCTGCACACCTGGCTGCGCGATGCGCACGCCATGGAAACCAATCTCGAGTCGATGCTGAAGAAGCAGGCGGACCGCTTCGACGACGCCCCCTTGCGCGCACGCATCGCCGCGCACGCGGAGGAGACCCGGCGCCACGCGGAGAAGATCGAGCGCTGTCTCGAATCGCTCGGCGAAAGCACCAGCGCCTTCAAGGAGGCGATGGCGAAGCTCACGGGCAAATCGAGCCCGGTGGTGATGTCGGCCAACGACGACGAGCCGGTGAAGGTGTGCCTCACCTGCATCGCAGCCGAGCATTTCGAGATCGCGTGCTACCGCTCGCTGCAGGCCGCCGCGGTGGAATGCGGCGAGCCCGCCGTGAGCCAGATCGCCGAGGAAATCCTCCGGGAGGAGGAGTCGATGGCAAAGTTCCTCGAAGAGAACCTGACGCGGATCACGCGCAGTTTCCTGCAGCAACAGGGCCAGGCGGTGCGGCGCTGAAGCGCCCATGAGCGCCGCCGCGACTCCGCCGGCGGGCCGGCGGGTCGCGGTGTTCGGCGCCGGCATTGCCGGGCTGACGTGTGCCCACGAACTGGCGCGGCGCGGTCACCGCGTCGCCGTGTACGAGGCCCTGCCCGTCGCCGGTGGCTTCTTCCGCAGCGCGCGCCCGGGCGGCGCCGATGGGCTGCCGGCGGAGTATTCGTGGCACGGCCTGGGGCCCTGGTACCACAACGCGTTCGACCTGCTGCGGCAGGTCCCCTTCGACGCGACGGGCAGCGTGTTCGACCGCGGCTTGTCGCGCCCGATCGACTTCGGGCTCTTCCCCGACGACGCCCCCGCGCAGTTCTATGACCGCGGGCTGCGCAGCATCCCGCGGATGTTCCGGATGTCGCCGGGCGAGTTCGCACGCTGGGCCTGGCTCATGCTCAAGACCTGGTGCGCCGACGAACGCACGCAGCAGGCTTACGCCACGGAGCACGCGGCCGCCGCCTGGGCTGCCGTGCTCGGCGGCACCGCCAGCCGCACCTGGCGGGCCTGCTTCGGCCCGTGGATTGGCTCCGACTGGACCCGCGTCTCGCTGCACCACGCCGGAGAATTCTTCCGCAAGCAGCTTCTCTCGCGCCCGCGCCACCTGCATCCGGCGGATGAGGAGGGCGGTCCCTGGTCGCACGGGGCCGGCGACGGGTGGCTGCTGCTGCGCGGACCGAGCAGCGAGGTCTGGTTCGACCGCTGGATCCGCGCGCTGTCCGCCGCGGGCGTCACGCTGGCGTGGAACCAGCCGCTCGAGCGGCTCGAGTTCGACGGAGGCCGGATCGTGGCGGCCCGCCTGGCGTCGGGCGCGGTCGTCACCGCCGACGACTACGTGCTGGCGGTGAATCCCTACGCCGCCGCAGGCATCCTGGCGCGGACTCCGGCGCTGGCCGCCCTGCCCGAATTGTGCCGTTTCCAGCCGCTGGTGCAGGACGATCCGCACGTGCAGGTTTCGTTCCGGATCGGGTTCGCGGAGCCCGTCCGGTGGCCGCGCCCCCGGACCGCGGTGGTCGTGGCCGACTCGGAGTTCAACCTCACGCTGTTCGCCCAGGAGCAGGCCTGGCGGAGCGACGTGCCGCTCGGCCCCGGCATTCGTTCGCTGTGGACCGGCACCAGTTGCGCCGGCACCGTGCCGGGACGGCTCTTCGGCCTGCCGGTCACCCGCTGCACGAAAGAACAGTTCATCGCCGAGGTGAAGGCGCAGCTCCTCGCCTGCGGTGCGCTCGACGGGATGGTGCGCGCCGCCAACGGCGGCCGGTCGCTGGCGGATTTCGTCCTGGTCGCGTTCGAGGTCTGGCCGGAATGGATCTTCTCCCCCCAAGGCATCACGGGGCCGCAGCCGAAGTGGGTCACCTCCACCCGCACCCAACCCCACCAGCCTCGCCAGCAGACGCCCGTGCCCAATCTCATGCTCGCCGGCGCGCACACGCGCACGGAGGCCGACGTGTGGAGCATCGAAGGCGCCGTGGAAAGCGGCCGGCGAGCGGCGCGGCTGATCGACGGGCGCGTCACGGTCATCGGACAATATCGACCGCGCAGCCTCCGCCTGCTCGGCGCGCTCGACAACGTCCTCTTCCGGCGCGGCCTCCCCCACCTGCTCGACGTGCTCCTCTGGATCGCGGCCTTCGGGGCGATCGTGGCGGTGATCGCGGTGATGGCCGGGATCGCCCGGGGCTGGCGGGATTGAAAAGGGGAATCGCCGGAAGCATCGACGGCACGGCGGCGGCGAGGGAGCGCCTTGCTCGGTTGGAACGATCCCGTTGGTGGAGCCGCCTGTCCCCAGGCGGCTGACGTTCGGCGGACCCGGTCCGCAGCGGCTTGAGGACAAGCCGCTCCACCTTCAAATACGGTCGTTCTTTCTGGTGACTCGACGGCCACCGGCGCGGCTCCGGCTCAAGCGAGGATGTCTTTCACCACGGTGCCGTGCACGTCGGTGAGCCGGAAGTTCCGGCCCTGGAACCGGTACGTGAGCCGCTCATGGTGAATGCCGAGCTGGTGCAGGATGGTCGCCTGGAGGTCGTGGATGTGGACGGGCTTGTCGACGACGTTGAAGCCGAACTCGTCGGTCGCGCCGTACGCCAGGCCGGCCTTCACGCCCGCCCCCGCGAGCCAGAGCGAGAACGCCCGGCCGTGGTGATCGCGCCCGTATTTCTCGCGGTTCGCCGCACCCTGCGCGTAGGGCGTGCGGCCGAATTCGCCGCCCCAGATCACCAGCGTGTCGTCGAGCAGCCCGCGCTGTTTCAGGTCGCGCACGAGCGCCGCGCTGGGCTGGTCGACGTCGCGCGCCATCGTGGGCAGCTCGTCATGCAGCCCGCTGTGGTGGTCCCAATCGCGGTGATAGAGCTGGATGAAACGCACTCCGCGCTCGGCGAGCCGCCGCGCGAGCAGGCAGTTGCGGGCAAACGACCCCGGCGCGTGCACGTTGGGCCCGTAGCTCTCGAGGACCGCCGGCGATTCGCCCTTGAGCTCCATCAACTCCGGCACGCTCGCCTGCATGCGGAACGCCATTTCGAACTGCGCGATCCGCGTCTCCACCTCGGGATCGCCGCTCCGGGCGAGCTGCAAGCGGTTGAGCTCGGCGGTCGCGTCGAGCATGAGGCGACGCCGTTCGCGCGTGATGCCCGGCGCGTCGTTGAGGTAGAGCACCGGCTCGCCCGCGCTGCGGAACTGGACGCCCTGGTGGGCGCTCGGCAGGAAGCCGCTGCCCCATAGCCGCGCGAGCAGGCCCTGGCCGGGCCGCTTGGCGTTGACGGAGACCAGCACGACGAACGACGGGAGGTTCTCGTTGAGCCGGCCAAGGCCGTAGTCGATCCACGAGCCGAGGCTCGGCCGCCCGGGCTGCTGGCTGCCGGTCTGGAAGAAGGTGATCGCCGGATCGTGGTTGATCGCCTCGGTGTGCATCGAGCGGATCACGCAGATCTCGTCCGCGATCCCGCGTGTGTGGGGCAGCAGGTCCCCCACCATCAGCCCGCTCCGTCCGCCAGGCTGGAAGCCGAATTTGCTCGGCTGGAGCACGAGGCGCGACTGCGACGCCACCATGCCTGTGATCCGCTGTCCCTGCCGGACCGAATCGGGCAGGTCCTCGTTGAAGCGTTCGCTGAGCAGCGGCTTCGGGTCGAAGAGTTCCAGGTGCGACGGGCCGCCGGACTGGAACAGGCAGATGACCCGCTTCGCCTTCGCCGGGAAATGCGGGAGGCCCGGGAGGCCGCCGGCCCCGGGGCCGAGCGCTGCCGGTGCCGCTCCCACCGCCTCGGCGGCAAACATCCGCGCCAGCGCCGCCGTACCGAGACCGAGCCCGCACTGCGCGAGGAATTCGCGGCGCGAGCGCACGTGGCGGTAGTGATGGCAGCTCATGGATGTCGTCGGGGGACGTGCGGTTCAGTTCTTCGAGATCACCTCGTCGAGCGAAAGGATGACGTTGGCCAGTGCCGTAGCCGCGGCGAGCTCGGGCTCGGGCACACTGCCGTCGGCCGGCGCCTCGCCCACCCCCAGGAACCGGCGGGCCGCGGCGGCATCGGCGGCAAATTCCTGCCGCAGGCCCTGCCAGGTGCGGACCAGCACGGCCGCCTCGGCGGCCGAGGGCCTGCGACCGGTCGCGGCCTGGAACGCCCAACCCACCCGCCCCGCCTCGTCGCCGGGAGCTTCGCGCAGCAGGCGCGTGCCGAAGCGGCGCGCCGCCTCCACGAGTCCGGGCTCGTTCCAGAGGATCAGCGCCTGGAGCGGGGTGTTCGTGCGCGAGCGGCGCACGCTGCAGAACTCCCGGTCCGGCGCGTCGAACGTGGTCATCGCCGGATGCGGCATCGTGCGCTTCCAGAACGTGTACAGGCTGCGCCGGTGGAGGTCCGCGCCGGTGGCCACCGGCCAGGTCGTGCCGGGATACGCGGCGCCGACCACGATGCCCTCGTACAGCTTGTCCGGCTGATACGGATACACGCTGGGGCCTCCGATCCGAGGGACGAGCAGGCCGGCCAGCGCGAGCGCCTGGTCGCGGATCGTCTCCGCCGGCAAGCGGAGGCGCGGTCCGCGCGCCAGCAGCCGGTTCTCCGGATCGCGTGCGTGGAGCTCCGGTGCGGCGGCCGAGTCCTGCCGGTAGGTCGCCGACAGCACGATCTGTCGCACCAGCCCCTTCACGTCCCACCCGCTCTCGACGAACTCGCGCGCCAGCCAGTCGAGCAGCTCGGGATGACTCGGCCATTCGCTCTGCGAGCCGAAGTCCTCGAGGGTCTTCACGATGCCGGTGCCGAAGAACTGCGCCCAGAAGCGGTTCACGACCACGCGGGCGGTGAGCGGGTGGCGCGGGTCGGTGAGCCAGCGGGCAAGACCCAGCCGGTTACGCGGCGCCCCCTCGGGCCAGGGCGTCTGCAGCACCTCCGGCACGCCGGGCTCGACGCGCTCGCCGTGCGCATCGTACTGCCCGCGCTGCAGCACGTACGTCGGCCGCGGCGTTTCGTTCTCCTGCAGCACCATCACCGTCGGCAGGCTCCGCTCCAGCGCCAGCCGGGCGGCCCACTGCGCCTCGCGTCGCTGCCAGCGCTCCGCCGTCGACGGCTGCTCCGCCAACGCGGCGTCGCGCACCCACACCTGTTCGCGGGGAGTCACCGGGTCCTGCGCCAGCGCACGCGCTTGGAAGAGGGCGCGCACCGCCTCGGGCGAGAATTTCCGCGGGTGGCTTCGAGCGTCATCCAGCGTCCCGGAAAACGTCGCGGCGTCCGGCGAGCCGTCCGTGCCGACGAGATAATCGCGCCGCGGACCCTCGCCGTTCATGCCGTCGTAGCGCACGTCGGACGGCACCTCGCGTCCATCGACGAAGAATCGCACGTCGGCCGCGCGGTTGCCGCCGGTCATCACGATCGCGACCTGGCGCCACTCCTCCGGTGCGATCCGGGCGCCGCGGGTGCGCACGATCAGCGCGTACACCGGCAGCTTGGCCGCCCAGCGCAGCTCGATCTCGCCGTCCACCAGCCGCAGCTCCCGGCCGCGACCGTAGCCGGACCCCGCCGGGCTCCCCGAATAATCGATCGACGAAAACAGCGCGACGTCCCGGGGGTTGGCCGTTTCGGCGCGCAGCCAGAACGCCACGGTGAGACCGTCCTTGTGCGCGAAATCGATCGCCGCGGCGGGAATCTGCTTCGCCATGGCGACCCGTGCGCCGGGCTCCTCCGGAGCGCGACCGGCCGCGGGCGGAGCGGCCGCCGCCCCCGGGGCGCCGGCCGGTTTCCCCGGCACGGCGGCCAGGAGCATGACCGCACCCTTCTCCGCGGCGACGGCGGCGCGGGCCGCCTGCGCCTGCTCCTCGCGGCGGCGACGGGCCGCGTCGTCGTACTTCCACGCGACGGCCTCGGCCTCCAGCGCGGCGTCGAGCGCGTCGACCTGCTCCGCGAGCCGGGCAAGTTCAGCCTGCTGCTCCCGGGTCGGGGCGGGCATGAGCGGCACCGCGTTGGCCACGCGGCCATCCTCGCCGTGCTCGGGCACCTGGTTGAAGAAGGCGAACAACCGGTAGTAGTCGCGCTGCGAGATAGCGTCGAACTTGTGATCGTGGCAGCGCGCGCACTCCATCGTCAGCCCGAGCCAGGCGGTGCTCAGCGTGCGCACGCGGTCCGCGACGTACTCGACGCGGTATTCCTCGTCGATGATCCCGCCTTCGCTGTTGATGACGTGGTTGCGACCGAAGCCGGTCGCGATCCGCTGCTCCACGGTGGCGCGGGGCAGCAGGTCGCCCGCGATCTGCTCGGTGATGAACCGGTCGTACGGCAGGTTGGCGTTGAACGCCTCGATCACCCAGTCGCGCCAGCGCCACATGCTGCGCGCGGAATCGTTGTTGAAGCCGTGGGTGTCGGCGTAACGGGCGGCGTCGAGCCAGTCCTGCGCCATCCGCTCGCCGTAGTGCGCGGACGCGAGCAGCCGGTCCACCGCGGCGGCGTAGGCCCCTTCGCCGCGACGGGCGGCGTCGGCTTCGAACCGCTCGAGTTCCGCGACGGTCGGCGGCAGGCCGGTGAGATCGAGGCTGGCCCGGCGCAGCCAGACGCCGGGCGCCGCCGGCGGGGATGGCCGGAGCCCTTCGCGGGCGATCCGCTCGCGCACGAACACGTCGATGGTCCCGGACGTTCCCTTGGAGGCCGACGAACCCGCGTCAGACGCGGCGGGGACGTCCGGCCGCGCCGGAGCCTGGAACGCCCAGTGGCCCTCGTACGGGGCGCCCTCGGCCACCCAGCGCGTGAGCACCTCCACCTGCGCGGGCGTCAGCGCCTTGTGCGACTCGGGCGGCGGCATCACGTCCGACGGCTCCCGGGCGCCGATCCGCCGGATCAGTTCGCTGGCCTCGGGCCGGCCGGGCACGATCGCGGCGATGCCGTCGCGCTCCGCCACGGCGCTGTCGCGGACATCGAGCCGGAGCTTCGCCTCGCGCCGCGAGGCATCCTGCCCGTGGCAGTAGAAACAGTTTTCCGACAGGATCGGCCGGACGTCGCGATTGAACGCGACCGGCGCGGCAAGCCCCTCGCCCACGGTCAGCACGACGGCGCACAGGCCGGCCAGGCGTGGCCAGGGCGCAGACGGAGATCGCGGGGTCTTCGACACGGGGAGCAGTGTCGCACAGTTCGGGGAAACCGGCTTTGACGCCCGCTGCGAACTTTTGTAATTAAACGCCATGCGCGCTTCGCCCGGTTCGCGGCCGGAATTCGATCCCGCGGGCTTCTTCCGCCAGGCGGCCAACCCGGTCGTCTTCGCCGAGCTCTTCGACGTGCTGCCGAACATCTTCCTCTTCATCAAGGACCGGCAGCACCGTTATGTGAAGGTCAATCGCGCCCTCGCCGGAGTTCACGGCTGCAGCGGGGAGGCGGGCATGCTCGGCCGCACGGATTTCGACTTCAACCCGCCAACCCTGGCGGCGCAGTACGTGGATGAGGATCGCCGGGTGATGGCCTCGCGCCGGCCGCTGGTCGACCAGGTGTGGCTCGTGCGGAGCGCCGATGGCATGCCGCGTTGGTATGTATCGAGCAAGTTTCCCGTGCTCGGACCGCGGGGCGAAGTGATCGGGCTGGCTGGCGTGATGCGGCTTTACGACCACGCCGGCACGGCACCGGGCGCTTACCGGCGCCTGACGCGCGCATGCGAGTACGTGCTCGCGAATTACGCGCAGCCGATCGCGGTCGCGGACCTCGCCAGCCGCGCGCACCTCTCCGCAAGCCAGCTCCAGCGGGAGTTTCGCCGGCTGTTCGGCATGAATCCCGGGGAATACATCCTGCGCGTCCGGCTGCTGATGGCGCGCCGCGAGCTCGAGGAAAGCAACGCCCCCGTCGGCCAGATCGCCCTCGACTGCGGCTTCTACGACCAGAGCCACTTCACGCGCGCCTTTCGCGCGGCCAACGGCCTCAGCCCGCGGGAGCACCGGCGCCGGTTCGCGCCAGGGCAGATCCAGCAGGCCGGCCCTTGAGCTGGCCAGAATGAGGCCAGCCTGCTGCACGGTGAGCCGTGGTAAACGCGTTCTGGCGTGGGCCGGCCCGGACGCCGGATTCCTCAATATAACATGTAACAGGCAGACCCCATCCGACCACGGCGGAGAAACGCCGCCCCGTTGACCGCGCGCCCGCGTCGACCGGCCGCGCGTCCTCCCCGATCGTTGCGTCAGAAATTTTCACGGAGCGGGTGTAGGGAAAGTCTTCTGCCGGGCGACTCATTTCCCAGTCCAGGGAGCTTCCCTTCCCGCCGAGGGCGGCCCACGTGCGCGCCCGACCACGCCTGCGCCGGAAAGTCCGCCCCGAAAGGCACGCCGCGCGCGCGTCCCCGGGTTGCAAGTCCGGGCAACGCGGCGCTTCTTTTCGCCCGTGAAAACTCGAAATCCCGTTGGCTGGTTTGAGATCTACGTGCAGGACCTGAATCGCGCCCGCGCGTTTTACGAAGGGACGTTCGGCGTGAAGCTCGAGGCGCTTCCTTCCCCTGACATCCAGATGCTGGCGTTCCCCATGCAGCCGGATCTGCCCGGCTGCTGCGGTGCGCTGGTGAAATACGAGCACAAGGGTCCCGGCGACGGCGGCACGCTCATCTATTTTTCCTGCGAGGACTGCGCCACCGAAGCCGCACGCGCGCAGCAGCACGGGGGCAAGGTCGTGAAGGGCAAGTTCCCCATCGGGCAGTACGGGTTCATCGCCATGGTGCTCGACCCCGAGGGCAACATGATCGGCCTGCACTCAAACAAGTGACCTGGGCGCACGCCCTTCCCGGAGGGCGGCTTGCCCCGACCACGGCGCCACGGCGACCAGGCAACGGAGCCGGGGGCGCCCCGGCGTGGCGCTGACGAAGTCCCACGAACCCGGATAGAACCAGGTGGAGCCGCCTGTCCCCAGGCGGCTGACGTTCGGCCGACCCGTCCGCAGCGGCGTGAGGACGCGCCGCTCCACCGTGCGGAGAGAGAAGCTGAACACCTCAGGCCTCACCCCCACCTTCAGTCTCAGGACGGGTGGGAGGTTTGGCTTCACCGGGCCGACTCCAAACCCGGCGCGGAGGAGAAAAACTCCCGCGACAGTTGCAAGTGTTCACCTGAACACCATGCTGCGGGCATGGACGTTGTCCGGAAGCTTCAGATCCTCGCGGACGCGGCCAAGTACGATGCCTCCTGCGCCAGCAGCGGCACGACCCGGCGTGATTCCCGCTCGGGCGGTGGCCTCGGCTCCACGACCGGCAACGGTATCTGCCACAGCTATACGCCCGACGGTCGCTGCATCTCCCTGCTGAAGATCCTGCTGACCAACCACTGCTCGTACGACTGTCTCTACTGCGTGAATCGCGTTTCGAGCGCGGTGCCGCGAGCGCGCTTCACGGTGGAGGAAGTGGTCCGGCTCACCCTGGATTTTTACCGCCGCAACTACATCGAGGGCCTCTTCCTGAGCTCGGGCATCATTTCCAGTCCCGACTACACGATGGAGCAGGTCGTGGCCGTGGCGCGCACGCTGCGAGTCGATCACGGGTTCAAGGGCTACCTCCACTTGAAGACGATCCCCGAGGCGAGCCAGGCCTTGATCGACGAGGCGGGACGATGGGCGGATCGCATCAGCATCAACCTCGAGCTGCCGACCGCCGCGGACCTGCAGCAGCTCGCGCCGGAAAAGAACGGCGCCCGCATCGAGACGGCCATGGACGCGATCCGCCTCCGGATCCAGGAATCCACCGTGCAGCGCGCGAAAAGCCCGAAGGCTCCCGTCTTCGCTCCCGCCGGACAGAGCACGCAGATGATCGTCGGCGCGACCGAGGCGACTGACGCCACCTTCCTCGCCCGCGCGTCACATCTCTACACCCGTCGCGGCCTGCGTCGCGTTTACTATTCCGCGTTCAGTCCCATCCCCGATGCGTCGCGCAAACTGCCGCTGGTCGCGCCGCCGTTGCTGCGGGAGCACCGGCTCTACCAAGCGGACTGGCTCCTGCGCTTCTACGAGTTCAACGTGGAGGAACTCGCGGACGCGCGACGCCCCAATCTCGACCTCGCCCTCGATCCGAAGCTGAGCTGGGCATTGCGGCACCGGGACCGCTTCCCGGTGAACGTGAATCGTGCCTCCCGCTTCGAACTGCTGCGCGTGCCGGGCTTCGGCGTCAAGACGGTGGATCGCCTCCTCCAGGCGCGTCGCTGGCACCGCATCCGACTGGCGGACCTGACGCGCCTCAAGGTCTCGCTGCAGACCGTGATGCCGTTCATCGAAACCGTCGATCACACGCCCACCGGCCACGGTCTCGACGACGACAATCTCCGCGCCCGTTTCGCACCGCCCGCGGAGCAGCTCGATTTGTTCGCGCCAGCAGGTGCATCCGTTTCAAACCCGGCGTAACGATGCCGGCGTTCTCGTTTGACGGCACGTTTGCCGATTGGAAACGCGCGGCCCGGAGGGCGTTGGCCGAGTCTTGTCCCCCCCAGGCCGCGCGCTGGACGAATGCCCGCGCCGGACAGGTCGAGCTGGAGCTCGCCGAATCACCGGCACCGTATGGATGGGAGAGCGAGCCCCCGGCGCGAGTCCGGGTGCCCCGCGCGTTCCTTACCCTCGCGCAGGAAGCCGCCTGTCACTCCGATCCCACCCGGTGGGACCTGCTGTACCGCATGCTCTGGCGGCTCGGGCACGGCGAACCTCACCTGCTCGAGGTCACGGTCGACGCGGACGTCACGGCACTGCGCGCGTTGGCCAAGGCCGTGCACCGCGACGTCCACAAGATGCACGCGTTCGTGCGCTTTCGTGAAATCCCGACCGCCGCCGGCTCCTGGTTCGTCTCGTGGTTCGAGCCCAGGCATCACATCGTGGAGGCCGCGGCACCGTTTTTCGTGAAACGTTTCGCCGCCATGCGCTGGTCCATCCTCACCCCTGAACGCTGCGCGCATTGGGATGGTCGGACGTTGACGTTTGCGGCCGGCGCCACGCGCGACGCCGCGCCGCCCGAGGATGCGGCGGAGGATCTGTGGCGCGCGTATTACGCGAGCATCTTCAACCCGGCCCGGCTCAAGGTCGCCACGATGGCCTCACAGATGCCCCGTCACTATTGGGCCAACCTGCCCGAGGCTCGGCTCATTCCGGACCTGATCGCGAGCGCGCAGCCGCGGACGGAGACCATGGTCGAAACGAGCGACCGCCACCGGGAGCGCGACTCGGATTTTGGGACGGCGTCCGTTCCAGGCTCGCGGGATCTGTCCGTGTTGCGGTCCGCGGCCGCGACCTGCCGCAGCTGCCCGCTCTGGCGCAACGCCTCGTGCACCGTATTCGGCGAAGGCGGGCCGGGCGCGCGCGTGGTCGTAGTGGGCGAGCAGCCGGGCGATCAGGAAGATCGCGCCGGCCGACCTTTCGTGGGCCCCGCCGGTCAGCTGTTCGACCGCGCCCTTCAGGCCGCGGGCATCGACCGTGCGCAGCTCTACGTCACGAACGCGGTGAAACATTTCAAATGGGAACCCCGCGGCAAACGCCGCCTGCACCAGAAACCCAACGCGCGCGAGATCGCCGCCTGCCGCCCCTGGCTCGCCGCCGAGCTGCAGGCGATCCAGCCCGACGTCATCGTCTGCCTCGGCGGCACCGCCGCGCGGTCCGTCCTCCAATCCTCCGTCCGGGTGCTGGAAACGCGTGGACGCTGGCACCCGACCGACTTCGGCGCGCCCGCGCTGATCACGGTTCACCCGTCGTCCCTGCTGCGACTGCCCCCGGGAGAGGATCCGAAAGCGGCGTTCGACCAGTTTGTCGCGGATCTGCGACGCGTTTCCGCGCGGATGATGGGTTTCGCGCAGGGCGAAGGGGGCGCCTTGATTCGCGACGACATCTGACTGCGGGTGAAAAGCCGAACACCTCGGGCTTCACCTTCCGTCTCAGGTCCGGTCGGAACGATTCAAAAGGGTGAAGGAGGCCTGAAGTGTTGGCAAAACTCCCGCGCCGGATTCGTCAATATAACATGTAACAGGCAGACCCCATCCGACAGCCCTGCTCTAGCAAGTCCAGCACTCTCTCATTCGCTGAGATAACCTAGGTTCGTCAGCTCATGTCGGGTGATCCAAGGCACTGATTCGCTGGCCCATGGGTGGATTTTTAGCCACCGGATTGCCTCGGCACTGCTGAGGTTTGGTCGCGGTGCAAGCGATCCCACCTCGATCGCGCTAGTGCGCGTAAAACCCAGGGCGATCAGGGAGACCGTCGTATCCGAGCAAGCGCCTAACTCAAGATATAGCGGGATCGCTGGGATTTGCGCAATGTAGTTAGTATTGCCGGTATGCTCCAAGGCGACGCGGAGGACGTCTATGTAACACCGCATGCATTTCACGTAGCGGAAGCGGAGATCATTCTCGATATTCTCGAACACCTCGCGGATCACGGCCCCCACCTTCGGTTTGCCACGCTTTAGCCTCTTCTTTTTTTGCTCATACTGCCGGGCAATTAGTTCCCGGAACGACTTTCCCCGCATCCAGTCTACCGCGAGCCCGCAGAAGAATGTATGGGACTTGTCGGACTTTGGGAGCTTCTCAAAGACGGTGTGGATGCGCTTGAATATCCGAAGCAAGTTTAAGGAGACATCCTTTGGATGGTTCAGCGGATGGAGCGGGATGGTGACGGTAACGCCCTTCTCTCTTATCTTAGGACCATGCGCTTTAAGTCAATCGGGCCACGAGTTGCCATCGCTCCGTCGCTGTGACGCAGGTGTATCTCCCGACCGCACGCGCTCGCGTGGAATTGCTCTTTCTCAAAACCGAATGGACGCGCCGGCATCCGCGTCGCGCCGAAACTGCCGCGTAAGCGGACGTAGTTGTCACCCATGCGCGCTCGTTTCCGAGGGCGCGAATTCCCGCTTTTCGCTGGAAGGGTAAATTGATGAATTCGCCAACGAGGTCTGCGACTTTGTGGACGGGTTGTGCCCTCGCAGGAATACCACTCTTTCGCCGATTTCGATCTTGATCAGCTCAGGCTCAAGGTGATCCCACCGGGCTTCGACGTAATTCACCCACGACACATTGCGACGCTCCTCCACGCCGTCATCGAACGTGACATGGCTCGGATGCGCCATCGTGTCGAAGTACAGCTTCGGCTTCCGCAGTGGCACGCGTTCCATCACGCCTCCCTCCGGTTACCGGACTCCGACTGGGCGCGCCTCAGTCTCTCCATCGTGTGCCGCCAGACGTACCGAGCCTTAGCGGCGAAACTCTGCCGAGCGCGAGCTTCCTGGGCGTGGCTGTACTCTAGTCCGTGCCGCTGCATGAACTCCGTCGCGAGTCCGCGGCCCGGATCGGGTCGCGCCAGTCGGCGAAGGATCTCCTCCTTGTTCGAGAGATAGATCGCATGGGCTCCACGGTAGCCGCAGAGCGCACCAATGAGGTGTAAAGGTAGCTTGACATGTGACAAGTAAGCTTTACATCGGGGCGCGTGAACAAACCCAACCTCATGGAGTCCGTCCAGCCGGGCTCATCACAATATTCGCCCCAGACCAGTTGGAAATTGCATGGCTGGTTGGTCGTGACGGCGCTGCTGGAAATCGTGAGCGATTATGTTCTTCGCCACAACCCGGGTTGGAGCGAGTTACTTCGCGCCGGGTGCGCCCTGAGTCCACTGCTGCCGTGCGTGATGTGGGTGCGGACTTGGGCGAGGTTCGTTGGTGGCCTGGATGAACTGCAACGGCGCATTCAGATTGAATCACGGCTTGTGGGGTGTATCGGCGCGTTGCTGGCAATCCTCGCGATCAACGCCCTGAACATGCACGGGATCGCGCTGCCGAAGTTTTTCGCGCGTGGTTTGAGTTTCATGCCAGCGATCATCCTGGCCGGAATCATCTGGCGGATTGCCAGTGCTGTCATCAATCGGCGCTACCAATGAAGAATCGCGTGCGAGAATTGCGGACGGCGAAAAACTGGTCGCAGGGGGAGTTGGCCGACAGGCTCGCGGTGTCGCGTCAGACCATCAACGCGATCGAGACGCAGAAATACGATCCCAGCCTCCCGCTGGCGCTGAAGATCGGCCGCCTGTTCAAGAAGCCGGTCGAAGAAATCTTCGAGACGGACGAATAGGTGGAGGGTCTCGAGATCGGCGCGTCGGTCGACCTGGTCGGTGGCCGTCGTCTTGGCGTCTGTCGACCCCAAGATTCAGCGGATGGCCGCTTCATACATCCCGCTCGAAACAGTCCGAGGGCTCAATCGCGGGCCGCTCGTTCCTCACGTTGGTGCTTACATCGAACGTGCCCGCTCCGAGGGTTACCCGCCGAAGACGGTGCTCGTTCATGTGCAGCTCACCGCCAGCCTCAATCGGTACCGCGGCCTGGTCCACCGCGATTGGTCGCCGGTTGTGCCGCACGGTGCCAAGTGGGCGCTCGCGGGACTACCGAGACATCTTCCGCCGGGCGCCGCGGCCAAGGTATTGGCGGCGTGCGATCGGAACCGTGCGCGAGGCCGACGCGACTACGCGATTTTATTGCTGCTCTCCCGACTTGGCCTGCGGGGCGGAGAAGTGCTCCACTTGACGCTCGACGACATCGATTGGGAGCGTGGCCAGATCCTCGTGCGATTGAGGAAAGGACCGGGGCCAGCGCGCATGCCGCTGCCGCCCGACGTGGGACGTGCGGTTGCCTTTTATCTGCGGAGAGACCGCCCGCGGGGTGGGAGCCGGCGCGTCTTCCTGCGAGTCATCGCTCCCTATGAACCACTGAGCCGCACAGCCGTCCTGTCGGTGATGGTCGCACGCTATATGCGGTTAGCCGGCATCGGAGCGGTGCGCCACGGGGCCCACGTGTTCAGCTGCGGCCATGGGGTCTGCCTGTTACATGTTAGCCAACCGTTACTAAGGTGAACGAAACAAAGGGGGGCGGGCCGCTTGATGCTACGTTTACACTGAGTTGGCAGCAGGAAACTAGCGACCAGCGGTCAATCGGCCAGCCCTCGCGGCAAAAGCCGAACACCTCAGGCCTCACCCTCACCTTCAGTCTCAGGACCGGTGGGAAACGGTTCATAATGGTGAAGGGTGAGGCTTGAGGTGTTGCGCTCGCGCTACCAGCTCCTCTTCCGCCGATGGATAACGACCCCAATTGCCAGGCACGCTGCAAACATCGCCATCGTGGCCCCTGAATCGTCGATCCTGTAAGAATAGGTGATCGTTCCGTCTATCGTGCCGCTGATCGAGATGCCTCCGTAGCGCCCGTAACCCCCACTGCCAGTATTGATATGGGCGATCGCGAATGCGGGGTCGGAAAAGCGCATGAGTTCCGCGGGGTCAGTCATGGTGTCGGTGACCGTGACCACATGCGTGGCGGTATGAGAAATGAGTCCACCCGGCTGAACCAACAAAGGATCCCCGTAGGATACATCGGATCCAGAGGGGCCCAACCCGAGCGAGGGCCACGCGTGGGCCGAAACTTCCAACCGCGTATAGGGAGTAAATACTCTCGGCTGATTCGGGTAGGGAGGGATGCCTGGCTCCGGGTACCAGTGCAGGTCCGCGGCGCTTACGGTCATGGTAACCGTCGCCGCGAAAGTCACGCTCTCGAGTGTGCCGACGACTGGATCAAACGGAACGAAGTTCCAGTAAGCCCCAGCACTGACAGAGCTCACACCGACGACGTGACGCGAAACGTCGAAGTGGGCCGACTGGCTGATCGTCAGGACCGTGGCGCCGAGGCGCGGAAGCAGACAGGCGAGGGTGAGTGCGGCGAGGCCGCGTAGCAGAGCGCGATTCATGGGGTAGGCGGATGATCGCACCCGACGGTGTCTGCGGCAGCCGCTTCGTCAAACCACCCATTTCGTGGGGACATCCGGACCTTTACTGACACCGATTGGGCGGGTCTACCGGACCCATCTCAAACACTCCGCTGGGTTGCGCGCCTCGCGCCGGGCGTAAACCTTGGCATCCCCCCGGAGCCCGGCAAACCGGGTCAGGCCAGTGCAGGGTGCAGTCGCTGGCATCGTCTGACTTTGGAAGCGAACCGCAGGGCAGGCCACCAGGGCCAGGGTGACTCGTGCGCTTGTCCTCCATCGGCCGTGTCCTCTCTCCGCCGCCCTGCGCATTCATGCGTATTCCGCGCCAACCGGTGACGCGGTATCATCAAGCGGGCGTAACACCTCAGGCCACACCCTTCACCACCTTAAACCGTTTCCCTCCCGTCCTGAGAGTGAAGGTGAGAGTGAGGAGCGGGCTGGGCCGCCGGGGAAGTGGCGGGAGCGGATGGCGGGGACGCGGGCTCGGCCTGGGTTTCGCTGAACAGCTGGATGTAGGACTCGTAGCGAAACAGACGATTCCGGCGGTAGCCGGTGATCTCGCGCAGGATGCCGAGGGTGGCGAGGCGGTTGACGACGTTACTCGCCGCAGGATAGGTGGTGCCGAGGAGAGTCTGGATGTCCGCCACCGAGACGATGGGACGCTCGTAGAGGTGTTCGAGCACGCGGTGGCCATTGGCGGCGGCGCGGGCCAGATGCGTCGTAACGGCGGCCCGATGCTCCTCGCGCAACGCGAGGATGCGCCGGGCAGTATCGGTGGCCTGGGCGCTGACCTCGATTACGCCGCGCAGAAAGAAGGTGAGCCAGCGCTCCCATTCGCCGCTATCGCGCACGGCCTGTAGGTGGTCGTAGTAGGCCGCGCGGTGCTTCTTGAAATAATGGGAGAGGTAGAGAACGGGTTTTTGCAGAATGCCACGCTCGCAGAGGTAGAAGGTGATGAGCAGGCGGCCGACGCGACCGTTGCCGTCGAGAAACGGGTGGATGGTCTCGAACTGCACGTGGGCGAGACCGATTTGAAGCAAGGCGGGCAAATCAGTAGGCGCGTGGAGAAATCGCTCCAGTTCGCCGAGAGCCGCGGGAACCTCCTCGGGCGGGGGCGGCACGAATGCGGCATCCATCAGCATGGAACCGCCGGGGCCGATCCAGTTTTGGGAGCGACGAAGTTCGCCGGGAGTGAGCTGTGAACCACGGACTCCGCGCAGCAGCTCGGCGTGAATCTCGCGAATCAAGCGGACGGAAAGCGGGAGCGTGTGAAGCTGGTCAAGGCCATGGTTCATGGCCCGCACATAGTTCACGACCTCATCCACATCCTTGGGCTGGTCGGAAGAAAGAACGTGAGCCTCGGCCGCGAGCAGGTCGTTGAGCGAACTCTGCGTGCCCTCGATCTGACTGGAGAGCACGGCCTCCTTGCGGACGTACATGAAGACGAAGAGGTCCGGATTGGGCAGCGTCTGAATCGAGCCGTCGAGGCGGCCCAAAGCGCGGTCGGCTTCAGAGAGCAGGCGCTGGATTTCACCGGTCAGTTGAACCGGGGGCACCGGGGGCAAGGGCTCGGGGATAAAAGCGCGATAGCCAGCGGGTTGCCGGATGTAGCGGCCGGCGCGGGGCGGAGTGTCCGCGTCAGAGTTGTTAGCCTGATCGGGCATTCGCGCGAACCTTTAATATGGGTGAAAGACAGAGTCCATATTAAAGGCTTGGCGAAATAAGCGCGATTTTTCGGCAGCGTCTTAAAGGCTGCCAGCGATATGCACGCGAACGGTCGCCATGTGAAACGCGAGCGCGTGATAGGCGGCTCGCCAAGGACTGAAGCTGGTTTTCGAGACGACGGATGGCACCGTTCAGATCAACGCGGCGGTTTAGCTGACGCTCCTTGTTTGCGGTGGCGCAGAGCGGTGTCAGTTCAGCCGAGAGCCGGGCGTGTTCGACGAGGACGGCGCGACGAGCCTCATGGTCGGCGACAGGTTCGACGACGACGTCCGCCCGGCCGGTGATCACGGCGGCGCGTAGCGCAGTGACGAGAGCCAACCATCCATGCTAGCGAACCGCAGGGCAGGCTACCAGGGCCAGGGTGACCTCGTGCGCTTGTCCCCCATCGGCCGGGTCCTCTCTCCGCCGCCCTGCGCATTCATGCGTATTCCGCGCCAACCGGTGACGCGGTATCATCGGGACCGATGACGCGCCTTCTCCTCCGTCGCCCGCATTTCAGCCTGGTGGTCGCGCTGCTTTCCTTCAGCGGCCTCACGTGCTCCGCCATCGACTATATCCGGACCCCGGAATTCATCGCCGATCCTGCGCCGCACCTGGCATTGGACGCGATCAAGTCCCTGCGGGTCACGGATACGCTGTTGGTTCCCACGCTGAACTTGCGCGTGGCCGTCCAGGGAAGCGTGTTCGCCGCCAAGGGCATCGGCGGAAGCACCGCCTCGGCCAAGGGCTCTTTCGTGGTGCTGGGCCACGAGAAGGCGGCGCTCAATGCCCTGGCCGCGCAGCTCTATGCCGACTTCGTGCAGAAGCTGAAGGACGCGGGCTGGAAGGTCCTCACGTATGACGATATCAAGGACGAACCGGAGGTGGTGCAACTCGCGCGCCGCTCGGGCGATGGTCCGCTGGCGCTTCCCACCGAGAAGTCGCAGGACGGCCGCACGTCGTTTGTCGTGGCCACGCCCACCGAGGCCCAGAATTTCAAGGCGGCCATGCAGGGCCTGCACTGGACCTTTCGCGGCGTGGGCCAGAAGCGTAACGCGACTATCCTGATCCCGCATCTGGACGTCTTTTCCCCGCAGCTATGGGGCGAGACCCGCAAAGGGTACAGCAGCGCGTCGGCGAAGGTGAACACGCATCCCGGAATCACGCTCACGTTCGCGATGATCGTGGCGCAGACGCCCAAGGGCGGCGGCGGGATGATCGTGAAGACCAAGTACCCGGTCATCAGCGCGGAGACGGTCGGGACCTTCATCGACGCGAAGGACAAGTCGCCGTCGGCCGCCAACGCCCTCAGCAAAGGCCTCTCGATTCTCGGCGGTGGCGGGTCGATCAGCCGCTCCTCGGCCGCGTACCAGTTCGAGATCGATCCGAAAGCCTACGCCACCGGCGTGCAGGCGAGCAGCGGCACGTTTCTCAACCAAGCCGCCAAGGCGATCGCCGCCGGCAAGCCGTAGTCCTGGATGACGGGATCCTGCGGTGAACCGGCAGATCCACCGTTCCACCGCGGGTTCGCTCGGAATGCGGGATGGCTGAAATCCTCTGCCTCATCCGCGCAATCCGCGGAAGAAAAGGCCCGGCCCAGCTTGAGACGGATTGATGCCGTTGCGGTGGAGCCGCCTGTCCCCAGGCGGCTGACGTGCGATGGACCGGTCCGCAGCAGCTTGAGGACAAGCTGCTCCACCTTTCTGTGCGGCCGTTCTCACGGCTGATTTGAAGGCCAACGGCATGAGTCCGGGTGAGACGAAGCGGCCAGGCAAAGGAGGTCGGGGGCCCGCCGTTCGGGGCTATTCCCCGGCGTCCCCATGGGGATGGGTGGGCCTTCGGCCCATCGCTGCGCGATCGACGCTCCGCGTCGCCCCTTCTCCGCTCGCTTGCGCTCGCTCCGTCGAACCCAGGGGCAGGCGCTCCGCGCCTGTCGCCGTGGCCGCGGCGATTCTCATCCCCGGACTTGGTCCAACAAAAAAGCCCGCATACGCGGGCTGTATCCTTGGCGTCCCCACGGGGATTCGAACCCCGGTTCTCACCGTGAAAGGGTGGTGTCCTGGACCAGGCTAGACGATGGGGACTAACCGTGGAGCCGGGCACGGTACGGGGCGCAAACACCCGCGCAAGGGTAAAGTTCTCCGGCGCCAGCCCGCTCCGGTCGCCCCACCGGAAGGCCGCACTTTCTTCGCGACGTCCACGCCGCCGCGCGGCAAGGATTCCACCTCAATGACGTTCTCCGCCCTCGCCGCCGCCCTGCCGACCCACGCCGTCACGTCCATCGCCCCCCTGCCCTTTCCTCATGTCGCTTCCGGCAAGGTGCGCGAGATCTACGACCTGGGCGACGCCCTCCTGCTCACCGCCACCGACCGGTTGTCGGCCTTCGACGTCGTGCTGCCCGACGGCATCCCCGGCAAGGGCGCCATCCTCACGCAGATCAGTCACTGGTGGTTCGCCCAGACGACCGGCATCATCCGCAACCACCTCCTGCCCGACCAGGCCGGCGAGTTTGCCCGGCGCGGCCTCACCGATCGCGACCTTCAGCTCCGCAGCATGATCGTGCGCAAGCTCAAGACCGTCCCGATCGAATGCGTCGTCCGCGGCTACCTCGTCGGCTCCGGCTGGAGCTCCTACCAGCAGACCGGCACCGTCTGCGGCCTCACCCTGCCGCCGGGCCTCCGCCAGGCCGACCGCCTGCCCCACCCGATCTTCACCCCCACCACCAAGGCCCCCAAGGGCCAGCACGACGCCCCGATCGACGACGCCCAGGGAACCGCCCTCGTCGGCCCGGAACTCTACGGCCAGCTCAAGGCCGCCAGCCTCGCCCTGTATCAATTCGGCCATGACCGCGCGCGGCAGGCCGGCATGATCCTGGCGGACACCAAGTTCGAGTTCGGCACCGACGCCGCCGGCGGGCTCTGGCTGATCGACGAACTGCTCACGCCCGACTCGTCCCGCTACTGGCCCGCCGACCGCTACGCCCCGGACCAGTCGCCGCCAAGCTACGACAAGCAATTCGTCCGCGACCACCTGCTCGCGATCAAGTGGGACCAGAAGCCGCCCGGGCCGCGGCTGCCCGCCGAGGTGATCGCCCGGACGCGCGAGAAGTACCTCGCAGCCTTGCAGAATCTGCTGGCGCTGGGTTGAGGCACGGGTGCGCCAAGGGGGCTGCGAGAGACGCAGGGGCGGACGGGGACGTCGGCGCTCCCGGGGGTGTATCCGTGGCGGGCGGACGGGGTGTTTATTGCATCGCGCTGAGGCGGCGCGGGGGCAGCACGTCGCCGCGCTGGGCGCGGCGCAGCTCGCGGCGCAGCCAGTCGAGCGCGGCATTCACCGCCCGTACCTTCACCGTCGCACGGGGACCGGGGTAACTCAACTTCTTCGACCACACGCCGCCGGGCGAATAGAGGGCCACGAACATCGTGCCGACCGGGTTCCCGCTGTGCGCTCCCGCGGACGCCGCGCCGGCGAAGCCCGTGACGGCGAGGGCGTAGTCGGCACTCAGCGTCTCCGCCGCGCCCGCGGCCATCGCCACGGCGGCCTCGTCGCTGACGGCGCCATGCTGGAGGAGGATGTCCTCGGGCACGTCCAGCAATTGCATCTTCGCATCGTTGGAACAGCACACCACGCCGCCGGCGAAAAACTTGCAGGCGCCGCACACTTCCGTGAACGCGTGCGCGAGCATGCCGCCGGTGGCGGTCTCGACCACGGCGAGCCGCTTCTCCTGTTCGCGCAGGAGCTCGGCACAGACCCGCGCGAGCGAGTCGTGGCCGTAGCAGACAAAATCGTCCCCGAGCAGCCGGGCGCATTCCGCGGCGATCGCCTCGAGCTGGGCGTGGGTGAGCTCGCCGCCGGGCGAACTCACGCGGCAGTCGACCGCGCCCTGGTGCGCACAGAAGGCGACGCTGAGGGCCGGCCCCGCGCGGTCGAAGATCGGCTGAAGTTTGGTTTCGAGGGCCGACTCGCCGATGCCGGCGGTGCGCAATTGCACGTAGGCCTCGCGCTCCAGCAGCAGCCCGCGGGCGGCGAGCCGCGGCACGACCTGCTCGGTGAACATCGGCTGCAACTCGTTGGGCGGCCCGGGCAGCATCACCAGCACCCGGCCGTCCTGCTCGACCCAGAGTCCCGGCGCGGTGCCGTGGGCATTGGGCAGGACCTCGCCCCGCTCGAACACGTAGGCCTGCTTGAGGTTGTTGTCGGTCATCTTCCGGCCCAGCCGGGAGAAACGCTCCTCGATCGACTGCTTGATCCCGGGATCGAACACCAGCTTCTGGCCGAGCATCCCGGCGATGACATCGCGGGTGCGGTCGTCGCAGGTCGGCCCCAGGCCGCCGGTCGTGATCACCACGTCGGCCCGCGCCCAGCTCTCGCGAAACTGCTCCGCGATGGCGTCGGCTTCGTCGGTGATGGTGACGGCGCGCTGCAGCAGCGCGCCGCGCCGCCCGAGCTGCGCCCCGATGAAGGTCAGGTGGCCGTTGGCGGTGAGGCCAAGGAGAAGTTCGTCACCCAGCGTCAAAAGTTCGAAGCGAACCTTGCGAGCGGGCGCTGGGGCGTGGGCGCCTTCGGCGGTGTTGACTGAAACCATACTTGCTGGAGGCGAGATTAGGCGGAATCTGGGAAAATGCCAGAGGCCAGCTAAGGCTGCCCGACAGGTGGTGTCACGAATTCCCATGCAGACAAATTTCGTCATCCGACTTGACGCCGCCGCACCAACGCTTCTGTGGCGGGTCCGCGCGGACCGACGATGAACGAGCACCAGTCCATCAACCTGAAGGAAAAAGTGCGGCAGTTGCCGGACCGGCCGGGCGTGTACCTGATGAAGGACCGGCTCGGCCGGATCGTGTACGTCGGCAAGGCGCGCAGCCTGAAGAAGCGGGTGTCGTCCTATTTCCAACGCGGCCGGGCGCGCGCCGTCGCGCAGCCCAAGATCCGGGCGCTGATCGACCTGATCGCCGACTTCGAGACGATCGAGGTGAAGTCGGAGCCGGAGGCGCTGCTGCTGGAGGGCAAGCTGATCAAGCAGTGGCGCCCGCGCTACAACACCGACTTCACCGACGACAAGCGCTTCCTGCTCGTGCGCGTGGACCTCGGCGAGGAGCTGCCGCGGTTCCGGCTGACGCGGCTGCGCAAGGAGGACCGGTCGAGGTATTTCGGGCCCTTCGCGCACAGCGGGCTGCTGCGCAAGACGCTGGCGCAGATGCGGCGGCAGTTCGGCATCCTGCTCGGTGACAGCACGCCCCAGCGGCAACCCGACGGCACCTGGCGGCTTTACGACGACGTGCGCGAGGAGATCTACGGCACCGAGAACACCGTGACGCCCGAGGCGTACCGGCGGCGGGTCGACGACGCCTGCACCTTCCTCGAGGGCAAGTCCCGCGAGTGGCTGGAAACACTGCGCGGGGAGATGACGGCGGCCGCGGGCCGGCAGGAGTTCGAGAAGGCGGCCGAGTTGCGGGACATCGTCTTCGCGCTGGAGGAGACGCTGCGCAAGACGCGCCGGTTCGAGCGGCTCGATCCCACCCGGCCCCATGGGGACGCGGAGGCGCTCGAGGCGCTGCAGCGGGCCCTGCAGCTCGCCCATCCGCCGCGGACGATGGAGTGCTTCGACATCTCGCACATCTCAGGCACGTTCGTCGTCGCTTCGATGGTGCACTTCGCGGAGGGCCGGCCGGACAAGGACCAGTACCGGCGCTTCCAGATCAAGAGCTTCATCGGCAACGACGATTTCCGCGCGATGGAGGAGGTCGTCGGCCGGCGGTACCGGCGGCTAGCGGAGGAAGGCCGGCCGATGCCGGATCTCGTCGTCATTGATGGCGGCCGCGGCCAGATCGGGGCGGCGCTGAAGGCGTTCGTGGCGCTCGAGCTGCCGCCGCCGCCGCTGATCGGCCTGGCGAAGCAGCACGAGACCGTGATTTTCCCGGACGAGCGTCCGCCGCTCAACCTGCCGCTCAACCACCCCGGGCTGAACCTGCTGCAGCGCCTGCGCGACGAGGCGCACCGTTTCGCGAATACCTATAACGCGAACCTGCGTTCGAAGAAGATCCGCGAGAGCGTGCTCGACGACTTCGCGGGCCTCGGGCCGGTGCGGCGCGCGGCGCTGCTGGAGCGCTTCGGCGACATCGACCGGCTGCGTGCCGCCTCGCAGGACGAGATCGCAGCCG
>ERZ761602.2478-NODE-2478-length-28787-cov-11.863114_pt1 | contig 28787 bp, 28 predicted proteins | sample MGYA00512165_ERZ761602 | MGnify/ENA primary metagenome ERZ761602 (study PRJEB28899, sample SAMN02445085) | bioreactor sludge metagenome | biome: EBPR sludge; isolation source: Thorneside wastewater treatment plant | place: Australia: Brisbane, Thorneside...
GATGGCCGATGCCGCGCGCTACAACATCGACCGCGGCGCGCAGATCATCGACATCAACATGGGCTGCCCGGCGAAGAAGGTCTGCCAGGTGATGGCCGGCTCGGCGCTGATGAGCAACGAGCCGCTGGCCCTGCGCATCGTCGAGGCGGTGGTCGCGGCCTGCGCCCCGCGCGGCGTGCCGGTGACGCTGAAGATGCGCACGGGCCGCAGCGCGGCCGAGCGCAATGCCGTGGCGCTGGCCCGCGCAGCGGAGCAGGCGGGGATCGCGATGGTCACGGTGCACGGCCGCACCCGCGACCAGCACTACCGGGGAGAGGCCGAGTACGACACGATCGCGGCGGTGAAGGCGGCAGTGCGCATCCCGGTGGCGGCCAACGGCGACATCGACTCGCCGCGCAAGGCCCTCGAGGTGCAGCGGCTGACCGGTGCCGACGCGCTGATGATCGGCCGCGCGGCCCAAGGCCGGCCGTGGATCTTCGGCGACATCGCGCACCTGCTGGCCACGGGGCAGGAACGTCCGGCGCCGACCACTCGCGAGGTCGGCCACTGGCTGGCCGAGCACCTGCACGACCACTACGCCCTGTACGGCGAGGCCAGCGGCGTTCGCAGTGCACGCAAGCACATCGGCTGGGCCGTGCGCGCCGCGCCCGGCGCAGAGGCGTTCCGTGCCGTCATGAACACGCTGGACAGCGCGCAGGCGCAGCTGCGGGCCGTGCAGACCTTCTTCGACGAGCTGGCCACGGTCCACCCTCGGTGGCCCGCGGCCAACGACGATTCACATGCCGGCGGCCAGGCCGACACGCAGCCGCGGAAGCGCGCATGACACGCAAGCTGATCGAGGACAGCGTCCGCGCGACGCTCGAGCAGTACTTCAAGGACCTGAGGGGAGCGGACCCGAGGGGCGTGCACGACATGATCATCGGCGCGGTCGAGAAGCCGCTGCTGGAGGTCGTGCTGCACCATGCCGGGGGCAACCAGCGCAAGGCCGCCGAGTGGCTCGGCATCAACCGCAACACGCTGCGGCGCAAGCTGCTCGAGCATCAGCTGATCGACTGAAGACGCAGGACGGACGATGGCTTCCCTGACCGCACTGATCTCGGTATCCGACAAGGCCGGCATCGTGGACTTTGCACGCGGGCTGCACGCGCGCTCGGTGCGCCTGGTCTCGACGGGCGGCACGGCGCGTCTGCTGGCCGAAGCCGGCCTGCCCGTCGTCGAGGTCGCCGAGCTGACGGGCTTTCCGGAGATGCTCGACGGACGGGTCAAGACGCTGCACCCGGTGATCCACGGCGGCCTGCTCGCCCGGCGTGACCTGCCGGCACACCTCGCGGCACTCGAGCAGCACGGCATCGGCACGATCGACCTGCTCGTCGTCAACCTCTACCCGTTCGAGAAGACCGTCGCCCGGGAGGCCTGTACGCTGGACGAGGCGATCGAGAACATCGACATCGGCGGGCCGGCGATGGTGCGCAGCGCGGCGAAGAACTGGGCGCACGTGGCCGTGCTGACCGACGCGGCACAGTACGGGGGCGTGCTGGCCGAGCTGGACCTGAATGGCGCGGTCTCGTCGACGACGCGCTTCGCGCTGGCGGTGGCGGCCTTCAACCGCATCGCGCAGTACGACGGCGCGATCAGCGACTACCTCTCGTCGCTGGCTCCGGACGGCACGCGCAACCCGTTCCCGGGCCAGACGAACGGCTGCTTCGTCAAGGTGCAGGATCTGCGCTACGGCGAGAACCCGCACCAGCGCGCGGCCTTCTACCGCGACCTGTACCCTGCACCGGGCAGTCTCGCCACGGCCCGGCAGCTGCAGGGCAAGGAACTGAGCTACAACAACATCGCCGACGCCGACGCCGCGTGGGAGTGCGTCAAGGGCTTCGACGCCGGTCGCGTGCACAGCGGCATCGACGGCCCGGCCTGCGTGATCGTCAAGCACGCGAACCCCTGCGGCGTGGCGATCGGCGCCGACGCCGCACAGGCCTACTCCAAGGCCTTCGCCACCGACCCGACCTCCGCCTTCGGCGGGATCATCGCGTTCAACTGCGTCGTCGACGCGGCGGCGGCGGCGCTGGTCGCCCGGCAGTTCGTCGAGGTGCTGCTGGCGCCGGGCTTCACCGACGAGGCGCGGGCGGTCTTCGCGGGCAAGCCGAACACGCGGCTGCTGCAGATCGACCTGCCACCGGGCGGCGACACCGACTGGATGCGCGGTCGCAACGCCGTGGACAGCAAGCGCGTGGGCTCGGGTCTCCTGCTGCAGACCGCCGACAACCGCGAGATCCGCCGCGAGGAGCTGCGCTGTCCCACGCGCCTGAAGCCCACCGAGGCGCAGCTGAACGACCTGCTCTTCGCCTGGAAGGTCGCCAAGTTCGTGAAGAGCAACGCGATCGTCTTCTGCGGCGGCGGCATGACGCTGGGCGTCGGTGCCGGGCAGATGAGCCGCATCGACTCGGCGCGCATCGCCGCGCAGAAGGCGCAGCACGCAGGGCTGTCGCTGCAGGCGTCGGCCGTCGCCAGCGACGCGTTCTTCCCGTTCCGCGACGGGCTGGACGTGGTGATCGACCAGGGTGCGGTCTGCGTGATCCAGCCCGGCGGCTCGGTGCGCGACGACGAGGTCGTCGCCGCCGCCGACGAACGCGGCGTCGCGATGGTCTTCACAGGCGTGCGCCACTTCCGCCACTGAGCGCGCGACGCCGTGCCCCGCGGCCCCGCGCCTCGAGCCACCCGCCGAACGCTGCGCCGACGCCATGAGCCGAGCCGACCTGATGGGCCTGCTGCTCGCGTTCGTCGCGCGGCTGATCACCGGGGCCCAGGGCCACTGGCTCGGCAGCCCGCCGAAAGCCGAACAGCGCATCTATTTCGCGAATCACCAGAGCCACCTCGACTGGGTCCTGATCTGGGCAGCGCTGCCGCGCGAGCTGCGGGCGACGACACGACCGATCGCGGCTCGCGACTACTGGACGCGCACACCCTTCCGCCACTGGCTGACGCGCGAGGTCTTCAACGCCGTGTATGTCGACCGCCAGCGCACCGACGACCAGGATCCGCTCGAGCCGCTCGCCGAGGCGCTGCGGCACGGCGACTCGCTGGTCATCTTTCCCGAGGGCACGCGCAGCAGCCTCGGCGATCCGCAACCGTTCAAGAGCGGCCTGTACCATCTCGCGCAGCAGTTCCCGGAGGTCGCCCTGATCCCGGTTTGGATCGACAACGTGCAGCGGGTGATGCCCAAGGGCGAGGTGGTGCCGGTGCCGATCCTGTGCAGCGCGACCTTCGGCGCGCCGGTCGCGCTGGAGACGGGGGAGGACAAGCGCGACTTCCTCCGCAGGGCGCGCGACGCCGTCGTCGCGCTGAGGCCGTCCCGGTCATGACCGCCACGGGCCGCGAGGCACGGCCCGTGAGCGCGCCGGGCCGCTCCCAGGCGCTCATCCCGCAGCCCGCAGGGCGGGGCGGAGCGTAGTCCAGTGAGCTGGCTGGCGACCCTGAGTGTCGATCAGCAGGTCGGGGCGCTGTTCGTCGCCCTGTTCGGCACGCTGATCCTGGTCACCGCGTCGGCACTGCTGATCAGCGTGCGCGAGGCACAGGGTGCCTCGGCCGATCGCCGGGCGCGCTTCCGGCGCGACCTCGTCTCCACCTGGGTCGGGGCGATCGTCTTCTGGCTCGGGTGGATGTCCGGGCCGATCGGGGCGACGCTGGTGGTCGCCGCGTTCTCGTTCTTCGCGCTGCGCGAGTTCATCACCCTCGTGCACACGCGCCGAGGCGACCACCGCAGCCTCCTGCTGGCCTTCTTCGTGGTCCTGCCGCTGCAGTTCGTCTTCGTCGGCACGCGCAGCTTCGACCTGTTCTCGGTGTTCATCCCCGTCTACGTGTTCCTCGCGATCCCCGTGATCAGCGCGCTGTCCGGCGACCCGGGCCGCTTCCTCGAGCGCAACGCCGTGATCCAGTGGGGCATCACGGTCTGCGTCTTCGGCCTGAGCCACCTCCCCGCTCTGCTGCTGCTGCAGCTGCCCGGGTACGAGGGGCGGGGCGCGTTCCTGCTGTTCTTCGTCGTCGTGATCACCGCGGTCGCGCACATCGCGCAGGAGGCGGCCAGCCGCTGGCTGCGGCGCAGGCCGCTGGCACGGCACATCGACCGCTCGTTCTCGACGCGCAGCTGGGGCATGGGCATCGCCGCGTCGGCGCTGCTCGGTGCGGCCCTGTTCTGGATCACGCCGTTCGACCCGCTGCGCGCGGCCGCCGTGGCCGCGCTCGCGGGCGGCAGCGGCACGCTGGGCGACCTGGTGATGCGCGCGTTGAAGAAAGACGCCGGCGTACGCTACTGGGGCAACCGCCCGTCGGTCACCGGCGCCGTCGGCCTGCTCGACCGCGTCGCGCCGCTGTGCTTCGCCGCGCCGGTCTTCTTCCACTCGGTGCGCTGGTTCTTCCGCGCGCCGGTCTGAGCCACAGCCCCCGTGCAGCGCATCCTCGGCATCGACCCCGGCCTGCAGTGCACCGGCTTCGGCCTGGTCGACTCCGACGGCCACGCACTGCACTACGTGGCCAGCGGCACGGTGCGCACGGCGGAGGCCCCGCGCGGCGACCTGCCGGCGCGCCTCAAGCTGATCTTCGACGGCATCCGCGAGGTGGTCGACCGCTGGCAGCCCCAGCTGGCCTCGGTGGAGATCGTCTTCGTCAATGTGAACCCGCAGAGCACGCTGCTCCTGGGCCAGGCACGCGGCGCCGCGCTGGCCGCGCTGGTCTCGACCGCCTTGCCGGTGACGGAATACACGGCGTTACAGATGAAACGGGCTGTCGTGGGTCACGGGCATGCGGCCAAGGCGCAGGTCCAGGAGATGGTGGCGCGCCTGCTTCAACTCGGCGGCCTGCCGGGACCGGATGCCGCCGACGCCCTCGGGCTGGCCATCTGCCATGCGCACGCGATGCGCTCCTTCGACGCCCTGTCGCGCGCGGCGCCCCTGGCGCGCCGCGCGCACGCGCATTACCGCAAGGGGCGTGTCTACTGACCCACCGGGCGGTTGCGCGGGCACCCGTCCGCCTTCGAGGCCCGGTCCGGCCACTGCGGCCCCGTCGACCCGGCAGCCCGGGTTCACGCGCCGCCGGGCCCGGGGATGAGCCCCCCTCGACCCCCGCGAATGCGCGGTCTGTTGCGAGCGTTGCACGGAAGACTGAAACGAAGTGAAACCGTAGGATCCGCGACATCTGCCTGAACCCGGGCGATCGACACGGCCCCGTGGCGCCGGCCGGTCCGCAACGGGATCCCCGGCGTCGTCGACGACCGGGCTGCCAGGCAGCACTGCAGCAGCGAGCACTGGCCATGAAGATGTCGGCGATCGAAACCGCGGCCCTGCCGCCCGGCGCGATGGTCAAGCACTACGCGGTCATCGACAGCGTCGGCTTCGACCAGCAAGGATGCGTCTACCGCGCCGAGTGCGGGCTGACCCAGCGCACGGTGTGCCTGTACGAGTACCTGCCCGGCGGCCTGGCCGTCCGCGGGGCGGGCGGCGTCCATGCCCTGCCGGGTCGCACCGAGGCGTTGGCCAAGGCGATATCGAGCCAGGCCACGCGGCTGCGCGCCGCGGCGCTCCTGGGCCACCCGTCGCTGCCAACCCTCGAGGACATCTGGCAACAGAACGGCGCGTTGTACGCGGTGGGGGCCTGGCATCCCGGGCGCAGCCTGCTGTCCGACCTGGCGAGCCGCCCGGCCCCGATCGACGCCGAGTTGCTGCGCCAGTGGGCGCGGGTCATCGGCGACGCGCTCGCGGCGCTTCACCGTCACGGTCTGATCCACGGCAACCTGTCGCCCGGCACGATCCGCCTGCTCGACAACGGTGGGCTGCTGCTGCCTCCGGTCGGTGGCGGCATCTTCGAGGAGCATGTTCCGGCCTGGATCGCCCCGGAACAGCATCCGTTGAACCCGCGCCCCGCACCCACCGGGCCGTGGACCGACATCTACCAGTTGAGCGCCCTGCTGCATCAGGCCATCACCGGCCTGGCGCCGCCGCCGGTGACCCGCCGCTGGGAAGGAGCGCCACTCGAGCGCCTCCTTGCTGTAAGTGGTCACTTTCCCATCGAGCTCGTGAATGCCGCGCGCAGGGGTCTGGCCATGGTTCCTGCGGCGCGTCCGGCGACGATCGACGAGTGGCTCGTCGAGGCCGGCCTGCCGGACCGTCGAGAGCACCCGCGCTTCGAGGAGGCCGACCCATCGGAGGCGCCGCCCGCGGAGTCGCCCGTGTCCGCCTCGCCGTCCGCCGTCCCGGTGATCGACGCCGGGTCGGAGGTCGAGCAGGCACCCGACGTGATCGCCCTGGCACCTGCCGGCGCCGCGACGGGCACGGGGCATCAGCCCCTGCCCGTCCACCTGCAGCAACGATTCGAGGAGCTCGAACGACCGGCCGCCCGCGGCACGCCCGCCTGGGTTTGGCTCGCGGCGATCCTCGCCGTCTCGGGCCTGGTCGGCATCGTCATCGCGACCTGAGTCACCGGCACCTCGAAAGGCCGGGCGGCCGGGCTCACATCAAGGTGGGCAGGCGTTCGAGGATCAGCACCACGAAGAAGCCCAGCGCGGCCAGCACCGTCCACTTCAGGATCACCAGGCCGCGCTGGCGCCACTGCGGCTCGCCGGTGCCGATGTACATCGCGAAGCACAGGATGCTGCCGATGAGCAGCAGCATGAAGACGGTGCGGAAGATCAGCATGCGGCCCGCCTTCACCAGGCCGGGGCGAGCCGGGCCAGTCCCGGCGGAGCACGGCTCTCGTCCTCGAAGGTGACGATCCGCCAGGCCTCCCGCTCGGCCATCAGGGTGCGCAGCAGCCGGTTGTTCAGCGCGTGACCGCTTCGGTAGGCTCGGTAGTGCGCCAGCAGGGGCTTGCCGAGCGCGTGGAGGTCGCCGATGGCGTCGAGCAGCTTGTGCTTGGCGAACTCGTCTTCGTAGCGAAGGCCGTCGGCATTCAGCACGCGCAGGTCGTCGACGACGATCACGTTGTCCATGCTGCCGCCCAGCCCGAGCCCCCGCGCGCGCATCGACTCGACGTCCTTCGTGAAGCCGAAGGTGCGGGCCCGCGCGATGTCGAGCTTGTAGCGCCCCGAGCCCATGTCGAACTCCACCTGCTGCCCGGTCGCGTTGACCGCCGGGTGGTCGAACTCGATCTCGAAGCTGAGCTTGTAGCCGTGGAAGGGCTCGAGGCGGGCCCACTTCAGCGTCGGCCCCTCGCCCTCGCGCACCTCGACGGGCCGCAGCACCTGGACGAAGCGCTTCGGGGCCGACTGCAGTTCGATGCCCGCGCTCTGCAGCAGGAAGACGAAACTCGCCGCCGAGCCGTCGAGGATCGGCACCTCCTCGGCCGTGATGTCGACGATCAGGTTGTCCAGGCCGAGTCCCGAGCAGGCCGACAGCAGGTGCTCGATGGTCTGCACCTTCGGCCCGCCGGGATCGCCCTCGGGACTGATCGTCGTGGCCATGCGGGTGTCGCAGACGGTCAGCGGCGAGACGGGAATCTCCACCGGCATCGCCAGGTCGACGCGGCGGAAGACGATCCCGTGGTCCGGCGGCGCCGGCCGCAGCGTCAGCTCGACCTTCTGGCCGCTGTGCACGCCGACCCCGACGGCGCGGGTCATGCTCTTCAAGGTGCGTTGCGCCAGCATGCCTCGATTGTCGTGCCAGGCGGCCGTTCGTGCCGGAGCAGGGATGTGCCCCACCCCCGATGGGGCGGCCGGCGGCGGAGGCCGCGATCACCAGCGCGGGCCTGGCACGAGGCCGGCCCGCGCCCACCGAGCCTCAGTCGGCCTGCTTGCGCAGGAACGCGGGGATCTCGATCTCGTCCATGCCGCTGTTGGTCAGCGTCTCGACCTTGGTGCGCGCGCTGCGCCAGACGCTGGGCGTGTTCAGCGTCCCGTAGTCGGGCGCCACGGGCGCGCCGGCCGCCGCGCTCAGGGGCTGGTTGAGCATCGGGATGTTGTCGGTGCCGGTGCGCAGCTGCTGAGCCGGGGCCACGGTATCCAACGTGGGCACGACCGTCAGCGGCGGTTGCTGGCGCCGCGCGTTGGCCGACAGGCCCGTGGCGATCACCGTGACGCGCAGCTGGTCGCCGAGGCTCTCGTCGAAGGCCGCGCCGAAGATGACATGCGCGTCGTCGGCCGCGTACATGCGGATCGTCGACATCACGGCCTTGCTCTCGGCAAGCTTGTAGGTCGACTGCGATGCGGCGATCAGGACCAGCACGCCACGCGCGCCGGACAGGTCGATGCCCTCGAGCAGCGGGCAGGCGACGGCCGACTCGGCGGCCTTGCGTGCGCGGTCGGGACCGCTCGCGCTGGCCGTCCCCATCATCGCCTTGCCGGGCTCGCTCATCACCGTGCGCACGTCCTCGAAGTCGACGTTGACGATGGCGTCCATGTGGATGATGTCGCTGATGCCGCCGACGGCGTTCTTCAGCACGTCGTTGGCGAAGGCGAAGGCCTCGTCCTGGCGCACGTCGTCGCCCATCACCTCGAGCAGCTTCTCGTTGAGCACCACGATCAGCGAGTCGACGTTCGCCTCGAGCTCGGCGACGCCGGCCTCGGCCTGGCGGGCGCGGCGCTGCCCCTCGAACTCGAAGGGCTTGGTCACGACGCCGACGGTCAGCACGCCCATCTCCTTGGCCACCCGGGCGATGACGCTGGCCGCTCCGGTTCCGGTGCCACCGCCCATGCCGGCGGTGATGAACAGCATGTGGGCGCCGTGGATCGCGCCGCGGATGCTGTCGATCGCGCTCTCGGCGGCGGACCGGCCGGCCTCCGGCCTCGAGCCGGCCCCCAGGCCCGTCGTGCCCAGCTGCACCAGCGTGCCGGCGCTGCTGCGGTTCAGCGCCTGCGCGTCCGTGTTGGCGGCGATGAACTCGACGCCTTGCACACCCTGCCGGATCATGTGTTCGACGGCATTGCCGCCGCCTCCGCCGACCCCGATCACCTTGATCCGCGTACCCTGGTCGAACTCTTCGATCATCTCGATGGCCATCGTCACTCTCCTAGTCCTTGAAGCAGTTGCCGTTGCTCGCCCACACCCCGGTGCGCGCGTTCTGCGTGCCCGCAAGGCCGGGCCGCAAGCCCGGTCCGTTCCCTGCGGGGTCCCGTGCCGCCCGGCAGCGCCGGGCCGACTCGGTCATCTGTGTTCTCGCGCGTCGCACCACCCTTGAAATCCTTTCTGCGTCCCGTCAGAAGTTGCCGAGGAACCATTCCCGGGCGCGCCCGAGCAGGCCCTTGACCGAGCCCGCCTGTGCCGCAGCCTTCAGACCGCGGCTGCGCGCCAGGCGCGCCTCCTCGAGCAGTCCCATCACGCAAGCCGAGCGCGGGTTGGCCACCATGTCGCCGAGCGGCCCGGCATACAGCGGCAGGCCGCGGCGCACCGGCTTCAGGAAGATGTCCTCGCCGAGTTCGACCATGCCCGGCATCACCGCGGATCCGCCCGTCAGCACGATGCCCGACGACAGCAGTTCCTCGTGCCCGCTGTCGCGGATGACCTGGTGCACGAGCGAGAAGATCTCCTCGACGCGCGGTTCGATCACGCCGGCCAGCGCCTGGCGGCTGAGCATCCGCGGCGCGCGGTCGCCGAGCCCCGGCACCTCCACCTGCTCCGTCGGCGCGGCCAGCAGCTGCTTGGCCACGCCATGCTCCACCTTGATCTCCTCGGCGTCCTTGGTGGGGGTGCGCAGCGCCATCGCGATGTCGCTGGTGATCAGGTCTCCGGCGATCGGGATCACCGCGGTGTGGCGCACGCTGCCCTCGGTGTAGATCTGCACGTCCGTCGTGCCGGCACCGATGTCGACCAGCGCGACACCCAGCTCCTTCTCGTCGGCGGTCAGCACACCGGCCGCGCTGGCGCTCGGGTTCAGCACCAGGCGCTCGACCTCCAGCCCGCAGCGGCGCACGCACTTCAGGATGTTCTCCGCCGCGCTCTGCGCGCCGGTGACGATGTGCACCTTGACCTCCAGCCGGCTGCCACTCATGCCGACCGGCTCCTTGACCTCGTGGCCGTCGATGATGAATTCCTGCGGCTCGACCAGCAGCACGCGCTGGTCGTTCGGGATGCTGATCGCCTTGGCGGTCTCCACGACGCGCTGGACATCGGCGGGCGTGACCTCGCGGCTGTCGCGCACGATGACCATGCCCGTGGAGTTCAGGCCGCGGATGTGGCTGCCCGTGATCCCGGTGTAGACGCTGGTGATCTTGCAGGCGGCCATCATCTCGGCCTCCTTCAGCGCCTGCTGGATGCTCTGCACCGTCGCGTCGATGTTCACGACGACGCCACGCTTGAGGCCATGCGTGGTCGAGACGCCCAGGCCGGCCACGCGCAACTCGCCATCGGCCAGCATCTCGGCCACCACCACCATGACCTTGGCAGTGCCGATGTCCAGCCCGACGACGATGTCCTTGAACTCTCTAGCCATCAGTTCCTCCCGGCGGGACGCCCCGGCGCGTCGTCCATCGTGACCCCGCGCAGCCGGACCGCGTAGCCGACGGCGTGCCGCAGGTCGGCGCGCACGAACGGAGCGCGGAAGCTGCCGGTCACCTGGGACACCGTCGCGACGAAGCGCGCGCTGCGCGCGAGCACCTCGTCGTCGTCGCCACGACCGAGCTGGACCTGGGCGTCGTCGTCGAGCACGACCGTCCACGAGCCGCGGCCGGACAGCTCGAGCTGGGCGACACGGCGACCGAGCGGGCTGAACAGGGCGTCGAGCCGGCCGTGCATCTGCAGCACGCGCTGCGCCGTGCCGTCCGGCCCGGCCAGCACGGGCAGGGACTCGCCCTCGACCTCGCCGAGGTTGCCTTCGAAGACCTCGCCGTAGGTGTTGACGATGCGCTCGTTGCCGTCGGCGGCCAGCCAGCGCGCCGCCGGCCGGTGTTCCTCGAGCGTCACCGACAGGCGATCGGGCCAGACGCGGCGCACGACCGCGGTGCGCACCCACGGCACGCTCTCGAAGACCGCCTGTGCCCGGGCGAGGTCCAGGCTGAGGAAGGTGCCCTCCAGGCGTGGGAGCGTGTTGGCGCGCAAGGTCGCCGCGCTGGTGCGCCGCAGGTCGCCGTGCACCTCGATGGCGCGGATCGCCCACCAGGGCGTGCGCAGCAGCCACAGGCCCGCGGCGGCCAGCAGCGCGAGTGCCACGGCGACGCCCACGGCGAGCGCGACGCCGTTCATCAGGCGCACGTCGATCGCCGCCGGTCCGGACGGCTTGGGGCGGTCGGCCAGCGCAGCCATCACCGTGTCGCTCCCGGTGCCACCGGGTTGTCCAGCGCCGCGTCGGCCAGCAGGCGCAGGCACAGGTCCTCGTAGCCGATCCCCGCCGCACGTGCCGACATCGGCACCAGCGAATGCCCGGTCATCCCGGGCGCGGTGTTCATCTCGAGCAGGAACGGGCGCCGGTCGCGCGCGCGGATCATCAGGTCCGCGCGTCCCCAGCCGCGGCAACCGAGCGCACGGTAGGCGGCCAGGACGATGCGCTGGATCTCGGCCTCCTCGGCCGGCGACAGGCCGCTCGGGCAGTGGTAGCGCGTGTCGTCGGTGAAGTACTTGTTCTGGTAGTCGTAGGCGCCCTCGGGGGCCTCGATGCGCACGACGGGCAGCGCCCGCGCCAACTGCCCGCTGCCGAGCACCGGGCAGGTGACCTCGTCGCCCTCGACGAACTCCTCGCAGAGCACGTCGGGGTCGTAACGCGCGGCCAGCCGCACGGCATCCTGCATCTGCGAGTAGCCGGTGACCTTGGTGACGCCGATGGACGATCCCTCGCGGGGCGGCTTGACGATCAGGGGGAGCCCCAGCGCATCGGGCACGGCCATCACGTCCTCGCGCTGCTGCCGGTCGACCGCGAGCCACACCCAGCGCGGCGTCGGCAGCCCCTCGGCCAGCCACACGCGCTTGGTCATCACCTTGTCCATCGCGATCGCGCTGGCCATCACGCCGGAGCCCGTGTAGGGCAGCCCGAGGAGCTCGAGCGCCCCCTGCACGGAGCCATCCTCGCCGAGCCGGCCGTGCAGCGCGATGAAGACGCGCTGGAAACCCTGCCGCGGCAGCTCGTCCAGGCCCTGGCCGGCGGGGTCGAACGCGTGCGCGTCGACGCCACGCGCGCGCAGCGCCGCGAGCACCCCGTTGCCCGAGAGCAGCGAGATCTCGCGCTCGGCACTGCGGCCGCCCATCAGCACGGCAACCTTGCCCATCGTGCGCGGGTCGGGATTCATGCGCTTGCTCCGAGGCGTTCGACCAGCTGCTGTGGCACCGAGCCGATCGAGCCGGCTCCCATCGTGATGACGACGTCGCCGTCGCGCACGGTGGCGGCGATCGCCTCGGGCAGCATCGAGACGTCGCCGACGAAGACCGGCGCGATGCCATCGCGCGAGCGCACGGCACGTTCGAGCGCGCGAGCGTCGGCGCCGTCGATCGGCGACTCGCCGGCGGCGTAGACCTCGGTCAGCAGCAACAGGTCGGCCTGCTGCACGGCGTCGGCGAAGGCATCGAGGCAGTCACGCGTGCGCGTGTAGCGGTGCGGCTGGAAGGCCAGCACGAGGCGGCGGCCCGGGAAGGCCCCGCGCGCGGCGGCCAGCACCGCGGCCATCTCGACGGGATGGTGGCCGTAGTCGTCGATCAGCGTGCAGCGTCCGCCCCCGTTGGCGGCGTCAACCCGAAGCTCGCCGTGCCGCTCGAAGCGGCGGCCCACGCCGCCGAAGGCGGCCAGGGCCCTGCACATCGCGGCGTCGGGCAGTTCGAGCTCCGTGGCCACCGCGACGGCCGCCAGGGCGTTGAGCACGTTGTGGCGGCCCGCGAGGTTCAGCGTGACGTCGAGGTCCGGCAGCTCGACGGCACCGGCGCGGCGCCGGCACCGGAAGCGCATGCGACCGCCCTCGATCGCTTCGATGTCCACCGCGCGCACCATCGCGTCGTCGGCCGTCCCGTAGGTCAGGAGCGGACGCGAGACGACCGGCAGGATCGAGCGCACGCCGGGGTCGTCGGCACAGACCACCGCGGCGCCATAGAACGGCAGGCGGTGCAGGAACTCGACGAAGGCCGCGCGCAGCCGGGCGAGGTCGTGGCCGTAAGTCTCCATGTGGTCGGCGTCGATGTTGGTGACGACGGCGAGCACCGGCGAGAGGTTCAGGAACGAGGCGTCGCTCTCGTCGGCCTCGACGACGATGAACTCGCCCGAGCCGAGGCGCGCGTGCGTGCCGCTGCTCTCGAGCTTGCCGCCAATCACGAAGGAGGGATCGACCCCGGCCTCGGCGAGTACGCTGGTGACCAGCGAGGTCGTCGTCGTCTTGCCGTGCGTGCCGGCGATCGCGATGCCCTTCTTCAGCCGCATCAGCTCGGCCAGCATCACGGCACGCGGCACCACCGGGATGCGGCGCTCGCGCGCGGCCAGCACCTCCGGGTTGTCCGGCTGGACGGCGCTGGACGTCACGACGACCTGGGCGCCCTCCACCTGGTGCGCGGCGTGCCCGACGTAGACCGTCACCCCCAGCCCGGCGAGCCGCTGCGCGGCGCCGCCGACGGCCACGTCCGATCCGGAGACCGAGTAGCCCAGGTCGTGCAGGATCTCGGCAATGCCGCTCATCCCGGCGCCGCCGATCCCGACGAAGTGCACGTGCCGGATCGCGTGCCTCATCGCAGCCCCGCCAGCTTCTCGAGTTCGTCGGCAACGCGGCCGGCCGCCTGCGGCCGGGCGAGGTTGCGCGCGCGGATGGCCATCGCCAGCAGCCCGACACGGTGCACCGACTGCAACAGCTCGGCCAGCCGCTGGGGTGTCAGCTCGGCCTGCGGCAGGTGGAAGGCCGCCTGCTGGTCGGTCATCCAGCGGGCGTTGTCGCGCTGGTGCGCGGTGGTGCTGACGATCAACGGCACGAGCACTGCGGGAACGCCCGCAGCGCACAGCTCGCTGACGGTGATCGCGCCGGCACGGCAGACGACCAGGTCCGCCGCGGCGAGCTGCCCGGGCATGTCGTCGATGAACGGCAGCAGCTGCACCGGCGCGTCGGCCGGTATGCCGGCCTGCTCGTAGGCCTGCCGCACGGCGTCCAGGTGCGCCTGGCCGGTCTGGTGGATCACGATCGGCCGCGCCGGCGCCTCCAGAAGGGCGAGCGCCCGCGGCACGGTCTCGTTGAGCACCTTCGCGCCGAGGCTGCCGCCGACGACCAGCAGCCGCAGCGGCCCGCTGCGCCCGGCCCAGCGCTGCGCAGGCGGCGGCAGGCCTTCGATCTCGGCACGGACCGGATTGCCGGTGACGATCGCCTGGCGCGTGTCGCGCGCGGCCGCGCCGTCGAAGCCGAACGCGACCCGGTCGGCCACCGGCAGCAGCCAGCGCGTGCTCAGCAGCAGTCCGGCGTCGGCATTGACGAGCATCAGGGGCCGGCCGAGCAGGCTGGCCATCAGGCCGCCGGGAAAGCAGACGTACCCCCCCATGCCGAGCACGACGTCGGCTCCGCGCCGGCGCAGGACCTGCAGCGAGTCCCACATCGCCTTGAGCAGGCGCATCCCGCCGGTCGCGGCGTGAATCCAGCCCTTGCCGCGCAGGCCGTCGAACGCGATGCGGTCCATCGGGATGCCGGACTCGGCGGCCGGGGGCACCAGCCGGTTCTCCATGCCGTGGCGGGTGCCGAGCCAGCTGACGTGCCAGCCGCGCCGCTGCATCTCGCGGGCGACGGCCAGTCCCGGCATCACGTGTCCGCCGGTGCCCGCCGCCATCACGACCAGGCGCTTCATGCGCGACCCCCGCGCATCAGCCGGCGGTTCTCGATGTCCACGCGCACGACGAGCGCCACCGCCACGAAGTTCATCAGGATCGCCGAGCCGCCGTAGCTCATCAGCGGCAGCGTCAGGCCCTTGGTCGGCAGCACGCCCAGGTTGACGCCCATGTTGATGAAGGCCTGGAAGCCGAACCAGATCGCCACGCCCTGGGCCGCCAGCCCCGCGAAGACGCGGTCCAGCGCGATGGCCTGCCGGCCGATCGCCACCATGCGCCGCGTGAGCCAGAAGTAGGCGACGACGACGAGCGCCACGCCGACGAAGCCGAGCTCCTCGCCGACGATGGCCAGCAGGAAGTCGGTGTGCGCCTCCGGCAGGTAGTGCAGCTTCTCGACCGAACTGCCGAGCCCCTGGCCGAACACCGAACCGAGGCCGAACGCGATCAGCGAGTTCGTCAGCTGCCAGGCCTTGTCGCGCTCGTGCTTGGGGTTCCAGGGGTCGAGATAGGCGAGGATGCGCTCGCTGCGCACCTCGTCGAAGGCGAGGATCAGGCCCAGCGTCGCGAGCATGATCGCGGCGATCAGGAAGAACATGCGGGCGTTGACGCCACCGAGGAACAGGATGCCCATCGCGATGGTCGCGATGACGATGAAGGCGCCCATGTCGGGCTGGCGCAGCAGCAGCAGCCCGATGACGCCGGTGGCCACTGCCATCGGCCACACCGCCTTGAAGAAGCGCTCCTTGACGTCCATCTTGCGGACCATGTAGCCGGCCGCGTAGAGCACCATCGCGAGCTTGGCGAGCTCGGAGGGCTGGAAGTTCAGGACGCCCATCGGCAGCCAGCGCCGCGATCGGTTGACGACCTTGCCGATGCCCGGGATGAGCACGATGACCAGCAGCACGAGCGCGACGACGAAGATCGTCGACGCGTGCTTCTCCCAGAAGCTCAGCGGCAACTGCACCACCGCCAGCGCGATCACGAAGGCGATCACGACGAACATCGCGTGGCGCACCAGGAAGTGCGTGTGCGCGTAGTTCGCGTACTTCGGGCTCTCCGGCAACGCGACCGAGGCGGAGTAGACCATCACGATCCCCAGCGTGACGATCGCGCCGACGACCGCGACGAGCGCCTGGTCGAAACCCGACATCACCGCCAGGCCGTGCTGGCTGCGGCGCGGGTCGAAGCTGTCGCGGACCGGCAGTCCGCGCCGCAGCGCGGCGGCCTCGCGCCAGTGCTGCCAGGCCGCGCGCAGCCGCGACAGCGGGTTGGCGATCCGGTTCGCGGCCGCGCTCACGCCGACACCTCGCCGCGCTCCGCCGCGATCTCGCGCACGGTGTTCACGAACACCTCGCCGCGGTGCGCGTAGTCGCGGAACATGTCCAGGCTGGCGCACGCGGGGCTCAAGAGCACCGAGTCGCCGGGCTGCGCCTGCTCGAAGCACCAGCGCGTGGCGGCCTGCAGTGTGGCGTGGTCGTGCAGCGGCACGCCGGTCGACTGCAGCGCGCCGCGGATCGCCGCGGCATCGCGGCCGATCAGCGCGACGGCGCGCACGTGCGCGGCCACCGGCGAGGCCAGCGGCGCGAAGTCCTGCCCCTTGCCGTCGCCGCCCAGGATCAGCACGATGCGGGCCGGCGCACGCTCGGCGCCCAGCCCCTGCAGCGCCGCCACGGTCGCGCCGACGTTGGTGCCCTTGGTGTCGTCGAACGCGTCGACCTCGCCGATGCGCGCGACGAACTCGACGCGGTGCGGCTCGCCGCGGTACTCGCGCAGGCCGTGCAGCATCGGGGCCAGCGGGCACCCGATGGCACTGGCCAGCGCGAGGGCCGCGAGCGCGTTGCTCGCGTTGTGGCGGCCGCGCAGCCGCAACGCGTCGGCCGGCATCAAGCGTTGCAGGTGGACCTCGTCGTCGCCATCGTCGCCCTTGCGCCGGCGCGGCTGGTCCTCGCCGGGCAGCGCACGCACCAGCCAGGCCATGCCGGCCTCGACCACCAGCCCGAAGTCACCCGGCCGTGCCGGGGCGTCCAGCCCGTAGCGGACCACCGGGCGCGGCGGGGCCTTGACCGCTCCCTTGGCGGGTTTCGCGGCGGGCGGAGCCGGCTCCATCGCGCGCACCCAGGGGTCGTCGCGGTTGATCACCAGCGTCCCGCGCGGGCCGTAGACACGCGCCTTGGCCGCCGCGTAGTCGGGCATCGTGCGGTGCCAGTCCAGGTGGTCCTGCGTGACATTCAGCACGACGGCCGCGCTGGGCTCGAAGCCGCCCTCGACGACCGGATTCGCGCACAGGTCGGCGAGCTGGAAGCTCGACAGCTCGAGCACCCAGACCTGCGGCAACCGCCCCTCGTCGATCGCCCGGGCCAGCGAATCGAGCATCGTCGGGCCGATGTTGCCGGCGGCCACGACGCTGCGCCCGGCGCGCTCGACGAGCAGCGCGGTCAGCGCCGTCGTCGTGGTCTTGCCGTTGGTGCCGGTGATCGCCAGCAGCTGCGGCGCATAGGCCGAGGCGGCCGCGAGTTCGTGCAGCGCGAGCACGAACAGGTCGAGCTCGCCCCCGGTGCGGATGCCGGCGGCGGCCGCGCCCTGCCACAGGGCGGCGATGCGCGGGTCGTGGGGCGCGAGGCCGGGGCTCTTCAGCAGCCAGCGCAGGCCCCGCAGCCGCCCCTCGTCCACCGCACCGCCGATCAGCGCAACCCCCGGGCAGTGCTCGCGCAGCGCCGCGGCCTGCGGCGGGTCGTCGCGCGAGTCCCACACCGTCACGCGCGCGCCGGCGCGCGCGCACCAGCGCGCCATCGCGAGCCCCGAGGCCCCGAGCCCGAGGACCAGCACCTCGCGGTCGGCCAGCGCGTTCATCGTCTCCAACGCTTCACCTCAGCTTCAGGCTGGACAGCCCGATCAGGCACAGGGCCAGGGTGATGATCCAGAAGCGCACGACCACCTGTGTCTCGGCCCAGCCCTTCTTCTCGAAGTGGTGGTGCAAGGGCGCCATCAGGAAGACGCGTCGCCCCTCCCCGTAGCGGCGCTTGGTGTACTTGAACCAGGCGACCTGGATCATCACGCTCAGCGCCTCGGCGACGAAGATGCCGCCCATGATGCCCAGCACGATCTCCTGCCGCGTGATCACGGCGATCGTGCCCAGCGCGCCGCCGAGGGCAAGCGCGCCGACGTCGCCCATGAAGACCTGTGCCGGGTTGGCGTTGAACCACAGGAACGCCAGCCCCGCGCCAGCCATCGCCGCGCAGAACACCAGCAGCTCGCCCGAGCCGGGGATGTACGGGAACAGGAGGTAGCGCGAGAACACCGCATGCCCGGTGACGTACGCGAAGATGCCCAGCGAGGTGCCCACCAGCACCACCGGCATGATCGCCAGGCCGTCCAGGCCGTCGGTGAAGTTGACCGCGTTGCTCGCGCCGACGATGACGAACCAGCTCAACAGGATGAAGCCATAGACGCCCAACGGGTAGCTCACGGTCTTGAAGAACGGCACCATCAGGTCGGCCTTGGGCGGCAGCTCGTTGGAGAAGCCGCTCGTGACCCAGCTCAGGAACAGTTCGAGGACACGCAGGTTCGAGGTCTCGGAGACGCTGAAGGCCAGGTACAGCGCCGCGAACAACCCGATCAGGGACTGCCAGAAGAACTTCTCGCGCGAGCGCATGCCCTCCGGGTCCTTGCGGACGACCTTGCGGTAGTCGTCGATCCACCCGACCAGGCCGAAGCCGAAGGTCACGATCATCACGACCCAGACGAAGCGGTTGGTCCAGTCGAACCACAGCAGCGTCGAGACGGCGATGCCGATCAGCACGAGCACGCCGCCCATGGTCGGCGTCCCGCGCTTGCCCAGGTGCGAGGGCATGCCGTACTCGCGGATCGGCTGGCCGACCTTCAGCTCGGTCAGGCGGCGGATCACCCAGGGACCGAAGGCGAGCCCGATCAGCAGGGCCGTCATCGCGGCGAGCACCGCGCGGAAGGTCAGGTACTGGAACACGCGCAGGAAGCCGAGGTGTTCCGGATACAGGCCGAGCAGCCATTGCGACAGCGCGAGCAGCATCAGGCCTCTCCCGCCGCGCGCGGCCCGCCGAGGGCGCACAGCGCCGCCACGACACGCTCCATTGCCATGAATCGCGAGCCCTTGACGAGGATCGCCGCCGCCGACACGGCGGGCCCGAGCGCCTCGACGAGCGCGGGCACCGTCGCGAAGTGCCGCGCGCCACTCCCGTAGGCGCTGACGGTGTCGGCGCTCGACGGACCGGCACACCACAGCTGCGGGATGCCGCGCTCCCGGGCACGGCGGCCGACCTCGGCGTGGAATGCGGGTCCCCGGTCGCCGACCTCGCCCATGTCGCCGAGGATCAGCCACTGCGGCGAGGGCATCCGCGCGAGCACCTCGATGGCCGCGAGCACCGAATCGGGGTTCGCGTTGTAGCTGTCGTCGATCAGCGTCACGGCGCGCCCCTGCAGGCGCAGGTCCACCACCTGCGAGCGCCCCTTGACCGGCCGGAAGGCCTCGAGGCCGCGCGACACCGCGTCGGGCGGCACGCCCGCCGCGAGCGCCGCCGCGCTGGCGGCCAGCGCATTGCGCAGGTTGTGACGCCCCGGCGCGTGCACGCACACCTCCAGGCGATGGCCCGGCGCCGAAAGCGTCGCGCGCCAGCCGTCGCCGACGGCCGCGATCGACGTCGCGGTCACGTCGGCCGGCGCGTCGAGCGCGAAGCTCAGCTGGCGGCGGGTGCCGGCCTGGCGACGCCAGACCGCGGCATGCTCGTCGTCGGCCGGGAAGATGGCGATGCCGTCGGGCGGCAGGGCCTCGATCGCCGCGCCGTTCTCCAGCGCGACGGCCTCGACGCTGGCCATGAACTCCTGGTGCTCGCGCTGCGCGTTGTTGACCAGCGCGACCGTCGGTGCGGCGACCTGCGCGAGGAGCGCGATCTCGCCGGGATGGTTCATGCCGAGCTCGAGCACGGCCGCTCGGTGCGACGCGCGCAGCCGCAGCACCGTCAGCGGCACCCCGATGTGGTTGTTCAGGTTGCCCTCGGTGGCCAGCGCAGCATCGCCGTGCGCGGCACGCAGGATCGCCGCGATCATCTGGGTGACCGTCGTCTTGCCGTTGCTGCCGGTCACCGCGACCAGCGGCCCCGTCCAGCGGCGGCGCCAGGCCGCGGCGAGCGCCTGCAGAGACCGAAGGCTGTCGGCGACCTGCAGGCCGGGCAGGCCTGCCCCGGCCAGTCCCCGCTCGGCGAGCGCCGCGGCGGCGCCGGCCGCCGCGGCCTGCGGCAGGAAGTCGTGCGCGTCGTGACGCTCGCCGCGCAGGGCGACGAAGAGGTCCCCCGCGCGCAGCGTGCGCGTGTCGGTGTGCACGCGCTCGAAGCGCACGCCACCGTCGCCGACGAGCACCGCGCCGGGCAGGCAGGCCTGAGCCTCGTGCAGCGTCATCATCGGACGGCCTCCGCGCGCTCGCGCAGCGCCGCGCGCGCCTCCTCGGCATCGGAGAACGGCAGGCGGCGGCCGCCGATGTCCTGGTAGTCCTCGTGCCCCTTGCCGGCGATCAGCACGACATCGGCAGGACCGGCCTGCGACACGGCGTGGGCGATCGCGAGGCGCCGATCGTCCCGCACCGTCACGCGATCGGCGCGATCGGCCGGGATGCCGGCGACGATCTGCCCGATGATCGCCGCGGGCGACTCGCGACGCGGGTTGTCGCTCGTGACGACGACGCGATCGGCCAGCCGCGCGGCGATCGAGCCCATCAGCGGTCGCTTGGCCGGGTCGCGCTCGCCACCGCAGCCGAAGACGCACACCAGCGCGCCGCCGCGCGACGCCGCCAGCGGTGCCAGCGAGCGCAGCACCTGCTGCAGCGCGTCCGGCGTGTGCGCATAGTCGACGATGAGCTCGGGCTGGCCGGCCGGCGCGGGGATGCGCTCCAGCCGCCCGGGCACCGGCGACAGCCCGTGCACGGCGGCGACGGCCCGCGCCAGCGGGATGCCCAGCGCCCGCAGGCCGCCGACAACGACCAGCAGGTTGTGCACGTTGTAGTCACCGATCAGCGTGCTGTGCAACGCGATGCGCTGGCCGCCCTCCTCGATGTCGAAGGCCAGGGCGCCGTCGACGTAGCGGATGTCGTGCGCCCGCAGCGTGGCCGGGCCGTGCGCCGACACCGTCCAGCACCTTGGCGCGCCGCACTCGGCGCGGGCGGCCAGCTTCGCTGCCAGCCCTGCACCCTGCGGGTCGTCGACGTTGACGACCGCGGCCTGCAGACCCGGCCAGTCGAACAGCCGCCGCTTGGCCGCCCAGTAGCTCGACATGTCGCCGTGGTAGTCCAGGTGGTCCTGAGTGAAGTTCGTGAACAGCGCGACGGCGATGCGCGTGCCCGCCAGGCGCCCCTCGGCCAGACCGATCGACGACGCCTCGATCGCGCAGGCCTCGAAGCCCTGGTCCACGAAGGCGGCGAAGGCCGCGTGCAGCGAGACCGCGTCGGGCGTCGTCAGGCCGGCATCGCGCAGCCGGGGCGGCTCGCCGGTGCCCAGCGTGCCGACCACGCCGCAGCGTCGGCCGCAGGCGCGCAGCGCCTGGGCAAGCCACCAGGCGGTCGAGGTCTTGCCGTTCGTCCCGGTCACCGCGAGGACCTGCAGCCTGGCGGTGGGCTCGCCGTACCAGGCGTCGGCCACGCAGCCCACCCGCGCCTTCAGGCCGCGCAGCAGCGCCACGCGTTGCGCGTCGAAGCCGAAAGCCTCGGCGCCGTCGGCCTCGACCAGGCAGGCCGGCGCGCCGGCGGCAAGCGCGTCGGCCACGAAGCGCCGGCCGTCCACCGTCGCCCCTGGCCAGGCCACGAAGGCATCGCCGGCGCTCACGCGGCGGCTGTCGCTGCGCAGCGTGCCAGCGCATCGCTGCGCGAGCCAGCGCGCCGCCTCCTGCGGGCTGTCCAGCTGGAGCGGCCCGGCCACGGGAGGCTCCGCGCCCGCTGCGCTCCCCGCCCCCCGCGGGGACCCTTGCGCCCTCGCACCGGCGGCGCTCAGTGGAGTACCTTCGTCCTTGAAGGACTCCGGTATGAGCGCTTGGGGGCGGCCCGGCGCGCTCACGGCGTGCCCCCCCCGTCGTCCGGCAGCAAGCGGATGCGCGAGCGCACCTCGAGGTCGGGCTGCACGCCCATCGTGCGCAGCGTCTGCTGGACGATCTGGCTGAAGATCGGCGCCGCGACGGCACCGCCGGTGTGCACGTTCTGCGCGCCAGGCTGGTCGATCATCACCGCGACGACGATGCGCGGATCGCTCAGCGGCGACAGGCCGACGAACCAGGCGCGGTAGCGGCTGCGGTCGTAGCCTTGTCCCTGCACGTGGGTGTGCGCGGTGCCCGTCTTGCCACCGACCGAGTAGCCCTCGACATGCGCCCGGGTCGCCGTGCCGCCTTCTTGCGTGACGCCGCCGAGCATCTCGCGCATCGTGCGCGCGGTCTCCGGCGCGAGGACGCGCGTGGCGGGCAGCGGGCCCGGCTGCTTGAGGATGCTCAGGTCCGAGAGCTCGCCATCGCGGGCGAAGACCGTGTAGGCACGTGCCAGCTGCAGCAGCGAGGTCGACATGCCGTAGCCGTAGGCCATCGTCGCCTGGTCGATCGGCATCCACGAATCGGCCTTTCGCAGCCGCCCGCTGACGGCGCCAGGAAACTCGATCTGCGGCCGCTTGCCGAAGCCCAGGCCGGCCAGCAGGCCGTGCATCTCGCTGCGGTCCATCTGCATCGCCAGCCGGGCGGTGCCGGCGTTGCTCGAGCGGGCGACGATCTCGGCCAGCGTGATGCGCGGGCGCGGCAGCGGATGCGTGTCGCGCACGAACAGGTTGCCCGGGACGGGCAGCGGTTCGTTGGGCAGCGTCGTCTGCGGGCTGAGCTTGCGCGTCTGCATCGCCCACGCGACGATGAACGGCTTGACCGTCGACCCCGGCTCGAAGACGTCGGTCAGCGCGCGGTTGCGTTGGCGCTCGGCGATGCCCGCGTTGCGCATCGCGCCGCCCGGCACGTTGGCCAGCGCGAGGATCTCGCCGGTGCGCGCATCGAGCACGACCGCGCTGCCCGATCGCGCGCCGTGCTGCTCGACGGCCTCGCGCACGCTGTGCCAGGCGAAGTACTGCACGCGGCTGTCCAGCGACAGGTGCACGTCCTGGCCGTTCACCGGCTCGCGTCGCTCGGCCAGCTCGTCGACCACATGGCCGAGGCGGTTGCGCACGACACGGTGCTCGCCGTCACGGCCCTGCAGCTGCCTCTGGAAGTGCAGCTCGATACCCTCCTGGCCGACGTCGTCGACGAAGGTGGTGCGGCCGACGACCTGGGCGACCGTCTCCCCCTCGGGGTACTTGCGCTGGAACTCGCGCTGGTGGTGCACCCCCTTGAGCCGCAGGGCCTGGATCTTCTGCCAGACCGGCTCGTCGACCTTGCGCCGCAGCCACACGAAGTCGTTCGTCGACTGAGACCGCTCGTCGAGTTCGGCCAGCGGCATGTTCAGCAGCCGGGCGAGTTCGGCACGCTGCCGCGGGCCCGGGGCGGCATCGCGGAATTGCTTGGGCGCCATCCAGACGGAGGGCACCGGCACGCTGGTGGCCAGGACGTTGCCGTTGCGGTCGAGGATGCGGCCGCGATTGGCCGCCAGCGGGATGCGGTACGCGTAACGCTCCTCGCCCTTGTCGACGTAGAACGGCGCGTTGACGATCTGCACGTAGGCGGCACGGCCGAGCAGCACGGCGCTGCCCAGCGCCATCAGCGCGACGACGAATCGCGAACGCCAGGGCGGCGTCTTGCTCGCCAGCAGCGGGCTGCTCGCGTAGTTCAGGCGGCGCGAGGCCATCGCGGCGGCGGCCCTCACGGCCGGGCTCCTTCGCCCGCCATCTCGTAGACCTCGAAGCGCTGCGACGCCTTGCGCATCTGCAGGTGCTTCTCCGCCTCGCGGGCGACCCGCTGGTGAGTCGACTGCAGCTGGCGCAGCGCGTCCAGCCGCTTGAACTCCTGCTGGATTCGCAGGCCCTCGGCCTGCGCGCGCTGGTTCGCGGCGAACAACCGGCGGCGCTCGTACGACGTGTGCACGAGCAGCAGGGCGCTGGCCACGAGCAGCGCCAGCAGTGCGAACTGCACGCGCGTCATCCGGCGAGCTCCTGAGCGGCACGCGCCGGCAGCCGCTCGGCCACGCGCAGGATGGCCGAGCGCGCGCGCGGGTTGGCCGCCACCTCCGCAGGCGACGGCCGGATGCGACCGACGAGCCGCAGACGCGTCGGCCCCGGCTCGGCGAAGGGCGCGCGACGGTCGACGACCGGGCGGCTCTCGCGGGCCATGAACTGCTTGACGATGCGGTCCTCGAGCGAGTGGAAGCTGATGACGGCGAGGCGGCCACTCGATCGCAGCAGCGCAAGCGCCTCGCTCAGGCCTTGCTCGAGCTCCTCAAGCTCGGCGTTGACGAGAATCCGAAGAGCCTGAAAGGTGCGCGTGGCAGGGTCCTGGCCCGGCTCGCGGGTCTTGACCGCACGAGCCACGACTTCGGAAAGTTGCCCCGTGGTTCGCACCGGGTTCCCGCCTTCGCGGCGAGCGACAAGCGCCTTTGCAATCGGAAGAGCAAACCGTTCTTCGCCGTAATCACGGATCACCTCTGCAATCTGCCGCTCGTCGGCGCGGTGGAGGAAGTCCGCGGCGGTCTCGCCGCGGGTCGTGTCCATGCGCATGTCCAGCGGCGCGTCGAAGCGGAAGCTGAATCCGCGGTCCGGATCGTCGAGCTGGGGGCTGCTGACCCCCAGGTCGAGCAGCACGCCGTCGACCAGGCCGATGCCCAGGCTCGCCAGCTGCTCGCGCATCGTCGAGTAGCGCGCGTGGCGGATCGCGAAGCGCGGGTCGACGATCGATCGCGCGGCGTCCACCGCGTCGGCATCGCGGTCGAGGCCGACCAGCCGTCCCGCCGCGGACAGCCGGGCGAGCACGGCACGGGCGTGACCACCGCGTCCGAAGGTGCCGTCGACGTAGACACCGTCGGCGCGGGTGACCAGCGCGTCGACGGCCTCGTCGAGCAGAACGGGGATGTGGGCGGCGGCTGGCATCGGCTCACGCCACCCGCTTCAATCGTCCGAACGACAGGCCCGACATGCCCGAGCGCAGCTCGGACCCGCTCAGCAGTTGCTCCTCGTCCGCCGCGCGACGCGACTTGTCCCACAATTCGAAGTAGTTCCCCAGACCCATGAACACGACGTCGCGCTCCAGGCCGGCCCATTCGCGCAGTTCCGGCGCGACCGAGATCCGCGACGCCGCGTCGATGATGACGTCGGTCGCACTGCCGATGATGAGCCGCTTGATCGCCGCGCCCTGGCGGTCCTCGGGAAGCTCGGCCAGCATCTCCTCGACACCCGGCCACAGGCTGCGCGGGAAGACCTGCAGGCAGCGCTCGAAACCCTTGCAGATCACGAGTTGCCCCTGCTCGGCGGGCATCAGCACGTCCTTGAACGGCGCAGGTACGGTCAGACGCCCTTTTGCGTCGAGCGTCATCACCGGGCCGCCCTTGAAGCCGAACGAAGACACAGAACCCCACCAAATGACACCGAGCACCACTTTAACCCACCCGGAAACAGGCGATCAACCGGGCCTAGGGGGGCAAACCCGTGTCGAATCAAGAGCTTAGGCGTGTCACGGCACGCGCTGCCGCCGAAGTCTCGGTGGATATGTCCTTAAGAATTAAGCACTTGCATCCGGGTCTCAAAGTCTTTTCTGCGCACCAGGACACAGCTGCGGCGGCCGCAGCGCGGCGTGCAGGAGTTACATCTGGTAGGCACGGCGTGGCAGGAAGCTGCGTTCGCTGCCGGACGGCCCGCGGTGCACAGCGATGATTCCGGGTGAGAACGATCCGCTGTGGCGCTTGCGGCATGCGCTGGCCGGCGTCGGGATCGCCCTGCTGGTGTCGGTTCCGATCGCGGCGCTGCTCGGCAGCGCCATCGGCGACGTCACGGGCGGCACCTACGGCGCTCGCGTGGCCGTCTACGCCGTCCTGCTGCTGTACGTCGTGGCCGGGGCGGCGGTGCTGTTCGTCAAGGTCGCGCAGCACGAGACGCGCCCGCTGACCCTGCGCCGCGCCGGCTTGTGGCTCGCGAGCCTGTGGGTCTGGCCCGCGCTGCTGGCGATGCAGCGCCGGCCTTGACGCAGCACACGCCCACGGTCGCGTCGCCGGCGCAACGCGGCCTGGCCGCCCCGGGTGGCCGCTGGCCGCAGGACCTGCGGCGACCTTGCGTCCCTAGCGCGACCGCTTGATCACCCGTCCTGCCGCGGCCTGCACCGGGCGCGCGTTCATCGGGAACAGGCGCGCGAAGAAGGCAACCTGCTCGTCGGACAACTCCACCGGTTGCTGCAGGACGATCCACTGGACGCCCTCGGTGCACGGCGGCGTGGTCAGCGAGCCCATGAAGGTGACGTAGCGTCGGTCCGCCGGCACCAGGTGCAGCGGGTCGAGCGTGGCACGCGCGCGCACGGGCTCGCCGGCCTCGAGCGGCAGGTGGTTCCAGATCTGCTGGATCGACGCGTGCTCCGCCCCCCGCAGCAACTGCAGCGCGACGATCGCCAGGCGCCCTTCCGCGTCCCGGTGCACGAGGTGCGCGGACATGTCGGCACTGCGGCCGTCGATGGAGCCTTCGGCCGGGTGATGGAAATGCAGCTGCAGCAGCTCGAACACGCGGCCGCCGAGCTCGATGCGACTGCCCGCCGGGAACGCGACCTCCAAGGTGCGGCCGGTGTTGACGACCGTGAAGCCGCCCGGGCGATAGTCGAACGCGACCGGCTCGAGGTCGACGGCGAAGCCGTCGCGGATGTCGATCGGGCTCTGCCGCCTGCCCTTGGCGCACAGCTCGAAGTCGCCGGCGAGCTGTCCCCAGTGCTCAGGCCCGGTGTCGCCTTCGTACGACCACGGCACGGCTCTCGATGGCGGGTCGGCCGCCGGGTGGCCCCCGCCGCTGCCGGCACGCCGGTCGGGGGATGACCCGGGGCCGGCCGTGCCGCGGCCTGGCGTCAGCCGGAACTCGCCGGACGCGGATGCGGGCACGCGCACGACGTGGCGGCTCTCGCCACCTCCCGGAGCTGGCGCACCGGTTGCGCCGAGCCTGGCGGCGAGCCGCTCCCGGATGACCTCCAGCGGATCTTGCACCGCAGGCCGCGCGGGCGGCGCGGCCTCTCGCGCGGCAGCGGCCGGCGCGCTCGCCCGCGACGGGCCGCGGGTCGTCCCGGCCGGCGCCGCGTGCACGGCCGGCGCCGATGCCCGGGCCGGCGCCGAGGCGCTGCCGGCAGGCGCGGGCGCCGCCATCGGCATCGAGAGTCCGGCACAGCACAGCATCATCGCCACCGACCGGGCAGCCGTTCGCCTGGGAAAGGACATCGCGGGCATCTCCTGAGTCGGCTTTCGGACGCGGCCGCGTCGACTTGAGCGATCACCTTCCCGAGCAAGGGTCGCGACGCCCGTGCTTCAATGCCGTCCTCACGACCGCTTGGAGGACCTCCGATGCGATCACCCCTGTCGCGCCGCTCGCTGGTGTTGGCAGCTGCTGCCACGGGCCTGGCCGGCACGGGCCTGGCGACCTTCGGACAGCACGGCACCGGTCGGGCACCGCTGCCCTCGATGACCGATGGCCCGTTCTACCCGCCCCGCCGCTGGCGAGAGCGCCAGTCGAACGCGGGCGACTGGGACGCGGACCTGACGCGCGTGCGCCGTGGCGCGCACACGCTGGAGGCTCGCGGCGAGCACCTGGCGCTGCTGGCCAGCGTCGTGGACACCGGCGGAAGGCCCGTGGACGGCGCCGAGGTGGAGATCTGGCAGTGCGATGCCCTGGCCGCCTACCATCACCCGCACACCCGGGCAGCCGTCGACACGATCGACCCCGGCTTCCAGGGATTCGGCGCAGCCGTTTCCGACCGCCAGGGTCGTTTGCGGCTGCGCACGATCCGGCCCGTGCCGTATCCCGGACGCACACCGCACATCCACGTGAAGCTGCGGCATGCCGCCTTCGGCGAATGGACGTCGCAGCTGTTCGTCGCCGGCGAGCCCGGCAACGAGCGCGACTTCCTGTGGCGCGGCCTTTCGCCGGCTGGACGCGAAGCCGCGGCGATGCGGCTGCAGCCCGCCGGCGGCGAGGACGGCCTGCACTGGCAGGTGCGTCACGCGCTGGTCGTGCCGGCCTGAAGGCCAGCACGACGCTGGTCAAGGGTGAAGCAAGCCGATAGGCCGGATTCTGTGCACGGCGGCGACCTTGCGGCCGTCGCCGTGTGACCGCCATTCCTCTGGGCCGGGGGTCGCCCACCCGGCTCGGTGCCACCTACCCGCCGGCTCCGCGGGCCGCCTCATCGCCGGCCTACTTGGTGTTGCTGCGCGCAGAGATTGCCCGTTTCACCCGGAGCGCACCACAAGGCACGCCCCGACTCGTCTCTGTTGCTCTGATCCTCACCTCGCGGTGGGGAGCCGTTAGCTCCTGCGCTGCCCTGTGCAGTCCGGACCTTCCTCCAGCGCCGGGTTTCCCCGCTCGCGCCAGCGGCAGTCTGGCTTGCTTCACGGCGTGGATTGTCCTCCGAAACGACCAGCGGGGTCCCGCAGGACCCCGCCGTGTCGCCGATCGGTCCGGGCCAGCCTCGAGGCGCTCCGCCCGGGGCGGGCGACTCGACCCCCGCTCGGGCGGCCCGGCACCGCGGGCCCCCCCGTGCCCTCAGGCGCCAGGACGCGACTGCAACGCGCGGATGCGGTCCTCGATGGCCGGGTGGCTGGACATCAGCGCGAGCAGGCCACCGGGCTTGCCCGAGATGCCCATCGTCTGCACCGCCTGCGGCAGCGCGCCAGGCTCGAGGCCGCCGAGGCGGGCCAGCGCGTTGATCATGGGCTGCTTGCGGCCCATCAGGTCGGCCGCGCCGGCGTCGGCGCGGTACTCGCGCTGGCGCGAGAACCAGGCGACGATGATCGCCGCCAGCAGGCCCAGCACGATGTCCAGCACGATGGTCGTGACGAAATAGCCGATGCCGACGCCGTCGCGTTCGTTGCGCAGCACGACCTTGTCGACGAAGTAGCCGATCACGCGCGACAGGAAGACGACGAAGGTGTTCATCACGCCCTGGATCAG
>ERZ761602.2480-NODE-2480-length-28747-cov-10.103687_pt1 | contig 28747 bp, 23 predicted proteins | sample MGYA00512165_ERZ761602 | MGnify/ENA primary metagenome ERZ761602 (study PRJEB28899, sample SAMN02445085) | bioreactor sludge metagenome | biome: EBPR sludge; isolation source: Thorneside wastewater treatment plant | place: Australia: Brisbane, Thorneside...
GGCACGCCGTTGTCGTGCGCGGCCAGCGCCTTCAGGTAGGTGCCGATCTTGTTGCAGACGTCGCCGCGCGCCGTCACGCGGTCGCAGCCGACGACGACAGCGTCGACTCGCCCGTGCTGCATCAGGTGGCCTCCGGCGTTGTCGGCGATCACCGTGCAGGCGATGTCCTCCTCGCGCAACTCCCAGGCGGTCAGGCTGGCGCCCTGGTTGCGCGGCCGCGTCTCGTCTACCCACACGTGCACGTCGAACCCGGCCTGCCGGGCCAGGTAGACCGGCGCGAGCGCGGTGCCCCAGTCGACCGTCGCGAGCCAGCCGGCATTGCAGTGCGTCAGGATGTCCAGGCGACCCCCCTTGCGCCGGGCCAGCGGACGCAGCAGCTCGAGCCCGTGGCGGCCGATGGCCTCGTTGGTCCGCGCATCGGCATCGGCCAGGTCGGCGGCCAGCGTCCAGGCCGCCTCGGCGCGGGCCTGCGGCGGCAGCGCGAGCAGCGCCGCGGCGACACGGTCCACCGCCCAGGCCAGGTTCACGGCCGTCGGGCGCGCGCTGCGCAGCCGGCGCGCGGCCTGCGCCAGCGCCCCGTCGGCGGCGTCGGCGCCGGCCTGCAGTGCCAGCCCGTAGGCGGCGGTCACGCCGATCAGCGGTGCGCCGCGCACCGTCATGTCGGCAATCGCCCGGGCGGCGGCCTCGGCGGTCTCCAGGCGCACCACCGTGAAGCGGTGCGGCAGCACCCGCTGGTCGATGACCTCGACCGAGCGGCCGTCGGCCGCGGGCCAGATGGTGCGCCAGTGCCGGCCCTGCGCGCGCATCGTCAGAGCACGCGACGGGCGATGAAACGCAGCCTCTCGACGGCTGCCGGGTCGCGCGCGGCCGGCGCCGTGATCAGCGCGCTGTCCAGCGCCCGTCGGCAGCTGCAGGCGGGCCCGTGCGGATCGCCCGTGACCTGGGCAGCCAGCGCGGCGACGAGCCCGCGCGCGCGCTCGGCGTTGCCGAGCAGGACGTGAATCACCGCGTCCACCGTGACCGCGTCGTGTTCGGGGTGCCAGCAATCGAAGTCGGTGACCATCGAGACCGACGCGTAGCAGATCTCCGCCTCCCGCGCAAGCGGCGCCTCCGGCCAGTTGGTCATGCCGACGACGCTGCAGTTCCAGCTGCGGTAGAGCCGGCTCTCGGCGAGCGTGCTGAACTGCGGGCCCTCCATCGCGAGATAGGTCCCGCCGCGCACCCACGGGGCATCGCTGGCCGCCAGGGTGCGCGCGAGGTGGTCCCCGAGCCGCGGGCAGACGGGATGGGCCATCGAGACGTGGGCGACCAGCCCGCTGCCGAAGAACGTCTTGGCGCGCTGCGTCGTGCGGTCGATGAACTGGTCGACCACCACGAAGGTGCCCGGGGGCAGGTCGGCCCGCAGGCCGCCGACCGCGCTGAGCGACAGGATGTCGGTCACGCCCAGCGACTTCAGCGCCGCGATGTTGGCGCGGTAGTTCACCTCGCCGGGCGGGATGCGGTGGCCGCGGCCGTGCCGCGGCAGGAAGGCGAGCTCGGCCTCGCCGAGCCGGCCGAGGAGGATCTCGTCCGACGGCTCGCCCCAGGGCGTGCTCACGCGCACCCAGCGGGTGTCGGTCAGGCCGTCCAGCTCGTACAGCCCGCTGCCACCGAGCACGCCCAGGCGCTGGGGCGCGGCTGCGTTCCCGCGGTTGTCGTTCATGATCCCGTCTCCCCTCGCGCTGCCCCTCATCCGGGATGCGATGCTAAGCGCTCGGCGGCGCCGCGCACTCAGTGCGGCAGCAGAGAGCGGTACAACGCGAGGTACTGCCGCGCCGGCCCGTCCCAGGAGAAGTCCTGTGCCATCGCGTGCCGCATCAGGGCCAGCCACCGCGGCTTGTCGCGCCACAGCGCGATCGCACGGCGCACGGCCCCGGCCAGGGCATCCGCGTGCGCATGATCGAACTGGAAGCCGGTGGCTCGCCCGGCTTCGAGACTGGCCGCGTCGGCATCGACGACCGTGTCGGCCAGCCCGCCGACGCGGCGGACCACCGGCACCGTGCCGTAGCGCAGGCCGTAGAGCTGGGTCAGCCCGCAGGGCTCGAAACGCGACGGCACGAGGATCATGTCGGCCCCGGCCATCAGGCGGTGCGCGCGCGACTCGTCGTAGCCGATGAAGACACCGACCCGGTCGGGATGCGCGGCCATCGCCATCCGGAAGGCCGCCTCGAGCGCCGCATCCCCCTCCCCCTGCACGACCAGCTGGGCACCCTGGTCGATCAGCGACGGCAGGGCACCGAGGATCAGGTCCAGACCCTTCTGCGCCGACAGCCGGCTCAGGGCCAGCAGCAAGGGCGCCTCCGGATCGGGCGTCAGGCCGAACTCGAGCTGCAGCGCGCGTTTGCACTCCGCCTTGCCCTGCAGCGACTGGGCGTCGTAACAGCGCACGAGCGCGTTGTCGGTCGCCGGGTTCCAGACCTCGCAGTCGATGCCGTTGAGGATGCCGCCGACCGCACCGGCACGGCCGCGGATCACGCCGTCCAGGCCGCAGCCGAACTCCGGCGTGGCGATCTCGTGCGCGTAGGTCGGGCTGACCGTGGTGATGCGGTCGGCGTAGATGAGGCCGGCCTTCATGAACGACAGCTGCCCGTGATACTCGAGCCCGGCCGGCGACACGAAGCTCGACGACAGGCCGAGCAGCGCACTGTCCTCCTGGGGAAACAGCCCTTGGTAGGCGAGGTTGTGCACCGTGAAGACCGATGCCGGTCCCTGCGCACCGTGGGCCTGCAGGTAGGTGCAGGCCATCGCGGCGTGCCAGTCGTGCGCGTGCACGATGTTCGGCTCCCAGTTGGCGTCGAGCTCGCCGGCGGCGAGCTGCGCGGCCACCCAGCCGAGCAGGCCGTAGCGCTGGAGGTTGTCGGGCCACTCGCGGCCGTCCGGCGCGCGGTAAGGGCCGCCTGCGCGGTTGTACAGCAGCGGAGCGTCGACGACGTAGACCGGCAGGTGCGTACCCGGCATCAAGCCCCTGAGCAGCCGTGCGCGTGCGGCGCCGAAACACGATCCCAGGTCGATCACCGAGCGCGCGTGCAGCACCGCCTCCAGCATCGGAGGCATGCCCGGCAGCAGCAGGCGCACGTCCGCGTGGGCGTGCGCCAACGCGACCGGCAGGGCGGCCACGACATCGGCGAGCCCGCCGGTCTTGACCAGCGGAAAGACCTCCGCGGCGACGTGCAGGACGCGCATCAGTAGGCCGGCTCGTGGGGCGTGCCGGCCTCCAGGCGGGCCAGCATGTCGCGCGTCACGAGCACGATGCCGTCATCCGTGCGATAGAAGCGCTTCGCGTCATCCTCGGCGTTCTCGCCGATCACCATGCCGTCCGGGAAGGTGCAGCCGCGGTCGGCGATCACGCGGTTCAGGCGCACGTGGCGTCCGACGGTCACGTTGGGCAGCAGCACGCTCCAGTTGACGTTGGAGTACGAGTGCACGCGCACCTGCGAGAACAGCAGGCTGCGGAAGATGTGACCGGAGACGATGCAGCCGCCCGAGACCGTCGACTCGATCGCCATGCCGCGGCGGTCGTCCTGGTTGTGCACGAACTTCGCCGGGGGCAGCTGGGGCTGGTAGGTCCAGATCGGCCAGCGCGTGTCGTAGAGGTTCAGCAGCGGATCGGTCGCCGTCAGGTCGATGTTGGCGTCCCAGTAGGCCTCGACCGTACCGACGTCGCGCCAGTAGGGCTCCATGCCCATGCGCTTGCCCACGCAGCTCAGGTCGAACGGGTGGGCCGCAGCCCGGCCCATGCGCACCGCGCGCGGGATGATGTCCTTGCCGAAGTCGTGCGTGGAGCGCGGATCGGCAATGTCGCGGTCCAGCTCCTTCCAGAGGTACGGCGCGTTGAAGATGTAGATGCCCATGCTGGCCAGCGCCCGGTCGGGCTTGCCGGGCATCGCCGGCGGGTCGGCCGGCTTCTCGACGAAGCCGGTGATGTTGCGTCGTTCGTCGATGGCCATCACGCCGAAGGCCGAGGCGGCCTGGCGGTCGACCTCGATGCAGCCCACCGTGACGTCGCGACCCATCGCGACGTGGTCGGCGAGCATCACCGCATAGTTCATCTTGTAGACATGGTCGCCCGCGAGCACCACGATGTAATCGGCACCGTAGTGCGAGACGATGTCCTGGTTCTGGTAGACGGCGTCGGCCGTACCGCGGTACCAGGTTTCCTCGCTGACGCGCTGCTGGGCGGGCAGCAGGTCGACGAACTCGTTCATCTCGGCGCGCAGGAACGCCCACCCGCGCTGCAGGTGGCGCAGCAGGCTGTGGCTCTTGTACTGCGTGATCACGCCGATGCGGCGGATGCCGGAGTTCAGGCAGTTCGACAACGCGAAGTCCACGATGCGGAACTTGCCGCCGAAGTAGACGGCCGGCTTGGCGCGCTCGTCCGTCAGGTTCTTCAGCCGGCTGCCTCGCCCACCGGCCAGGACCAGTGCCACGGCCCGCTTCGGAAGGTCCAGGCTCTGCGCCAGGTCATGCGGGGTCATCGCGTGATCTCCTTGCCATTCGCACCTATTGTCATGCGGATGCCCCGTGGAGTTTCATCCAACATGCTTGGGGTGGCACGGCATTTGCCATGGTCATGACGTAGCACAATTCGTGTAGTGAAACTACCTCCGCGAGACCCGACACATGAAGGTTGACTACAAGGACATGCCGTTCGGAGCGGTCTGCGAACTGCCGGTCGCCGTCGACCGGCAGCTGCTGCATGTCATCGGGGTGACACCGCGCCAGGCGTCCCAGGGCGAGGTCATGCGCGCCATCGCGCAGCTCGCGCGCGAGCAGCTGTCGCGCCGCTGGGTGGCCACCGATGCCGCCGACCGGGCCGCCAAGGCGCGCCGCGTCTACTACCTGTCGATGGAATTCCTGATGGGCCGCACGCTGGGCAACGCGCTGGCGGCCCTCAACCTGCAGGCCGACGCCCAGGCCGCAGCGCAACGGCATGCCGCCTCGCTGGAGGACATCGCCCATCACGAGCCCGACGCCGCGCTGGGCAACGGCGGCCTCGGACGGCTGGCGGCCTGCTTCCTCGACTCGATGGCCACGCTCGGGCTTCCGTCTTTCGGTTACGGCATCCGCTACGAGTACGGCATGTTCGAGCAGAGCATCGCCGGCGGGCGGCAGATCGAGCACCCGGATCCCTGGCTCGAAGACGGCACGCCCTGGGAGTTCCCGCGCGCCGACCTCGCATACTCGGTGCGCTTCGGCGGCCACGTGCAGCCGCCGACGCGGGCCGGCGAGCCACCCACGTGGCACCACGCCGAGGAGGTCAACGCGAAGGCCTTCGACATGGTCGTTCCCGGCCACGGCACCGAGCGGGTCAGCACGCTGCGGATGTGGAAGGCTGCAGCGCCGGCGCACATCGACCTGCACGCCTTCAACAGCGGCGACTACGCCCGTGCCGCCGAGTTCAAGAACGCCTTCGAGAACATCTCGTGGGTGCTGTACCCGAACGACAGCACCCCGGCCGGACGCGAGCTGCGGCTCAAGCAGGAGTACTTCTTCACCTCGGCGTCGATCCAGGACATCCTCGCCCGGCACGTGGCCGAGAACGGGTCGCTGATCAACCTCGCCGAGAAGGTCGCGATCCACCTGAACGACACCCACCCGGCCATCGGCGTGGCCGAGCTGATGCGCCTGCTCGTCGACGAGTACGGCTTCGAGTGGGGCTTCGCGTGGGCGCAGACGCAGAAGGTCTTCAGCTACACGAACCACACGCTGATGCCCGAGGCGCTCGAGACCTGGCCGGTGCAGCTGATGCAGAAGGTGCTGCCTCGGCACATGGACATCATCTACCGCATCAACCACGAGTTCCTCGAGATCGCCGCGCGGCACCGGCCCGGCGACGGCGGCTTCCTGCAACGCCTGTCGCTGATCGGCGAGAACGGCGAGCGCCGGGTGCGGATGGCCCACCTGTCGATCGTCGGCAGCCACAAGGTCAACGGCGTCTCGGCGCTGCACTCCGAGCTGCTGGTCAGGACGATCTTCGCGGACTTCGCGAGCCTGTGGCCCGAGCGCTTCTGCAACGTCACCAACGGCGTCACGCCGCGCCGCTGGCTCGAGCAGGCGAACCCGGGCCTGGCCGGGCTCCTCGATCGCACCATCGGCACCGGATGGCGGCGCGCCCTTGGCGCGCTGCGCGAGCTGCAGCGCCACGCCGAGGATCCCGCCCTGCGCCGCGACTTCCTCGCCGTCAAGCGGGCCAACAAGCAACGCCTGGCCACGGCCATCGAACGCACGGTGGGCATCGCGGTCGACCCGGACAGCCTGTTCGATGTCCAGGTCAAGCGCATCCACGAATACAAGCGGCAGCTGCTGAACGTGCTGCACGTCGTGCACCGCTGGCAGTCGATCCTCGCCGATCCCCACGCGGCGTGGGTGCCGAGGACCGTGATCTTCGCGGGCAAGGCCGCATCCAGCTACCACACCGCCAAGCAGATCATCCGGCTGATCCACGACGTGGGCAGTGTCGTCAACGCCGATCCGGTCGTCGCCGGCCGGCTGAAGGTGGTGTTCGTGCCGAACTACGGCGTCTCGGTCGCCGAGGTCATCATGCCCGCGGCCGATCTGTCGGAGCAGATCTCGACGGCCGGGACCGAGGCCTCGGGCACCGGCAACATGAAGCTCGCGCTGAACGGCGCCCTGACCATCGGGACCGACGACGGGGCGAACATCGAGATCCGCCAGAACGTCGGCGACGACAACATCTTCATCTTCGGGCTGAAGACGGCCGAGGTCGAGGCGACGCGGCAAGGCGGCTACGACCCGATGGGCCTGATCGGCGCTCAGCCCGCGCTGAAGGCGGCGCTCGACGCCGTCGCCGGTGGCAGCTTCTCGGCCGACGAGCCGGCTCGTTACGCGCCGCTCGTCGATTCGCTGCGCTACCACGACCACTACCGCCTGCTCGCCGACTTCGCGAGCTACGTGCAGGCCCAGGGCGCGGTGGACGCCCTGTACCGCGACGCCGATGCCTGGGCGCGCAAGGCGATCGCCAACGTGGCGGGCATGGGGCCCTTCAGCTCCGACCGCACGATCCGCGAGTACGCGGAGGCGATCTGGCACGTGCAGGGCAAGGCCTGAGGCTGCGGCCCGGGGCCAACGCGGCGGCCCGCGGCACCATCGCCGACCGTGGCCGCAGGTCGTCGCCACGGCGGCCAACGAAAAGGGCGCCCCGCGGGGCGCCCTCGAAATCGACGGCCCGCCAGGGGCCCAGACCGGATTGCGGGATCAGCGGACGACCGCGATCTGCTCCCGCTTGCCGCCCTTGTACGTGTAGAGCGTGAGGGCGCCGTTCTTGATGTCGCCCTTCTCGTCGAAGCCGATGGTGCCCGTCACGCCCTTGTAGCCGTCGGTCTTGGCCAGCTCGGGCAGGTACTTCGCAGGATCGGCCGAATCGGCCTTCTGCATCGCGGCGACCATCACGTTGACCGCGTCGTAGACGTACGGCGCGTAGATCTGAACGTCGGCGTTGAACTTGGTCTTGAAGTCGGCCTTGAACTTCTCCATGCCCGCCTTGGCCTCGCCCTCGACGCCACCGGCCTCGGCGCAGACCACCTGCCCGTCGCCCATCGAGCCGGCAGCCAGCTTGGGCAGCTCGCCCGAGCAGATGCCGTCGCCGCCCATGAACTTGGCCTTGATGCCCAGCTGCTTCATCTGGCGCAGCATCGGGCCTGCCACGGCGTCCATGCCGCCGAAGAAGACGACGTCGGGCTTCTTGCCCTTCAGGCCGGTCAGGATGGCCGTGAAATCGGTGGCCTTGTCAGTCGTGAACTCGCGCCCGACGACCTTGCCGCCTGCGGCCGCCACGCCCTTCTCGAACTCGTCGGCGACGCCCTGGCCGTAGGCCGTGCGGTCGTCGATGACGGCGATCGACTTGCCCTTCAGCTCGGTCACGGCGTACTTGCCGAGCGTGCCGCCGAGATGCACGTCGTCGGCGACCACCCGGAAGGTGGTCTTGTAGCCCTGGCGCGTGTACTTCGGGTTCGTCGCCGACGGCGAGATCTGCGGGATGCCGGCGTCGCTGTAGATCTTGGAGGCCGGGATGGTGGTGCCGGAGTTCAGGTGGCCGATCACGCCATGGACCTTGGCATCGACGAGCTTCTGCGCCGCCGCCGTGCCCTGCTTGGGATCGGCCGCGTCATCCTCGGCGAGCAGCTCGAAGGTGACCTTCACGCCGCCGATCGTCAGGCCCTTGGCGTTGAGCTCGTCGACGGCCATCCGGGCGCCGTTCTCGTTGTCCTTGCCCAGGTGCGCGATCGCGCCGCTGGTCGGGCCGACGTGGCCGATCTTGATGACCGACGGGGCGGCCGGCGCCGCGGCCGGTGCCGGAGCAGGCGCCGCGGCGGTGGCGGCCGGTTCCTCCTTCTTGCCGCAGGCGGCGAGGAAGGCCATCGAGACTGCAGAAAGAACCAGCACGCGCTTGTTCATCGAAAAGTTCCTCCGGAACTGTGTGAAAAACCGCGATTGTAGGGTTGCGGACAACCCCGCCCGCCATACGGAAAAGCGCTGAGAGTCCGCCGGCGGCCCGGCCGGAGCAGCCCGACGCCCGCTCCGGGTCCGGCACGCTCGGCACACCACCTACGGTACGGCGGGGTCGTCCGACGCGCCCGTGCGATGCCGGGGTTCCAGGCCCAGCCGACGGTACCCGGCCCAGCGATCGCGTCCCGCCTGCACCCGCTCCTCGTCCGCCCCGACGATCTCGACGATCCGCCGATACGTCGCCCAGTCGTCGGGCACGGGCGAGCCCAGGTTCAGCAGCAGGCTCGGCGGATCGCCCGCGACCGGGCCCGTGCCGAGCCAGATCGCCGTGCGCCCGATGCCCGGCCGCTGCGGGTCGACGCCGGCGAGGGCGTGGGGCAGGAAGCCCTCCTTGTCGGCAACCCACAGCTGCTGGTTCAGCGCCGACAGCGCGACCGCCGGGCCGATCACCCGCACACGCGCCCGCTGGGCGTAGGCCTTGCGCAGCCACACGCCGGCATAGGCGAGCGGATCCTGGATGCCGCTGCGGAAGTCGACCTGCGGGACCTCGCGCACGGGCGAATCAGGTCGTGGCCTGCCGCAGCACGAAGTGGGTCAGCAGACCGACCGGGCGACCCGTCGCGCCCTTGGCAGCACCCGACTTCCAGGCGGTGCCGGCGATGTCCAGGTGGGCCCAGCGGTACTTCGCCGTGAAACGCTTGAGGAACATCGCCGCCGTGATCGCGCCGCCGGCGCGCGGACCGACATTGCCCATGTCGGCGAAGTTGCTCTTCAGCGCCTCGTCGTACTCGGCGTCGACCGGCATCCGCCAGCACGGGTCGTGCGCCGCATCGCCGGCGGCGGCCAGCTCCGCCGCGAGCGTGTCGTCAGGCGTGAACAGGCCGCTGCGCACGCCGCCCAGCGCGATCATGCAGGCTCCGGTCAAGGTGGCGATGTCGACCACGCTGGCCGGCTTGAAGCGCTCGACGTAGGTCAGCGCGTCGCACAGGATCAGCCGGCCCTCGGCATCGGTGTTGAGGATCTCGACCGTCTGCCCGGACATCGTCGTGACCACGTCGCCCGGCTTGACGGCCTGCCCGCTGGGCAGGTTCTCGCAGGCGGCAATGACGCCGACCAGGTTGACCGGTGCCTTCAGGGCCGCGACGGCCTTCAACGTGCCGAGCACGCTCGCCGCGCCGCCCATGTCGAACTTCATCTCGTCCATCTCGGCGGCGGGCTTGATCGAGATGCCGCCGGAGTCGAAGGTGATGCCCTTGCCCACGAGCACGACCGGCGCAACCTGCTTGCCCGCGCCGTTCCAGCGCGCGACGATGAAGCGCAGCGGCTCGTGCGAGCCCTGGGCGACGGCCAGGAAGGCGCCCATGCCCAGCTTCTCGACGTCCTTGCGGTCCAGCACCTCGACCTTCAGCCCGTGCGTCTTGCCCAGGCGACGCGCCTCGGAGGCCAGCACGCTCGGCGTGCAGTGGTTGCCGGGCCGGTTGGCGAGCTCGCGCGCGAGCGCGATGCCCTCGGCAATGGCCTGCCCGCGGGTCAGCCCGGCCTGGGCAGCGTCCCGTTCGCCCTCGGTGCACAGCAGCGCGGCCGAGCGCATCGCCGGCGCAGGCGGGGCCGACGGCTTGGTGTGGCGGTACACGTAGAGTGCCTCGCCGACAGCCACCGCCAGCGCTTCGGCATGCAGCTCCGACACGCCGCCGCCGGCCATGGCCACGGCGATGTCCTTCGCGCCACCCGTCTTCAGCAGCTGCAGTCCTGCCGCGAGCGCCTTGCGCCAGGCCTTGATCGAGGCATCGGCGGCCACGACGACGGCCAGCCGGGCGGCCTGCACCCGCGCGGGCCGGTGCAGCAGGAGGCACTTGTCGGCCTTCCAGTCGAGGTCCCCGGAGGCCACGGCGGCCTCCAGGGCGCCCGACAGTGCCTTGTCCAGCCCCGCTGGCGGTTGACCGGCAGGCACCACGAGCAGCAGCGCATCGCATTCGACCTTGGCCCATGAGGCGGGCTCGGCGATCCGGATCTTGAAGTCCATAATTCCAGGAGATTTGAGTATCGAACGATGTTATTCGATTCGACGGTACGAAGGGATCTGGCCAGGGCATTCGCCGCGACGCTGGTCGTGATCCTGACCATCGTGATCACGATGTTCCTGATCCGGACCCTGGGCCAGGCTGCCGGAGGCGTGGTGTCGCCGCAGGACGTCGTGCTGCTGCTCGGCTACGCGGCCAGCGCGCACCTGGCGACGATGGTCTGTCTCTCGATGTTCGTCGCGGTCGTCGTGACGCTCGGGCGGATGTACCGCGACAGCGAGATGGTGATCTGGTTCGCCAGCGGCGTGGGTCTCGCCCGCTTCGTGCGCCCGGTGCTGTGGACGGCGGCGCCGGTGATGCTCGTCGTCGCCGCGGCGATGCTGCTGCTGTGGCCGTGGGTCAACCAGCGCAGCGTCGAACTGCGCGAACGCTACGCCCAGCGCTCGGACCTGTCGCGCGTCACGCCGGGCGTCTTCCAGTCCTCCTCCGACGGGCGGCGTGTCTTCTTCGTCGAGCGCGAGAGCCCGGACGGCATCAACGCGCGCAACGTCTTCATCCTCACCCGCGACGACGAGCAGGAGAGCGTGATCTCCGCGCGCAGCGGACGGCTGGAGGCCAGCGGCAGCTCCCGCTTCCTCGTGCTCGAGCAGGGACAGCGCAACCAGACCGACACGCGCAGCGGTGAACACGTCGTGTCGCGCTTCGAGAACTACCGGGTGCTCGCCGACGACGACCGGGTACGGCGAGCGGAGGTCCGCCAGCCCAAGACGCTGGGCACCCTGCAGCTGATCGCCGACCCGAGCCTGGCCAACCAGGGCGAACTGGTCTGGCGGCTGGGCCTCACGCTGGCGGCGTTCAACCTGCTGCTGCTGGGCATCGGCCTGTCGGCATCGAACCCGCGACGGGCCGGCAACTGGAACCTGATCTTCGCGCTGCTCGCCTTCATCGTCTACTTCAATCTGGTCACGCTGTCGAGCAAATGGGTCGGCTCCGGGCGTGTCGGGATGGGCACCGCGCTGCTCGTGCTGCACGGCGGCGCCTTCGTGCTGGCCCTCGCGCTGATCTGGTGGCGGGAGCACGGAACGACCGTGCGCTGGCGCCTGGCGCGCAGGAGCGGCGCGTGAAGACGCTGCGCCGCCTGATGTACCGCGAGATCGTCGGATCGGTCGCGTTCGTCGCCGTGGCCTTCCTCTCGCTGTTCTTCTTCATCGACTTCGTCGACGAGCTCAACGACAGCGGCCGGCCGGGCTTCACGTTGTGGCGTGCCGCGCTGCTGGCCGGCCTGGAGATTCCGGGGCACCTGTACGAGCTGATGCCGATCTCGGTGCTGATCGGCACCATCTACGCGCTGTCGCGCATGGCCCAGTCCTCCGAGTTCACGATCCTGAGGACCGCGGGCCTCGGCCCGGGACGCGCGCTCACGCTGCTGGCGACCCTGGGAGTGGCCTTCGCCGCCCTGACGCTGGCGGTCGGGGACTATGCCGCGCCGTGGGCCGAGCGGCAGATCGTGCTGACCCAGGCGCAAGGCAAGGGGCTCACGTTCGGCAGGGCCGGTGCCTGGCTGAAGGAGCGACGCACCGCGGCGCCGGGCGGTGACACGACGGTGGCCATCAACATCGCCACTGCGCGGGGAGCGGGCGAGCTGGAGGGCATCCGCATCTTCGAGCACGACGCCCGCGGACAGCTGGTCCAGCGCATCGAGGCCGCCAGGGCTCAGGTCGACAGCCGAGGAAACTGGACCCTGCGCGAGGTCACGCAGACGCGCTGGCCGGCCGGCGACGCATCCCTCGCGCGCGTGACCGAGGCCCGGCACGACGAGCTGCAGTGGCCGAGCACGCTGGCGGCCGAGGTGGTCGCCGCCGCCGTGCTGCCGCTGAAGACCATGACCACGCTCGAGCTCTGGCGCTACAGCGCGCACCTGAGCCGGCAGGGGCAGGATTCGCAGCTCCACGCGATCCAGTTCTGGAAGAAGGCGCTGTACCCCTTCGCCTGCCTCGTGATGGTGGCCCTCGCGCTGCCCTTCGCCTACCTGCACGCGCGCGCCGGCGGCCTGAGCCTGAAGGTCTTCGGCGGCATCATGCTGGGCATCAGCTTCGTGCTGCTGAACAACGTCGCAGGCCACCTGGGCGTGCTGCGCGACTGGACACCGTGGGTCGCGGCCGCGACGCCCGCCCTGACCTACCTGCTGCTGTCGCTGCTCGCCTTCGCATGGCTGGTGCGCTATCGCTAGGAGGCCGGGTGTTCGCGGACTCCTCACAGGACGCTCGCACCTGCCGCACGCGCAGGCGGGAAGGCCCACGGTGAACCTCCAGCAGTTCCGCTACGTCCAGGAGGCCGTTCGCCGCAAGCTGAACCTCAGCGAAGCCGCGAAGGCGCTGCACACCTCGCAACCCGGCGTGAGCAAGGCGATCCTGGACCTCGAGGTCGAGCTCGGCGTGGACATCTTCGTGCGCCATGGCAAGCGCCTGCGCAGCATCACCGAGCCCGGCGAGGAGGTCGTGCGCGTCATCGACACGATCCTCGCCGAGGTGGGCAACCTCAAGCGCATCGGGGAGCACTACGCGCAGCAGGACAGCGGCAGGCTGTCGATCGCCACGACGCACACGCAGGCGCGCTACGTCCTGCCGCGGCCGATCATGCTGTTGCGGCAGCGCTTCCCGCAGGTGCGCGTCGAACTGCACCAGGGCACGCCCGAACAGGTGGCCCGCATGCTGCTGGACGAGACCGCGGTGATCGGCATCGCGACGGAGGCGCTGCAGGCGAACGAGCGCCTGGTGTCGCTGCCGTGCCACGAGTGGCATCACGTCGTCGTCGTCCCACGGGGTCACGCGCTGGCTGCGCTCCCCCGGCTGTCGCTGGAGGCGCTGGCCGGGCACCCGCTCGTCACCTACCACCCCAGCGTGGCCGGGCGCACCCGGGTCGACGAGGCTTTCGCGCGGGCCCGCCTGTCGCCGCAGATCGCGCTCGAGGCCCTCGACTCGGACGTCATCAAGACCTACGTCCGCGTCGGCCTCGGCGTGGGCATCGTCACCGAACTGGCGATGCAGGATGCCCAGGCCGACGCGGACCTCCTCGTGCTGCCGGCGGCGCACCTGTTCGGCCCGAACGTCACGCGCGTGGCCTTCCGACGCGGTGTCTACCTGCGCGAATTCGAGCTCGTCTTCGCGGGGCTCCTGTCCGACCGTCTCAGCGCCGCGCTGGTCCGCCGCGCGATGCAGGGCGGCGGCGATCATCACGACCTCTAGCCTCCAGGCTCCCAGGACCTCCTCGATGGCCACTCCCCGCGTTCCGCACATCCCCAGCCGCCTGCCGAAGGTGGGCACGACGATCTTCACGGTGATGTCCGCTCTGGCCACCGAGTGCGCGGCCGTGAACCTGGGCCAGGGATTCCCGGACTTCGATTGCGACCGCCGGCTGATCGACCACGTGAGCGCGGCGATGCTCGAAGGACACAACCAGTACCCGCCGATGCCCGGCCTGCCCGCCCTGCGCGAGGCCGTGGCAGCGAAGATCGAGTTGCTCTACGGGCGCCGCTACGACCCGCTCGGCGAGATCACCATCACCGCTGGCGCGACGCAGGCGATCCTGACGGCCGTGCTGTGCTGTGTCGGCCCTGGCGACGAGGTGATCGTGCTCGAGCCGAGCTACGACAGCTACGCACCGAACATCGAGCTGGCCGGCGGCGTCGTGGTCCGCGTGCCGCTGACGCCGCGCACCTTCCGGCCGGACATCGCGGCGATCGCCGCCGCGCTGTCGCCGCGCACGCGCGCCATCATCGTCAACACACCGCACAATCCGACGGCGACCGTCTGGTCGCGCGCCGAGTGGCAGCAACTCGCCGCGCTGCTCGTGGCCACGGACGTGGTGCTCATCTCCGACGAGGTCTACGAGCACATGGTCTACGACGGCGCTGCCCACGTTAGCGCCTCGACGCTGCCCGAGCTCGCCGCACGCAGCTTCGTGATCTCCAGCTTCGGCAAGACCTTCCACGTCACCGGCTGGAAGGTCGGCACGGTCGCCGCGCCAATCCCATTGACCGCCGAGTTCCGCAAGGTCCACCAGTTCAACGTGTTCACCGTCAACACGCCGATGCAGCACGGGCTCGCCCGCTACCTTGCCGACCCGGAACCGTACCTCGGCCTGCCGGCCTTCTACCAGCGCAAGCGGGATCTGTTCGTGGAAGGCCTCAAGAGCACGCGGCTGAAGCCGCTGCACACGGCCGGCACCTACTTCCAGTGCGTCGACTATCGCGAGGTCAGCGACCTGGACGAAGCAGCCTTCTGCCAGTGGCTGACCCGGGAGGTCGGCGTCGCGGCCATCCCGCTGTCGGCGTTCTACGACGGCGGGTTCGAGCAGGGCATCGTGCGCCTGTGCTTCGCCAAGAAGGACGAGACCCTGCGGCTCGCGCTGCAGCGCCTGATGCGCCTGTAGCGGCGTCGCTGCGAACGCTCCGGGGCCTGCGCCTGCTGCCGCGCCGGCTGCAGCCTCAACGCCGTGCCGTGTCGGCCTTGGCCACCGCGCTGGCGGGCACGTCCTCGACGAAACGCACGCCGCCGGCCGGGTTCGAAGCCGGCTCCCGCGGGGCACGGGGCGGTGTGTCGGCCTGAGCGCCTGCCGCGCCCAGCGGCAGCAGCACGTCCACCGGAAGCGGGTTGTGCGCACTCGAGTCGTGCAGGTCGCGCGCCACCGTGAACAGCAGCATGATGTCGCGATAGGCGGGCAGTTCGAAGAGCAGGTTCGAATCGTTGCGGAACATGAGCGTCTGCAGCTCGGTCATCGCGTCGACCGGCTCGGGCCAGGCCCGCTCGATCCTCCGCATCACCTCCGGGTACTCGTCCAGCGTGCGGCCCGCGTTCGGGTCGGCGCCCCACTCCGGCGCGACCCCGTTGAAGCGCGCATTGAATCGCTTGCGGGTCCGCTCGTACGAGTTCGGGTCGCCGATGCGGCGGAAGATCTCCAGCAGCTTCAGGTAAGGCATCGGGCTTGCGCCTCCCGAGGCCATGACGTGCGAGGTCAGCAGGTCGATCGCGGCGTCGTCCTGCCCGAGCACGACGAAGAACTCCGCCTGCTGCTCGACGTCGAGCAGTTCCTCGATGCTGATGTCGTGGGCGTGAGCCGCCGGCTCGACCTCGGGCAGCGTCGCCTCGGGCTCGGCGGCTGCCGAGCGGGATGCCGCGGCCCCATCCGGCGTGGCCCGCGCCGCGACCAGCTCGCCCGGCGTCGTCGCCGGCGGCCGCGCCGGAGCCGGCGGCGCCATCGTGCGCGGGAAGTCGGGGAACTGCTGCGTCAGCGGCGCCACCGTGTCGAACTCCGAGTAGCGCGAGAAGCGACTCGGGTCCTTCAGCCAGCCCTGCGAACGGTCGGCGTCACGCCGGCGCAGCCGCCAGAACAAGGCGCCGGCCACCATCAGCAGCACGCCGCAGGCCGTGGCAAGCACGATGGTGTAGATGTCGGGAGCAGCCGAGCGCGCCATCTGCTCGACGCGCATCTGCTCCAGCGCGGCCTTCGCCTCGGCGACCTCCTTGCGTGCCAGGGCAAGCTGGGACTCGACCTCGGCGATGCGCTTGACCGCTGCGGCGTTGGCTGCCTCGGCCACGTCGACCGCGATCTTCGCGGTGCTGAGGGCCTCCTCCTTCTGCTGAGCGGCACGGGCGAGCGCGGAGTCACCCGGCGCGGGCGCCGAGATCACCGCTGAATCGAGCTTGAGCTGGGCAACGCCCTCGCCGCGGCTGACCGCGCCGGTGGACGTGCGTTGCCCCTGGTTGCGCTCGGCCTCGGTCTCCGGCGACACGGGCACGGCCGGCCCGGTGGTCACCGCCGGGGCACGCGACCGGTTGACGGCCACCACGGCCTTCGGCCGCTCGCGCGCGGCCCGCTTGACCTCGCCCGCGGAGCGCCGACCGGTGGTGCGCGGCGGCGGCGCGGCGCTGCCGGCGACCACCCTCGACGGCCTGGGCGCGGCAGCCGGCGCTGGGGCCGCCACCGCGGCGCCGGACGCCGGCACGGCGGCGCTGTTCTCCAGCGCCACGACGGTTGGTGCAGGATCGACGAAGACCGTGAACTGCCGCGACGACGGCATGTCGCAGCCTGCATTGACCACCAGCACGACGACCGGTTCGTCGATCGGCACCCAGCTGCGCACGCGCACCCGCGCCTCGTGCCCCGGCGGGTGGACGAAGCTGGCCGACACCTGATCGGGGGGCAAGGTGACATCGCCCGCCTTGACTGTTGCGCTCACGCATCGGTCGCTCAGGGTCTCGCCAGCGTCGAGGCGCAGCACGACACTCGCGTCGAGCGGCTGCCCCAGGTAGGCCAAAGCCCGCACGGGCCCGAAACTCAGCGCCCAGGCCCCGGACCCCGCAAGCCCGGCAGCGACGGAAACCAAGACGGTGATCAGCTGGCGCCAGGGCATGAAACGCGCCGTTGCCGGCGACGAGGTATCGGGTTGAAACGACTCTAGCATCGTGACTTTACATTTTCGGTCGGAATTCCCGACCCAGGCCGAACGACCCGCCCAACTCGTGAGCGCTCGTAACGGTCCCCGCGACCGCAAGCCCCACCCGACATGACCGCGACACAGCTGCTGACCGCCCCCGAACGCCAGGCCATCGAGAGCGGCAGCTGGTTCGCGCGGCTCTCGGCGCCGCTGCGCGAGGAGATCCTCGCGCGCGCCCGCGTGCGACGGCTGCGCGACGGCGCGGTCCTGGCCACGCGTGGTGCCGATGCCGCCGAGTGGTGCGGGGTGGCCGCCGGGGCAGTGCGCATCAGCACGGTGTCGCTGGCCGGCAAGCAGGTCACGCTGACCTATGCCGAGCCGGGCACGTGGTTCGGCGACATCGCACTGTTCGACGGCCTGCCGCGCACACACGACGCCGACGCTCACGGCGAGACGACGCTGCTGGTCGTCGGCAAGGGCGACTTCCATGCGCTGCTGTCCCGCCACACCGAGCTCTACGAGGCCTTGCTGCGGCTGAACTGCCGCCGCCTGCGGCTGATGTTCGAGCACTTCGAGGACCTGAACACGCGCCCGCTGAACGCCCGTCTGGCCCGCCAGCTGCTGCTGCTCGCGCGCAGCTACGGCATCGTCGAGGGGCAGGAGATCCGCATCGGGCTGCAGCTCGCGCAGGAGGACATCGCGCAGCTGCTCGGCGCGTCACGCCAACGTGTCAACCAGGAGCTCAAGGGCTTCGAGCGCGAGGGCGCCTTGCGCATCGAACCGACGCGCCTGGTCGTGCTCTCGCGGGAGAAGCTGATGGCCATCGCCGAACGCTGACCAGCCACGCCCGCCCCGGATTCCTGCCCGACCTTCACGGAGATGCACCCGATGGAAGCCTTCACCGGCACCAAGCCCGTTGCCGCGAGCCACGCGTTCGACAACGAGGCCCTCGCCTCCTGGCTCGAACGTCATGTCGACGGCTTCCGCGGCCCGCTGGCGGTCACCCAGTTCAAGGGGGGCCAGAGCAACCCGACCTACCACCTGCAGACACCGTCGCGTGCCTACGTGATGCGCAGCAAGCCCGGCCCGGTCAGCCGCCTGCTGCCGTCGGCGCACGCGATCGAACGCGAGTTCCGCGTGATGCAGGCGCTGCACGGCAGCGACGTGCCGGTGGCCTCGATGCATGCGCTGTGCGAGGACGAGTCGGTGATCGGCCGGGCGTTCTACCTGATGGAGTTCGTCGAGGGCCGCGTGCTGTGGGACCAGAGCCTGCCGGGCATACCGAAGGCGCAGCGCGCGGCGTACTACGACGAGCTCAACCGCGTGATCGCCGCGCTGCACGCGATCGACCCGGCCCGGGTGGGCCTGGCCGACTACGGCAAGCCGGGCAACTACTTCGAACGCCAGATCGGCCGCTGGACACGGCAGTACCAGGCCTCGATCACCGAGCCGATCGAGGCGATGGACCGGCTGATCGAGTGGCTGCCGGCGCATGTCCCGGCCAGCGCGCGCGAGGAGTCCCGCCCGGCCATCGTGCACGGCGACTACCGGCTGGACAACGTGATCTTCCACCCGAGCCAGCCGCGCATCCTCGCCGTGCTCGACTGGGAGCTGTCGACGCTCGGCCACCCGCTGGCCGACTTCAGTTACCACTGCATGAGCTGGCACATCCCGCATGCGATGGGCCGCGGCATCGGCGGGCTCGACCCGGTCGAGTTGGGCATCCCGACCGAGGCCGAGTACGTCAGCCGCTACGTCTCGCGACTGCCGGGGCGCTTCGACGCTGTCGCGTTGGCGGCAGACTGGAACTTCTACCTCGCCTACAACCTGTTCCGCATCGCCGCGATCCTGCAAGGCATCGCACGCCGCGTCGTCGACGGCACGGCGGCCAGTGCCGAGGCACGCGCCGCGGGCGCCGGTGCGCGACCGCTGGCCGAGATCGGCTGGTCCTTCGCGCAACGTGCCTGAGGCCGCGGTCGCGCGCGGTGTCCCACCCGATCGCAGAGGAACGCATGGACTTCGCCTATTCGCCCCGCACCCAGGAACTGCGTGAACGGCTCGATGCCTTCATGCGCGAGCATGTCTTTCCGGCCGAGGGCCGCTGGTGGGACGAACTCGAGGCGAACACCCGCGCCGGGCGCCGCTGGACGCCGCTGCCGGTCATCGAGGAGCTCAAGCCACGGGCCCGGGCAGCCGGCCTGTGGAATCTCTTCCTGCCCGAGAGCGAGCGCGGCGCGGGCCTGAAGAACGGCGAGTACGCGCCGCTGGCCGAACTGATGGGCCGCGTGCCGTGGGCCTCCGAGGTCTTCAACTGCTCCGCTCCGGACACGGGCAACATGGAGGTGCTGGTCCGCTACGGCACGCCCGAGCAGCAGAAGCAGTGGCTCGAGCCGCTGCTGGCCGGCGAGATCCGCAGCGGTTTCGCGATGACCGAGCCGGCCGTCGCCTCGTCGGACGCGACCAACATCGAGGCCCGCATCGAGCGACGCGGCGACGAGTACGTCATCAACGGCCGCAAGTGGTGGACCAGCGGCGCCGGGGACCCGCGCTGCAAGATCCTGATCTTCATGGGCAAGACCGACCCGAGCGCGCCGCGGCATGCCCAGCAGTCGATGATCCTCGTGCCGATGGACACGCCGGGCGTCAAGGTGCTGCGCCCGCTGAGCGTGATGGGCTACGACGACGCGCCTCATGGCCACATGGAGGTCGACTTCACCGACGTGCGCGTGCCCGCGGGCAACATCCTGCTCGGTGAAGGCCGCGGCTTCGAGATCGCCCAGGGGCGTCTCGGCCCGGGCCGCATCCACCACTGCATGCGGCTCATCGGGCTGGCCGAGCGGTCGCTGGAGCTGATGTGCAAGCGCGCGTCGGCCCGCGTCGCCTTCGGCCGCACGGTGGCGCAGCAGACCGTGACCCAGGAGCGCATCGCCGAGGCCCGTTGCATGATCGAACAGGCCCGGCTGTTGACGCTGAAGGCGGCCTGGATGATGGACGTCGCCGGCAACAAGGCCGCGAAGGGCGAGATCGCGATGATCAAGGTGGTGGCGCCCAACATGGCCTGCCAGGTCATCGACTGGGCCATGCAGGTGCACGGCGGAGCCGGGATGTGCCAGGACTTCCCGCTGGCCTACTTCTATGCCCAGGCGCGCACGCTGCGCTTCGCGGACGGCCCGGACGAAGTGCACCGCAACGCGATCGCCAAGATGGAACTCGGCCGGCACGCCGCGGGCTGAAGACCCCGGCTGGCGGACGGGGCGTCGACCCGGGGTCGCGCCACGGCCCCGGCGTCCGGGTGGCGGGCCTGCGTCAGTGCGCCTCGGCGCGCTCGGGCGTGGCCGCCGCCGGCATGAACAAGCCCGGCGCCGTCACGTCCTGGTCGGAGGTCGCGCAGCCGGTGTTGCCGATGCGGCGCGCTTCGCGCAAGCCAGTCTCGAACAGGCGCAGCCACGGTTCGATCTCGGCGACCGTGGGCTCGTCGAGCTGCACCCGCAACGTGCAGCGGCCCCGCGCGAACATGAAGACGACGGGTCGCTGCAACTCGCACCGGACCGCGGCCAGCTCCTGGGCAAAGGGGCTCGACAGCCAGGCCTCCATCCAGCGCTTGACGTTCGACACGGCCGACCAGCGCTCGCGAAGCCCCTTCAGCTCGGCACCGGTCATCGGCGAGTACATCACGAGCCAGCGCACCTCGGGAGGGGTGCGCGTGTCCAGGCGGGTCTGCAGGTCGCCGACGAACTGGTCGAAGACCTCGACCTCCAACCGCTCCTGCAGTCGACGGCTGATCACCAGCGCCTGCAGCTCCGGTGCCACGCCGATCTCGGCGCGCAGCCGCAGCTCCCCGCCCTTGATGTAGTGGCGCTGGGCCGGCCCCCATTCCAGCCGCCAGGGCAGAGAGCCTTGCCGGCCATCGATCACGAAGCCCGCGTCGCCGCGGGACGATCGCCAGCCCCAGTCCCGGTCTTCGGCCCAGTGCCGGATGTCACCCCAGCCCCGGGTGGGGCGACTGTCGCGCTTGAACCAGCGCTTGAATGCATCGACGATGATCACGTGTCTTCCCAACGCCGCCCTGAACCGAACCGGAGGAACGGATGATCGAGGTCTATTCCTGGGCCACGCCGAATGGCCACAAGGTCCACATCATGCTGGAGGAGTGCGGCCTGCCGTACCGCGTCCATCCCATCGATATCGGCAGCGGCATGCAGTTCTCACCGGAATTTCTTGCCATTTCGCCCAACAACAAGATCCCGGCCCTCACGGACCCGGACGGGCCCGACGGCCGGCCGATCTCGCTGTTCGAGTCCGGCGCGATCCTGCTCTACCTGGCCGGCAAGACCGGCCGCTTCCTGCCGGACAGCACCCGGGGCCGCTACGAGGTGCTGCAGTGGCTGATGTTCCAGATGGGCGGTGTCGGGCCGATGCTGGGCCAGGCACACCACTTCCGCATCTACGCGCCCGAGAAGATTCCCTACGCGATCGAGCGCTACACGAACGAGGCCCGGCGGCTGTACGGCGTGATGGACCGCCGGCTCGCCAGGTCGCGGTACATCGGCTGCGACGAGTACAGCATCGCCGACATCGCGATCTTCCCGTGGCTGCGCAGCTGGAAGAACCAGGGCATCGACTGGAACGACTACCCGCACCTGAAGGGCTGGTTCGACGAGATCGCCGCACGGCCCGCCGTGCAGCGCGGGGTCGAGGTGCTCGCGGACCTGCGCCGGCCGATCACCGACGACAAGTCGCGGGAGGTGCTGTTCGGCGCCACGCAGTACGGCCAGCGCTGAGGCCACCTCGGGCCGCGCGCGCCGCATTCGCGAGCGGGCCTCAGTCTGGGGGCTGCGGCATCGAGCGCGCGTGTCGCAGCGCCTCGCGCAGTGCTCCGTCGCGCAGCGCCCCGGCGAGGCCGGCCTGCGCCGGACCGGCCAGGTAGCCGCGCAACTGGTGGAACTCGGCGTCGGGATCGCCCATCGGATCGATGTCGGCCAGGTCCAGTGTCGGGTCGGCGACCAGCCGTTCACCGCAACGTGCCGAGAGGTAGCACAGCGCGAGACGCGCCGCGCGCGCCGGCTCCCAGGCGGCGTGCGGAGCGAACAGCACGGCGTCGACCTCGGCTGCCTCGTCGACCACGGCGCGCGGCAGATCCCAGGCGAGCATCAGCAGCCGCCCGATTTCGCTGGACGACACCCCCAGCAGGGCCTGCTCGGCCGCGAGGCGCTCCAGGCAGCCGCGCGGCGGCACGCGCTCGAGCAGGCCCTTCGGCATCGACGCGATGGTCGCCAGCCGGCCGACGAAGCTGAGGGCCGTGGCATCGACCAGCGCGGGCGCGCGGGCGAGCCGCACGCGCGCGGCCAGGTGAGCAGCGATCTCGCAGGCGAGCGTGCTGGCCTGCCAGGCGGCAGCGAGCAGCACGCGCCGCTGGGGACAGTCGCTCACGAAGACCGCTTGCAGCATCCAGCGGATGGCCAGCTGGCGCGCCGGGCAGACGCCGAGCCGGTCGATGGCGCCGGCGAGGACCGCGGGCGGCGGCCCGGCCACCGCTTCGCGAGGCTGCGCGATCGCCCGCGCCAGCGCCGGCTCGCGTCCCAGCCTTTGCGCCAGTGCCCGGGCATCGTCGGTTGCCTGCGCGGGGTCGAGCAACTCCGCCAGCATGGCCGGCGGTCGCGGAATCTTCTGACACAACTTCGCCAGCGCGTGACGCCCGGCGGCGTCCAGTTGCTCGGCACGGATCGGGCGGTAGGCGGCCAGTGCCGCTGGCAGCGGGCGCGACGCCCCGGCCGCTGGCCCGATGCCACGAGCGAAGCCGCCTGCCGGCCGTGCCTCGGCGTGTGCCAGCGCGGGTGCGGCAGCGTCGGGCGGCAGATCCAGCACCGCCACCGCTGCGGCGTCGACTCTTCTGAAGATCCTCAGCATGGCCATGGTCGTGTCGGGAGCCTGCGAGGCGCGGTGAGCCTCGGCCCTGTGGCGGGTGCGCGCGCACGCCGCCTGCGTTCGGGCAACTATCGGTCAGGGACTCCAGGATTCATCGGCCGAAGTGGTACCAGGCTGTCGACGGGTTGTGACGATTTGTGGACCGCCCTGGCCGCTGGGGCGGCTTGCAGGACGACGCGGCGCGCCCTTCGTGACGACGGGCCGTAGCATCGGCAGCGTGCCGGCTCGAGCCTCGAGCCGCGACCCGACAAGGCCCGCGATGAACACGACTTCGAACGCCGTCAGCCTGGCCATCGACGACACGGTGGCGACGATCACGCTGCACCGGCCGGCGCACCGCAATGCGGTCGACGGGCCGACCGCCCGCGCCCTGCGCGAGGCCTTCGAGCGCTTCGAGGCCGACAGCGCGTTGCGAGTGGCCGTGCTGACGGGCGGCGGCGGCCACTTCTGCGCCGGCGCCGACCTCGGAGCGCTGAACGACCCGGCACGCACCCTGACCGCGCTGCCCGATGGCAGCGGGCATGGGCCGCTGGGACCGACCCGCATGGCCTTCGGCAAGCCGGTGATCGCCGCCATCGAGGGCTACGCGGTGGCCGGCGGACTCGAGCTCGCGCTGATGTGCGACCTGCGCGTCGCCTCGCGCGGCGCCATCTTCGGCGTCTTCTGCCGCCGCTTCGGCGTGCCCCTGATCGACGGCGGCACGGTGCGCCTGCCGCGCATCGTCGGCATGGGACGGGCGCTGGACCTGATCCTGACCGGCCGCCCCGTCGATGCCAGCGAGGCGCTGGCCATCGGGCTGGTGAACCGGCTGACTGATGAAGGTGGCGCGCTGGCCGAGGCCCGGGCCCTGGCGCGGCAGCTGGCCGGCTTTCCGCAGCAGTGCCTGAAGGCCGACCGGGCGTCGGCCTATGCGCAGTGGGACCTGCCGCTGGCGGAGGCGCTCCAGCGTGAAGGTGCCGGCGGGTGGCCGGTCATCGAGGCCGAGGCGCTCGGTGGCGCGTCACGCTTCGTGGCCGGCGCCGGCCGGCATGGCTCGGCCTGAGCCGGCAGCGGCCGCCGGCGCGGCCTTCAGCGGCCGGCCGACGGGCTCAGGTAGCTCTCCGCCAGGCGGACCCAGTAGCTGGCGCCCGTGGACAGGACCCGGTCGTTGAAGTCATAGCCCGGGTTGTGGACCATGCAGCCGCCATCCTCGCCTTCGCCGTTGCCGATGAAGACGTAGCAGCCGGGCACCTTCTCGAGGAAGAACGCGAAGTCCTCGCTGCCGGTCACCGGCTCCTGGTGGGCGAGCAACGCGTCGTCCCCGAGCCAGTCGCGGACGACCTGCGTGCAGAACGCAGTCTCCTTGGCGTGGTTGTGCAGCACGGGGTAGCGCCGCTGGTACTCGACCTCGGCCACCGCGCCATAGGACGCCGCCTGCGCTTCGGCGATCTCGCGGATGCGGCGCTCGAGCAGGTCGCGCACGTCGGGGTGGAAGGCGCGCACCGTCAGGCGCAGCTCCGCCTGGCCGGGGATGACGTTGGGCGCATCGCCCGCGAGGAACGCCCCGACGGTCACCACGCCCATCTGCAGCGGCGGCACGTTGCGCGCGACGACCGTCTGCAGCGCCATCACGATGCTGCTGCCCGCGACCACCGGGTCGACCGCCGCGTGCGGCATCGCGCCGTGGCCACCCCGGCCCTTGACCCGGATGATGGCGGTGTCGGAGCTGGCCATCGCGAAGCCCGCCAGCGCGACGAACTTGCCGGCCGGCTTGGTCGGCATGTTGTGCATGCCGAACATGGCCTCGCAGGGGAAAAGATCGAGGAAGCCGTCCTCGAGCATCTTGCGCGCGCCGGCCAGGCCCTCCTCGGCGGGTTGGAACACGAGGTGCAGGATGCCGTCGAAGTGGCGCGTCGCGGCGAAGTGCCGCGCAGCCGAGAGCAGCATGGCGGTGTGCCCGTCGTGGCCGCAAGCGTGCATCTTGCCGAAGACCTTGCTCGCCCAAGGCTTGCCCGAGGTCTCGGCGATCGGCAGCGCGTCCATGTCCGCGCGCAGCCCGATGCGCCGCGTCGACGTGCCGGCACGCAAGGTGCCGACGACGCCGGTGCCGCCCAGCCCGCGGTGCACCTCGTAGCCCCAGCGCTGCAGCCGCTCGGCGACGAGGTCGGCGGTCGCATGCTCTTCGTAGGCCAGCTCCGGGTTCGCGTGGATCTGGCGCCGGATCGCGATCATCTCGTCCTCGTGGGCGCGCACGGCGTCGAGGGCAGGCAACGGCAGCGGGGCATTCATGCGGGTTCGTCTCCTCGAACGGGGCGTGGCACGGGCACGTTCTGCACTGTAACCGCGTCTGTGCGTGGCCAAGGCCCAACCGGCGGGTGGCCGCCGCGACGGCGTGCACACGCGGTGCGCGGCTACCATCGCCGCTCCCCCATCGACCGCTGCCGATGACCGCCCAACTGCGCTCCCGCTCCGCCCGACCTGCGCTTGCAGGCTCAGGCCGGTGGCCCTGGCGCGCGGCACGCCTCGCGCCAGTGCTGCTGGCAGCGCTGGCGGCCGCCCCGACGGCCGCGTCGCCGATCGACGTGCGCCAGCGCTTCGACCCCGGCCCGGGGGAGCCCACCACCGTCGTGCTGACCCTGGACGCCTGCGGCGGCGGCTTCGACGCAGCGCTGCTCGCCACCCTGGTGCGCTGGCGCGTGCCGGCAACGGTCTTCGTGACCGGCCGCTGGATCGCGCGCCAGCCAGGGGCCGTGCGCGAGCTGCTGGCCCATCCGCAGCTGTTCGAGCTGGAGAACCATGGCGCAGCCCATCGCCCGGCGGTCGTCGGACAGACGGTCCATGGCATGCCCGGCGCACCCGATCTCGCCGCGGTCGCGCGCGAGATCGACGAGGGTGCCGCTGCGCTGCAGCGCGTCGCATCCCGTGCGCCGCACTGGTACCGCGGCGCCGGCGCGCTCTACGATCCGGGCAGCCTGGAGCTGATCGGCCAGCGCGGCTATCGCGTTGCCGGCTACAGCCTCAATGCCGACGACGGCGCAACGGCCACGGCCGCGACGGTCGCGCAACGGCTGCGGGGCGTCAGCGCGGGCGACATCGTGCTGGCACACCTCAACAAGCCGGCCGGCGGTACCGCCGAGGGCATCGCCGAGGCCTTGCCGACGCTGCTGCAGCGCGGCGTGCGCTTCATCAAGCTCTCCGAGGCGCCCGGCGTGCAGGTGCTGCCCGCCGCCCGGCAAGCGCGCGAGCGCCGACCGGCGGCAGGCCCTGGGGCACCGTGATGCGTGCCGAACTGGCCGCTGATCCGGACGAGGCGCTGCGCCTCGCGATCCAGGCACCGCTCGTGGCCTACAACGAGGCGATCGCCGGCCCGAGCGGGTTCCGGCTGCTGGGTGTCGCGCTGAAGGACGCCGAGGGCAGCGCGTGCGGAGGCCTCTGGGGCCACACGGCCTTCGGCTGGCTGTACATCCAGCTGCTCGCCGTGCCGCAGGCCGCACGCGGGCGGGGCCTCGGCCGCGAACTGGTCCGCGAGGCGGAGCGCGAGGCGGTGGCCAGGGGCTGTCGCCACGCCTGGGTCGACACGATCTTCGGCGCGCAGGGGTTCTACGAGCGGCTCGGCTACCGCGTCTTCGGCGAGCTGCCCGACCATCCGCCGGGTTTCACGCGCCGCTTCCTCGCCAAGGACCTGCTGACATGAGTTCCCCCGCGACGCCGGACAGCGGCGGCGACACGGCCGGCGACGGGCGTCGACCGGGATTCGCGAGCCTGCACCGGCTGGTCGCCGTCACCGTGCTGGGCTTCGCCTCCGGACTGCCGCTGGCGCTGACGGGCCAGGCCATGCAGGCCTGGTTGACGATGGACGGCCTGGCCCTGGCCGACATCGGCTTCCTGACCCTCGTCGGTGTGCCCTACACCTTCAAGTTCCTGTGGGCGCCGCTGATGGACCGCTTCGACGCCCCCGCCCGATGGCGGCGGCGTGGCTGGCTGGTGATCACGCAGCTCGCGCTGGCGGTTGCGTTGTTCGCGCTGGCCGCCACGTCGCCGAAGGCCTCGCTGACCGCCTTCGCGCTGCTTGCGTTGACGGTGGCGTTCCTGTCGGCCAGCCAGGACATCGTCGTCGATGCGTACCGCACCGACGTGCTGAGCCCCGCGGAACGCGGCCTCGGCGCGTCCCTCGGGGTGATGGGCTACCGCTTCGCGATGATCCTCTCGGGCGGCGTCACCCTGATCTGGACCGACAGCGTCCAGGGCGGCGGCTGGACCTGGCACGAGGTCTACCGGCTGATGGCCGGGCTGATGCTGGGGCTCGCGGCCTTCTCCCTGGTGGCCCTGCCCGCCCTGAGGCCGCTGTCATCCGCCCCGCCCGACGACCTCACCGCGCCCGCCGCGGGCCGCAGCGCGTGGCGCGACCTCGCCGGCTTCGCGGCCGTGGTCGCGGCCGTGGGTCTCGGCGTCGCGCTGACGCGGCTGCTCGGCCAGCCGCTGGCCGAGGCCTTGCTCGCGCCGCTGCTCGACGGCAGCGCGCTGAAGCCCGCGCTGCGCCAGCGCTGGGCCGACCTGCTCGCACTCTTCGGCGGCATCGCGGTCACCCTGCCGATGGTCGTCTGGGCCGCGCGGAAGGCCCGCTTCGAGCCGCTGCTGCAGGGCATGCGCAGCTACTTCTCGATCGCCGGCGCTGGCGCCTTCCTGGTCGTCATCGTCCTGTACAAGCTGGGGGACGCCTTCGCGGTCAGCCTGATGACGCCGTTCCTGCTCAGCGGCGTGGGATACGCTGCGGCCGAGGTCGGCGTGGTCAACAAGGTCATCGGCCTGTGGCTGACCATCGTCGGCGCGTTGTTCGGCGGTGCCCTGATGTTCCGCCTCGGGCTGTGGCGCTCGCTGATGCTGTTCGGCATCCTGCAGCTGGTCAGCAACCTGGGCTTCTGGTGGCTGGCCAGCGGTGGCAAGGGTGCGCTCGGCGGCTTGCTGCTGCCCGCCTTCGACTGGGGCTTCGTCAAGATCACGGCACCGACCACCGTCGACGGCGCGCTGCTTGCCGCGGTGGCCTTCGACAACCTCAGCGGCGGCATGGGCACCGCGGCTCACGTGGCCCTGATGATGGCCCTGTGCCAGCAGCGCTTCACCGCGACGCACTACGCGCTGCTGTCCGCGCTGGCGGCCGTCGGCCGGGTCTGGGTCGGCCCCGCCGCCGGCGTGCTCGCCGAGAGCATCGGATGGCCGGTCTTCTTCGTCGCCAGCACGGCGGTCGCGCTGCCGGGGCTGGTGATGCTCGCCTGGCTGCGCCGCGCGGTCGAAGCCCTGGACCGCCCGGCTCAGTCCGCGACGCAATCGACGTAGTAGCGCGTCGGGCCCCCGCTGTCGGGTCCGTCGTCGGCCACCAGGCCGTGCACGTCGGTGTCGAAGCCGGGGAACGCGGCGTTGAAGGCCCGCGTGAACTTCAGGTACTCGATGATCTTGCGGTTGAAGCGTTCGCCGGGAATCAGCAGCGGGATGCCCGGCGGGTACGGCGTCAGCAGCGCCGTGGTCACCCGGCCCTCGAGCCGATCGATGTCGACGCGCTCGGTGCGCCGGTGCGCGATGCGCGCGTAGGCGTCGGCCGGCTTCATCTCCGGCTGGATATCCGAGAGGTACATCTCGGTGACCAGGCGTGCCACGTCGCCCTTCGCGTACATCGCGTGGATGCTCTGGCACAGGTCGCGCAGGCCGATGCGCTCGTAGCGGGGGTATGCGGCGCAGAACTCGGGCACCACGCGCCACATCGGCTGGTTCTTGTCGTAGTCGTCCTTGAACTGCTGCAGCGCGGTCAGCATCGTGTTCCAGCGGCCCTTCGTGATGCCGATCGTGAACATGATGAAGAACGAGTACAGGCCGGTCTTCTCGACGA